>OLSG01000934.1_pt1 | contig 33418 bp, 44 predicted proteins | sample 1673041 | NCBI WGS metagenome assembly OLSG01 (sample SAMEA3136749, study PRJEB25190) | human gut metagenome | reverse complement strand
GGGGCGTCCTCGTTCAGAAAGGAGTCCCCATGGCACCCCATATCACTCACCTCACCCAGGCAGACTACCAGATCAGTCAGTGGTCCGGCGGGACCACCACCCAGATCGCCATCGCCCCCCAGGGGGCCCTCTATGCGGACCGGGACTTCCTCTGGCGGCTGAGCTCCGCCACCGTGGACTTGGACGAGTCCGACTTCACCCCCCTCCCCGACTACCACCGGCTCATTGCCCCTCTCCGGGGAGAGATGGAACTGACCCACGACGGCGGCCCCCTCATCTCCCTGGCCCCCTATCAGGTCCACGCCTTCGACGGCGGGGCGGACACCCACTCCCGGGGCCGCTGCGTGGACTTCAACCTGATGCTGCGCAAGGACAGATGCGCCGGCAGTGTCTCCCCCCTGCGCACCAGCGGCGGCCCCGTCAGCTTCTCCGCCGAACCCGGCTCCTCCACCCTCATCCTCTACTGCGCGGAGGGGAGCGGCACCTTGACTTTCGCTGGGGAATCGAGTACCATTGCCTCAGGAGAAGCCGTTCTGATCCAGGACCCCGGCAGCGCTCCGCTGCACCTGGACTGCCCGGGCCCGGCCTCCTTTATGGCGGCCCAGGTCCGTTCCCTCCCTTAACTTCTAACTTCATAGACATCCACGATAAATCATAAAAGAAGGAGACTGATTCCCATGGAAATTAAGAGCGACATTGAAATTGCACAGAGCTGTGAAATGAAAAACATCCGGGAGATCGCGGCCACGGCGGGCGTGGACGAGAAGTACCTGGAGATGTACGGCAACTACAAGGCAAAGGTGGACTACAAGCTGCTCAACGAGACCCAGGCTCAGGACGGCAAGCTGATCCTGGTCACCGCCATCACCCCCACCCCTGCGGGCGAGGGCAAGACCACCACCTCCGTAGGGCTGGCGGACGGCCTGCGGAAGCTGGGCAAGAAGTCCGTGGTCGCCCTGCGTGAGCCCTCCCTGGGCCCTGTGTTCGGCGTCAAGGGCGGTGCGGCCGGCGGCGGCTGGGCCCAGGTGGTGCCCATGGAGGACATCAACCTCCACTTCACCGGCGACTTCCACGCCATCGGCGCGGCGAACAACCTGATGGCCGCCATGCTGGACAACCATATCCAGCAGGGCAATGCCCTGGGCATCGATGTCAAGCAGATCACCTGGAAGCGCGCGGTGGACATGAACGACCGCCAGCTGCGCCACATCGTGGACGGCCTGGGAGGCAAGGCCCAGGGCGTGCCCCGTGAGGACGGCTTTGAGATCACCGTGGCCAGCGAGATCATGGCCGTGCTGTGCCTGTCCACCAGCATCACCGACCTGAAGGAGAAGCTGGGCCGGATGATCGTGGCCTACACCTATGACGGCAAGCCCGTCACCGCCCATGACCTGAAGGCCGAGGGCGCCATGGCCGCCCTGCTAAAGGACGCTCTGAAGCCCAACCTGGTCCAGACCCTGGAGGGCACCCCTGCCTTCATCCACGGCGGCCCCTTCGCCAACATCGCTCACGGCTGCAACTCCATCATCGCCACCCGCATGGCCCTGAAGCTGGGGGACTACGCAGTCACGGAGGCCGGCTTCGCCGCCGACCTGGGCGCAGAGAAGTTCATCGACATCAAGTGCCGCAAGGCCGGCCTGAAGCCCTCCGCCGTGGTGATCGTGGCCACCGTGCGGGCGCTGAAGTACCACGGCGGCGTGCCCAAGCCCGAGCTGAACCAGGAGAACCTGGAGGCGCTGGAGAAGGGCCTGCCCAACCTGCTGCAGCACGTGGACAACGTGAAGAACGTGTACGGCCTGCCCTGCGTGGTGGCCATCAACGCCTTCCCCACCGACACCAAGGCCGAGCTGGACCTGGTAGAGAGGAAGTGCAATGAGCTGGGCGTCAATGTGGCCCTGTCCGAGGTGTGGGCCAAGGGCGGCGAGGGCGGCAAGGCTCTGGCCGAGGAGGTCATCCGCCTGTGCGAGCAGCCCAGCCACTTCCAGTTCGTGTATGATACCCAGGCCTCCATCCAGGAGAAGCTGGACACCATTGTGAAGAAGGTGTATCACGGCGAGCGGGTGGTGCTCACCGCCAACGCCAAGAAGCAGGCCCAGCAGCTCACCGACCTGGGCTTCGGCGACCTGCCCATCTGCATGGCCAAGACCCAGTACTCCTTCTCCGACGACCAGACCCTGCTGGGCGCGCCCAGCGGCTTCGAGGTCACGGTGCGCAATCTGAAGGTCTCCGCCGGCGCCGGCTTCATCGTGGCTCTCACCGGCGATATCATGACCATGCCCGGCCTGCCCAAAGTCCCCTCTGCCGAGAAGATCGACGTAGACGAGAACGGCAGGATCACCGGCCTGTTCTGAGCATATGACCACATGCAGGGGGAGGCGCACGCCGCCTCCCCCTGCCCGAATCACCAAAAGGAGGAGACCCATGGCAGTTTTGCTCAGCGGAAAACCGGTGGCGGAACACATGTGCCGGGACATCCGGCTCCGCTGTGAGAAGCTCTCCCGCCGCGGCGTCACTCCCACCCTGGGCATCGTCCGGGTGGGACGCCGGGAGGAGGACATCGCTTATGAGCGGGGGGCTATCCGCCGGGCGGAAAGCCTGAACATCGCCGTCCGGCTCTTCCTGCTGCCCGCGGACGCCTCACAGCAGGAGCTGATCCAGACCCTGCGGACAGTGAACGAGGACAGCTCCATCCACGGCTGCCTGCTATTCCGCCCCCTGCCGCCCCATCTGGACACCGAGGCGGTGACCAGCGTCCTGGCCCCGGAGAAAGACATCGACGCCATCACCACCGCCTCCATGGGCGGCCTGCTCACCAAGAGTGACATCGGCTTTCCCCCCTGCACCGCCACCGCCTGCCTGGAACTGCTCCACTACTATGATATCCCCTTGAAAGGCAAGAAGATCGCTATGATCGGCAAAAGCGCCACCGTGGGCCTGCCCACCGCCCTGCTGCTGATGAAGGAGGAGGCCACCGTCTCCGTCTGTCACATCTTCACAGACAAGGAGGACACCCGCAGCTTCTGCCAGGACGCCGACATCATCATCTCCGCCGCCGGCTGCCTGGACCTGATCCGGGCCGACTATGTGCGCCCGGGCCAGGTGGTGGTAGATGTGGGCGTCAACATCGGCCCGGACGGCGCCATGCATGGGGACGTGGCCTTTGACGAGGTGGAGCCCATCGTGGCTGCCATCACGCCGGTCCCCGGAGGCGTGGGCGCGGTGACCTCCACCGTGCTGGCCCTGCATGTGGCCCAGGCGGCCTGCCGGTCTCTGGAACAAAGGAGATCATGAACAACTACCTCTCCCCCGCAGAATTGCTCGCCTCGTACAGTGCGGCGGGCGTCAGGAAAATGGAGCGCTCCGCCGCCAGCCTGCTCCTGCTGGGAGCGCTGGCCGGGGCCATCATCGCCATCGCCGCGGCCGCCACCAACACGGCGGTCTACGGCATCTCAGACACCTGGACCGTCCGGACCATCTGCGGCCTGCTCTTCCCCTTCGGTCTGGGGCTGGTCGTCGTCACCGGTGCGGAGCTGTTCACCGGAAACTGCATGCTCCCCCTCACTCTGTTGGAGAAAAAGGGGGGATCGGCGGTCCTGATGGTGCGCAACTGGGCGCTGGTCTTTGCCGGGAACGCCCTGGGCTCGCTGCTGGTGGCCTGGCTGTGTGTCTCCTGCGGCCAGCTGGACTACTCCGCCGGGGCCCTGGCCGTATACACCATCCGGGTCGGGGCCGCGAAATGCGCCCTTCCCTTCGGCAGCGCCTTGGGCCTGGGCGTGCTGTGCAACCTGCTGGTCTGTCTGGGGGTGCTGGCCGCCGCCTCCGCCCGGGAGACACCGGGCCGCCTGATGGGCGCCTTTCTTCCGGTCTGCTTTTTCGTCTTGTGCGGCTTTGAGCACTCCGTTGCCAACCTCTATTACATCGGCGCGGCCCTAATGGCCGCCGCTGTCCCCCAGTACGCCTCGCTGGCAGCAGCCGCGGGCGTCGATCTGGCCCCTCTCACCCTGACCGGGGCCGCCTCCAACCTGGTCCCCGTCACCCTGGGCAACATCCTGGGGGGTGCCGGGCTGGCCTTGCTCCTTTGGTATTGTCACTTAAAGCAGGGAGGGACTCCTTCATGACAGGACAGGAAGCCATTGAACTGATCCATCAGCGGGCCTGGACCGGCCGGAAGCCGGGCCTGGAGCGTACCCAGGCACTGCTGGCCAGCCTGGGCAATCCTGAGCGCCGCCTGCGCTTCGTCCACATCACCGGGACCAATGGCAAGGGGTCCACCGCGGCCATGACAGCCTCCATCCTGGCTCAGGCTGGGCTGCGCGCTGGCCTGTTCACCTCTCCCCACCTTTACCGCTTCCACGAGCGGATGCAGGTCAACGGGGCACCCATCCCGGATGAAGTCCTGGGCCGCCTCACCCAGCAGGTGCTGGAGGTGGCGGAGGGGATGTCCGATCCCCCCACCGAGTTCGAGCTGATGACCGCGGTGGGCATGGAGTTCTTTTTGGAGGAGCAGTGTGACATCGTGGTGCTGGAGGTAGGTCTGGGCGGCCGCCTGGACTCCACCAACGTGATCCCCGCCCCGGAGGCGGCGGTCATCACCAACATCGGCCTGGAGCACACCCAGGAGCTGGGCGGCACCCTCACTCTCATCGCCCGGGAGAAGTCCGGCATCCTCAAGCCGGGCTGCCGGGCCGTCCTCTACCGCCAGAGCGATGAGGTCACCCAGGTGATCCAGTCCGTCTGCCGCCAGCTGGACATCCCCCTCCGTCAGACCGACCCCCAGGAGCTGGAGGTCCTCTCCTCCGGTCTGGAGGGTCAGGACTTCCGCTACCGGGGCCGGGGCCCCTACCGCCTCTCCCTGCTGGGCAGCTACCAGCTCTCCAACGCCATCACCGCCCTGGAGGTGGTGCAGGCACTCCGGGATGCCGGCTGGACCATCCCGGAGGAGGCGGCAGCCCGGGGACTGGCCGCGGCCCAGTGGCCCGGCCGCCTGGAGCTGGCCCGCCGCTCCCCCGACTTCATCGTGGACGGCGGCCACAACCCCCAGTGCGTGGACGCCCTTGCCGCCGCCCTGGAGAGCCTCTACCCCGGCCGGAAGCTCATTTTCCTCTCCGGTGTCCTGGCCGATAAGGACTGGCATTCCATGTTCCGCCGTGTCCTCCCCCTGGCAAAGGCCTTTGTGGCGGTGACACCGGACAGCCCCCGGGCCCTCCCCGCCGCCGAGCTGGCGGCCTGGCTGGCCCAGTTCTCCATCCCGGTCTCTGTCCAGGAGACCCTGGACCAGGGGGTGGACACCGCCCTGGCCCTGGCCGGCCCGGAGGACGTGATCTGCGCCTGGGGCTCCCTCTACTCCGTAGGGGAGATCCGCCACCATCTGGGGCTGTGCTGACCCCTCCCCCGTTTTCCCAGCGACCATACACAGAATAGGAGTACCGCGTCAAGTGCCGGCGGATGGGAAGTGGCCGCCGGACGAAAAGGCAGCTGTCTTGCGGTGGTGCTCCGCTTCCGCTGTCGTATCAGGGTATCCTTTTACGGCAACTGAAGAGGAAACCGCTGAGAGGCTCTCTCAGCCCGTGAAAGGAAGAGATAAATGAAAGCTCAGAAAAACACCAAGATCATGGTCACCTGCGCCCTTCTGGTGGCCCTCCAGGTCATCCTGGCCCGGTTCCTCTCCATCAACACCACCTTCGTGGTGGTCAACTTCTCCTTCCTGGCCGTCGCCCTGTCCGGCATCCTTTTCGGCCCCCTGTGGGCTCTGGCCGTGGGCGCGGTAAGCGACTTGATCGGCGCCACCCTCTTCCCCTTCGGCGCCTTCTTCCCCGGCTTCACTGTCACCGCCGGACTGGTGGGACTGATCTACGGCCTGTTCCTCCACCAGAAGGGGGAGGGCTTCCATGGACGCGCTCTCTGGCTGCGGGTGGTGGGCGCCTCCCTGTGCGCCAGCCTGACCCGGCTCGTGCTCAACAGCGTCTGGCTCTACATCATGTACGGCAAAGGCCTGTTCGGCATGCTTCCCGCCCGCTTCACCGAGACTATCTGCATGGTAGCGGCCCAGATCCTGCTGATCCCGGTGCTGCTCTCCCTCTCCCGCCAGCTGACCCGCCGGGGCGCTTTCCCCGCCTGAGGGCCTTCCCCCTCTCTCCACCGCCAAAAGGGACCGGCGCGGAGCCTGTGGCTCCGCGCCGGTCCCTTTTACAGGAGGCATCACCGGTCCTCCGCTGTCAGGGCCGCCCTGCTGTCTCCCTCCCCAGATGTTGCCGCCGGGACGCTTCCCGGGACAAAGCAGGCGATCAGGCCCAGACACAGCAGCAACGCGGCCACGGTGGTCACCACGCGATAACGCACGAGTATCCCCCCTGTCCCTTGATGCTCTTCTGGGGCCAGTATAACAGGAGAAGCTGAAATTACTCTGAATTTTTCAGGGCATTTTCAGTTTTTTGTGGTATAGTGAGAAAAAACAGAGCCCAATTGGGAAAGGAGGCCCATTATGCGTATCCTGATCGTGGAGGACGAGGTCCGGCTGGCGGAGGCCCTGGCCCAGATTATGGCAGAGCAGAAATATCAGGTGGACCAGGTCCACAACGGTGCCGACGGCCTGGATTATGCGCTCACCGCCCAGTACGATGTCATCGTCCTGGATGTGATGCTGCCCAAGCTGGACGGGCTGGAGGTGGCCCGCCGCCTCCGCTCCGCCCACGTGTCCACTCCCATCCTCATGCTCACCGCCCGTGACGAGATCTCCGACAAAGTGAAGGGCCTGGACTGCGGGGCGGACGACTACATGACCAAGCCCTTTGACACCTCCGAGCTGCTGGCCCGGGTCCGGGCCCTCACCCGCCGCCAGGGGGAGGTGGTGTCCGAGGAGCTGGCCTTCGGAGACCTGTCCCTCCACCTCTCCTCCCACTGCCTGCGCCGGGGAGACAAGTCGGTGCGGCTGGGCTTCAAGGAGTTCGAGGTGTTGCGTCTGCTTCTCCAGAACGCCAAGCTGGTCACCCCCAAGGACGACATCATTGCCAAGGTGTGGGGGCTGGACTCGGAGGCGGAGGACAACAATGTGGAAGTGTACATCTCCTTCCTGCGGAAGAAGCTGTCCTTCCTGGCCTCCCAGGTCTCCATCGGCACCGTGCGTAAGGTGGGCTATTTCCTCACTACCTCGGATGAGCCCGGCAGCTTTGGCGGAGGGGGCATGCCATGATCCGTACCCTGCGGCGCAAATTCATTCTGGTGAACATGCTGCTGGTGTCCCTGGTCCTCCTTATGGTCTTTGGGGTCTTTATGGCAAGCAGTGCTCAACGCCTGAAGGACCAGAGCCTGCTGGCCATGCGTGCCGCCCTGATGTGGGGAGAGGAAGGCAGTCCCCTCCGGCCGGAGATCGCTTTTCCCCTGGATGGGTCCCGCCGCCCCTCCAGCGGCCAGGGCGCTCAGCGCTCCCTGCTCCCGGTGTTCACCGTCACAGTGGAGGACGGCGTGGTCACCGCTATCAACGACGGAGACCAAGTGGATGTCTCTCTGGAAGTGGCCCAACAGGCCGCCCAGGCCGCTCTGGAGGACGGCCGCCGGGATGGCACCGTCTCCTCCCTCCGCTATCTCCGGGAGGATGCGGAGGGAGGCGCGGTCCGCTTGGCCTTTGCCGACCGGACCTGGGAGCGGGAAAATCTTCTGGCCCTGCTGCGGACGTGCCTGCTGGTGGGGCTGCTGGGGCTGGCCTGTTTCTTCGTCATCTCCCTGCTCCTCTCCACCCTGGCCTTACGCCCCGCCGAGCGGTCCTGGCAGCAGCAGAAGCAGTTCGTAGCCGACGCCTCCCACGAGTTGAAGACCCCCCTCACTGTCATCCTGGCCAACGCCGGCATCCTCCTGGCCCACTCCGGAGACATGGCTGATGGACAGCGCAAGTGGGTGGAGTACATCCAGGCAGAGGCTCAGCGGATGAAGTCACTGGTGGAGGACCTGCTCTTCCTGGCCCGCTCTGATGACCGGCGCTCTCCCCTCCGTCTCCAGACGGTGTCCTTCAGCGACCTGGCCTGGGAGGCCCTGCTCCCCTTTGAGTCGGTGGCCTTTGAGGCCGGCGTGGCCCTGGACAGCCAGATCACGCCTGATCTGGAGCTCCTGGGCGATCCGGAGCAGCTGCGCCGCCTGGTGGCCATTCTGGTGGACAACGCGGTCAAGTATGCCGGGCCCCGCGGCTCGGCCTCACTGATCCTCCGCCCCCAGGGAGACGAGGCAGTCCTCTCCGTCCACAACACCGGCGAGGCCATCCCTCCGGAGCATCTGCCCCGCCTGTTCGAGCGCTTCTACCGCACTGACAGCGACCGGGCCAGGAGCCAGGGGGGCTACGGTCTGGGGCTGTCCATCGCCAAGAGCATCGTAGACGGCCATCAGGGCCGGATCTCCGTCTCCAGCTCCGCCATCTCCGGCACCCTCTTCACCGTCAGGCTGCCCCTGCCCGGCCGCGGCCTGGGGCCCCTCCGGACCCGCTCCCTGGGGTGAATGGCCCGCCGTTTCTGCATGGTGAAAAAAGCGGAGATTTCTCTTGACAGCCCCAGGGGAAGATGATAAAATCCGTAAATACAAAGGGGAGTAGTCGGCGCGGTTCCCGCGCGGAAAGGCCAACAAGCATGGATGGAGCTTGTTCCATTCTGGTTTTTCCTGAAATGACCAGACCTGCGTTCCAATGGGAACGCAGGTCTTTTTTTGCGGGCTGTCTGCCGGGCGCGGGCCGATTTTTCTCCGAAAGGGTACACATACTATAAAGAAATGGAGGAAGAAAGCATGGAATTTCTTTGGGAGGGGCTTCTGTCTATCACATGGCAGCAGCTGCTGATGTACGTCGTGGGCGGCCTTTTGATCTGGCTGGCCATCGAGAAGGGGTTTGAGCCCGCCCTGCTGCTGCCCATGGGCTTCGGCGCCATCCTGGTCAACCTGCCCCTGTCCGGCGTCATCAATCAGTTCAGCGAGGGCGTGGGTGAGACCCACGGCATCATCCAGTGGCTCTTTGAGGTTGGCATCGAGGCCAGCGAGGCCTTCCCCATCCTGCTCTTCATCGGCATCGGCGCTATGATCGACTTCGGTCCCCTGCTGGCCAACCCCAAGCTGTTCCTGTGCGGCGCCGCCGCCCAGGCCGGTATTTTCCTCACCATCCTCCTGGCTGCGGCCCTGGGCTTTGACCTGAAGGACGCCGCCTCCATCGGCATCATCGGCGCCGCAGACGGCCCCACCTCTATCCTGGTCTCCCAGATCCTCGACTCCCGCTATGTGGGGGCCATCGCAGTGGCTGCCTACTCCTATATGGCTCTGGTACCTATCATCCAGCCCTTTGCCATCAAGCTGGTCACCACTAAGAAGGAGCGGGCCATGCGCATGCCCTACCGGGCCCAGGGCGTATCCAAGCGCCTGCGCATCCTCTTCCCCATCGTGGTCTCCGTCATCGCCGGCCTGGTGGCTCCCTCCTCCGTGGCGCTGGTAGGCTTCCTCATGTTCGGCAACCTGATCCGGGAGTGCGGCGTGCTCACCTCCCTCTCCCAGACCGCCCAGAATGAGCTGGCCAACCTGATCACCCTGCTGCTGGGCATCACCATCGCCTTCTCTATGAAAGCGGATCAGTTCGTCCAGAAGGAGACCATCATGATCATGGGTCTGGGCCTGGTGGCCTTTGTGCTGGACTCCATGGTGGGCGTGCTCTTCGTCAAGGTACTCAATATCTTCACCCCCAAGAACAAGATCAACCCCATGGTAGGTGCGGCCGGCATCTCTGCCTTCCCCATGTCTTCCCGGGTCATCGAGAAGCTGGGTCAGGAGGCCGACTCCCAGAACCACCTGCTGATGCACGCGGTGGCGGCTAACGTCTCCGGCCAGATCGCCTCTGTGGTGGCCGGCGGTGTGGTGCTTCAGTATTTTGCCAACAATCCCATCCTGTGATGGAGTAAAAAGGAGGACATTCGAACATGGAAAATATTACGCATGCTTTGGAAATGATGGGGCAGGGAATGCTGGGCATCTTTGTGGTCCTGGGCGCCATCGCTCTGCTGGTGGCGCTGATGCAGCGCATCGACCACAGGGGAAAGAAAAAATAACAGCGTTTCTCTGAGAGGGAGGCGTGGGATATGCTGATCTGTGTCTCTGTCACAGCCAGTCCTGCACCACATCCTCCAGCACCGTAGGGCTGACCTGCTGCTCCACCAGTGTGGTCATCAGTTCGTCTATGCGCACCGCGCTGGTGGTGATGCCCCGGATCTGCGCGCAGTCTCCGTCCTCTTCCGCGATCTTCACTCCGTACTGTTCGCAGAAGAAGCTCCCCGCCTCCAGCTCGTCCACCAGCAGAAAATAGTGGAGGCGGCGCAGTTTCCCCGCCTCGTCCGTCAAGGATCTTGACGCGATCTTAAGTTCCATCATATTGTGCCCATTTCTCCTTTTTTAAAAATCTATCCACATTATATGGTATGTCTGTGTAGAAAAAAAGGGAAACCCACCGCAGATGCGGTTTCTGTGGAAAAAAGATGCCCGACCGGGAGCGTTTTTGCCCCGGCGGGCATCTTTTTTCCACAGGGGAACCCGCTCCGCGGTCCCGGCATAGGATGGTCCAGTAAACGGCGCACCATCACGCCGGAAGGAGGCTCCATATGGAGGAAGAGTTTGGGACTCTGCAGATCAGAGTCTATACCTCCCGGGCGCAGCTCCCCATCGAGGACGCCACTGTTGTGGTGACCCAGATCAGCCCGACCGGGAAATATCACCTGTTGTCTGTCCAGATCACCGACCGTGAGGGCCGGGTCCAGCCCCTCACCATCCCTGCGCCCCCCCGCTGGGAGAGCACCGGTCCCACCCAGGACATGGTCCCCTTCTCCGTCTGCCAGGTCTGGGCGGAACACCCAGGCTACACCGCCCTGCGGGTGGACGGCGTCCAGATCTTCTCCGGCGAAGAGACCGACCAGGACATGGAGCTCATCCCCTTGGCCGAGGGGCAGCACAGTCTTGTTGACAGCTCCATCCTGAACACCTCCCCTCAGAATCTGTGAGGTGTCCCTATGCCGGTCATCGTCCTTCCTTACATCCCCAGCACCATCACGGTGCATCTGGGCCTGCCCGACCAGTGGGCAGAAAATGTGACGGTCTCTTTCCCCGACTACGTCAAAAACGTAGCCTCCAGTGAGATCTATCCCACCTGGGAGCTCTCCACGATCCGGGCCAATGTGCTGGCTATCATTTCCTTTGCCCTGAACCGGGTCTATACCGAGTTCTACCCCAGCCGGGGCTACAACTTCCAAATCACCAACACCACCGCCTATGACCAGAAGTTCATTCGGGGAAGGAGCTTCTTCCAGAGCATCAGCGCAGTGGTGGACGAGATCTTCAACGACTACATCCGCCGTCAGGGCTTTGTGGAGCCCCTCTCCGCCAAGTTCTGCAACGGGACCACCTCCACCTGTGACGGGCTCTCCCAGTGGGGCAGCCAGGAGATGGCCCAGACGGGCTACAACTCCATGGAGATCCTCCGCCACTATTACGGGGACGACATCGAGCTGGTGGTCAACGCCCCCATCCAGGACATCACCCAGTCCTATCCCGGCAGCCCCCTGCGGCTGGGCTCTGTGGGGGAGGAGGTGGCCGTGGTCCAGACCAGCCTGAACCGCATCTCCCAGAACTACCCCGCCATCCCCAAGATCAAGCCCGTCACCGGCATCTTCGGGGAAGACACCGAATACTCCGTGCGGCAGTTCCAGCGCATCTTCAACCTGGCGTCAGACGGCGTGGTGGGAAAGGCCACCTGGTATAAGCTGGTCTACCTCTATGTGGGCGTCACCCGGCTCTCTGAGCTGGTCAGCGAAGGGCAGACCTTCTATAAGGTCCAGTTCCAGTACCCTGGCGTCCTCCGAGAGGGGGACACCGGCACCGAGGTTCAGGTCCTCCAGTACATGCTGGCCGTACTGGCTGAATTTGATGAGGTCATCCCCCCGCTGACGGTGGACGGCGTATTCGGCCCCTCCACCGCCAATGCGGTCCAGTCCTTTCAGCGGCAGACTGACCTCCTCCCCGACGGCGTAGTGGGGGAAGCCACCTGGGACGCCCTGTACCGTGAGTTCGCCAGCCTGGAAGCCGTGCTCCAACAGGATGTGGCTCGCTTCCCCTTTCAGGCCTCCGAGCTCATCCCCTCGCTGGTGGACCTGACCCTGGCGGCGGTCAGCGGACACAGTGAGACGCCCCGCTTCGGGCAGCATCCCGGCACCGATCTGCGTTTGGGGCAGTCGGATCAACAGGAGGTGTCCTTGTCATGACCTTACAGCAGCTGGAACGCGAGATGGTGGCCCAGCCCATACGGAGTCTTCAGTATATGCTGAACCGCCTGTCTCTGCGCTATGACTTTCTGCCCGCTCTGGTCCCGGACGGTGTGTTCGGGGAGCGTACCCTGGAGGCGGTGATGCTCTTCCAGCGGGAGCTCCACCCCCCTGTCACCGGCGTGGTGGACCGTGAGACCTGGCAGGCCATTCTGGACGAGTGGCTGGATCTGGAGCGAGAGCTTGCCGATCCCAGACAGATACGTGCTTTTCCTCCCAGTGCTAAAGTTCAGGCCGGTTCCTCCCACAACTACCTTCTCCCGGTACAGGCCATGTTTCAGAGCCTCTCCCATGTCCTGGATGGGCTGGAGCCGGAGTCCATCGACGGCATCCACGATGCTGCTTCGGTCCGGAATACCCAGTGGCTCCAGGAGAAGGCTATGCTGCCCCAGACTGGTGAGCTGGACCGAGAGACCTGGGATATTCTGGCCCGCCTCTATGAGCTCTTTGTCATCAGCCACATCGATCTGCGCCGCTACCCGGAGAACCGCCTGGCAGGCTCCACCCCATCCACCTGAATCCCGGCCTCTCCTTGGCCCGGGCGGGCCGATCCCTCTGCTCGCTCAAAAGTCCCTCTTTTCTCCGGCTCCCAGCGGAAAGCCCTCCGTTTGTCCCCGCTCTCGCGGGCGGGGACAAACAAAAGATCCAGGGAGGGCCAAAAAAGTGTTGACAGGCAGGCCCTTATATGGTATGATACCACTTGCGCTGAAGAGCGCAGTCCCCCATGCGCGAGTGGTGGAATTGGCAGACTCGCTAGATTCAGGTTCTAGTGTGCATTACGCACGTGCGGGTTCAAGTCCCGCCTCGCGCACCACGTCGGAGCAAGCTTTGTATCGCTTGCTCCGACTTATTTTATAAGTCAGAGCGCGCTCACGCCGCTGCTCCTCCTTTCCAACTGCGACCCGCTGTGCTGGGCTCGCAGTTGGTGGGCCGCCCTGCGGGCGGCATTTTTCGTTTCTGACAGAAATATCAGTCTTAACCGCCCTTCACAAAAAGAAAGACATCTGCTTGTGCAGATGTCTTTCCTCTTTTGCTTCCGCTCCTTTTTGCTCTCCCCCCTTTTCCGGCTCTAGGAGCCGGGACGGACTTTTGCCGGGGACAGCCGGAAGATCACAGCCCTGCCCTTGCGCTCTGTGCTTCCTTTAAAAATGCCGGATGAAAATATCGCTCTGCTCCAAAAATTCCTCCACCGTATCAAAGCCCAGCAGGCGGAGCAGCTTGAGGACATAGGGGTTGTCCAGCGGAGTGCTGAACTCCGCCTCGTCTCCGTAACGGTCTACATTCTCCCGTCCGGTCTCCCGGTCCAGCAGGACCTTCGGCCCGCCTACGCAGCCGCCGGTACAGCCCATCCCTTCAAAGAAATTCGCCTGGTGCTGGCCGGAGCGGATGTCCTCGATCATCGCCCTGCACGCCGGCACGCCGTCTGCCTGCCGGGTCCGGACCTGGATGGGCCGCTCCGGGTGCAGACGGGCCACCGTGGTCCGAACCGCCTCGCTGACTCCGCCGGTACGGGCGTAGATCCGCCCCGCTCGGGAGGAGTGGTCCCGCTCGCTCTCCTCCAGCAGCTCCGGGTGGATATCCGCCGCCTGGAAAATATCCTGCATCTCCTGGAAGGTAAGCACATAGTCCACCGCGCCGGCCAGGTCTGCCTCCCGGGCCTCCGCCTTTTTGGCAATGCAGGGCCCCACAAAGATGGTGACCGCATCTGGGTGCAGCTTTTTTACCGTCCGGCCGGCGGCGATCATAGGGGATACCGCCCCGGGAACGTGTGGCATCAGCTCATGATACAGCTTTCGGATCATGCCGATCCACATGGGGCAGCAGCAGCTTGTGAGCTGGAAATCCGTCTCTGTGTGAATGTTCCGGTCAAACTCCAGCGCCTCCTTCAACGTCAGCAGGTCCGCGAAGAGGGCCACCTCCACCATCCCGGTGAAGCCCAGCAGCTTGAAAGCCGAGCGCAGCCGGCCCGGCGTCACCACAGTGGAGAATTGGCCCAGGAAGGCAGGGGCGATCAGGGCGTAGACGGGCCCTTTGGCATGCTTGACTGCGTCCAGGGCAGGCAGCACGTCCCGGCTGGCAGTCAGGTTTCCAGACTGGCAGGCCTGGATACAGGCGCCGCATCCGGAGCAGCGGTCCGGGTCCACGGCAAGCGTACCGTCGTCCCTGCGCACGATGGCGTCAAACAGGCAGGCGGCGGCGCAGTGTGTCTCCTCTTTGGGACAGGTGCAGGGGTTGAGCGGCCAGACCAAGGGGTGGTCCTGAGGGTGGAGCAGGCAGTCCAGATGCCCGGCACTGGCCTCCAGATCATCTGCCTGGACGGAGCCCTTCTCAACAGCCTGCTTCAGCATAGTGCGGTAAAGTTCCTCAAAGGTCATGGTGGTCCTCCCCTTCTGTCGATACAGTGGTCAGTATGTCCGTTTTGGGAACAAGCAAACCCGTTTCCCTGTTGTTTCCCTATTATATCACAGAGGGACTCGGCCGTCATCCCTATTCCCCGGGAAACAGGGCAGAGAAAAAGGGAGAACCCTCTGGACAGAAGTCCCGGCAGGAGGTATGATAAAGAGGTAAGCACTGCGGGCCGCCTGGGGTCCGCGCACACTGAGATCAAGCATCTGCCCCGGGTCGGGCAGAGCAGCGAGGATTTGATATCATGTATCGGAGAGAAACTCCCTGGGACATCGTAAAACCGCTCCTGTTTTTCCTGGGCTCTATCCTCTGGCTGGAGGGGATCTACCGGGCTTTCTATGTCCGGCCCTTTTTTGATGTGGGGCTGGTCTATATCCTGCTTTTCTCCCTGCCGCTGGCCGGGATGTGTGCCCTTTTGACCTCTCTCTGGGGCAAGAAGGGGAACCGCAAGGCCGGCTTCGCCGTGCTTGGCGTGCTGACCCTGTGGTACATGATCCAGTCGGTGTACCACACGATCTTTGCCACCGTGCTGGTCACCAAGTCCTTCAACATGGCAGGTCAGGCCCTGGGCAGCTACTGGAAGGAGACCCTGCTGGGCATCTGGGAGGCCCTGCCCGCCCTGCTCCTGCTGGCCGTCCCTCTGGTGGTGTACTTCTTCCAGCCACGGTTCGCCCTCCTGAACCGCCCGGACGGCCGGGTGCTGCTGGGAGTGATCGGCGGCGTGATCATCGTGCAGGCCGCAGCAGTGCTGGCGATCGCCCTGCCCACCGGCGGGATCATGACGACCCGCCAGATCTATCGAGAGACCTTTGTCCCAGACCTGACGGTCTCCCACTTCGGCCTGGCCACCACCCTGCGGCTGGATATCGAGCAGACCCTCTTTGGCCTGGAGGAACCCAGCCGCCCCGACCCGGGTGAGGGCTCGGTCTCCACGCTGGCCCCGGGGAATGTCTCTGTCCAGCCGGAGGAGCCGGAGGAAGGGGAGACCCCCGCCGCCTCCGGTCCCAATGTCATGGACATCGACTTCGACGCCCTGATCGCCAACGAGACGGACAGCACCCTGAAGGACATGCACGAGTATTTCCGGGACCGGACGCCCACGGAGAAAAATCAGTACACCGGTATGTTCCAGGGCAAGAATCTGCTCCTTTTCACCGGCGAGGCTTTCTGGATCGGCGCAGTGAACGAGCAGTACACCCCCACCTTATACAAGCTGGCCCACTCCGGCTTTGTGTTTGAGAACTTCTACAACCCCCTGTGGTATTACTCCACGGTGGATGGGGAGTATGCCGCCACCACCGGCCTGATCCCCACCAACCAGGTCAATGCCTCCCAGCGGTATGCAGGAAAAAACGGGGTCTCCATGTACTTCTCCATGGGCAACCAGCTCCGGGCCCTGGGCTATCCCACCCTGGCCTACCACAACAATACAGCCAACTACTATGACCGCAACCTCTCCCACCCCAACCTGGGCTATGATTTCTACGCCTGTGACACCGGGCTGGATGTGGCCATGACCTGGCCCCAGTCCGATCTGGAGATGATGCAGCTGACCCTCCCCCAGGCTCTGGCCGGAGAGAAGCCCTTCCACAACTACTATATGACGGTGAGCGGCCACATGAATTACAGCTTCGCGGGCAACGCCATGTCCGCCAAGCACCGGGATGAGGTGGCGGATCTGGACATGAGCGAGGCCGCCCGGGCCTATCTGGCCTGCAACATGGAGTTGGACCAGGCTCTGGAGTACACCATCAAGACGCTGGAGGAGGCCGGCGAGCTGGAGAACACCGTGATCGTCCTCTCCGGGGACCACTACCCCTATGGCCTGGACGGCACCGGCGCCATCGACGAGCTGGCGGGGGAAGGGACGGAGGCCGATCCCTTTGAGAAGTACCGCTCCACGCTGATCCTCTGGTCCGGTGACATGGAGGAGCCTGTGGTAGTAGACAAGCCCTGTTACAGCGTGGACATCATCCCCACCCTGTCCAATCTGTTCGGCCTGGAATATGACTCCCGCCTGCTGGCCGGCCGGGATATCCTCTCCGACGCCCCTGGGCTAGTCATCTTTAACGATTACAGCTATCTCACCGAACTGGGGCGTTACAATGCGGACACGGACACCTTCACCCCAAATGAGGGGGCGCAGGTGCCGGAAAACTACGCCCAGGACACCTACTGGGAGGCCCGGTATATCCGCAGCTATTCGGAGAAGATCCTATTCAATGACTACTACCGCAAAATCGGGCTGGAGCCCCCGGCCGGTCCGGAGGAGAACTGACCAGACGCAGAAAGGACGCGCCTCAATGCGAGGCGCGTCCTTTTAGAGATATGTATGGATCAGCAGATCAATAGTTCTCCGCCTTCAGCTGGAAGTAGTCCCGGGGATGAGCGCAGACGGGGCAGACCTCCGGCGCCTGCTTGCCCACATGGATATGGCCGCAGTTGGAACACTGCCAGATCATATCGCCGTCTCTGGAGAACACCAGGCCCCCCTCCACGTTGGCCAGCAGCTTGCGGTAACGCTCCTCATGCTCCTTCTCGATCTTGGCAACTTCGGAGAACAGGAATGCGATGTGGTCAAAGCCCTCCTCCTCGGCCTCCTTGGCCATGGTGGCGTACATATCGGTCCACTCGTAGTTCTCGCCCTCAGCAGCGGCGGCCAGGTTCTCCGCAGTGGAACCGATCCCGCCCAGCAGCTTGAACCAGATCTCAGCATGCTCCTTCTCATTGGCGGCGGTCTCCTCAAAGATCTTGGAGATCTGGACAAAACCGTCCTTCTTCGCTTTGGAGGCAAAATAGGTGTACTTGTTGCGGGCCTGGGACTCCCCAGCAAAGGCTGTCCACAGGTTCTGTTCTGTCTTGCTTCCCTTCAGTTCAGGCATGATGATTTCCTCCTTTAGTTTCTTAATGAGAATAATTACTGTTTAAATTATACCATATCCTGCCCGCCTCGTCAACTCATTTTACAGATCTTTGGAACCATCCTGTGTCTTCGACCGGGCCCGCATCTATTATACTCTACTCCTCCAGTCCGGGCAAGCGGTCCGCCAAATTTTGCAGTCAAAAACATCGCCCGCAGGGCGGCCCCAACTGCAAGCTCAGCACAGCGGATTCGATTTGTAAAGGATGAGCAGCAAAATGAGTGCGCTCTGACTTATAAAATAAGTCGGAGCAAACGATAGACGTTTGCTCCGACTTGGAGCAGGTGAGGGGAATCGAACCCCCGTGTTCAGCTTGGAAAGCCGTATATCGCAATAGTTGTATCCATTGATTCTCTAAGTGTTTGAGGATTTACAAGAATAATTTCCACCACTTTTTCCACCGGTCCCATCCAAAAGAGCCATGCCTTTACGCAAAGCAGAATCATCACGATGTTGATAAATATTTGCTGTTGTAGAGATATCTTCATGCCCTAAAAACCAACGCACAGTTTCCAATGGCACTCCTGCTCGTGCACAGTCCGTTGCAAATGTATGTCTCAGGCAATATGGAGTTAAGTCTTCTGCTATTTTACTCTCTATGATTTTATTCCGATAAATTTTTGCCCCCATCTCGATATCCATTGCGCGTCGGAAGGACCTCCAGAGGCGATAAATAGAACCGCTGTTTTGCCTCCCGCCTGATTCCGTTGGGAAAACAGGAGAAAACGGGTTTCCTTTAGCCTCCTTCAGCCTCCAGCGCAAATCTGCATGTATGGGGATGTCCCGCACACCTGCTTTTGTTTTGGGCCCTTTAATTTTGCTTGACCCGCTCTCCAGTGCAGTATGTACGTGTATCTGATTATTCTCAAAATCAATATCCACCCAATTAAGAGCTGCGGCTTCCCCAGGGCGCATTCCAGTATAAAGCAAAGTCAGGAACCAAAGACCTGCATGGTGCGTCTCTGACACTCGAAGAAGAACAGCCCTTTCTTTTTCTGTAAGGCTTCTGTGGGAACCGCTCTCTGATGCTGGGAGTTGAAGGTCTTCCGATGGATCAAATGATATCAATCTGGACTTTCTCGCTCTGGAAAACATCTCACGCAGAACTCGCCTAATCTTTTCGACATGAGATCTTGATCTCCCCGCTTGCCCATTTAAAATCCGCTGAAGGTGTACGTCCTTCACATCCTTGAGCTTCATGGAGCCGATGGCAGGCTTGATATAGCCATTGAATTTTTCATCGTACATACCAAGGGATTTCTTGGTCAGCCCTTTTGGGTCCTTATAGGTCGCTTTCCACTGCTTATACCATGCAGTCACAGTCATCGACCCGCCAATGGCTTCTTCCCCACGTTTGGCTGCTGCCAGCTTTTCCGCCAGCTTGGTCATGGCCTCAAGCTCTGTTTTCCCTGTTGCCTCGTACTTCTTTCCATTGTACCGGGCGGTCTTTCTGATATATTCGCCCATTGACAACGCCTCCCATTCTGATAAAATAGAAGGGCAGATTGCCGATCATAGCTTCTGCCCCCTTCCCTGCCCGGTGTTGGTAGCGCCGGGTGGGGATTTTTATTCGTCCACGGGTAATTTTCCTGATTTACCCATCAATTTCTTTTCATCAGCTTTGACTCTGCGCTCGACTTTCTTTATGTCTTCATCTGGGGGAAGCTCCTCTGGAGTAATTCCACGCTCCTGAAGCATAGAGCGAACACTCTGATTATTTTGAACGTGCTCTTGAGTTATTGGCTCTTCTCCCTGTAAATTATTTTCCTCGATATTTAGATTGGTCATTTCTGTGGCAAGACCTTTGGCGGCAATCGTTACTGGAGGCAAACGGTCTGCCAGCGGTCCGTACTTGATACCATACCTTCTCTTCATATCATCAGTTGTATATCCACCAAATAATGCTTGGTCTCCTTTTGAACGAATACGCCCAAAGCCTCGCTCGTCTACTCCACGTTCGTATATATTTTGGGATAGACGCTTCTCAGCTGTCTTTAACTGTTCTCTAAGTTGTAAACGATTGATGTCAGAAAGTCGCTGTTCAATAACCTCTTGCTTCCGTGTTTGGACCGCGAAATAAGTCTGGGCAAAGGCTATTTCTTGTTTTTGAGGGTCTCCATTTTGTGCAATTAAATAACAAGCATACCTTGTTAGCATAATATCTGAGATTACTTTTACCCCACCATTGGGCATTGGAGATGTTTTCGTGATGTCACGAAAACATTCAGAGACCAGGGTTCCAGCTGTTAGGCATGAAATTTTCGCCTTTTCTATGGCGTTGACAAAATTTTCCCACCTTACATACCCAAGCGCTGATTGTAGTTCTCTTGCATACCAGAACTCTACTCCATCATCAGTAAAATGAGAAATTTCATCGAAACTTAGTTTTAATTTGCTGATTTGATTTTTGTCCATCTTATCTGTCCTTTCATCTATATACCCCCCTGCCAAAATAGAAGATTGATTTTATTCTATTTGTTTTATTTTCTTACACAATTTTAAATAATGCCATAGTAAGTTGATTAAAAAGTTTGATTTGTCGCGGCCGAAAAAGATTTTGTTAAAGGATATTTTTTCTTTCCCCGCTCAGTGCATTAAACTGGGCGGGGCTTTTATTTTCCCCCAAAACCCAAACAGCCCCTTCCCTCTCCTCTTCTCTCTCCTGTCCAGCTCTGCGTTGATCTGCTCAGTCTGCTGGATGATATGCCGCAGCTCCTCCTCTGACAGTTCCCCCTTGTGGGATCGGGCGTAGGTAAGGAACGCACGAGCTTCAGCGCAGAACGAGTCATCGTCAAGGGACTTGATGCGCTCTACCGTCCATGAGGTGATGTCTTCGTGTTTGAGATGGTTCATATTGATAAGACCTCGGAATTTTGTGAAGTAGTGTGTAGGTGCGTTTTCAAATGGTCAATATTGGGGCGGGGGATTTTTATTGCTTTTCCAGCATTTCTTCCAGCCTGTCTCGATCCCAAAGAATGGTCCTTGTTTTCTCCGCAAGTTCCTTTGCCCCCTTTGTGAAATATCTGTTGGTCATAACTACACCAACATGGCAACCGTAGAACACACGTCCAGCCTCCGCCTCCTGAACGGGCGTATTTCCAAGGTCTTTAGAGTAGCACTTACACTGGATGGCGTATTTAATGCCGTCTTTCTCTGCAAGCACATCGATTCCCTGGTCTCCACTGCCTGGGGTTACTTCTACATTCTCATAGCCGTTTTTCCGCAGAAGATCGGCACACCAATACTCGAAGTCATGGCCTTCCATACTATCTACTATGCCAATACCTTGCTGGTCCATCTGCCATTTCTTTTCTGCATCAATAATGCTCTGAATTTGATCTTCGCCTAGCCCGTACCCATTAGGAACATCAGAATTTAATTGTATCTGGTCTTGTCTCAATAACTCCAAGGTATTACACTCGTGGCACAAAAAACGGAATTGGGCCCATGCAAACTCTTTATTCTCGACACTACATCGATGTTCGTATTCTACCACGTCTTTTTTATACTGTATGATTCTTGACTTGACATGCGGATTATCGTATTTGTACACCCCTTTGTGCTCATCAACAATTTCGTCTGCACTTCGCGCTATGGCATCGTGCAGATGTTTTTGAAATTCGCTCTCAAATTTCCAATACTCAGCAGTCAAATTTCCTTTTAGGTTAGATATTCTACCATTCATTGCAGAAAGCTTTTTAAAGGCATCTAAAAGGAGGTCGTAATTTTCTATAAAGGCAGATATACTCCTTGCCTTATTCGCGGCATTTGCATATAGTTCAGCATCGAGGAAAATATCCATCGCCAATTTTTCGCGGCTTCGTTTAAAAAATGGGACCTTAAATGGTTCCACCCCAATGCACCACCATTTCTAACTAAAAATACAGTTCTGTCGCCAGATTCCCATGTGTGTACCAGCAGACAGCTTTCTTCATAAAATCTTCAGTGACGTGGAAGTAGTCCGCTAAGTCCCACATCTCTGTATGTCCGTCAGCAATGGCTTCGTCCAATTCTTGCTCCGAAACAAATTCATTGATTGCCCACTTGTCTGCACGATTTTCATGCTTCCGCCTTACATCACAAGTCGCATACTCGTTATAGAAACTACCTGTCACGCTATGCCCAAGTTCGTGCCCCAGCTTCATTTTTTCATCTAGCTCCGAAGCTAATTTAAATGGATCGATTGCAATATAGCAAGTCCCATCGCTATCCATGACCGAAAGGGCCTCCCGCTTTTTCAGTTCAAAGCAATCTACCGCAATATCATTATCTTCCGCAAGACGGTATAGGCCCATCAGGTCCATCATTTTTTCTTCTTCCTTTCCCGGACAAAGGCGGCGTATCGCTTTACGTCGTCCAGGTCGTCTTCGTCCACGTCGTCGGAGTCGCCCCACAGGGCAAACATAATATCGTCGTCGCTGACTATGCGCTCACCATCGGTGGGTGCTTTTTTTGTTTCTTCGCCAGTTAAAAGATAATCAACAGATACTTTAAAATATGTTGCGATTTTTGCCAGTTTATCTGCTGATAGGCTTTCGATTCTTCCCATTTTAAGGTCTGAAATATTCCCTCTGCTGATTCCTAAATCCGTACACATTTTCCCAGGTTTTATCCCGTTCTCAGAGCATAAGGAAAAAATTCTTTCGTACAAGTTGTTCATAATTAAGTACTCCGTTTTGTGCATGATCACAAAAGCACTTAATTTCGTGCGAAACTATTGACTTGCACTTAATCTAGTACTATAATGCAGTCATGGCAAGCACGAAATAAAGTACAATGTTTGGTGGTGCTTACATATTAGTACAATATTAAGTACTTGTCAACCATAAATGTACGGAAGGAGGTATTTTCGTGGATTCATGCAAATTCACGCCGTTTGGTTTGTGCGTAAAGACGGAGCTATTGAAGCGTGGCAAGACGCAGAAGTGGCTCGAGGAGGAGATCACAAACCGGACGGGGCTTTTTGCAGACAGCGGGTACATGGATAAGATTTTAAAGGGAAAGCGTAATGCCCCTAAGATTGTCCAGGCCATCAGGGATATTTTGGAGATTCAGGATTGCAATCAGGATACCAGCGCAGAAGCACAATAAACCGGACTATTCCATAAAAATGGAAAAATAATCCGCCCCTGACGGGGCGGGAATAAAGGAAGAGGGAGGAAATATGTTTGGACCAGAAGAGAAATCCGGATTAGTAATTCGCTCTATAGCAGGAAAAACAGACATCTATCTTAATGGAGTCTGCATTAACGATAAATGCCTGTCATGTGAAGTCAAAATAGAGGGCCCATATCGGCCCAAAGCAACTATTTCCCTTTTGTGCGAGCGGATAGAAATGGACATTGGAAAGAATGTTGAAGTTAAAAAAGTAAATCGTTCAGAATCTCAAGGTTGCTAATAATTTTATCTAGATTAGCCAGAACGGAAACTAAGAGAGAGCCGAGAGACACCACTCCGGCTATAGCAGAAATGATAATAGCCAAATTGGCCTTTGTTTTTGTTCTATCTGGCTTTAGAAACTCCAGACCCTTAAGTGTGATTACTGTGTTGAAAATCTCTGAATGTGCTTTTCCATCCATAGTCCGAAGTTCAATCTCTTCTCCATTGTGATTTCGATATGTAGTTTTACCACGAACAAATCCGTTTTCTATACAGTCATTCAATATTTCCGCATCTTCAATACTCATTTCTAAATCATTAATTTCTTCTGCGCTACTAGAATTTTGGATTTTTCGAATCATTTTACACATGGCTTTCCGATAATCTGTTTGATTCCTGATCATACAATCACCTCATTTTGATTGTACCAGAATCAACCATGGGAATCAACGAAACGAAGTCACAATCAGAATAGCAAAGAACCTATCCAATAAAACGGAACGATGAATAAGAGAAGGGGTGAAACACATGTGGCTTTGGTTAAAAGAAAACCACCCCATAATCCATGAGGTGGTCCAATGGGCTGTACTTGCAATAGCAGTTGCGGCGCTTGTTAATAGCTGCATTATCCTTTCAGCGCAATAAAAGAGGCCCGCCTCTGACGGGGCGGGGATGAAAAGGGGGTGAACCGCTTGAACAAATTAGTAAGCACCGAAGATGGTGTTTTTCTGAACGGAGTAAGGCTGAATTTTGTAACTCAATTAGATGTCAAAAATATCAGCCCCGATGGAGTGATGGAAGCAGTCATTCACATCGACATCCATGAGACTGATATTCAGCACAAGGTCAAATGAATGGAGGGCTGGACATTCTTCAGTGGTTTGCTTTTGGATTGTCTCTCGTTGAAGTCGCATATATCGCTATCTGTTTCGCCTTTGATCGTGAGATAAACGGACTAATTATTGCCGCACTTTCCTTTTCTGTAATCCTGTTAGTAGCATTTCATTTCTCTTTTCCATAAGTCTACTGCATATCTCAATAGCCCATTCAGAATAAAAAATATTTCTACTGTTTTTGAGTACTAGAGTTATGTCTTTGATTTTTTTACCGGAGTGAGCTGAAATTTCAATAGAGCGGGCAGCGCAAAAGACCTCAGTTGTAAACACATGTCCGCAAAGCCCAGAAGCGGACATTACATTGCGTGAAAACCCTGGGAAATCTTTTGCGTCCATATAGGATACAGATAAAATTTCCTCGCAGGCAATTGAAATTGAGTTTGCAATCTCAGCTTTTTGCCTCATTAGCTCCATTTTTTCTTGATGTCTATTATTTAAGTAAACGGTTACAACGGGAGAAATGATGGCAGATGAAAGAGCAACCCAAGCAGGCCAATCCCCAAAATCCATAGCTTCACCTCCTTCCACCCGCTTATATTTTATCACAGAAGGGGGAGGCGGACAACCAAAACGCCGCATCCGCGGCAGAAAGGAGGAGCCATGCAAAGAAAAGAGACCCAGAGAACAGAAAGCGCGCTGGGAAAAGAGATCGCTGAAAAGCGTCGGCTGCTGTATGAGAGGCACGGTGGGATCATGTCCCCCGTAGACGTTGCTCGAGAGATGGGCTACTGTTCAAGGGCATCCATTGGTGACCGATGGGCCCAGGAGCACGATGTTCCAGCGGTCCGAATGGGCCCGAGAAAACGGGGCTACGAAACAGATCTTGTGGCTAAGGCAATCGTACAGAGCCGCGGGATGGTATAAGGATGCCCCCACCCGTGGTGGCACACGGGAGAGGGCAAGAACCGATGACCGTCAAATCATCCTGTCCCTTGTATTGTAACACGAGGGCGGGAGGAATACAAGGAGGAAATATGAGCGAACAAGAAAAAACAGAGCTTGATCTACTTCGTGAAGAAAATGAACGGTTAAGGGCAAAACTGAAATCTTTTGAAAAAGGCACTAAACGCGAAGTATTTGATATTAACGCTGTTTCGGCGCACAAAGAGTTGTTAGGGGGTCTCTATACAATTCAAAGATATGGACCCTGTGGAGATTGTAATCTTCTTCAACATCTTGGAACGATTGTCCGGAACGTTATATTTTCTGACCAAAAGGTTGAAAAAGAAAGACTGTATCGAGGGAAGAAAATAAAAATTATGGAAGTTCTTCGACTTTCTGATTTGAGTGACACACAATACCAATTTTATCTTTTAGCGCAAGAACGAATTTATGATGCCCTTGCTAAAACAGTATCTGAATACAGATCTGCTAGAAACTAAAAGCGCCCCGGCCAGTGTCCGACCACTGACCGAGGCTGGCAAACCTAACTGATAGCGCCAATTAGGCTTGATAGATATATGATACTAGAACATTCGTTCTCTGTCAAGCCGGAAAGGAAAAAATATGGCAGAGAAAGAGACAAAAATTGGACGCCTCAGCTCCATTAAGGAGCTCGGAGAGCTTGGCGGTGATGTCAAAAACCAAATGGATTGGCTGAACACTCAGGTGTATGGCATGACGTTTGATGAGCTGATCCGGTATATGGGGAGGCGTGACGATGACGCCAAATGAGACCATCCGCCGCATCACCCAGCAAGCTATGGAGCGGCACCGGCTCTCACAAAGGGGCCTTGCCCATGAAATCGGCTGTGGCGATGGCTCTATCGCAAAGCTCCTGGACGAGCAGGAGGTTCGTCTCACTCAGGAGCAGTGGTTTTATTTGATGACATTGGGAGGGAAACAGCTTGCGTGAATGGATGCTCGTGGGCGCATACGCCTGTATCATCGTGGCAATGGCGCTGATAATTTGGGACATATGGGATAGGAGAAAGAAGAAATGAGAACACGAGAAGAACGCCGCCAGAGGGCCCGAGAGGTCCGGTGGATGATTGGAATAGGAGCAATGCTCTGCCTGACCTTCTGGGGCGGTATGGCATTTGCCTTTTGGGTCATGGGGTGATGAAATGGAGAACATCGAACATCCAGACATCACCGCTGCCATGCGGACGGGGTATCCATCGTGGGACAATCCCTATTTGATGGCGAAGTGTGATGAACTGTTAGATTACATCGAAGATGAGAAGTGGGGAGACAGAATCCCTGGAGGTTGGAATGGATAAGAAAATTATTTTGACCGTCCACCGACCAGAGCCGTCTTTCTGTGGTGTGGTCAAGCTAGACAGACAGGCGGAAGCGCTGGTAAAACAGCTTCAACGTGAAACTGGAATGACAGCAAAATACATTGTTTCTCAGATTATAATCCAGGGGTTTGACTTGGTAGAAATCAAGGAGGATAAAGAGTAATGATTGTAAAACCTGAAAACATGGATTTTTCCAACAAGAACATCATCATGATTATCAGCGGGTTGCCTGGAGTCGGCAAAACTACGCTGTCCCTATCCGCACCGGATGTGGTTCTGGTAGATGCTGATGAAGGTATGGCCCGTGTCAAGCCAGAGCATCGAAAGGACAGTTCTATGGTCAAGACCTACGAGGAGTTGCTGGATGACATCAGGAGTTTTGAAGGGCACTACAAGACGGTAGTCATCGATACCTGTGGGGCACTCATCGACTTGATGAAAGACTGGGCCATGAGAAATGAACCCTCTGCCAATAAGAAATCTGGAGGATTTTCCCAACAGGGTTATGGTTTTGTAAAGACTGAGTTCCTGCGTCTCTCCGCCGATCTTCGTAAAAAGTTCAATGTTATATTCCTCTTTCACGCCGCCAAGGATCGGCAAGGAGACGATATCTTCTATGACATCGTATGCGAAGGCTCTGCCAAGACATTGGTCTGGCAGCCCGCCGACCTGGGTGCTTACCTCCATATCGTCAACGGGGAGAGATATCTGGGGTTCACCCCAACCATGAACTATAACGCCAAGGCAGCCTATGGTATCAAGGGGCTTATCAAGGTCCCAGAGTTGAAGGATGGAGAGCCCAATGACTTCTTGACTCGTTTGTTCTCCCAGGTCAAAGCGAATATTGCAGCTGAAAAGGCGGCTCTTCAGCCCCAGCAGGAACAGTATGAGGAGACGATGGCGGCCGGCCGGCTCGCCATAGAGGCGATTGAAAAGCCGGAAGATGTGAGCGAAGCCATGAGTGCTATCAAGGGCTTGACCCACGCATTGACCAGCGAACGGGAACTAAAAGCGGCCCTTTCTGAGCGGCTGAAAGCACTTGGAATTGTTTACAGCAAGGAGAGCAAAACCTATGAGTGGGCAAAGCAATAAGTTCCTGCTGACGCAGAGCTTGTTGTCCTCATGGCAATATGCAATCAAGGGCGGGGGGATGGATGAATTTTTATCCACTCTCCGCCGGGAGAAAAAGCCCCAATCAAAGGCCATGCTGGACGGCATACGCTTTGAAAACATGGTCCACGCAGTTAGTGAAGGGGCTGAAATCGGACCGGAGCAGGAGTGGTACAAGCCGGTGCTGGAAATCTGCCAAATTATCGCCCAGGGTCAGTATCAAGTTAAGGCATCCCGCCCGCTGGTAGTGGACGGCGTAGAGTTTATCTGTTACGGAATCTTAGACTTCCTGAAGGCTGGGGTCATTTACGACACCAAGTTTAGCCGAACGTACCGAGTCGGGAAATATCTTGACAGTCCACAGCACCCTATGTATTTCTACCTCTGCCCGGAGGTCCAGCGCTTTGAGTACATTATCAGCGACGGGAACTATATATACCGGGAGGCGTACAGCCCGGAAGATACGGTCCCTATTGAAAACACTGTCCGGCAGTTTATGCGTTGGATGGATAAGACAAGTCTGGTGGACCTGTACTGCCAGAACTGGAGGAGCAGATATGCCTAAATTCATCATTCATTTCATCAAGAGCCGCAAAACATGTAAAGGGCTTTGTGTTATCTGTAAACATTATAAGAAGTGCAAGGAGGACTTGAGATATGAGTAACTGGGACAGCTATCAGCGTGAGGAGCGCACCCGTCTAACGCCCGGGGATTACCGGGTTGAGATCGTCAGCGTAGATGAAAAAGAGAGCAAAGCCGGAAACCCCATGCTGGTGATTGGGATTCGGCCCAATGGAAGCAGCATTACGATCAACCATTATATCGTGCAAGGGAATGAATGGACTAATAGGAATCTGACGGAGTTTTTTGACTCCTTTAATATCGATGATGGAGACTTCACCTTGCCTACCTGGATCGGGGCTGTTGGAGCTGCCCGGCTAAAAGAGGACGATAAGGGGTATCTGAAAGTTCAGTATTTCATCAGCAAAGACCGTGCAGAAAAGCTCCCTCCTTGGGACGGGAAACTGCCAGAGCGGCAAGAACTGACCAGACTGTCCGATCTTGAAGATGAATCCGAACTGCCGTGGAACTGAGGTGGTTCAATGCTGACCCACTACACAGACGCGGAGATCAAGCAAAAGCTGAAAGATCTGGTAGTTATTACTGACAGCCGGGAACAGGTTCACCAGCACATTATTTCTTGGCTAGACAAGCACAACATCCAGCACAAGAGCCGGGCTTTGGAGACCGGAGACTACTCCGTTATGCTGGGTGACACTACTTTTGAGGACGAGGTTGTGGTGGAGCGCAAGGCTAATCTGGACGAGATTGCGGGGAACTTTACATCAGGCCGTGAGAGGTTCGAGCGGGAAATGATCCGGGCAAAGGCCGGAGGCATCAAGATCTTTCTGATCGTGGAGAACGCCTCCTGGACCGACATCTTCTTGCATAATTATCGGTCAGATCTAAAACCGCAGAGTTTCGCCGCTACGCTCCTGTCCTGGCAGGCCCGGTTCAACCTGACAATCACTTTCTGCAAGCCCTCTGAGACAGCTCAAATCCTTTACAGTACCCTCTATTACTGGGTCAGAGATCGTTTGAAGCGGGGGTGAGGGTATGGACATGGCCTCTGATATCCGCAGCATGCTTACCGCCCAGCAGGTGGCGGAGCACTATGGGTTTGAGGTCAACCGCTCTGGCTTTATGAAGTGCCCCTTCCACACAGGAGACCGCACCGCTAGTCTGAAACTGTACGATGGAGAGAGCGGATTTCATTGCTTTGGCTGCGGAGCACACGGCTCCATCATTGACTTCGTAATGCGCCTCTTTGACCTGAATTTCCGTCAGGCGGTGCTCCGGATCAACGCAGACTTTCACCTGGGCCTTACCTCCAGTAAGCCGGACCGTGCAGCCCGTTCAGCGGCCCTGGAGGCCCGGCGGGAGGAAAGGCGCAAAAAGGATCAGGCTGACGAGAACTTTCGCTACATGGCCTATGAACTGCACTACTGGAAGGATGTTCTGGAGATTTTCCCACCAGTCCGTCAAGGCGATGATGCTTACTATCATCCATTATATGTCGAGGCCGTCAAGCGCCTCCCGTATATCGAATACTGGCTTGACGACTTTATTGAGAAGGGAGGCAAGGAGCATTGGATGAAGTGCCCGCTTATACCCGCGATGACTATTTGACGACCACCAAGCCGTTTGAATATTTATACGCACACAAAGAAAATAAATTTGAGATGAAACAGCTCTTGGGCCGCATGTCCGCTCAGGCACAGACTGTTGGCATTCGCAATCTGGCCGCGCTGTTCAAGGCATACATGGAAACCGTCAGCGGTACAGTCACCCCAGGATACAACAAAACGGACTTTTCCGGTCAGGAAATGGAACTGGACTGCGGCGGGTGGTCAGCCTCGGACACCGGCATTTACGGCACCGACAAAATGGGCTTCGAGGTGGTGGCCTGCTATCACCCCATCATGCCGGTTCAGCGTCTTGTGAACATTGACACAGGTATCCACAAGGTTAAGCTAGCGTTCAGCCTGGGCCGCCGGTGGGGAAGTGTGATTGAAGATAGGAACGTGATTTCTGATAGCCGATCCATCATCGGCCTTTCTAAGTACGGAATTATGGTCAACAGCGAGACGAGTAAGCCGTTGGTTCGATATCTGGCCGACGTGGAACAGCTTAATTACGAACAAATCCCAGAGGTTTCCAGTGTTGGCCGGCTGGGATGGATCGATGACTATGGTTTTTCCCCTTACGTTGAAGACTTAGTTTTTGATGGAGAGGAGGAGTACCGGACCCGGTTTGAGAGCATCCAGGAGCACGGGAGACGTGACGTGTGGCTGGATATTGTCAAGGCGGTGCGTTCCGGAAAGACGCCGGGAAACGTGATTGCTCGGATCGTACTGGCTGCCTCTTTCGCCTCCGTTTTAGTAAAGCCTTGCAACTGCCTCCCATTTTTTGTCCACCTATGGGGCGGTACGGAAACGGGCAAGACCGTTGGTTTGTTATTGGCGGCCAGTGTATGGGCAGACCCGGAAGTCGGAAAGTACATCCAGACATTCAACGCAACAGAGGTTGGCAAAGAACTTGGGGCCGCTTTCTGCAACTCCATCCCGCTTATCATCGATGAACTGCAACTAATCAAGGACAACCGAAAAGACTTCGACCGGATGATTTACCAGTTGTCTGAAGGCGTGGGACGTGCCAGGGGACGGAAACAGGGTGGACTTCAGAAAACCCCGACTTGGCGCAACTGCATCATCACAACAGGTGAGTTCCCTATCATATCTCCCAACAGTGGAGCAGGGGCGGTGAACCGGACCATTGAGATCGATTGCCATGCAGAGCACTTGTTTGATGATCCTAAGCTGGTTGCGACCACACTTTACAGCAACTATGGATTTGCTGGAAAAGAGTTTGTGTCGTGGCTTATGGAGGATGGAGCTTTTGAGCGTGTACAAGCCCTTCAAAACGATATGCAGGAGCATCTTAAAACTGGAGACACGATGGACAAGCAGACGGCCTCCGCAGCTCTCATTTTGGCGGCTGACAGACTTACCGAGGAATTGATTTTCCAGGATGGCATTCTGCTCCGTCCAGAGGATATACAACCATATCTCGTTTCCAAAGAGACAGTCAACCAGAATGGGAGAGCCCTTCAATACCTCTATGATTTTATCAATATCAATCAATCCCGGTTCAGCCAGGACGCAGACCGGCAGGGCGAGGTATGGGGCAGCATTGATGATGATTATGTCTATATTATTCGGTCTAAATTCGATCAGATTATGTCTGAAGAAGGATACAATGCCTCCGCATTTCTAGGATGGGCGAGAAACACGGGTAACATCAAAGTCGGGAAGGACGGAAAGCCAACCATCGTAAAAAAGATAAATGGACACTCATGTCGCCTTGTTGCTATCAAATTGAATGAAAATGAAAACATTTTTGAAGAATATAGCGATGAACTGCTTCCTTGAAAGGTTACCCGGTTACCCAAGTTACCCTATTTTTGATATGTTTTCTAAAAAAAATATTTTGCGAAAACAAAAAATATTTTTTCTAAGTGTAAATTTTTCGGGTAACCGGGTAACCGAACCTTGAAACCGTTGGGAGAGTAAGCGTTGAGAGGTTACCCTATGTTGGTAACCTTCGGTAACATGGGTAACGAGGAGGAGAAATGATGGTTTTCCCATATGAGACAGAAGCGGCTAACGGAGAGCCGATGCCTGATGGATTATCATTGGTGGATCAATGCGCATTTTATTTTCTCCAGACAATGTATCGAGGATTACGTACAGGATCAAAGGATAGAGATCAGGCTATCAAAGAGAAGGGACAAATGACTTATCAATATAACAAGGAAAAATGCATTATGGAAAGTTGGAGGAAGATGGGCGATTTCTGGGCAGAGACATACAGACAGGTTGAAGCCGCCCAAACTGCTTACCGAAAAAACCGTACATTAGCGAATGCTGACAGATTGATTGCAGCGCTGGATGGAGTACGGGTATGACCTGGAGGCAGATCAACGGCTATCAATACCCTTACCGCATTAACGAGGAGGCCCAGGTCCAGAAGTGGGACGGAAAACAGTGGATCGATATCAGGGCAAGAATCAGCGGAAACCGGGCGGTGGTCTACCTGCGGACAGTAGAAGGGAAACAGTACAAGGCGGCTCTTGTGCGGCTGATGGATGATGCCTTTTGGGAAGGCCGGGCAAAGCGGGATGGACTACATATCACACACCGAAACGGCGTCAAGCTGGACTGTGAGCTGAGAAATCTTGTTGCGGTCAAACCAGGACAGGCTGGGCGAAAATATCATGGACGGCCCCATAAAAGGCCCGTTATTCGCCTGGACCTGCACGGGAATGAAGTGATATATCCAAGCGTCACCGATGCGGCCAGGAAGAACAGCTTGTCTATCTCTGCTATGGACAGGAGGCTATATCATGGTGTGCTAGACCCCAGAGGATATCGGTTTGAGCTTTTGAATCAGCGTAGAAAACGAAAGGAGAAAACAGCATGATCGAGGACGTTCGGGCTGCCCTCCTGGGCGACCGCGAGGCGGCCAAGCGGCTGACGGAGGCCTGGGTGCTGCTGCCGTGTGCCCATTGCGGCGGGGAAGCGAAATTTAAGAAGGGGTTCCCAAGCCGACAGATCGCGCATTGCCGACAAGCGGTAGTGCAATGCAAAAAGTGTGGAGTCCGGACTGTTACGCATAGACAGCTTCCAATGGAACGGTGGCAAGATGTAGACAGAGCAGCTATTGAGGACTGGAACACCCGAGCGCCGATCCTGAGCGCGGAGGAGATGGAGATGCTGGAGGGGATGGAATGACACGGGAAGAAGCGAACGAAATTTTAGAGGATTGGAACCTTTGCCATTATACTCCCAGCAGAGAGGCCGCAGAAGCGGTCATATCGGCCTTAGACCCGTTAGAGATTATTTCCGCCCTCCGCCCCGTCAGCCGGGAGCAGTTATCTGAGTTTAAGACTTGCGATCTGGTAGACGAACTAAGAAAGCGTGAGGGCGTAGAAACACACATCGCAGAGCCGTACCAAGATGTGACAGTCTCAGTAAACGGCCCTGCGGTGGTGCTGGTAGTTATAGATTAGACCCTGGAATATCCATACCTACCCTTGATAAATGAGTGGAAGTATTTTCCGTGGGACCCTGCGGACATGAGCCCAGCATATACAGACTGCGGGACACCGAAATAGGCGTAGGTGCCACCCTTATGAAATGAGATGTAGAGAGTCCCATTTTCATATCCGATACTGGCTATGTCCGTTGAGGAAACTGGATGCATGACCATGAAATCACCTCACTTTCCACGCAGTTAAATAATACTACACAGAATGGAGGATTTGTAGATATATGGGGAAAATCAGCCGGGATAAGGTGGAGAAGGTCTGGAGGGGTGTGTGGAAACACTATTTGCCGCCTTTGGGAGCTGGAAATATACAGTGCCGATGTACAAAATGCGGGAGAACCCCTGATGTAGAAACACCTTTCTGCGCATGGTGCGGCGCTCCCATGACGGACGAGGCCGTGGATATGGTGATGGAGAGATTGGAGGCGTTGAAAGATGGCAAGGGCGATTGATGTTGTGCAGGTCAAGG
>OLSG01000928.1_pt1 | contig 33568 bp, 32 predicted proteins | sample 1673041 | NCBI WGS metagenome assembly OLSG01 (sample SAMEA3136749, study PRJEB25190) | human gut metagenome | reverse complement strand
TCAGCTGAATAACGAAAGCCAGGAAAATCAGAACTGCGAATACGATAACCATGTTGGTTAAACAAATGGAAAGCGGGCCTGGAGTATCCATGTAAAATCCACCTTTCAAATAATTAAAACTTTGTGTAAAGAGTCATCCCTAGATTACATACCGAATGGCCATACGATTGGGATGATCACGAGGCATACGATGAGGGAGATGACGCACATCGGAACGCCAACCTTCACGTAGTCGTTGAAGGAGAAGCCTGCCGGTCCGAGAACCAGGGTATTTGGCGGAGTAGCCATTGGTGTTGCGAATGCGCAGGATGCTGCAATGCCCAGAGCCATGAGTACCGGTTTCGGATCTGCGCCGATAGACTGAGCGATGGAAATACCAATCGGTGCCAGAAGGGCAGCAGATGCGGTGTTGGACATGAACTGGGTAAGAATGTTGGAAATAAGGAAGAGTACTGCGGTCAGTACGTATGGGTTCGGGTTGGTTCCCATCATGCTTACTACGGAGTCAGCAATCAGTTTGCCTGCGCCGGTCTTTTCCATAGCGGTTGCTACAGAAAGCATACCTGCGAAGAGGAAAATTGTAACCCAGTCAATTCCTGCATACGCTTCTTTTTCCTTCAGGCATCCGGTAACCACGCAGAGGATTGCGCCGGTTACAGCAGCTGTGTGAAGCGGTACGGTCTTGAGGTTCAGAGCCATAGCGGCTACGACGCCTACAAGGATAAGGCCGGAAATCCACATTTTTGCCTTGCTCTTCGGTGCATCTCCACCAGCACCAGCTTCTTCTTTAGCAGCTTTCAGTGCTTCTTCATCCATTGCACCGCCGGATTTGGCAGGAATCATATGACGTCCGATGAAGAGTGTGTAGAGAATCATGATGAAGGAGAGCGGAATACCAATCCATGCGAATTCGAAGAATCCGAAGGTTGGAAGACCAGCAGTGGTCAGAGCGCCGGTAACGATAACGTTTGGCGGAGTACCGATCATGGTGATGGTGCCACCTACGTTAGCCGCAATAGCGAGAGGCATTAATTCTTTGGATGCCGGAATTTTTGCTGCCTGGCAGATACCGATGATAACCGGCATGAGGCATGCTACTGTACCAGTATTGGAAGATACAGCAGAGAGAGCTACCGTAACGAGCATGATAGCAGCCATGAGCGGAATCTCATTGGTGCCTGCTTTCTTAACTACGGCTACGCCGATTGCTTCAGCGAGGCCGGTTTTGAACATAGCAGCGCCGATAACGAACATACCGCCGAAGAGTACGACGGTGGAGTTGGAGAGGCCGGCATATACTGCTTTGCCCGGAAGCACTCCCAGAATGCCAAGAGCCGTACATGCGGCCATGGCGGTTACTGCCAGAGGAATCAGTTCGGTAATGAAAAGAAACGCTGCGACAGCTAAAACAGATAAAGTTATAATGGCTGGATCCATTATTTCACACCTTCCTAAATATATTTGTGAATAGAGAGTGCCGGTCACTATTCAGAGGAAGGAATCCATATAAATAGAAGTATACCAACAGTCGAAGGATTCCTTACCATTTTCTCATTTTGATTAACCTTCTATCCTCCTTTTTCCGCATGAGTGCAGTTCAGTAAGAAAATACATTTCCCCCGTATCTTCTTGTTGACAGCTACCACCTGTCTTTGGCACTTGTATCTAATCCTACATGATATTCCATGAAATGTCAAAGAAATATAGAATATTATGTTATTTATTGAGATAAAGAATTGTTTTACAACTTTATCTACTGTTTTTATATATTTTCTCTTATTATCTCAATCTTATAGCACGCATATAAAGGAATGCACCTTCTGATATACATAGCTTACAATTTATTTTTTCTCTGTTTTTCATGCTGAAATCTTCATTATTCGCCCCAATCTCTATCCATAAATTTTCTTGAATACGAGAAAAAAGGAGGACTTATTTCCTCCTTTCTCATCATATTTTGTTTAACTATAAATCCTCTTCCTGCAAATGTTATGTATTCTATGTATAGCTACCGATAGATATTTTTTATTACTTAAAACGGTTATCCCCTTGAAAATGGACCGTGAAATAAAGAGCTGTGAGCGATACGTTATGAGTTATGAGCTATAAGCTATGAGCGTTGGTGGCGGCTCCGCCGTAAATATAAAACTTCTGCAAACCAGCTTTCCTCAATGTGACTTCTTCCACTGAAGTAAATACCGTGTCGTCGCGACGTGGGGATAGGGTAGCAAAGGAATTGACTTTCGCAGGGAGCTGGTAAGCGACTGAGAAATCAATGACATGCTTCTCCATAAATCTCGTTCGAAGATAAGCGGGTAGTGGAGAATATGTCTCAGGTGGTGAGGAAGGCCGCCATCAGAACTCACAAGTCCTTGAAACAGGGCTGCCCCCTTAAAGAGCACGAAGTGCTTTCAGCCGGGGGAAGTCTTTTGCCTGAAAGGCAAAAGCAAGGGAGAAATCCGCACTATGTATGCACTGATAGTATCGCGCCGTTACCGGTATCGCGCCGTTAACCGTACGACTTTATAATTACAAACTATAAAGTCTTTACAACCACCTCGGGGCTCTCTTCGCTCAACTCTCAACTCTATCTTTTATGGTATCGCGGGATGACCGTCAGGCTTTTTACTCGTCGGCTTTGCCGACACCTTCTCTCAATTCTCTGCACTCAACACTCAACTCTAAAAGGCGCTGTTTTTTCACAGCGCCTTTTCTTATTTCTTTTCTTCTGTTTCTTTATTCCCTTCAGAGACATAGTCTTTACGGCGGGCTGCATCGATGGTTTCTTTGCTGGTACCATCTTTCAGTTCTGCCTTTTCACCATGAAAATCTTCACCGGTCAGTTCGTCCTCGCGGCCGCCCATTTCAGAGCCTTTCTGCCGGAGCTGCTTGATGCCTTCTTCGAAGGACATTTCCGGATGTTCTTTGAAGTAACCCTGATCTCTCAGTTTCTTTTCAATCGCCTTATAGGTGAAAGCTACTACTTCTTCCTGCGGGATGCGAATCTGTCCGGGCAGTCTTTTTTCAAATTCTTTCCAGAATTCTTCTGACGCTTTCATGAGGACACGGCCTACTTTCTTGTCGCTTCCGATGTCATAGAGAAGGGACCAGATAGGACGGTTGTCCAGTTTTGCATACTGATGGAATGTATAGCGGTAGGTAACCGGTTTCATGAGCTGGTTCTTGAAATGATGGACGCCGAAGATTTCATCATAGGGGATACGGAGTTCTTTCTTGTGTCCTACGCCGGTTTTAAGCATGTAGAGCCCGTCATCTTCCAGACGGTAAGTGGTTTTGCAGTACAGCGTATCCAGCAGCCACCAGAGGAGGGCGATCTGCATACCGATATCGATGACCGGGACCCTTCCATTCACAAAACCCCAGTATCCTGTCCAGCATACGTAAGCAAACCAGAGGGCGAATGCTATCGCCATGAAGAACAGATAGGGTTTGTAAAAATAGGAATGATCCACAAAATCTTTTGTTTTCATTTCTTTTGACTTTGCCATATATGACTCCTTATGGAAAAGATGATTACCACAACGGATTAATTATATCATTTCTTTCTATATATCTCTATGGTTTTATCCATTATAAGTCCATGAGAGAGGAGGAATCCCCAGATGGAAGAGTCCCATGCCCAGTGCGTACACCACGATGCCGATGCCGAAGAACTGGACGCCTACCACCAGTACTCCTCTTGTGATGGAAAGGATGCCATGGTAATTGGGATCCATGAATGTATAGGGGTAGAGATGGGATTTCCCATGGGTCACGATGGTGATCCATGCCCGAAGGTATACGAAAACTACGTAGAAAGCAGGATATATCATCCAGGTGAAGAGGGTATACCAGTGCATGTCCCTCTTGTCTACGAAGAAAATGTAGTCGATAAGCATGAGTACCGGGATGAAATAGTGGAAAATGTAGTTATAGAAAGAAAAATGTTCATAGCTGATGTCATTGAGGCGGTGAGTCCGTATGGCTCCCGGCCTAACGATCAGATGGTACATGAGGGAAAGGGTCCCAAGGCTGGCAGCCACGATATAGCGGCAGTCAGCGGTGTAGAGGAATGGAATATCCGCCCGGAAAAGGGTGGCCCCCAGCCATACCATGAACAGGGTGAATGTGGAAAAAGTGTAATACTGGATTCTTGACCAGAATACAAAAGGTGTGAGTACCTTGTGTTTCATGAGAAGAATCAAACCGAGGATCAGCAGAATAAAGACAGACCATCGGTAAATCAAAGCCACTGGCATAGAGCCTCCTGAACTAGAAAAAGGCCCTTACAGCCTTTGTTCTCTGTATATGAAATTTATTTTCTGCGCTTTCTGTTTTTACGGCCTGCGCTCCGTCTTGCTTCTGCTCTCATCTGACGGGCTTCTTCTCTGGCCCGGATTTCTGCTTCAGCCTGCGCTTTTGCCTTCTGTTTCTGCTGATAGTTGTATACATTCATAGCAAGGCAGACCAGTACCAGAATACAGATCGCAACGGTGCGCACATTGACGCCGTTGGTCAGTACATTCCATACGGAAAATGCCACTGCCACACCAAATAAAAGACCACGTGCTCTCATTCTTTCAAAAATCTCCTTTGATGCTGTCTCCTTTGAAACAACAGAATATCATATTAATGATATATGATTTCAAGGACTATGGCAACAGGAAATTTACAAAGCCAGGGAACCGGGACTTAGCGGAGAGCAAAGGCTGTAAGAGCTTTATATTTTTATATTTGAAATCTTACGGATAACCGCGCTAAATATAAGGATCTCAGAGTGCAGATTTCCTCACTGCCGTTGTCACGCACTCCTCCTGTAAGATTTCAGGCAGGAGGAAGAGACCAGGGGAATCTGCCACCGGGAAATAGAAAATGACCTCTCCAACTATGCAGCATCGTGGATTTACCTGTCAGGCAGGAGTTACCGCATGCATATGAAAGGTCATTTTTTTATATTATAATATGATTTGCCATAAATATCTAATGGAATTTATGCGTAAAGAAAGGGTGAAGCAGAATGTGTTCATTCTGTTCACCCTTTCACTTCAGCGGCAAATGTAATTATTTCTTAAGAACCTGTCTCAGCATCCAGAGCTGTTTGTAAACTGCTTCAATGTAGTCATCCATGAGAGCACTGGTGAGGTAGTCACCCTGTTCGTCAGCTGCTTTCTTGACAGCTACTACGTCGTCACGGAGTACCTGATAGTCTTCATAAGCAGAACGGAATGCTGCATCAGAGTCCAGTTCTTCATTAGTAGATTCCTTGATAGAAGAAATCTTCAGGAAGCCTGCCATGGTGGATTCCGGTTTCAGTTCCAGCTTCAGCATGTCTTCTGCAGTGCCGTCTACCATTTCAGCGACCTGATCATAGAATTTGTTGAGCAGTGGATGATCATCGTAGAAGTGATATCCTCTCAGATACCAGTGATGGCTCTGAAGTTTATGATATTCAACAACCAGATCTGCCAGCAGTTTGTTCAGTAATTTTTCCATTTCCATAATACATTCCTCCTGTAATAGATTTTTTTATTTCTTTTTCCTCGAATCGATATTCATTTCTCTCGATTTCTGATATAATTATATCTGTGAGAAGAAGAATAAAATAGCAAAATATTGCAAATAATTATAACAATCGTATTCTCTTTAAACATTTTTTACAGAAAGGAAATCTTATGAACAACGACCCCCGCTTATCACAATCCTCCAGCAACGGGAAAAAGAATTTCTACGCTTTCCGGGAAGTGGACAATGCGAGCCCGAAGGAGGAGGTCCTCAGCCATTTCCATGAAGAGTCTGAATGTATATATGTATTAAAAGGAAATCTGTCTTTCCAGATCAATGAATCGAAGCAGGTGCTCCGGGAAGGAGATGCACTTCTCATCCTCCCTGATACGATTCACCGGGACCTGATCCATGAAGAAGGAACCCAGCTCATCCGTATCATCGTCCACCCTGCCATGCTGACACAGGAGCCAGGCATCCGTCTTCACTTCATCCAGCCCTTTCTTGACAGCTCGAAAAAAGGCTCTTTCTACATGCCTTCTTCCCACCCGCTTTCTAAAAAAATCGGCCATCTGCTCTGCGAGACAGAAAAGGCTGAACATTCAGACGACCCTTACCGCTCTTTAAAGATTGCCGCCCTCCTTCACATGCTGCTCTATGAATTCTGCAACGCTTTCCCGCCGGAAGAGGAAGAAGACAACTTTGGTTCAGAAGCGGACCGGATGTCCCAGAAGCAGATGGTGAATTACATCAATGAGAACTACGGCGATAAAATCACCCTTAAGGATATTGCAGAAGCAGGAAAAGTATCGAAGAGCAAGTGCTGCAGTCTTTTCAAGACTTACATGGGCATTTCCCCTATCGATTATGTGAATGCCTACCGCCTCCGGGTGAGCCGCTCCCTTCTGGAAAGGGAAGATACTCCTATTTCCGATGTAGCCTACACCTGCGGCTTTTCCAGCCAGAGTTATTTCACAAAACTTTTCAACCGTACCTTCCACATGACGCCAAGGGATTACCGTTTCTCTACCCGTCAGCAGAAGGCATGAATCAGAGGGCTTTGGAATGATCCATCATCATTTCCAGAGCCCTTTTTGCGACCTGCTGGAACCGTTTTTCTGCCACTTCATACACTTCTCTGGGCGCAATGGATTCACTGTCCATCCTTTTGGCTACCACACCGCATACGGAACCGGCAGAAAGTCCCAGTACGGAAGCCAGTGTGAAGAGGGTGGCATTTTCCATTTCAAAATTGGTGCAGCCCATATGGCGGTAGTCTTCCAGGGTCCCCTTGAGCGCTTTCCTCACATAGCCGCCATAGCTGTCATACCGCTCCTGTCCCGGCCAGAAGCTGTCGGTGGAAATGGAAATCCCTTCCTTAAAGGGAACTCCCAGTTCCTTTGCCGCTTCCTCCAGCGCAAGAGTCACCTTGAGATCTGCAATGGCCGGATAGGCAAGCGGCGCATAGGCAAGGGACGCGCCATCCATCCGGACTGCTCCCTTATTAATCACCAGTTCACCAAGATTCAGCTCTTCCTGGATAGAGCCTGTCGTCCCCACCCGGATGAAGGTGGTGACTCCCAGTCTTGCCAGTTCTTCCACTGCAAAGGTGACACAGGGGCCGCCCATGCCGCTGGACATGACAAGCACCGTCTTTCCCCTTACCTTTGCCTTCCAGGTGGTGAAATCCCGATGGCTTCCCACAAAAGATGCATTTTCATCCAGTGCTTTTGCAAGCCCTTCCACCCGTCCTGGATCCCCGGGTATGAGGGCGTATTCTGCTCCTTCTGTCATTTCCTTTGATAATCCGATATGATAAAGGACTTCATTGTCTGCCAGATTTCCCATAAGATGTCTCCTTACAATCATACAAAAACGACGCTCATACCCTGAATAAGGCAATGCAGAGAAAAATCCAGAGTTATGAGCTTAGTCATATTCAAAAAAGGAGGTGGCAAAATGTCAGTTCATTCTGTCACGCCCCTTCTCGTGAAAGTCTTTTGCTATCTCCTATTAAATCAAAAGTATCTTTTAAGAAATACAAAATCCCGCCGCTTTATATAATTTGAAAACCATAAAGTTTTACAACCTTTGCTCTGCGCTCATCGCTATCTCTTTGACTTCTTCCTGTTCTTCTTATCTTTCCTGTCTTTTTTCTTCTTTCCTTTTTTGCCCTTCTTGCCTTTGGCAGAAATCAGCCTTTCTGCTTCCGGAATGTCTGCTTCGCTGATCGGAATCATTTCATCCGCATCAATGGTCCAGTCCCCTTCGATATTGTCCGCATCTTCTGAATCATCAGGATTTCCAAGGACATGGGTCTTGTATTCCAGATTCAAATCTTCATCAAGGGTTTCCTTTTCCTCTTCTTCCCTGTCTCTGCTGTCTTTCAGCATGCTGATCAGTTCGTCAGCCAGACGGGAGATTTCCCGGATTCTTTCTTCTTCCGCCGGACGGAAATCAGGATGGGGATCCAGCATGTAAGTCTGGATGAATCCCTTATGTTCTTCCAGTTCGCTTCTCAGTTCTTCCAGTCTTTCCTGAAGATTGTCCCCGCTTTTTTCTTCGTAGTCCATTTTACTTCTCCTTTCCTTCTTTCCCGACTGTCACCAGCACTTTGTCAATCCGCCGGTTGTCGCAGTCCATCACTTCAAAAGTAAACTTTTCGTAAGCTGCTTTTTCCGTTTCTTTCGGGATATAGCCCAGAAGGTAGGTAATGAATCCCCCCAGTGTCTTGTAATATCCTTCTGCTTCTCCCGGCAGCTCATCTTCTATATGGAAATATTCCCTGAATTCATCGATGGAACAGAGGCCTTCTACAAGCCAGGAATTCTCTGTCCGGCGGATGAATTTATTCTGTTCTTCCAGTATGTCTTCCTTGTCCCCCGGCATATCGCCTACGATTTCTTCCAGTACGTCGTGAAGGGTGATGAGGCCGGAAAGGGTGCCGTACTCGTCAATGACGATGGCTTCGTGGACCCCTTTCTTCTTGAAGAATTTCAGTACTTTCGTAAGAATCAGGGTTTCAGGAATATAAAGAGGGTCATAGACATTTTCCATAATAGACTGTTTCAGCGGTTTTCCAGGGAACTGGTGCTGATCCATGAGTACGTCAGAAAGGTCTGCAAGCCCTTTGAAATCGTCGAGAGAACCTTTGCCCACAGGAAGGCGGAAATGGGAGGAATGAATCATATCATCCCAGATTTTCTTCTCATCATCTTCCAGATCGATCCATGTGAGCTGCGGACGGGCGGTCATGCAGTCAGAAGCGGTCCGGTCGTTCAGTTCAAATACATTATCAATGATTTCCGGTTCTTCCTTGTCGAAGGTCCCAAGCTTTGCGCCCTGCTGCAGAAGGACTCTGATCTCTTCTTCTGAAACAGGCTGCTCGGTTTCCATTTTGACCCCAAGGAATCCGACTACGATTTTCGTAGACCAGGAAGAGAAGATGACCAGCGGTTTACACACTGTGGACAAGAAAATCATAGGCCGTGCAACGACACAGGCTGCCTTTTCCGGAATGGCAATAGCAATCCACTTGGGCGCCAGCTCCCCGATGATGAGGGAGAAATAGGTGACAAGCACCATGACCACCGTCATACTGATGACTCTGGCATAAGGAGCCAGCAATTCGATACCTGCCAGTTCCTTTTCCAGAGGTCCGGAAAGGGAAGCACCGGAAAACATACCGGTAATGATACTGATGGTGGTAATGCCTACCTGGATGGTGGAGAAGAGCTCTTCCTTCCGCTCCGCCAGCCGGAGCGCATAGGCAGCGCTCTTATTTCCTTCATCGATCATTTCCTGGAGCTTCGTCTTCCTCGCTCCTACGATGGCAATTTCTGCCAGAGAGCAGATGGCATTTGCCAGTACCAGTAAAATAATAATCCCAATTTCAAACCATATGTGGCCCTCGCCCATATCTTTTGAGTTCCTCCTTTTTAGAACGGTTATCTAACAGTTATTTATAAGTATTATATCATGATTTGTGAAATAAAAATCATCACGCCCTCATCGTAAGACAGCCCTCAGTCTTCCTCCTTACGGAAGGTCCAGTAGCGGGGCACGAAAATATCTTCAAAGAGATTGATGGCATAGTTGTCTGTAAGGCCGGAGATGTAATCCACTGCAGCCAGCGGTATATTTCCTCCTGCCAGAACGATCTGTTTCTTTGGAAGGCGGTGGTCGAAATAATTGCCCTTTCCGTCCTTTTCCGTATAGTAGCGGTAGAGCATTTTCACTACATTGCTCCCCCTCTTCCTGTCAGGGATGAGAGTTTCCGACATGTATACTTCAGTAAACATGAAATTCCGGAAGGTAAGAAGCACTTCATCTCCCTTTTCCGACATGTGGATGCCATCATTTTCATCAGCCATGGAATGGGATACCAGATCAGTCACCATGGCAGTAATCATGGATGAATGGGTGCTCCCCAGCGTATCGATCACCTCTTTGGGAAGGTCAGAGGCATGGATGAGCCCCATACTTTCCGCATCTTCATAATCATGGCAGAGATAGGCGATACGGTCTGCGTATTTGATGAGCGCCCCTTCCAGTGTATGAGCCTTCCGGCTGCCGCAGTGGTTGAGGATACCGTCTCTCACCTCTCTTGTCAGATTGAGGCCTTTCCCGTCCTTTTCCAGTCTCTCCACAATGCGGACGCTCTGCTCATTATGTTCAAAATGGCCGTGGATTTCCTGAAGCGCCTGCTCTCCCACATGGCCAAAGGGAGTATGTCCCAGATCATGGCCGTAAGCGATGGCTTCCACCAGATCCTCATTGAGCCGGAGCGCTCTTGCCATAGTGCGGCCTATCTGCGCCACTTCCAGCGTATGGGTCATGCGGGTCCTGTAATGGTCCCCGAGAGGCGCAATATACACCTGGGTCTTATGTTTCAGACGGCGGAACGAATTGCTGTGGAGAATCCGGTCCCGGTCCCTCTGAAAATCAGTACGGAGCGAATCCTTTTCTTCCTTCCGCTCCCGCACGGCATCCATGGCAAAAGCCGCCCTCTTATCAAGTAGTTTCTTCTCTATTTCCTCACTCCGTTCACGAGCCAGCATAATACCCCTCCTTCATAGAATCTTTTTTATATATTGTATCATGAACTTTCTATAGAAATAAGAAGCGTTGATTAAAAAACCTCTGAATCAGAGACGATTCAGAGGTTTTTCAATGCAAAGCAATACCTTTGGCCAGCAAAGCTGATGCCTTAAGTATGATTATCTGACGTCTGTATATCCGACAGCCTTACGGGCTCTCTTCACTCTTGAGTCAGCTCCTTCAGCAGATCTCCTACATGGGAGGCTGCTTTTACCTTTCTGTATTCTTTCACAAGGATACCTTTTTCATCGATGATGAATGTGGATCTTTCGATACCCATGTACTTTCTGCCGTACATGCTTTTTTCTTTCAGCACGCCATAAAGATTGACCACCTTTTCCTCTTCATCAGAAAGAAGGGGAAAATTCAGTTCATTCTTATCCCGGAAATTGCAGTGTTTTTTGATAGAATCCCGGCTCACTCCCAGAACTTGATACCCCAGTTTTTTGAAATCTTCCAGATGATTCCGGAAAGTCTGGGCTTCCAGTGTGCAGCCGGACGTATTGTCTTTCGGATAAAAATAAAGAATCACTTTCTGTCCCAGATAATCATGAAGGGATACATCCTTTCCTCCATCAGAAGGGAGGGTGAAATCCGGTGCTTTTTCTCCAACAGTAACCATAATGAACCTCCTTTAAGTCATTTCGATTTTTCTCTATATTACCACAACTGTCTGTCTCTTTAAAGACCAGGCAGCAGGCAATTGTGATACTATAGCTCCTTTGGATTTAGAATTCATTATCGGAGATTACGAGATAGATATGGAAGCCCCGTGGTGGTTGTAAAGACTTTATAGTTTGTAATTATGAAGCCTGTTCGGTCAACGGCGCGAAACTTCTATCTAACATAGTGCGGCTGCCCCTTCAGTCAGTTGGCAAGGTCAACTGACAGCTCCCCCGGCTGCTGAGCACTTCGTGCTCTTAAAGGGGGAGCCCCTTGTCATAGGACTGATTGAGTTCGTATGGCGGTTTTCCTCCTTCCTTTTCTTTCAGTAAACTGTCATAGAAAATTATATTTTCAAAAATTCCAAAAAGAAAAGCCCTTACGGTTCCTGAAGGAATCGTAAGGGCTTTCTTTCAATTATTTCTGCCAGACCGGATCGTCTTTGATCATTTTCTTTCTTTCAAAAGTCATGGCGTTATCCATGTTGATGGCATAATCTCTGGACGAGAAGTCGTATCTGGAATTATAGTAGTTCGTTCTTGCCCGCCAGATGCCGGTCACTGTTTCAAAGGCAAGGTCATTGGTGAAGACCTGCTGTTCATGGGATTTCAGAGCCGGCATGAGGTCCGGATGGGCGGCCTGATAATCTGGAGAGAGGTAGACGAAAAATGGAATATGGACCATATCATAATAGAAAGGTGAAGTGGTATGATAATGGGTCATATTTTCGCCATGGTCTGAGAAGTAAACCAGGGACTTCAGATTCATATTGGCCTTTGCATATTCGAAGATGTCCTTAATGACCTTATCGGAATAAGCGATGGTGAGGTCGTAATCATGGTAGGGATCACTTTCTGAAATGCCCAGTTTATCCCGGAGGTTCACCGGTACTCTGGCCAGATAGGTATAATGGCTGCCGTCAATATTGATGAATACCACCTGTTTCTTGTGGGGCGGCAGTTTCTTCAGTATTTCAAGGGTATAGTCGTCATAATTCTTTTCCCAGTAGGAATCATCGCACCGTTCGGCAATCATGGTGACTCCGGCGCTGGAAAGGGAGCTTCTGTTATGGAAGGAAATCCAGGTGGTGTGGTAACCTGCGGCTTTCGCTACATCTACCATGCTTACCACATTTTCAAAGGACATGTCACCGTACTGGTTTGCACTGGTCATGGCATAGGAAAGGGAGAAGAGAGTATTGGGGAAATTGGAGTATGCTTTGTATCCAAGAGCAAAATCCTTAGTCCCTGCCACACTGGAAAGCCAGGGGGTGGTATTTTCAGGATAAGAAGGATTGAAGACCTTCATGTGGTCCCGGTTTGCACTTTCCCCGATGATGACGATGTGAGTCCCTTCAGAGATGCCGCTTTCCGGGTCAGAATCAATGAATTTCATGGCTCTTACATTTCTGTCCATATCAGAATTCATCTTCTGCAGTTCCTGGAACTTGCCTCCATCAAGAGCACGGATGATGGCAATCGGGAATACATGGGTAATCTGACGGTAATAGCCACCGAAGAAAAGGATGAAGAGAATGACCATGCCGACCGTATAGGCCCGGCCGCCTCCCCGGTACAAAGGACCTTCAAAGTTCCTTGCGCTTTTCATCATGCCCTTTGCCATAAAGATGGAACAGAGAAGGACGAAGATAAAGGCTGCAATCGCCAGAACGATGTGCAAAGGAGACCCCATGGTATTGATGAAATCTTTGATTTCCTTCAGATGGGTGGCACGGACAGCCACCATGGCAAACATATCCATTTCCCCGCCAAAGAGGATGTAATATCCGATGTAAATGAAGGGAAAGAGCACCATGAAGAACACATAGAGTCCTGCGATCCCAGTCCAGAAGGAAGAGAAACGCTTCATCCGGGCGGTGAGCGCCGTATAGATATAGGGAAGGGCAAACATCACCGAACCGATGACATAATAGTCCCCCAGATGCTTCTTCTCAGGAAGGGAAGCAAAACCGTAAGCCCAGGTAAAGGTGCCCATCCAGAGAAGAGGAAGGACCAGAGCCAGAGGAAACAGTTTTTTCAGGAAACGATGGTCGAATTCACAAAAGAGACCAAAGGAAGTGATATACATCACCAGGAGAGCAGCGCCCAGCCGGGGCTGTACATAACTGTGGATATCCGGAAAATCCCCACCAAGGTGAAGGATCCCTGCAATCACCGCTGCCACTGCCAATGGCCAGAGCAAAGAAGGAAGAATAACTTTTTTCACAATACACCTCTGTCTAAAAAATAGAAACATTCCTACCTATTATATCACGAAGAACAGTCCCTTTCTCCTGCAAAACTTGAGAGATGAACGATGGTTGTAAAGACTGAAAAAGAAAGAGTTGAGTGCCCCGTGCAGAGAGCCCCGCGGTGGTGTCGGCTTTGCCGACGAATATAAAGCCATTACGGATAACGGTGCGAAACTTCTGTCTAACATCCTGCGGCTCTCCCTTTCAGACAGCTGATCCCCAGCTGCCAGCTTTCCCTGGCGAAAAGATTTGCTTTTCTGGAAGAGTTCTGGTAAGTGCTGGCACCGCCGACGGTGCTCTGCGCTCATCGCTCATTGCTCAAGGGGGATTCTTCACCCCCTTATTTCATCGTCAGTGAAAAAAAAGCTGTGAAAAAATGATTATATTTTCTCACAGCTCCTTTTTTGTGTTCTTTTGTTTAAAAGCAGATTGAGGGCTGATGTATATCGATATAATTGTAAAAATTTATCATTTGCGGCCAAGCCGCCACCACTGCTCATTGCTCATTGCTCTTTATTTCACAGCCCGTTTCTTTATTTATCTTTCCAGATTCAGATCCATTTTCGGTTCATTGACATTGGTTTGAGGAATTTCTTTCTCTCCATTGACGATGTTCATGAATTCTTCCCCTGTAATGGTTTCCTTATTGTAGAGATACTGCGCCAGTTTATCGAGGGTGGCTCTGTTTTCTGTAAGGAGGCGGATGGCTTTTTCATGCTGTTTCTTGATAAGGTCAGAAACAGCTTTGTCGATCCTTGCCTGGGTTTCTGGAGAACATGCCAGGGTGGTGTCACCGCCAAGATACTGGTTGGTCACATTTTCCATGGCTACCATGCCAAATTCTTCGCTCATGCCGTACCGGGTAATCATGGCTCTTGCCAGACGGGTGGCTTTTTCAATGTCGTTGGATGCGCCGGAAGAGGAGGTGTGGAATACCACTTCTTCTGCTGCTCTGCCGCCGGTCAGGGTAGCGATCTGATTTTCCAGTTCTTCTTTGGTCATGATGTAATGGTTGCCTTCATCTACCTGCATGGTGTAGCCCAGAGCACCGCTTGTTCTTGGGATAATGGTGATTTTCTGTACCGGTGCAGAATGGGTCTGAAGGGCTGCCACCAGCGCATGGCCGATTTCATGATAGGAAACTACGCATTTTTCCTTATCCGAAAGGATGGCATGTTTCTTTTCATACCCTGCAATGACCACTTCGATGGACGCTTCCATATCTTCTTCTGTCGCTTCAGAACGTCCGTCCCGTACAGCCCGGAGAGCTGCTTCATTGACGATGTTGGCCAGTTCAGCACCAGATGCGCCGGATGCCATGCGGGCTACCTTATTGTAATCAATATCAGGAGCCACTCTGATTTTCCTTGCATGGACCCGAAGGATGGCTTCTCTGCCCTGAAGGTCTGGAAGAGCTACCGGCACCTGACGGTCGAAACGGCCCGGGCGGGTGAGCGCCGGATCCAGGGATTCCGGACGGTTGGTAGCTGCCAGGATGATGACGCCTGTATTTTCTTCAAAGCCGTCCATTTCTGTAAGCAGCTGGTTCAGAGTCTGTTCTCTTTCATCATTGCCTCCGATGGCCGCCGTGCTTCTCTTCTTGCCGATAGCATCGATTTCATCAATGAATACGATACAGGGTGCTTTTTCTTTGGCCTGTTTGAAGAGGTCTCTGACTTTGGCTGCCCCCATGCCGACGAACATTTCTACGAATTCAGAACCGGAGATGGAGAAGAATGGCACTTCCGCTTCGCCGGCTACCGCTTTGGCCAGCATGGTCTTACCTGTGCCTGGAGGTCCTACCAGAAGGAGGCCTTTTGGCATTTTAGCGCCGATTTCCTTGTACTTTGCCGGATTATGAAGGAAGGAAACCACTTCTTTCAGATTGTCCTTGGCTTCATCTTCCCCTGCTACGTCAGCAAATTTGATGCCGTCAGTCGGTTTGACGAACACTTTCGCATTGGATTTCCCAAGGCCGAACTGCATGGCCCCCGGGCCTCCCATATTCTTCATCATCCTGCGGTTCATGTACTGGCCGATGCCGAAGAAAATGAGAATCGGAAGAATCCATGAAAGCGCAATATCCAGCAGCGGATTCATAGGGGTGATGATTTTTCCTGTGAAATCAGCGCCGGAATTCTGGAGACGGTCGATGAGTTTTGGATCATTCATGGCCGCTGTCTTGTAAGGCTGGCTGTCTCCCTTCTTTGTAAACACAATCTGGTCCGGCTCTACCTGTACCTTTTCGATTTCCTTATTGTCTGTCATGGTGATAAAGCTGGAATAATCGACAGTCTTCACTTCTTCTTTCCTGATAGCAGGCATGATAAGGGAGTTAAAAAATATGATAATCCCGAAAATAATGGCGTAATAGGCCAGTATGGGTTTTCTGGAAGGTTTTACTTCTTTCAATTGTTTTCCTCTCTTTCTTTATCACTCAGAATGCCGTCAAGGAAGAAATTTTTCCAGTAGGCTGCCAGATTGGCAGAAGCGATTTTTCCTTCCCATTCCCCTTCAAAGAGGGCAATCATGGTGCCGGCAAATAATTGGGTCATGGCAGTGGCAGGGATATCCACCCGGAAAATGCCTTCTTTCTGTCCTTTCAGGAAGAAATCATTCATTCCTTTTTCGTAGATTTCCTTGTCTTCCATATGACAGTCCGCTCCATTTCTTCCGAAACAGAGGACCATGATATATTCCTTATTTTCATAACACCGGTCAATCATACGGCAGAGGACAGCTTTCGGATCCTCCTCTTCTTTCATCATTCCCACTGAGGAAAGGAACGCATCCTTCGCCTTTTCACTCAAAAGATGGGACAGATGATCCTTTGACTGGTACACCCGGTAGAAAGTGGCCCTGCTGATGCCTGCCTCTTTCGCAAGCTCTGCGGCCGTACGCCCTGGATTCGTGCAGTACGCAAGAGCCAACTTCTTCAGTTCGTTCTCCCGTCCATTGGTCTCCACGGTACACCTCTCATTCAAAACTCTTTGAACTCATATAAGACACTTTTGTCTCGTATGAGAGAATAATATCATGTAGATAGACAAATGTCAATAAGAAATTAATAGAGCCCCGAGTTGAGCGAATCTGGCGGCCCTGCCGCTGATGATAAAGCCTGGCGGTCATCCTGCGAGACCATTAGCGTCTCATAGTGCAGATTTCTTCTTGTGCCCTTGGCAGCACCATCAGTAAAGTCATATAAAAAAATCCCTGCACTTATGCTGCAGAGATTCTTTTATGCCCGCCGGCACCTTTGCTTTGAGCTCATTGCTCATGGCTCAAAGCTCTTTATTTCATTATATAAGGGGAAAGCAGGTTTTCCATATCCACCTGGACATATTTGTGATTTTCCTTATCTGTAATCCTCCAGGTGCCGTTCATGATGCACCAGATGGTGAGGACGCCGAAGAAATGGGACATCATCAGTTTAGCCAGCGTATCCACCGGCGCGTCTTCAGTCAGTTCACCCGGTCCTTTTCCCTGCCCTGATTCCAGCAGTTTGACGAATGCATTCTTAAGGCTGGTCAGATCCTTTCGTACACAGGAATCTTCCTCTTCCGTTTCCAGAGATTCCCGGATCCACTGCCGGGTAAGGCGCACCCCTGCCCATTCTGCGTCTTTATAGACGCCCATGAGGAAATAGATGCACCGATTGATCACATGATCTTTCAGCTCCATGGACTGTTCAAAAATCATCTGGCTGGAGCGGAAGGACAGTTCACCGATGACATCTTCCTTGGTTTTGAAATAGTGGTAGAATGTGCCTTTGGCTACGCCGCTTTCTCTTGTAATATCTTCTACGGAAACCTGTTCAAAACCTCTTTCGCTGATCAGCTTCTTCGCCGATTCCAGCAGTTTCAGTTTCGTTTTTTCCGCTTTCTTCGTAAGTGCCATAATGCCCCCTTGTTGGTATTGAACTCTCGGTCAATTTATAGTATACAGGATTTTAAAATCTATGGCAAGAAGAATGGCTGTAAAGGCACAGCTATTCTTCTTAAGAGTTGAGAGTTGAGCCCCCAGAGTTGAGAGAAGGTAAAAAAAACGTCTGGATTTTTTAATATAAAGCCATGCGGTCAACGACGAGATATAAAAAAACAGAGCCCCGAGCCCCGCGCAGAGAGCCCCGAGGTGGTATCGGCTTCGCCGATGAGTATATATTCGCCGGCGGAGCCGACACCACTGCTCATTGCTCTGAGCTCATCACTCATAACTGAAAGGGGGTGTGATTGCTCACACCCCCTTCTTTATTCCCCAATGATGGGTTTCTTTTCTGCTATGCCTACTTTTCTTGGATAGGTCTTGGGACAGGGCGCTGTTTTCTTTATGTAAAGGATGCACCTTCTGTCTCCATTGGGAAGGGTGAGTTCTTTCTTCTTATCCACTTCGCCCTTCAGTTCCCGGAGGATTTTTCCTGCACTCTTTAATTCTTCTTCTGCTCCCGGTCCTTTCATGGCTGCGAAGATGCCCCCTACTTTCACGAAGGGCATGGCCCATTCGGAAATGACAGGCATGGATTTCACCGCTCTTGCAGTGACTACGTCGAAGGATTCTCTCGTCTTCCTTCTCCTGCCCCCTTCTTCTGCCCGGATGTGAAGGCATTTCACATTCCTGATACCCAGCTTTTCGCAGGCATTTTCAATGAAGGTGAGTTTCTTCTGGATGGAATCGATAAGAAGGAACTGCATGTCCGGACGGAGGATGGCAAGGATGACACCGGGGAATCCGGCGCCGGTACCAAGATCCAGCACTTTTCCCCCTTCTGGAAAAAAGGCCGGTTCATATACGGTAAGGGAATCGTACACGTTCTTCATCAGACTTTCCTCTTCATCTCTGATGCCTGTAAGATTCACCTTGCCGCTCATGTCGATGACCATGCGGTTGTACTCTGTCAGTCTGGCTGCAGTCTCCTCATCAGCCTGGATGTGCAATGATTCAAGCATTTCTGATACTGTCATTGTTTTCCCTTTCTGTCACTCTTCTTTTCTTTGATTTCCCTGAGAAAAGAAAGATTACTGTGCTTTATGCTTCTTTAAATATACCATAAGTACAGACATATCGGCAGGGGATACACCGGAAATACGGGAAGCCTGACCCAGATTAAGAGGCCGCACCTGATCCAGTTTCTGTCTGGCTTCTGTGGAGATGCCTTCCAGATGGAGGTAATCCATGTCCTGCGGCATTTTTTCGCTTTCCATTTTTGCTGCTTTGGCTACTGCTGCTTCCTGACGGGCAATGTAGCCTTCATATTTCACTGTGATTTCCATTTCTTCTACCGCTTCCTGATCGAAAGCCGGACATCCAAGAACGTCGACCATCTTCTGGTAGGTCATTTCCGGACGCTTCAGGATCTTGTCGGCCCCAATGCCAGTGGTAAGAGGTGCAGAACCAATGGATTCCAATGCTTCGTTCACTTCTTTCTTCGGGGTGAACCGCTGAGTCCTGATGTAGTTCATGGCTTCTTCGAATTTCTGCTTCCTTGCAAGGAAACGCTGATATCTTTCTTCCGTAGCAAGACCTATGGCATATCCCTTTTCTGTAAGACGGAGATCCGCATTGTCCTGACGGAGGATGAGGCGGTATTCGCTGCGGCTGGTCATCATGCGGTAAGGTTCATTAGTTCCCTTGGTGACAAGGTCATCGATGAGGGCACCGATGTATGCTTCATGTCTTCCCAGAATGAAGGGATCCTTCCCCTGTATCTTGAGGGCTGCATTAATGCCTGCCATAAGCCCCTGGGCGGCTGCTTCTTCGTAGCCGGAAGTACCGTTGGACTGGCCGGCAGAATAGAGACCAGGGATTGTCTTCACTTCCAGGGTGGGATAAAGCTGGAGAGGATCCAGGAGGTCATATTCAATAGCATAGGCAGGGCGCATCATCTTCACATCTTCCAGTCCCGGAATGGTGCGGAGGAAGGCGTACTGCACGTCGATTGGCATGGAAGTAGACATGCCCTGTACGTACATTTCATTGGTATCAAGGCCTTCCGGTTCGATGAAGAGCTGGTGACGATCCTTATCTGGGAAGCGGACGACCTTGTCTTCAATGGAAGGGCAGTAACGGGCGCCGACGCCATGGACGAGGCCTGCATATTTCGGTGCTCTCATCAGATTATTTCTGATAATATCATGGGTTTCATCATTGGTATAGGTGAGCCAGCAGTCTCTCTGATTTCTGTCTTCTCTTTCATTCATGAAGGAGAAAGCATGGTTCTCCGGGTCTCCCTTTTCCAGCTGCATGTGGTCCAGATGAAGGCTCCGCATGTCCACACGGCTCGGGGTGCCTGTCTTGAAACGGAGGATGTGGAGCCCGTGTTTCTTCAGATTTTCAGAAAGGCCGACAGAGGGGCGCATGCCGTTCGGTCCGCCGGTGTACATGGTGTCTCCGATGATGATTTCACTGTCCAGATAGGTGCCGGTGCAGAGAATGACCGCCTTGCCCCGGTATTCTTCGTGAAGTTCAGTGGTAATGCCCACGCATTTTCCATCTTCCACAATAATATCCATGACCTGCACCTGTTTCAGGTCCAGGTTGTCCGTATTTTCCACCACTTTCTTCATATAGCGGTGGTATTCATTCTTGTCAGACTGGGCGCGGAGTGCATAGACTGCCGGTCCCTTGCCCCGGTTGAGCATGCGCATCTGGACAGCTGTAGCATCAGCTGCTATCCCCATCTGTCCGCCAAGGGCATCAATTTCCTTCACCAGATGGCTCTTACCCGGTCCGCCAATAGCAGGATTGCAGGGCATCATGGCCACATTATCCAGAGAAATAGTAGTAAGGAGAGTCTTGCAACCCATACGGGCTGCCGCCAGCGCTGCCTCGCAGCCTGCATGGCCGGCTCCCACAACGATTACGTCATAAGTATCTATGAGATACATGGTATCCTTCTTTCTTTATTTAAAATAATTCAATAGTGTTATTATATAAAATTTTCTATTTATTTTAAAGAGGTTAAAAATAAAATATTGCATCCCCTGAAAGGAAAGAGTTGAGTCCAGGGAGTTGAGATTTAAGAGAAGGTGGCGGCACAGCCGCCGGGTATATTTTGACAAAGCAGGCTCTTTAATGCAGGCTCAGCCCATTTTCATATGATATACTGGACGTAATATAAAATTGCATCATTCTGAAGGAGGAGCTCATGATAGAAATCAGACAGGTAAGGCGGGCAGAGGAAAGAGAGACGGAAAATGTGATCCGGGAAGCGTTCTGGAATCATTATGCCCCGGCGGCCAGTGAGCACTATCTCATCCACCAGATGAGGCGCAGTGAGGATTACCTCCCCGCTTTGGACCTTGTGACTGTAGAAGATGGAAGAATCATGGGAAACGTGCTCTCTGTGAGGTCTCAGATACTGGGAGATGACGGCCATTCCTATGAAGTCCTCACCATGGGGCCCATCGGCGTCCTCCCTTCCTTTCAGGGAAAAGGGGCTGGAAAAACGCTCATCAGAGAAACCATGAAAATCGCTTCGTCCCTTGGAGAAAGAGCCATCCTACTTACCGGGGATCCTGATTATTACAGTAAACTCGGTTTCATACCTGCAGAAACCTTTGGCATCCGCACAAAAGATGACATGTATGCCGATTTCCTCCTTGCCTTTGAATTGTACGAAGGCGGTCTTTCAGAAGCAGGGGGCCGTTATATTGAAAATGCCATCTATGAGACAGATGAAAAGGAAGTCAAAGCCTTTGACAGAGATTTCCCGAAAAAGGAAATCATCCCTGGCACACCGGGCCAGAAGAAGCTGGAAATCATGGCAAAAAGAGTGAGACCTTTCCAGAAATGATTCCTTCCCAAAAGCAGGGGCGCCAGCTGCTCATCCTGACGAACCCATGCCTTTTTGAAAATTTCCCTCTTTCTGATACAATATATATAAATATCAATATTTCATTGCTCCAAGGAGTTCCATATGTACGAAGAAACGACCATTGCGGCCATTGCTACCAGCCCCGGAGAAGGAGGCATCGGCATTATCCGTATCAGCGGCCTGCAGGCCACTGAAGTGGCAGACCGCATTTTTAAATCAAAGAAAATCGGCTCTTTCAAAGATGCCATCCCTTACATGATGTATTTCGGGAAGGTGGTCAGAGGCGAAAAGAAAATCGATGAAGGCCTTGCAGTCTACATGAAGGCCCCTCATTCCTACACCGGGGAAGATGTGATGGAAATCCAGATCCACGGCTCCACTGAAGCGCTCCGGGAAACTCTGGAACTGGCGCTGGAAAACGGCGCCCTTCCTGCCAGCCGCGGTGAATTTACAAAGCGGGCCTTCCTGAACGGCCGCCTGGACCTCACCCAGGCAGAAGCGGTGATGGATATCATCGAAGCCAAAGGCTCTGCTGCCCTTTCCCAGGCGGAAAGCCACCTCTCCGGTGCCCTTTCCCGCTTTGTGAAAGAAGGAAGGGATGTGCTTTCCGATCTTATCACCAAGCTGGAAGTCACCATCGATTATCCTGATGAAGATCTGGAAGACCTCACCAATGAAGAAATCAGGGAAGGACTGGAAAAAATCGACACTTCCCTTACTGCCCTCCTGAAGCGTTCTGAAGAAGGACGGATCATCAAAGACGGTCTCCGCACCGCCATCGTAGGCCGGCCGAATGCAGGGAAATCAAGTCTTCTGAATGCCCTCCTTCAGGAAGACCGGGCCATTGTGACCGACATCCCCGGCACTACCAGAGACACTATCGAAGAGTCCATTAAAATTGGCGGTGTCCCTCTGGTACTCATGGATACAGCAGGCCTTCGGGAAACCGATAACCGGGTAGAAAAAATCGGTATCCAGCGGGCAAGAGAATCTATGGAAAAAGCAGATCTCATCCTTGCGGTCATCGACGGTTCCATTCCATTGACCGATGAAGATATTTCCCTTCTGAAAGAACTGGATGGAAGAAAAGCCATGGTCATCCTGAATAAATACGACCTGGCTGCTGAAGTGGATGAAAAGAAAATCCATGAAATCCTTCCTTCCATCTCTGTAGTCCCCATTTCCGCCCGTTACGGAAGCGGCCTTGATGAACTGGACGATGCTCTCCGCAGTCTCACCATCCGTCAGGACCAGGCGGCAGGAAGAGAACTCTTCCTCACCAACCTGCGCCATGTAGACCTGGTAAAAAAGGCACTGGAAGCAGTCCACCGGGCAAAAGATTCCCTGGAAAACAGCATGCCTGCCGACTGCATCACTGTAGACCTGGTAGAAGCATGGAATCACATGGGAGAAATCACCGGCGAATCTATTGATAATGAACTGATCAACAAAATCTTCGAACGATTCTGTGTAGGGAAATAAGAGCTAAGAGCTATGAGCTATGAGCTATGAGCGATGAGCGGTGGTATCGGCCGCGCCGATGAGCATATATAAAGAAAAAGGGGATAGCATAATGATAATCCTATTGAATCAATAGTGACTTCTGAATCCCTTCAACATCCTGGCATAGCAAAAATAAAAAAGAGTGCAGTGAAAAAATGATTTCATTTTCTCACCGCACTCTTTTAATTTTTTATTAAAGCGGATTGGGTGCGGATGTATAGCTCAGGCTCGGGGCTTTATATCCATCAGCGAAGCTAATACCTTTGCTTTACGCTCATAGCTCATAGCTTAAGGGGAGTATATGATTCCCCCTTTTTCACTCATCCCTCTTTTTACAGCAGCAGCTGTCTCCTCCCTGGCAGCAGGTTGCGCCGCCATGGCAGCATCCGCCGCGGGTAAGGATGTGAAGTATGTGCCGGCAGGCGAAGACGAAGAGGACCGCCAGCACTGCCAGTACACCATAAGTACCAATACTCACAGTATGCCTCCTTTATACTTTCGCTGTATTTCCGGAAAGTTCTTCTTCCGACTTTGGTGCCGGGCGGAGGATGAAGTAGAGAGCTCCCAGAACGAGGAAGATGGACACTGCCTGATAGATGCCGAATTCAAATCCGTAGAAGAGCCAGCCACCCAGATTGTAGCAGACGAAGGCAAGAGCATATCCCAGCATGAGCTGGAATCCGATGGCAATCGCTGACCATCTGCGGTCTCCCATTTCTCTTGCAATGGTAGCCATAGCAACCACGCAGGGCGGGTCGAAGAGGTTCAGGATCATATAGGAGAATGCAGCAATCGGTGTCATAGCCGCTGCAATGCCTGCCATGACTGCTTCATCTTCCGCACCGCCGGCTACGCCGTGAAGGACTGCCAGGGTACCGATGGCATTTTCTTTCGCCATTTCTGCAGAAATAATAGCCACTGCCCCTTTCCAGTCACCAAGGCCAAGAGGAGCAAAAATCCAGGAAATGGACTGTCCCACATAGGCAAGCATGGACTGTTCAATATCTTCTACCATGGAAAGGCTGAAATCAAAAGCAGAGAAGAACCAGATCATGCAGCAGATAGCAAAGATGATAGTCCCTGCTTTGATAATGAATCCTCTCGCTCTTTCCCACATGTGGATCATGACACCCTTGAAGGAAGGTACATGATAAGGCGGAAGTTCCATAACGAAGGGATCAGGATCCCCGGCAAAGGCAGCGGTCTTCTTCAGCGCAATACCGGAAAGGACGATGACTGCGATTCCCATGAAGTACATGGCTGGTGCCATGAATATGGAATCCGGGAAGAAGGTGGAGGTCACCATGGCGATAATGACTGCCTTGGCAGAACAGGGGATGAAAGTGCAGAGCATGATGGTCATTCTCCGGTCTCTCAGTCCCTGAATGGTCCTTGCCGCCATAATAGCCGGCACACCGCATCCGCTTCCGATAAGAATCGGTATGAAGGATTTCCCGGAAAGTCCGAACTTTCTGAAAATCCGGTCCATAATAAAAGCCACTCTGGCCATGTATCCTGAATCTTCCAGAAGAGAGAGGAAGAAGAAAATACCGATGATCTGAGGTACGAATCCAAGGACCGTACCTACGCCGCCGATGATGCCGTCTACCAGAAGGCTGTGCAGGAAAGCAGGCGCTTCGATAGCATCAAGGCCGGCAGTGGCCCAGTCAGATACCATGCCACCGAAGAAATCATCATTCAGCCAGTCCGTAATCGGCCCGCCGATGAGTGTACAGGAAATGTAGTACACCCCTGTCATGATAAGGAAGAAAATCGGAAGAGCCAGCACTCTGTTTGTCATCACCAGGTCAATCTTATCCGACATGGTCATGGCATGAAGAGGTGCCTTCTTCCTCAATACCGAATCAATGATCCTTTCGATATATTCATAGCGCTGATTGATGATAATGGATTCTGCATCATCATCCATTTCCTTTTCCGAATTGGAAATATGTTCATTCAGCCCTTTCATCATATTTTCAGGAAGAGACAGTTTCTTCAGTACCTGTTCATCCCGTTCGAAGACTTTAATAGCATGCCAGCGGAGAAGTCCTTCCTCCACCCGGTCTTTCAGTGCTTCTTCGATGTGGGCCAGCGCATGTTCTACACTTCCTGTGAAGACAGAAGGAAGATATGTCTTCTTATTTCCCCTGGATGCTTCGATAGCCTTTTCTGCCGCTTCCATGCAGCCCTTTCCCTGAAGGGCGGAAACTTCTACTACTTCGCAGCCCAGCACCTTCTTCAGCTTTTTCAGGTCAATGGTGTCTCCTCTTTTCTTCACCAGATCCATCATATTCACTGCTACAACTACTGGAAGGCCGATTTCAATCAGCTGGGTGGAAAGATAGAGATTTCTTTCCAGATTGGTGCCATCGATGATATTTAAGATAACATCCGGCTTCTCCCTTACAAGATAATCTCTTGCCACCTTTTCTTCCATGGTGTAGGGAGAAAGGGAGTAAATCCCCGGAAGGTCCTGGATGATCACGTCCTTGTGATTCTTCAGGATGCCGTCCTTTTTTTCAACTGTCACGCCGGCCCAGTTTCCTACGTACTGGGAGCTGCCGGTCAGTTCATTAAATAAAGTGGTTTTCCCGCAATTCGGGTTCCCCGCCAATGCGATACGTATCGACATACCCGCTCCTTTCAAAAAACCATCATTCTATCTCGATTTCTCTGGCTTCCATCTGACGGATGGAAAGCTCATAGCCACGGACAGAAAGCTCGATAGGATCTCCAAGAGGTGCTACTTTCCGTACCAGCACTGATACGCCTTTGGTAATCCCCATATCCATAATACGGCGGCGCAGTGCGCCTTCACCGTGAATCTTCTTTACAACTGCTGTACTACCTACAGCCACTTCCTGTAAAGTTTTCATTACTCCTCCTTAAAAAAAGATTTTCTGTGCCATTGATTTATCCAGTGCGATGCGGTTATCCCTGATACGGATAATAAGATTTCCTTCCATATAGTGAAGGATCTTCACCTTCGCATCCACTACGATTCCCAGTTTGGCCAGATGCAACCTTTCATCCATGGTACCGGAGATACGCTGGATAATGACTGTGTCTTCTTCTCTTGCTTCGTTGAGAGGCATCATAATCTCCTTTTCTATCTTATTGGGATACTTCTATAATAAGGTGCCTTATGTAATTAGTCAATAAACCAAAATTATTTTTACTGGCATACCATTTTATTAGTTTAAAAATATCTTTTATTAGTTAGGTAATATTTAATTATAATATTAACTAAAATTCATATTCTGTATCCTTATTTTATTAAATTCGATATATAAGAAAAAATTTAGACAGTATATAAAAATTTCTGTTATTGTCAATCCTATGGTTACAATAAAAAAATATAGGGTCCACCGGCAAATCTGGCTGCCGGCACATGATATATGCGATTTTACTGAATAAATGATCATCCCAGATTATCTTCCTGCGAGAGGTCTTAACGGAAATTGTTTCATCAAAAAAGAGAAGCTCTGCTGCACTGCATAGCTTCCCTTTCATATTCATTTCTTTGCCATGTTCTTTGCGAAGATAGCCGCTTCCATAAGGTCCTGGCTGTCAGGATGGTTTCTGTAGAAGAAGAGAAAACGGCCATGGCAGTGGAAGGTCCTGTTGTCCATGGGGATCCCTTTGGCAGTAAGGATATGCCTTACCTGTTCATCGCTGTCACCGCCGCTGAAGAGGGAGGTGGAGAAGAAAATCGCCTTTCCTGCTTTTGAGGGATCCAGATTTTCCAGCCATTTCTTCATGCGGGGATCTATTTTCCCCTTATAGACGCCGCTTCCGATGAAGAGGAGGTCCACCTTTTCATCCAGTGGTCTGTCAATGGTTTCTCCTTTTACACCCAGCGCTTCTGCAATGGCTTTCCCAACTTTTTCTGTAGCGCCGCCTCTTGTGTAGTACCGTACTGCGATTTTCATAAGATACCTTCTTTCCACATTTCAGGATCTATCTTCTTTTATAGGTCACAAAACGGTGGGGAATGTCCCCTTCTCCTTCTCTTTCGTCAGCGATTTCCCAGTCTTCCATGGAAAAGGACGGGAAGGACGCATCGCCTTCATAGTCCCTGTCGATTTCTGTGATATAGAGGGTATCTGCATAGGGAAGAAGTTCTCTGTAAATATGTTCTCCGCCGATGACAAAGTTCTCCCCTTCAGGAAGATGGTCCAGAAGGTCTTTGACGGAATGGAAAATCATCACTCCCGCCGGTGCGCTGTACTCCTTATTTCCTGTAAGCACATAATGGGTCCTTCCAGGCAGAAGGAAAGGAAGGCTTTCGAAGGTTTTCCTTCCCATAATGATGGGATGGCCCATGGTGAGGGTTTTGAAATGCTTCAGATCATCAGAAAGATGCCAGATGAGAGTATTGTTTTTTCCGATAATGCCGTTCTTTGCTCTGGCCACAATGACAGAAAGGGTCATACGGATACCTCCATAGCAATCTTTTCATGGTGCTTATAATCATCAAGACGGATGTCTTCCGGCTGGAAATCGTAGAAATCTTTGATGTCCGGATTGAGGATGAGTTTCGGTGCGTCGTAGGCATCGTCCAGTCTTTCCAGCTGTTTCTTCAGGGCATCCACATGGTTTTCATAAATATGGGCATTGTTGATCACATGGGTGAAGAGACCTGGTTTCAGTCCGCTCACCTGGGCAATCATGCACACAAGAGCGGCATACTGGGCCATGTTGAAAGGGACGCCCAGTCCCATATCACCGCTTCTCTGTACCAGCATGCAGTTCAGATGGCCGTCGCTGGATACATCCCACATGGTAAGGAAAGCACAGGGATAGAGGGCCATGTCCGGCAGATCTTTTACATTCCAGAGATCTACCACCATGCGCCGGCTTTCCGGGTCTTCCTTCAATGTCTTCAGAAGCGTATCTACCTGATGATATTTCCCCAGCTGGTATCCGTAAGCCTTTCCGATGGTGCCGTCTTCTTTCATCCATTCATCCCAGATGTGGCAGTTCCACTTCTGGAGGAGGCGTACATCGTTGGACTGTTTCTGCCAGATCCAGAGGATTTCCTTGACAGCTGTCTTGAATGCTACGAATTTGGTGGTGAGGATGGGGAATTCCTTTTCCAGGTCAAACTGCATGATCTGATGGGGCAGCTTGTAGGCCGGCATGCCGGTCCTGTTCTGTCCGATGGCTCCCTTATCCAGTATATTCTTTACAATTCCCAGGTATTCCTTATCTGCAAGGCTCATAATGTCTCCTTTTATCCTGTAATCCTTTTATATAATGAAATGGCTTTTTCAAATTCTTCCCTGGACCAGGCGGAAAGGAGCTTAAGTGGTGTATTATCTCCTCTTGCCAGCTGGTGAAGATCTTCATCAGTGAAGAAATCTTCCTTCTCTTTCCCGCTCATGGTAATCCGGTCCCTTACTTTTTTCAGGAAGAGATACCGCGCGCCTTCCTCCAGAGAATCGCTTTCCTTTCTTTCCTCATAAGGGCTTCCCTGTATGATTTTCAGGAAAGGAATGCCGTAGTCCTGAGATTTCTTGATGCCTATTCCTTTGATCTTTCTTAAATCCTCCAGTGTGGACGGCCTTAAAAGGGCCATATCTTCCAGCATGCTGTCGGTGAAAATAGATTTTGGCGGTTTATGGCTTTCAATAGCCATCTGCCGCCGGAGATTCTTCAGCCTGTCAAGAAGCTCCTCATTCCTTTCTTCTTCCATCTCCCCGGTTTCTTCGATTTCCTCATCCTCTGCAGGTTTTGCACCTGTCAGAAGAGCGAGAAAACGGGGACCGTATTTCTGCAGCTTGAACGCGCCTACCCCATGAACTTTTCCCATATCTTCCAGGGTCTTGGGCATGATGGAAACCATGTCCTCCAGAGTGGCATCAGAGAATACCACAAAGGGCGGGACTCTTTCCGCTCTGGCAATGGCGGTACGGAGTTTCCGGAGTTCTTCGAAAAGCCCTCCTCTTTCTCTGTCCTTCTTTCCGATTTTCTTCGTCACTGCAGCATCTGCAATCACCTCTTCGGCGCCGAAAGCAAGCCCTTCTACCCGGAGGGTCCCTTTCAGCACGGCCATTCCTTTTTCTGCCAGCCTAACCACCGTATAGGTATCGCCTTCCCGGTTCAGATAACCGTCAGCAATGAGACTGTTGATGGCAGTCTTTATATATTTCACTTTCTCAAAAGAAAGTTTTCCAAAAGTAGGGGTCTTCTCCAGATGCCGCTCTTCGATGGCCTTCGTATGGCTGCCATGAAGCACGTCGGCAATGATCTGCACACCGAACCGTTCTTTCAGGGAACGGATGGTACGGAAAATGAGGACCGCACTGTCTGTAATATCCACCCTGCCTTCCCTGGTCTCGCAGTTGCCGCAGTGACCGCAGGTACCCTCTGCCTTTTCTCCAAAATAGGAAAGGATGTAATTCCTGAGGCATGCAGTAGTCTGGCAGTAATCTACCATAGCATTCATCCTGCGGTAATCCATCTGCCGCTGCTCATCATCCTGATTGCCCTGTTCGATGAGATACCGCTGGATCCTGGCATCCTGTCCGCTGTAAAGAAGGATACATTCTGCCTTCGAACCGTCTCTTCCTGCTCTTCCTGCCTCCTGATAATAGGCTTCCAGACTCTTTGGCATCTGGTAATGGATGACATATCTCACATTACTCTTGTCGATGCCCATACCGAACGCATTGGTAGCCGCCATGACAGTGGTGACATCGTAGGAAAAATCATCCTGCGCTTTCTTCCTTTCCTCGTCCGTCATGCCCGCATGGTACTTCCCTGCCTTGAGGCCATGGCTTTCCAGCAGATCATAGACCTTCTCCACCGCTTTTCTGGTGGCACAGTAAATGATGCCGCTTTCCTTCTTATGGCTCTTCACATACCGGAGGATGAAATCATCTTTTCCTGCGGACTGGATCACCCGGAAAGAAAGATTGGGCCGGTCAAGGCCTGTCCGGAATACTTCTGCCTTCTCAAGGCCAAGGCTTTCCTTCATATCCTTTTCCACAAGAGGAGTGGCAGTAGCCGTAAAGGCAGTCACCACCGGTTTCACCGGAAGTGCTTCAATGAAGGAACGGATCTTACGGTAGGAAGGTCTGAAATCATGGCCCCACTGGGAAACGCAGTGAGCCTCATCGATGACAATCATGGAAAGAGGCACCTGCACAAGACAGCTGGTGAAATAGGAAGGCTCCAGTTTTTCCGGTGCCAGATAGAGGAGCTTGATTTTCCCGCGGTACAGATCCCGGAGCCTTTCGATAGACTCCTCATAGGGTACCGTACTGTTCACATAAGACGCAGGGATTCCCTGCTCCAGAAGGGATTCCACCTGGTCTTTCATCAGGGAAATGAGAGGAGAAATAATCAGAGTGCCATGAGGAAACAAAAGAGCAGGAATCTGAAAGCAAATGGATTTCCCTGCTCCTGTAGGCATGATGGCCAGCGCATCCTTGCCCTCCATGATATGATCGATCACTTCCTTCTGTTTCGGACGAAACATATCATATCCAAAATATTTCTTTAACACTTCCGCAGCATTCATTCTCTCCCCTCCCTTCTCTATGTCCTTTCTATTATACCATGAGGGAGGATATTTCATCAGCGGCGATTACCATTTACTGCCCCTAAGGGCAGCTGCGCCGAAATCTTTATTTATACGTCGGCAGAGCCGACGTCCTTCGCTCTTCGCTCATAGCTCATCGCTCATAGCTCATAGCTGTTTTTCGGCCTCCCGCCGTTACCCGAAAAAGTTTCATAAGAAAATCAAAATGTTTTTTTCTTATAAGGAATCTCCCGTCTCTTCACTCTTTTCTCTTCTCTGTCTTTTGAAGTCTCGCGCCGTTATCCGTAAAAGATTCATGCTCATCATTCCCAATAAAAAATGAGCCGCTTTCGCGACTCATTTCCACTCAGTCTTTCAGTTTGATCACTACATAGCGATGGGGTGCTTCGCCTTCGCTTTCTGTGGTGACTGCTCCATCAGCCTGGAGGGCGAGATGGATGATTCTTCTTTCAGCGGCAGACATAGGTTCCAGTTCTACCGGTTCCCCAGTCCGTCTTACCTTGCCTGCAAGCCGTCTTGCGAGGGCTTCCAGGGTTGCCTTACGCCGTTCTCTGTAGTTTTCTACATCCAGGAGAACGAAGTAATGGTGATGGTAAGCTTTTCCGGCTGCCAGGTTGGTGAGATACTGAAGAGCATCCAGGGTCTGGCCATGTTTTCCGATAAGGATGCCGAGGCCTTCACCTCTGAGATTGATGAGGATCCGTTCTTCATTCATCATCCGTTCCATGGTGACAGAAAGATGCATGCCCTTGAATACATTTTCAAGGAAAGCTTTTGCTTCTTCTGCTGTCTTTTCCTGTTCTTCCGGATTGAATACGAATTCATCAGCTTTCTTCTTTTCTGACGGAGCTTCAGAAGTTTCAGCTTTTTCTTCTGCTGCATCAGCTTCTGGTGCTGTTTCTTCTGCCACTTCTTCAGTTTCTGCGGTTTCTACAGTTACTTCTTCAGTAGCTTCAGGCGCTTTTTCTTCCGGTGTTTCAACGGCTGCTTCCGGTTTATCTTCCGGATCTGTGATATCTACGACAGCCATCTTCTTGTGAATCAGTCCGAAGAGTCCGCTGGATGGCTGTTCTACCACGTGAACAATCGCTTCTTCCCGGCTGATTCCCAGCTGTTTCAGACCTTCTTCTACAGCTGCATCAATTGTTTTTGCTGTGATTCTCACTGTTTTCATTTGGTTTCATCAGCCTCCCCGGATTGAACTGTTTCACTCTTATCAGAAGGAGCCTCTTTTTTCAGTTCCTCTTTCTTTTCAGAAACAGGAGCTTCCTTTACAGGAGCAGGAGATTCATTTCCCTGTTCTGCCTTAGAGGCCTCTTTGTTTTCATCGTCAGCTGTTTCTTTTTTCTTTACAACCTTCTTGATGACCCGCTTGCGGATGATCTTTTTCTTCTTTGCTTCCTCTTTGATTTTTTCTGCCTGTACATCGCCGTGAACGGTGACGACCCCCTTCTTCTTCGGGTCAGGAGTGCCTTTCAGTCTTTCCATCATTTCGCCGCGGAACATGATAGTCTGCTGAACGAGCTGATACAGGTTGACTACGATCCAGTAAATAACAAGACCGCTTGGGAAATTCAAAGACATCCAGCCAATCATTAAAGGCATGACAAGAAGCATGGTCTTCTGATTGCTCGGTGCATCTTTCGGCGTAGTCTGCCAGGAAATAATGAAGGTAGAAGCGGCCGAAAGAATAGGAAGGATGTATGTTTCATCCGGTACTGCCAGACTGTCCAGCCACAGGAAACTTTCATGGGCCGGGTCATAGGGGAATCCCTGCAGTGCGTAGTAAATAGCTACCAGGAACGGCATCTGGATGAGAAGAGGAAGACAGCCGGATGCCGGATTGGCACCATGTTCCTTGTAAAGCTTGCTCATTTCTTCGCGGAGCTTCTTCGGATCATTCTTGTACTTCTTCTGAATCTTCTGCATCAGAGGTTGGATTTCCTGCATGGCCTTCATGGATTTGATCTGTTTCACAGCCAGTGGAAGGAGTGCAGTTTTAATGACAATAGTCAGTACGATGATGGCGATACCGTAGCTCGGGTATCCCATATCGTCAGTCAGTTGATAGGCATACTGCAGGCATACGCGCATGATATCTGCGAGAAAGCCTACAAGGTCGCTTAGAAGCGGAATCTGAAAATCACTCATTATTACTCCTTATACGGTCTTCATTTCAACCGTTTACGTCCTGTCTTCTGCATTTCAAAGGCAGGTGAGTTTTGGGAAATAGCGGAATATCCGCCGATGTTATGGAAATGGGAAAGGCATCCTTTGTAATTTCAGATAATAAAAAAGCAGCAGGTCACGGTAATGGATCATAGCCACCCTTACAAAAAGGATTGCATCGGATGATCCGTTTCACAGCGAGCCAGCTGCCTTTGAGGGCTCCATATTTCTCCACCGCCTGCAGAGCATACTCACTGCAGGTAGGCGTAAACCGGCAGCACGGCGATTTCAGCGGAGAAATAAAATGCTGATAAAAATGTATCATCCCGATGATTACAGTTTTCATTCTAATTCTCCATCATTCCGGCTTTGCGCCATAATGACAAGATCGCCTTCTCTGCCTCCTCATAGGTACACCTGGTGAGGAAAGCACCAGCGAGCATAATAGCTTCCCGATGATCTGAAAGTTCATGCCTGTGAAGTCGGTAAACCTCCTTCATCAGTCTTTTCGCCCGGTTGCGGGCAAAAGCATGACCGATCTTCTTGGTCGCCACAAAGCCAATGCGGACATCCTTCTTATGAGATTTCATCACATACAGAAGGCCCATCCGGTTGCTGAATCGTTTACCCTGACGGTAAATTCTACGGTAATCCCTGTTCTGTCGTATACGGGAAGAGCGGGGTAAACTGAAATCCGCCCTTTCCTTTTCATCCAGATTAGGCACTTAATACCTTTCTGCCCTTTGCTCTTCTTCTTTTGAGAACAATACGGCCTGCTTTAGTCTTCATACGAGCGCGGAAACCATGAGTCTGTTTTCTCCAGTGGTTGTTCGGCTGGAATGTCATCTTTGCCATGAGTAAACACCTCCTTACTTGCTGGCGCCATTTTCGCACACCATAACAGACTAATTATATCGAAGTCAGTCAAGCCTGTCAATGAAATTCCCTTGACAAAAAGAAAACTATGAACCACAAGTGATATTGTCTCAAGTAACCACAAATGAAAATGTCCCAGTCA
>OLSG01000915.1_pt1 | contig 33948 bp, 35 predicted proteins | sample 1673041 | NCBI WGS metagenome assembly OLSG01 (sample SAMEA3136749, study PRJEB25190) | human gut metagenome | reverse complement strand
TAGAAAAGTATCTGGATAATCACTTTCATCTGGGGAAGCTCACGGTACTTTCAAACGGTGATGGCGGATTTGGATATGATGAAGAAAGTTTTCATTTAATGTGCTGGGCAAGTCATGAACATAAACATGTACGGGATGACTTCCATGTAAACAAGAAGATAAGAGTAAGACTCAGCTTCTGTCCTAAGAAGTTCGTGGATTCAATGATTAGGGAATTAAGAACGTTGACCAGCGAAAAGGAAATCCAGGAACGAATTCCTCCATGGATGGATACAGCAAGGAGCTACATAAGAGAGGATAGCAGAGAGCGTGATCTGGAACAGATAGAGAAACTGAGAGCTTATCTTGAAAGAAATGCTTCTTGTCTGAAAAGTCTTATTAATCTGGAGACAAAGGTAGATATCCGGCTGGGAACGGCGGAAAGTAACCATCGTATATACTCGTATCGTATGAAACGACAGGGCCGCAGCTGGAGTGAAAGCGGTATGAATGCTATGGCAGGCCTAATTACAGCAAAGAAGAATGGAGAGTTAGGTAAATCCCTTTTATATGGTATTAAGAACCAATATATACAGAGAATTCAGGAAGAAGTGGTAACGGTTGCCGTAAATATAAGAGAACGGGTTGGAGTAAAAAGTAAATACCATTCAGGGGCTATAGAAGGGCGTATTGGAGTATATGGACCGTCTTCATCGCCTTTAGGAGCATTAGCAAGAGGATTAAATCGGGGTTGAGCTGGAGATTGATTGATGAAGGGTTTCTTCTCAACCGAGAAAAACTTGACACATACCAAATTTACTCATATGAGTTACGGATGCAGATTCTATGATATAATAATTTTAAAATATAAAATGGATTATGATAATTATGAAAAGAGCGCTAATATATGAATTTTAATAAAAAAACAAGGGGTTTATTGGCTGTTGGACTGCTTTGTACGTCTTTGTTATTGTCTGGCTGCAGCAATGATGTTGATTCTCAGTTTATCTTTGGCAAAAACAGAATTCATTGTGATAATCAGACCATTACCATTACAACACCTTTTGAACTGATATCTAATGGCAAACAGGTTGACCTGGGAGCCAGAAATGCTTCCAAGGTCAATGCAGAAGGCCATAATAACCATATGCAAATCATTGTTGTTGGTGATCAGTCAACCGTTAAACATAACGAAACTACTTTAACCGCTGAAGCTCTTAATATGCTGAAGAATAATGAATCGGTTACAAATCTTAAAGAAAAGGCGGAAGAGGTTATTATCAACGGTATTCATGCAAAACTTCTGACATTTTCATTCACGGAAACAGGGCGTGGCCAGTCTACTGATCTTACAGTAAAAGAATATATCTTCACGCAGAATGATACTGTATGGAGGGTTATTTATCAGTACCGTACAAATGACCCGACAGGAAAAGAATTAACTGATAAGGTGGCAGGCCAGATTATTCTGGGAAGTCATTTTTAAAAAGTATTGATTATTTGGTAGATTTACAGTAATGGGAGAGTATCTATGCATTTTTCTAGAGGGGGACTAACTTTTATTCTTTTCCTTGTAGCAGGTGCCCTGATCGGCGGGATTTTAGGACAGCTGCTTTCAGGAGCAAATCTTATTGGCCTTATGCCTTATCTGACAGAAACTTTTACTATTTTTAATATAAAAGATGTACTGATAAATTTAGGGATTATACAATTTCATTTCGGAATTCGTTTTGCTCCCAATCTTATCAGTATTATTGGGATTTTTATCGCAGCATGGCTTTATAAAAAGTTTTAATTTCATAAGGGTGGCCTTGGTATTCATTGTTATTGGGGATGTATTGAGGTGGACTATGCTGATAAGAGAAATGAGGGCTGAGGATCGGCCAAGGGAGAGGTTTGCGGAGTCTCCCCGCCTGGCAAGTACTACGGATCTGGTGGCGATTCTTCTTCGTACCGGACGAAAGGGGTATTCAGTTCTAGAGCTTGCCCAGGATGTCGCAGAGATGTTAGAGAATGAAGGCGGGCTTAATCAGTATGAAGGCGTTGACTGGCGTGATCTTGCGGAAATCAAGGGAATAGGTCCCAATAAAGCGATTACTATTTGTGCGGCTGTTGAATTAGGTCGCAGGCTTACACTGAAGTATGATAAACACAGCTTATTAAATTTGAATACTCCAGATAAAGTGGCTGCTTTTTTTATGGAAAAATTAAGGCATGAAGATCAGGAACAATTTGTGGTTGCATACGTGAATACGAAAAATCGTATGTTGGGATATAAGGTGATTACAAGAGGAAACCTTAATGCAGCACCAGTTGATGTGAAAGAAGCAATGCGATGGGGGATTCGGTTTAAAGCGTATGGAATGATTCTTCTTCATAATCATCCGTCTGGATATCCGGATCCTTCAGCAGATGATATTGAAGTGACAAAAGCATTTGCTGCGGCAGCTAATACTTTGGATATGATTGTACTGGATCATATTGTCATTGGAGATGGCACCTATGTCAGTATGCATATGAAGGGATATATTTAGTTGTGCAGGAAATTTTTGAGAATGTTATAATGGAATTGAATTTCAATTCTAATGTAAAGAAAGGACTACTGATTATGGAAGAAATGGAACAGGGGAAGAAATATTCGGCAGAATCCAAGGGATATAATGATACTATTTATGAAGTGAGGTTTATTCCTGTTATGGATCGTTTTGAATATCAGGAGGGACCTGTAAGAGCAGCATTGGAAAAACTGCAGAAAGAAATGCCGGAAAAAGATTTTGATAAATATGTAAATAACGGTCTTATAAGAATTACTTATGATGGCAGTCGGCTGCTTATGATTACAAGATCTGAAATTTATAGAACAATGTTGTATGGACGGTTCTTTAATTTAATCTGTAAAGCATTTGATGTCGAAAACTTCCGTGTTGTTAGTGAGGTTAACGGATACTGAAATTATCTGAAGAGCTGTAGAATTTATGTCTGCAGCTTTTTTAATTTATATTCATTATATTCTGTTAATCATGGTATAATGAAATTGCAATATTTTTGCACAATTGCAGTAACAGATAATAAATAGGGAAAAGAATGCTGCTCTATTTATATTTTTAAGGAGGAGTACTATGAAAAAAGGGAAATTATATGGAATTGGTGTTGGACCGGGAGATTCAAAACTGTTAACAGTTAAAGCGGTCGAAGCAATTAAAAATGCAGATATGATTATTACGCCGAAAACCGAAAAGAAGGAAGGTTCTGTGGCTTTTAATATTGCTAAACCCTACATTTCTTCAGAGACTGAAGTATTGCCTCTTGTATTTCAGATGAATACAGATATGGATGCGGTAGAGAGACAGTGGGTAGAAAATAGAAAGATTATTATGGAAAAACTGGATGAAGGGAAAAATCTGGTTTTCCTTACTCTGGGAGACCCCATGCTTTATAGTACATACATGTATATCTTTAATGAGTTTAAGGATTCTGATGAATATGATGTTGAAACAATTCCTGGGATTCCGGCATTCCTTGGTATTGCCTCTCATATTGAACTTCCTGTTACAGAATGGGAAGAAAACGTTTTAATTATTCCTGCAACAGCAAGTCCGGAAAAGTTTGATAAAGCTCTTGCTGCATCGGATAATGCGGTGATTATGAAAGTTTATAAAAATTTTGCATTTGTTCAGGAAGAACTCCGTAAGCATCATATGATCAAAAGAGCTGTTATGGTATCCAGAATGGGTCTTCCTGATGAAATTATCGAAAGAGATATCGATTCCTTACCGGCGGATTATACGCCAAACTATCTTAGTACTATTATTGCTAAAAAGGATAAGTAATTATGGAAAAGTGCATTCGTCCTCGCATTGTTATTGCAGGTACTAACAGTGGTGTTGGAAAAACAACAATTGTGACCGGGATTCTCTCTTATTTTCATTCACAGGGGATGAGGGTGCAGCCTTTTAAAGTGGGCCCGGATTATATTGATCCTGGCTTTCATGAAAAGGCAGCTGGACAACCTTCCTATAATCTGGATACCTGGATGACACCGGTAGAAAATCTGGTATCTAATTTCTCCTATCTGTCCAGAGATGCTGATATTTCTGTAATAGAGGGAGTTATGGGCCTTTATGATGGTGGTGCAAATGGCGTCAGTTCTACAGCTGATATCGCAAAGAAATTAAAAGCACCGGTTATTCTTGTTTTAGATTGCAAGTCGGTAGGTTACAGTATTGCGGCTACTGCATTAGGATTCAGGGAATATGATCCAGAAATAGAAATCGCAGGCGTTATACTTAATCGTTTGGGGTCAGATCGTCATGAAGCCATGGTGAGGGAGGTTATGGAGAAGATCCATATGCCAGTGATTGGCGCTTATCATAGGGATGATGATTTAAAAACTCCTGAACGTCATTTAGGACTGACGCCTGTGACTGAAGTAGAAACCAAAGACCTTATCAAACATATGAGAGATGATACAGAAAAATGGGTGGATACATCTGAACTGCTCTCTATATCACAGTGTGCAGTACCACTTGAATTTGATAATGAGGAGAAAAAAGCGGTCAAACCCTATCTCAGAATCGGGGTAGCCAAAGATGAAGCGTTCTCGTTCTATTATCCGGCAAGTCTTCATTATTTAGAAAAACTTGGCGCAGAGCTTATTGAATTCAGTTCACTTAGAGATTCCTCCATTCCTGATGTGGATGGATTGATTTTTGGCGGCGGTTTTCCAGAAATGTTTTTACAGGAACTGGAAAATAATCATTCCATGAAAGAATCTATTCGAAATGCATCAGAATCAGGGATGCCGATTTATGGCGAATGCGGCGGGCTCATGTATCTCTGTTCTCAAATCAAAGGTTTTAATGGTGAGATTTATAATATGGCAGGTGTTGTACCTGGGATAGCAGAAATGCAGACAAAACTGCAGCGTGTTGGATATGTAACAGGCAAGGTACTCCGAAAGAGTATAATCGCAGATCCAGGGGATATTCTGAAAGGGCATGAATTCCATTTTTCTTTATTAAATACAGAAGATGGGTATCCATGGGCGTATGACCTGAAAGGAACTCGCCAGCCGGTCGGTCATAAAGAGGGATATGCGAATAATAATGTATTGGCCAGCTATCTGCATCTATCTTTTGAAGGAAATCCGAAAGCAGCACAAAAGCTGATGGATTCCTGCAGGGAATATAAAGAAACAAAAAAATCCTGAGAGGAGATATTATATGGAACAAAGAGGTCTGGTCCTTGTTAATACAGGGAACGGAAAGGGGAAAACGACAGCAGCTTTGGGAACTGCGATCCGCGCCTGGGGAGATGGACAGAAAGTTCTGATTCTTCAGTTTATTAAGGGCGGATGGACTTATGGCGAACTGGCGGCCATTGAAGCATTGAATAAGATTGATAGTCGTATTGAGATTCATCCTTTAGGAGATGGATTTATTTTCCATAATAAAAAAGAAAGTGATGATGAAGACTATCTTCGCAAGAAAAAAGAACTTATCAATGAAGCCTGGAAACGTGTTCAGGCTGAGGTGATGAGTGACCGATGGGATCTGATCGTATTAGATGAAATTAACTATGCTGTTCATTTTGGCATGCTTGATATCCAGGATGTTATTAGTCTCTTAAAAGATCGTCCTAAACGGTTAAATATTGTTCTTACAGGACGATATGCACGAGATGAACTTATAGAAGTGTCTGATACAGTGACAGAAATGAAGTTAGTAAAGCATGCATTCCAAAAGGGAATAAGAGCCAGAAAAGGAATTGAATTTTAATCGCTTATATCATGCTGATGGATATCAGCATAGATTTTTATGCCTGACATGAACTTCTTTACATGAAGAGGATAGCATGATAAAATTTTTTAAGTCGTACAAGTATTTAGTTACGCAGTAGATGAGGGATGTATATGGCACTTTATGTAAAGAAATTTGGTGGAAGCTCCGTTGCGACACCAGAAAAGATGCAAAACATAGTAAATCGTGTGCTTCGAGATAGAAGACCGGGTGACAAAATTGTTATAGTAGTTTCTGCAATGGGAGATACTACAGATGATTTACTCGCATTGGCGTCTAAGGTTTCCAGTGTGAATCACGGCAGAGAAATGGATATGCTGCTTGCTACAGGGGAACAGGTATCTATTTCTATGCTGGCTATGGTTTTCAAGAAGTCTGGTGTTCCTGCAATTTCGCTCACCGGTCCACAGGCGGGGATAATTGCAGGTGGTGCTTATGGTAAAGCACGTATAGATGACGTAAAACCTGACAGGGTCTTTAAGGAGCTTGAGGAAGGTAAGATCGTTATTGTAGCTGGTTTCCAGGGGCTTATGCCTAACGGAGATGTTGCTACTTTGGGTCGTGGCGGATCTGATGCAACTGCAGTTGCACTGGCAGGTGCAATGCATGCAGACGTATGCGAAATCTATACTGATGTTGATGGTATATATTCTGCGGACCCCCGTCATGTCAGGGGCTGTGTGAAGATGAAGGAAATCACAAACACAGAAATGCTGGAAATGGCCAGATTGGGTGCTGGTGTAATGCAGCCACGAAGTGTTGAACTTGGAATGAAATATCATATTCCTATTCATGTCCGGTCTACATTTGTTGATGATGAAGGCACTATTATTAGGGAGGCAGGTCCTATGGATGGAAAAAGTGAAGCAGTCAGAGGAATAGCACAGGATGAACATGCTGCACGTATTGCAGTTTTAGGTCTTAAGAATGTGCCCGGTGTTGCATACAGCGTATTTTCAGTTTTAGCTGAAAATAATATTACAGTAGACATGATTGTTCAAAGCGTACAGAATTCCAATGATGACAAGACAGATATTATATTTACGATTAATGATGAGGATCTGGACGATACAAAGCGTGTTCTTGAAAAAATGAGAGATGAAGGAAAGCTGGATGAAGTCATCTATGATAATGGAACCGCTAAGGTCTCTGTAGTAGGTGCCGGAATGCTTGGCACACCAGGTGTAGCAGCCCGTATGTTTGGTGCATTAGGCAGAACTCACATTAATATTGATATTGTAAGTACTTCGGAAATCAGTATTTCCTGCCTGATTCAACGAAAAGATCTGGATAGAGCGGTACAGGCGATCCATGATGAATTTTTTCCTGTGCCAGATCTGAATAGTTAAAATATTATGCAGAAGAAGCACAGGTCTGTTGCCTGCGCTTTTTCTTTCGCAAGGAGGTTTATATGAGATGGAAAGAAGGAGACCTTATTCATGGATTTCGCGTGAATAAAATGTCTCATATTGATGAAGTAAAATCGGATGCTTATATGCTGTTTCACGAAAAGAGTGGAGCCCGTCTTCTGTATCTTGATAATAGAGATGATAATAAGGTGTTCTATATCTGTTTTAGAACTCCACCGGATAATTCTAAGGGAACACCGCATATTATGGAACACTCTACCCTTTGCGGGTCAAGGAAATATCCATTAAAAGAACCATTCGTTGAACTGGCAAAGGGTTCTTTGAACACATTCCTTAATGCGATTACCTGGCCGGATAAGACTATGTATCCAATTGCCAGCAGAAATAGTGCGGATTTCCATAATTTGATGGATGTATATCTTGATGCTGTATTCTATCCGAACTGCCTTAAAAATCCACAGATTTTAATGCAGGAAGGGTGGCATTATGAACTGGAAGATAAAGAATCCCCGCTTACGTACAATGGAGTAGTATATAACGAAATGAAAGGTGCCTTGTCGTCACCTGAAGCTATTATGGAAGACAAGGCAATGGAAAAGCTTTTTCCCAATACTACTTATGGAGTAGAGTCGGGAGGGGATCCGGAAATGATACCTACGCTATCCTTCCGTGAATTTACAGAATTCCACCGCCGTTTCTATCATCCATCAAACAGTTATATATACCTTTACGGAGATATGGATATTGAGAGTACGCTGAACTATCTGGATCAGGAATATCTGAGCGCCTTTGAAAAACGAAGAATAGATTCAGCGGTTAAAACCCAATCCCCATTCAGAAGCCGTGTGTCTTTTGTAAGTCCTTATGGGGTGACAGATAATGAATCAACAGAGGGGAAAGCGATTCATGCCCTCTATGTTGCTATGAATGATCATATGTCGACTATAGATTCCCTTGCATTTAAGATTCTTAATTATGTTTTGATTGATATGGATGGAGCACCATTAAAACAGGCAATTTTAGATGCAGGAATCGGAAGCGATCTGTCTGGATCCTATAGCGACAGTTACAAACAGCCTGTCTGGTCTCTAGAACTTACCGGCTCAGAAGTAAGTAATCAGGAGCAGTTTGCAGATGAACTGGATTCTGCTTTAAGGAATATTGCTCTTAAGGGAATTGACAAGGATGTTCTGGAATCAGCACTTAATCGAACAGAATTCATTGCAAGAGAAAATGATTATCAGGGGCGGCCAAAAGGACTCTTCTATGGCGTGCGTGCTATGGATATGTGGCTTTATGATCGTGATCCGATGGAAGCACTCCGTTATATTGATGATTTAAATGCTCTAAGAGAAAATATCAAGACCGGTTATTTCGAAAATCTGCTTATCAAATATGTAATCAAAAATCCACATCAGGTACTTATCTCAATGAAGCCAGAGAAAGGACTGACGGAAGAAGTTAACAAAAATACAGCGGAAAAATTAGAGTCATTTAAGAATAGCCTTTCTGATAGTCAGTTAGATGAAATTATAAAAACAACTAAGGCATTGAAGGAGCGGCAGTCTTCTGGGGAGACTGAAGAAGCACTCAAAACAATTCCTCTTCTTACAAGGGAAGAACTTAAACGTCCCGTAGACGATGAACCATTAGAAAAAGAGGATGAAAATGGTATTACTCACTACCATTATGATGTAGATACAAATGGAATTTCTTATCTCAATCTCTATTTTAGACTGAATCATTTAAAGGAAGATGATATTCCTTATGTGATTCTGCTTTCTAATCTCCTTGGAAGTCTTTCCACATCCACCTATACATATGGTGAATTAGCGAAATTATCTAATACATATACCGGTGGAATCAGTTTTAATGTAGAAGCTTATGGCGATATTAATAATTCTTTGAAATATCTGCCGACCCTGACAGTCCGTTCTAAAGCTCTGACTACTAAAGCTGATAAACTTATGGAAATTTTAAGTGAAATCCTCAATCATACGCTGTTTAATGATTCCAAACGATTAAAAGAGCTGCTTCTTCAGGAAAAGTCTCAGTGGGATATGGATGTTTTCGCCAGAGGTCATTCATTAATGATGTCTCGCCTGGCATCTTATTTTTCCAATATTGGTAAATTTTCTGAACAGTCTGGGATATCTTTCTATTATTTCCTGTCCGATCTGGTAAAGAATTTTGATGAAAATAAGGAGTCAATTGAAGAGAAGTTACGGGCTCTTTCCCAAAATATCTTCACTCGCTTTAATCTATTCTTCGAAACAATCGGGCTTAAAGAGGAAAAACAGTCAGTTTCAAGATTCCTTCCTGTTATTGTCGATAAGATGTCAGAAGGCAACTCTGAAGAACCAGATGAATTTACATTTCCTTCTGCTGAAATAAACGAAGCTTTTATCACATCTGGAAAAGTACAGTATGTAGCCAAAGGTGGTAATTTTAAGGACCATGGATTTAACTATACTGGTGCATTAAGAGTGATGGAAACAATTCTTCGTTATGAATATTTATGGAAGAAGGTACGTGTTCTTGGAGGTGCTTATGGTGCATTTGCTCAATTTATGAGAAATGGTACATCTATTCTGTGCTCCTATAGAGATCCGAATCTTTCGGAAACTATTAAGGTTTATGAAGATCTTCCTGAATATTTGGAAAAATTAGAACTTTCTGATCGCGAAATGACTAAATATGTTATTGGCACTATGGCAGCAGAAGAAATTCAGCTCACACCTTTAATGAAAGGTGAAAGGGCATTGAATCATCACCTGACTGGCAATACTAAAGAATCAAGAATCAGAATCAGAGATGAAATTGTTAATTGCCAGGTGGAAGACATCCGGAGACTCGCACCACTTGTCAAAAGCATCATGAATGACCCTTATATCTGTGTCATGGGCAGTGAAGATAAAATCAAGCGGAATGCTAAGTTGTTTAATATCGTCCATTCAATGCCGGATTGATAAAGATAAGAACTCGTTTTGCACCGAGTCCAACTGGTAGAATGCATCTGGGAAATCTGTGGATTGCCTTTCTGAATTGGCTTTGGACGAGGCAGCATAAAGGCACTGTAGTTCTTCGAATGGAAGACATAGATACGGCCAGATGCAAGAGAGAGTATATGGATGGGATTCTTGAAGATTTGGAATGGATGGGGATCGACTATGATGAAGGTCCGGAAAATTCCTGGGATTATGGATCTGTAGTTCAAAGTGAGCGGTATGATTTATATTCAAGAATCCTTTCTGATCTGAAAGAAACTGATAGGATTTACCCGTGCTATTGTAGTCGCAGCCGGATACATAAAATTTCATCGGCCCCGCACGAAGGAGATAAACGGTGGATTTATGACGGACACTGCAGAAATCTTACATTAGAAGAAAAATCTATGATAACAAAGGACCCTGCATGGCGTGTTCGGATGAATGATACGGAGATTTCTTTCACAGATTTGTTCTATGGTCATCTGAGCAAGGAGCTCTTCTCAAAAAGGGACGACTTTCTAGTCTGTCGTGCGGATGGGCTCATTGCTTATCAATTAGCTGTGTCTATTGATGATGGAAATATGGGAATTACCCATGTATTCCGCGGCAATGACCTCTTGGATTCTACTCCCTACCAGGTTTTTCTTATTAATCAGTTTGGATATAAGGCTCCTGTTTATGGACATTTGCCACTGCTTGTTGATAGGAATGGAGTACGTTTATCCAAAAGACAGCATGGCATTACCATCAAGGAACTTCGTGAATCTGGCTATACCCCTGAAGATATCATTGGATGGATGCTGTATGTGGCTGGCGGCACAAAGAAAAGATATCCTGTATCGGCGCAGGAGGCTTTATGTTCAATATCTTTTAATCTACTGAATAATCTGCATAAAAGTCACATAGTAATTTCTGAAATATAAAAATGGAAGTTTTCTTTGAAAACTTCCATTTTTATATTTGTCATTTCTTACATAGGTTCATTAAAGAAATGATAATCTTTCATCGATAAGTATCAGTGTGAACTGAGCACAGAATGAAGAAAGGAAATGAGCTGGAAAATGGATTCCATGCTCATTTCCTTTTTATCTTTATGTTTGAAAATTGTATAGATAAAATCCGTAAAGCTGCTTTTTATATAAAAACAATGATTTTAATGAAGAATCCATAGTTATTGTTGTCATAAAGTGGGGAAATGTGGTAGAATGTGGGTAAATATGGAGGAGGTGGAAGAATATGTTCATGAATGAATATTCACATACGATCGATTCAAAAGGTCGTATGATTCTTCCAGCCAAATTCAGAGAGGAATTAGGAAATACATTTGTATTAGCTCCTGGCCTGGATACCTGTCTCTGTATCTATCCTAAAGAAAAGTGGGATGCACTGATTGCACGGCTGCAGAAACTTCCTTTTACCAATCATAAAGTACGTAAAATTATGAGACATCTGATTGGCAGAGGAATGGAGATGGAATGTGATAAACAGGGACGTATTTTAATTCCTCAGCATCTTAGAACGTTTGCACAACTGAAAAAAGATGCCTGTATTGTAGGCACCGGTTCAATAATTGAAATTTGGGATCCTGTTCTTCTTGAGGAAGATGAAAACGGGGAAGAATCAATTGCTGATATTGCAGATTCTTTAGATTTACCATTAAATTTTGACTTTTGAGGAGGATGAACATGGAATTTCATCATATTACAGTTTTACTTCATGAAATGATTGATTCCATCCTTACTGATCCTCATGGTATTTATGTTGACTGTACACTTGGGGGTGGAGGACATTCTTACCTCTTATCCCAGCATCTGGCATCTGATGGATTACTTATCGGGGTAGATCAGGATCAGGAAGCTATCGATGCAGCGCAAGAGCGGCTGAAGAGTGTAAATTGCAGGAAGCTGTTCGTTCGGGATAATTTCTCCCATATTTCTGATATATTGGATTCATTGCAGATAGATAAAGTCAATGGATTTATTTTCGATTTAGGGGTTTCTTCTCATCAGCTTGATGAAGGGGAAAGAGGATTCTCCTACATGAATAATGGTAATTTGGATATGCGTATGGATCAAAGAAATCCACTTGACGCTTATCAAATTGTAAATAATTATTCAGAAGAAAAGTTGGCAGGAATCATCCGGGAATATGGGGAGGAAAGATGGGCCAAACGAATTGCAAAATTTATTGTTGAACGAAGAGCACAAAGAAATATAGAAACGACAGACGATTTAGTAGAAGTAATAAAAGCGGCAATTCCAGCACGGGCAAGAAGGGATGGACCGCATCCTGCTAAAAGAACTTTTCAGGCGATTCGTATAGAAGTCAATAATGAATTGGGGATATTAAAGGATACAGTGGAAGACTGTGTCGACCATCTGAAGATCGGGGGACGAATGGGAGTAATAACTTTTCAATCGTTGGAAGATCGAATCATAAAAAATACATTTAAAGAACTGGAAAGAGATTGTATCTGTCCGCCTGATTTACCAGTATGCGTTTGTAACCACAGACGTAAGGTGAAAATTTTGGGGAAACCAATCAAACCGAGCAAAGAAGAAGTAGAAGAAAATCCGAGAGCTAGAAGTGCAGTACTCCGGATAGTAGAACGTGTTTGATTGTCTTATGGGAAGAGCTCTTTGCGAAAGGCAAAATTTGATGTTATATGTAGGAGAGATGCTAGATGATACCTCAGAATGGACAAATGGTAAATTATCTATCTTCTATGTCATCAGGAATGACTATTCCACAGGAGATAGAACATAAACGAAAATTAACTGGAGGCATATTTCATGATGCTGTCCTGGGAATTTCTATGATACTTTTACCATTTCTGGTTGGAACTTTTCTGAATAGTATCAATGTTCAGGCAGAATATAATATACAGCAGATAAGAGCGGAAGTAATGGAAATGGAAAAGGGGAATTCCATTCTGAAACTGGAAGTTGCGCGACTGGATGCGCCAGTAAGGATCCAGAAAATTGCAGAGACGAAATTAGGTATGAAATTCCCGGTTCGTAACGTATATGGCGCTTCTGATAAATCGGCTTCAACTGCTCATGCAGTAATGGGTTGACTTAATTTGATATTAGGATATATTTCGGGCGGATGAATAAAGCGGTCTTTTTTTGAGGCCGCTATTGTGCTTATATTGGATTTGGGATATCATAAATAATGACGCTTAATTGAAATCTATTCAGAGGTGATCATTTTGAAGAACTTAGAGGATTTGATCCGATTAACTCCAGTTGAAAAGGTAGAAGGAAATCCGAATATTGAAATTAAAGATGTAACAGCAGATTCACGGCAGGTCGTGGATGGTAGTTTGTTTATCTGTCTTTTGGGTGCCCATGTTGATGGACATGATTTTATAGATTCAGCAATAGCAAAAGGAGCTTCTGTCATTATTGCACAGAAGAAAATCGACGTACCAGCTTCTGTAACCGTGGTATACGTAAAAGATACCAGAAAGGCTATGGAAGATATGGTACCGTTTTTCTTTGATTATCCAACGCATAAAATGCGTATGATTGCTCTGACTGGAACTAATGGAAAAACCACTACTACACATGTGGCTTCTCATATCCTCCGCCATGCCGGTTTCAAGACCGGGGTCATTGGTACAATTCATGCGCTTATAGGAGATAAAGAGATACCTACTCACAATACAACCCCGGATGTTATTGACTTGAATCGGATTCTGGCACAAATGGCAGATGAGAATGTTACACATGTCTGCATGGAGGTCTCTTCTCATTCTCTTGTTTTAGGGCGCGTAGAAGGCTGTGAATTCGATGAGGCAGTGTTCACTAATCTTACAGAGGATCATTTGGATTTCCATAAAACCATGGATAATTATGCCAAGGCAAAGGCAATTTTATTCCATAAAGTTTCGTCTTCATCACAGGTAAAGAAAAATAAATCTGCATGGATTAATATGGATGATCCATATGCGCACATTATGGAGGAGGCAGTTGAAGACCGTTCTATTTGTCCGGTATACACGTATAGTATGTTAGATTCGAAAGCTGATCTTTTCGCTTTTGATATTCAATTCACTGGTAAATCTTCAGCGTTTAAGGTGTCCTATAATGGGAAAATTTACAACTTTGAAACAAAACTCGCTGGCCGTTTTAATGTATACAACACATTAGCGGCTGTTGGGGCTGTTCTTTCTGAAAACATTTCAATGGACACAATAGTAGATGCTATGAAAGACTTCAGGAGTGTTCCAGGACGTTTTGAAATTATTGACGAAGGACAGCCATTTACAGTGGTTGTCGATTATGCACATACGCCGGATGGACTGGAAAAAATCCTTACTACAGCGGAAGAAATTACAAAGGGACGTATCATTGTTGTTTTTGGCTGTGGTGGAGATAGAGATCGGATGAAACGTCCGATTATGGGGAGAATAGCTGCAAAATATGCGGATATAGTTCTTGTAACCAGTGATAATCCAAGGACTGAAGATCCAGTTTCTATTGTGAGTGAAGTAGCTTCTGGAGTGGAAGAAATAAAAAAGAAAAAGCCGGCATTAGAGTATGAAGTAATTGTTGATCGCCAAAGTGCAATTGTTCGTGCTGTTGAACTGGCTCATCAGGGGGATATTATTTTAATTGCTGGAAAAGGTCATGAAGACTACCAGATATTAAAAGATAAAACTATTCATTTCGATGACAGAGAAGAAGCCAGAAAAGCACTAAAGGAGAAATAAAATGGCAGCATTTACGATAGATGAAATTGCCAAAGTCACCAAAGCACAAATTTTTCAAAGAGGAAAAGAGTCTTTTGTGACTGGAATCAGTATTGATACCAGGACTATTCAGCCAAAAGAACTTTTTATTGCTCTTATTGGAGAAAATTTTGATGGTCATAATTTTGTGAGTCAGGCAATTATTAAAGGCGCGCAGGCAGTTATTATTTCAGATGCTGCATACGCAGAAAAAATAAATACTGACATAACAGTACTTCTTGTAAAAGATACTAGAAAGTCTTTAGAAGATATTGCGCATTTTCATCGTATGCGGTTTAATATTCCTGTCATTGGTGTTACCGGTTCTAACGGTAAGACTACAACGAAGGATATGATTACTGCTGTTTTAAAAAACCGGTTTCGTGTTACCTCTACGCAGAAAAATTTTAACAATGAAATTGGTCTTTCATTAACCCTTCTTTCAATCACTGAACACACAGAAGTTTGTGTAGTAGAAATGGGGATGCGTGGGTTAGGTCAAATTAAAGAATTGTGTGATATTGCCAGTCCTACGATTGGTGTGGTTACTAATGTAGGGACTTCCCATATTGGTATTTTAGGGAGTCAGGATCGAATTGCGGAAGCCAAGAAAGAATTGATCGATGCATTGCCGGATAGCGGTATTGCTGTTTTAAACGGTGATGATATCCGGGTCAACAAAATGGGGGATACATTCTCCGGCAGGATTATTCATTATGGTATCAATCAGAGGTACACTGTTCGTGCGACTGATATCAAGTATGAAAGTGAATGTACCCGTTATATCTGCACCTGTTTTGATGAAGCATTCAAAGTAAGATTGAATCTTCTGGGAATTCATAATGTATATGATTCCTTAGCAGCTACTGCTGCATGCAGAGCTCTTGGCGTAGATATCTCAAAGATTCAAAAAGCTTTAGATGATTTCCGATCTGCCGATCAGAGACAGTCAATTCAGGATATTCAAGGGATAACTATATTGGATGATTCTTATAATGCAAATCCACTTTCCATGGAAATGGCTTTCTCATCACTGAAACAGATTAAGGGAAAACGGTATTTTCTCGTTCTGGGAGATATGGGTGAATTAGGGGAATACGAAAATGATCTTCATTATAAGACCGGAATGAAGGCCGCTGAATATGGTTTCGATGGATTGGTTACGGTGGGATCATTGTCTAAACATATTGCAAGAGGAGCATCAGGCGGCATTAAGCTGATTCAGAGCTGTAATAACTGTGAAGAAGCTGCTGATATTTTGCTTAAGTTGTTAAAGCCAGGTGATGTAGTACTGGTAAAAGGTTCCCATTATATGCACATGGAAAAAATTCCAGCTATTTTGAGGGGAGTACTAGACAAGCATGGAAAGTAAATATTTGATATATTTTATTGAGGCATTTATTGTCACATTAATATCAGGAAGTTTTTTTATACCGCTGTTAAAAAATTTAAAAGCACGACAGTCAATTAGAGCTGAAGGACCCAAGAGTCATCGTATTAAAAGCGGGACGCCGACTATGGGCGGCCTCTTTATGCTTATATCCTTAGTTCTGGTGATTATTTTTAATAAAATAATAGATCCTGCCGTATTATGGTTGTTATTTCTTACATTAGGACATGGGATATTAGGCTTTTTAGATGATTTTATAAAAGCAGAAAAGAAGAGGAATCTTGGACTTACTGCAAAGCAGAAAATGATCGGGCAGTTGATCCTTTCCGTGATGTTCTGCTTTGGAGCACTTGATACACTTCATCTCCCTTATTCCATTGCTATTCCTTTTACGCAATTTGATATTTCCATCGGATTGCTGTATTATCCCTTTGTGATACTGGTTATTGTAGGAGCTTCTAATGCAGTAAATCTGACAGATGGATTGGATGGACTGGCTTCAGGGTGTTGTGTAATTGCTTTTTCAGCCTATGCATTGTATTGCTACCTTACAGGTGCTAATGACTTAGGATTTTTCATTATTATATTAGCAGGGACTTGCGCGGGATTTCTGCTTTTCAATTATCATCCGGCGCGGATATTCATGGGAGATACTGGATCTCTGGCTCTCGGCGGGGCTCTTGCAGGTATTTCGGTTATCACAAGAACCGAGTTCCTGCTGGCTTTCTTGGGGATGATTTTTGTACTGGAAGCTCTTTCCGTTATCATTCAGGTATTCTCTTTCCAGGTATTCGGGCGAAGAATATTCAAAATGAGTCCTTTGCATCATCATTTCGAATTGTCAGGATGGAGTGAAGTTCATGTTGTATGGGCTTTTTGGATTTTTGAAGGAATTGCAGCTTCAGTTACACTTTTACTGGCTGTTCCTTTCTTTTGAGACTTAGTTTGAAATTATATAGATAAGTTCTTTGAAATTCAGATATAATTTCTGAGTAGTTTTATCATGTTTCGAATAAATGATATACTATTCAAAAGACTTGCTGAATATTGAGAGAAAAAGATGTAAATTATCTATACTCAGTCATCTCAGGAGGTAATCAATTGGATAATGTATTAATTCTTGGCGCAGGTATCAGTGGATTAGGAGCTGCTCATGTATTACTAAGGCATGGTGCGAAAGTATTAATTTCAGATTTAAAGAATTCAATTACCAATAAGAAAGAACAGGAAGCTTTAAAAGCGCAGGGGGCTATCTTTCAATTTGGACCGCAATCTGAGGATTTGTTAACTGATATTGATACAGTAGTAGTTTCTCCTGTTATTCCTAAAGAAAATGCCATAGTTCAGGCAGCATTCAGAAGGGGCATTCCTGTTATCAGCGAGGTGGAACTGGCTTATAAAGTTACTAAAGCACCCATTCTGGCAATTACTGGGACTAATGGAAAAACTACTACCACAACTTTGCTTGGAAGCATGATCAGGCAAAGTGGCATACCTTTTGCTTTAGCAGGAAATCTTGGCATTTCACTCAGCAGAGAAGCAGAACTGGTTCCCCATAATGGATTAATTGCGGCAGAAGTATCCAGTTTTCAGCTGGAATTTATTAAGACGTTTAAACCCAGAGTTGCGGTTATTTTAAATATTACGCCCGATCATCTGGAACGCCACCATACTATGGAGGCATATGTTGACGCCAAGGCCAGAATTTTTGAGAATATGAGAAGCTCTGATTGCCTGCTTCTAAATGCGGAAGATCACTATACAGAATCCTTAAGAGAGAAGGCAGAATTACATACACATGTGTGTCTTCTTTCTACCCGGCATGAAGTGGATGAAGGTGCTTTTCTTGACAAGGATGTTCTTGTCATTCGCAGAAATGGAAAGGATGTCAGACTTTGCAGTACAAGTGACTTAAAACTTAAAGGAATGCAAAATTATGAGGATGCATTGGCGGCTGCCTTTTTGGCCTATGAAGGCGGTGTTCCGGTAAATGTTATTGTTACTACTCTTAAAGAGTTTACATCTCTGCCTAATCGTATTGAATTTGTAAGAAGGCTTCATGAAGTAGATTATTATAATGATTCTAAAGCTACGAATACAGATGCAGCAATTAAAGGAATGAGTGCTTTTGGACGGCAGGTTATTCTCATTGCAGGAGGCCATGATAAGGGAACTCCATTAGGAGACTTCATGGAATCCGTGAAAAAACATGTTAAGCATCTGATACTTTTGGGTGCAGCTGCTGATCGTTTTGAAATCGAAGCCAAAAAGGCTGGTATTTTATCCATTCTGCGGGCTGACTCTATGAAAAATGCTGTAGAAAGCGGACAGAAATTAGCTGTACCTGGGGATATTGTCATTTTGTCACCTGCCTGCTCTTCTTTCGATATGTATCATAATATGGAAGAGAGAGGTATGGATTTTAAGCGGATTGTTAAAGGTCTGAAGTAATTTAGGGGTAAGGATGAAACGAGTTATTTTATCAGGCGGTGGGACCGGTGGACATATTTATCCTGCGATTACAATTGCCAGAGAATTAGAAAAAATAGAAGACGTGGAATTTTTATTTGTTGGAACACCTAATGGCATGGAGTCTAAGATTGTGCCTAAAGAAGGGTACAGTTTTGTCTCTATTCCCGCCTATGGATTAAAACGTTCATTAACTTTGAAAAATGTCTTTATCCTATTGAAGACAGTAAAGAGTCTATGGACAGCCCGCTCAATTATTCACAAATTTAAACCGGATGTAGTTATTGGTACAGGTGGTTATGTCTGTGGACCTATTCTTTTAGCGGCTGCACTTTTGAATATTCCTACCTTAATTCAGGAACAGAATGTGATTCCAGGGATTACAAATAAAATCCTGAGTCGGTTTGTGGATGTTATTGCATTGGGTTACAAGGAAGCTAAGTCTCGGTTTCCACATAATGACAAATGTGTATATACCGGTAATCCGATAAGACCAGATGTTATACAGACAAAGAGAGAAGAAAGCAGAAAGGCGCTCGGAATTGCACCAGATACATTCATGATTCTTGTTACTGGTGGCAGCCGTGGGGCGAATTCTATTAATCAGTCTATGATTGGTGTACATGAACATTTTAAGAATGACGAACATGTCAGCCTTTATCATATAACTGGAACACTTGGTTATGATAAGATAAAAGAGGCTGTCAATGCCTCTGATGATGGAAGGGTTGGAAAGAACGGGCGTATTGTCAGGTATGAATATAATATGCCAAGAGCATTGGCTGCTGCTGATCTGGTTATTTGCCGGGCAGGTGCGGTCAGTTTAGCAGAACTTTCGGCAAGAGCGCTTCCCGCAATTCTCATTCCATATCCTTATGCAGCGGAAGACCATCAGACTTTCAATGCTCGCGTTTTTGTAGCAAATGGCGCAGCTAAAATGATCGTTGATAAATATTTAACAGATAAAGAACTGATACAGGATATTTCCTATCTGATGAATAAACCATCTGCGCTCCATAACATGTCAGATGCTTCTGGGGAATTAGGGAAGGTATATGCAGGAAGGGACATTGCGAGATTGGCTTTAGAATTGACCCAGCAAGGGAGTAAAAAATAATGAACTTAAATGCGTATAAGACATTTCATTTTATTGGTGTCGGTGGAATGGGAATGAGAGCATTAGCAGAAATACTCTTGGAAAAGGGATTTTCTATTTCCGGTTCGGATATGTCGGATTCTCCAGTACTTGAGAATTTCAGGTCTAGAGGAGCCTCTATTTTTATAGGTCATGACGCATCTCATATAACAGGTGCAGACTGTATTGTTATATCTTCAGCTATTAATAAAAATAATCCTGAACTCGTTGAAGCTGAAAAAGAAGGCATACCTGTATTCCATAGATCTGATGTACTCGCCGCGTTACTGGCTGATGGCAAAGGTATCTCTGTGGCGGGAGCTCATGGTAAATCTACCACTTCAGGAATGCTAGGTAGAATTTTTTATGAAGCAAAGAAGGACCCTACAATTGTTTTAGGTGCTGCAGCTGATTATATTCATGGAAATTCTATTTGTGGAAATGGTGAATATGTCATTGCAGAAGCAGATGAAAGTGATGGCTCCTTCCTCAAATTTAACAATTTCATCGCGATTGTAACAAATATAGAAGATGACCATCTGGATCATTATGGAAGCATAGAAAATATACGTAGTGCTTTTACAACGTTTGTAAATCATATATCGGACGAGCAGGGGGCGGCCTTTCTATGCATTGACAGTGAAGGGGTCAGAGCCATTATTCCTGAAGTTCAGAAAAAAATTATTACCTTCGGGATAGATGAAGGTGCTGATTATCGTGCAATAAACCTTCACTATGAAAATGGACATCTCTGTTATGATGTTTTAAAAGATGGAAAAAATCTCGGGATGATCGAGCTTAAGATTCCAGGAGTTCATAATGTAAGAGATTCCTTAGGTGCACTCGCAGTGGCTCTTTACTGTGGTATTTCTTTTAATACTGCCAAGCAGGCTTTGGCTCAATTTCATGGCGTAAAGAGAAGATTTGATACTAAATATAAAAGTGATGAAATTTGGATTGTGGATGATTACGCTCATCATCCGACAGAAATCAGGGCTACGTTGAAAGCAGCGAAGGAAACTGGTGTGCATCGTGTTATTTGCGCATTTCAACCGCATAGATATTCTAGAACTAAATTATTAAAAGAAGAGTTTTCTGATGCATTTGTAAATGCAGATGTGCTCTTTTTTACAGATATCTATTCTGCAAATGAGAAGGCTATTCCGGGAATTAATGGACATACGATCCCTGATTGTGTGATAAGTCGTTTCCCAAAAAAAGAAATTTATTATGTAGAAAAACTTGATGATATGGTTCATACACTATACACTTTCATTAAGCCGGGAGACATGGTAATTACCATGGGCGCAGGAAGCATTTATAAAGTGGGAGAATCATTAGTTAATTTAATTGAAGAAAAGGGAATGCCAAAGTGATTGATAAAAAAACAAAAATCGTTGTTTTAATGGGAGGCCCCTCTACTGAAGCGGAAGTATCCAGAAATACAGGCAGTGCAATTACTGATGCTCTTAGTTCTCTTGGATATTCTGTTACCCCTATGGAATATGATCCGCTGAATGTAATTGAAAACCTGAAAGAGGCAGGAGCTGAGGTGGTATTCATTGCTTTACATGGTAAATATGGGGAAGATGGACTTATTCAGAGTGTATTGGAACTTGCAAGAATTCCATACACGGGCTCGGGGGTTACTTCCTCTGCTATTACTATGGATAAAATCATGAGCAGCCATTTATTTAAACAGGCAGGAATGCCTATGGCACAATCTAAACCGTATTATTTGCAAAAAGGTGAAAAATTTGTTAAAGAAGATATTTTGAGGAATTTTTCTTTTCCTGTAGTTCTTAAACCAGCTTGTGAAGGGTCTACTATAGGTATTGAAATTGTACGGAAAGAAGAAGATCTGAATGATGCTATTCACAGAGTTTTTCAGGTTGAATCACGTATATTAGCTGAAGCTTATCTGGATGGTGAGGAATTTACAGTAGCTGTGCTTGACGGTAAAGCATTACCGGTTATCCAGATTAATCCTCATTCTGGACAGTATGATTATCATTCAAAATATACAAAGGGAGCAACTGATTATATTGTTCCGGCTCCGATTTCTAATGAGCTTGCGAATGAAATGAGTCGTATTGCGGAAGAAGGTTATAATATCTGCGAATGCAAAGGTGCTGTTCGATTTGATTTCAAAACAAACAAAGAAGGGCGGCCATTTGTGCTAGAGGCAAATTCTATACCTGGAATGACTTCAACCAGTCTTGTTCCAAAGGCAGCTGCTGCAGCAGGTATTTCCTTCCCAGAACTTTGCGAAAAGATATTAATGGAAGCCTCCCTTGATAAAGTTTAATGGGTCCGAAAAATGGATAATTTCAAAAGCTTTAACGATTTTTTAAAAGAACAGCATGAAAAATCCATAAATACAGAATCAAAGGTTCCTAACAAACCGATTGATCCTGCTCCAGAATTTCCTGAAATTTCTGTAGAAAAGAAAAAGCATAAAAAGCACACATATCCTATGGGATCCAGGAGGTATCTGTTTTTTGGTATTGTTGTTTTTATCATACTTATGATAACCGTTTTTTTCCTTCCAGTTCCATTGGGGCATATCAGTCTGAAGGGAACGAATGTTATTACTCTGGAAGATGTTATATTTGAAGGTGAAATTCGTGAACCGGTTAATGTGCTCCAGATTGATTCTTCCAAACTTGAATACAGACTCTCAAAAGATATTCGTGTTGAATCAGTGACTGTACAACGCAAGTTTCCCTTTGAACTTGTAGTTAATATTCAGGACAGGAAACCGTTAGGAATTGTACAGTATGAATTTGGTTATGCATTTGTTGATAAGAATGGAATCATTATGGATACCACCCATTCTATAAGGGCAGTCGGTGTTCCTATGATTACAGGTGAACACATGGGAAACCTGCTTTTGGGTGATTCTATTGACTCTGGTGATTTAACTCATGCGCTGGATTTCCTTAATAATTTATCACCAGAAGGACTTAAAGTTTTTTCTGAAATCAATATTGGCAATCCTGATAATATTAAAGCTTATACCAGAGATGGCATCACTGTTCGGCTGGGTGACGGAATGGACATAGCAAAACAGGCACACCTGGCAGAAAATATGGTCGGTGATGTAAAGGCACGAGGTCTTTCGGTAGAATATATAGATGCCAACCTGAATTCACCTTTTATTAAGCTGAAAAAATAAAATATTTTACAATTGTACTCTATTTTTGTAGCGAACTTATAAGAAGTATTGTACAATAGAAGATATGATTGATAAGAGATGGGATGTCATTAGTGTAAATACTAAAACAAGTAAAGCTCATGACGCAAAATATCCTAAAGGAGGAGCGAACATGGAACAGTCTGAAATTGCTAAAATTAAAGTTATTGGCGTAGGTGGCGGCGGAAATAATGCTGTTAACCGAATGATTGAAGCCGATGTTAAGGGCGTTGAATTTATTGCTGTAAATACGGAATTACAGGTACTGAATAAATCTAAGGCAGAATCAAAAATTCAGATTGGTGAAAAACTGACCAGAGGACTGGGTGCAGGTGCGAAACCTGAAGTTGGGGAACAAGCTGCGGAAGAGTCAAAGGATGATCTGACAAAAGCTTTGACTGGCGCTGATATGGTTTTCGTTACTGCTGGTATGGGTGGCGGTACCGGTACAGGTGCTGCTCCGGTTGCAGCACAGTGTGCCAGAGAATTGGGAGCATTAACTATTGCTGTCGTTACTAAACCATTTTCTTTCGAAGGAAAAGTCAGATCTAAGAATGCTTTAGATGGTATTGCCAAGTTAAAACAGAACGTAGATGCGATTCTTGTAGTACCAAATGATAAATTAATGGGGATTAGTGACAAAAAGACATCTCTTAAAGATGCATTCAAGACTGCAGATGATGTACTTCGTCAGGGAATTCAGGGGATTTCTGACCTGATTACTGTTCCTGGCGTTATCAATCTTGATTTTGCGGATGTAAGAACGATTATGAGCGATCAGGGAGAAGCACTGATGGGAATTGGTATTGGTACAGGCGATAATCGTGCAAGTGATGCAGCTACCATGGCAATTAACAGCCCTCTTCTTGAACGCAGCATTGAAGGTGCTAAGGGAATTATTATCAATATTACCGGTAACGAAGATCTGGGACTATTTGAAATTAATGAAGCTTCTCAGATTATTACTGAGGCAGCTGATCCGGATGCTAATATTATCTGGGGAACTTCTGTTGATCCTGATCTAGATAATGACACTGTTAAAATTACAGTTATTGCCACTGGATTTGAAGACAAGAAAAATGCTCCATCTCAGGCTGGAGGAAATAGATTTAGCAATTCTGTACGTCAGAATGCAGGTATTGCGGTTCCTGAATTCCTCAGAAAATAAGATACCTGGAAAACCACACCGCATTAGCAGTGTGGTTTTTTGTCTCTATGAGTATTTATGTCATACAGAATCTCCCTTTAACCAGAGCTTTCTGGGAAACTCTGGTTAAAGAGATTCTTCTAAATAGCTTAATAATGATCAGGTAATTTGAGCTGATGATGAGGTGACAAAGCCGACAGAAGCCATCAGATTCAAGGGTGAGTAATAGTACCATATTTTGAAAAATAAATCTGCAGAGAATACGATTAAAACCTGAATGGATTTTATTTTAATTCTAAAAGAAAGGTAAATGATAATTTTGCTTCTGTAATTGTCATAACGGAATATTATGAAATGCCCATATTGTAATAGTTCAGACACAAAAGTTACTGATTCCCGTGATACTGATGATGGCGCTTCCATACGCCGCCGCCGTCAGTGTTTATCATGCGGCCGGAGATTTACCACATATGAAACGGTTGAAGACATGCCTATTAGAGTTATAAAGAAAAATGGAAGTCGCGAACTTTTTGACCGAAATAAATTACGCAGCGGTCTGATAAGAGCCTGTGAAAAAAGAAATATCACATCGGATCAGATAGAAGAAATAGTTAATCGAGTTGAAAAGGAAATAAGAAATAATCTAAAACAGGAAGTTTCTTCTGAAGCAATTGGAAACATTTTAATGGATGAACTGAAAGACCTTGATCAGGTTGCATATGTAAGATTTGCCTCTGTATACAGGGAATTTAAGGATATTGGAAGCTTTATGAGTGAGCTTGAAACACTTATGAAAAACAGACAGGACAAACAAGCTGAAAATGATCGGGCTTCCAAAGGTGAAAAACATGACAATTAATAACTTGGAAAGACTTTTTAATGACCATACAAAGGTCGTAGAAAAGACTCATGCTGTTTTTCCTGCCATCTTATCAATGGCAGAAATTTGTTATAAGGCACTTAAGGATGGAAACAAGATCTTAATATGCGGCAATGGAGGAAGTGCTGCCGATGCCCAGCATATTGCGGCCGAATTTGTTGGTCGTTTTCATAATGAAAGGATTTCTCTGCCCGCGATAGCATTGACTACAGATACATCTATTCTTACTGCTGTGGCTAATGATTACGACTATAATCGTGTTTTTTCCAGACAGGTTGAAGGATTAGGTACTGCGGGGGATGTACTGTGGGGAATTTCGACCAGTGGAAATAGTGCCAATGTTAACGAAGCTTTACGCATGGCTAAGGAGAAGAATCTGGTTACTATCGGTTCCACAGGTAAAACAGGTGGAGACATGGTAAAGCTCTGTGATGAAGTGCTTATTGTGCCAAGTGATGTAACTGCTCGCATACAGGAAGTACATCTGTTGGCGGCTCATTGCATTTGCGAGCTCCTTGATAATCAGGATTGGAATAAATGACACAAAAAGCAATATTTTTTGATCGTGACGGTGTCTTAAATGAGGATCTGGGGTATGTTCATAACATTCGGGATGTTCATTGGATAGATGGTGCCCGTGAAGCGATCGGCAGATTAACCAGAGAAGGCTGGCTCCTGTTTGTCGTAACTAATCAGAGTGGTATAGCCAGAGGCTTTTATACGGAAGATGATGTCCACGTGCTTCATACGGAAATGAATAAAGAATTTAGCAATTACGGCGGTAAAATTGCTGAATTCTTTTACTGTCCACATTTACCGGGGGCTTTGATTTCGAAATATGATAAAGTATGTGATTGCAGGAAACCGAAACCTGGAATGATTCTAGATTGTATGAGGAAATATCACTTGAAACCCTCGAATTGTTTTCTCTTTGGAGACAGTCAGCGGGATATAGAGGCGGCAGAAAACGCTGGTATACATGGATTTCTTTTCAAAGGTGGAAATTTAGATGATTTTATCAAGGAAAACCTGCCTTCATTAAAGGACTGATTATGAATACTGATTATAAAAATATCTTAATTATAAAAATGAGTTCTTTGGGGGATGTTATACATGCACTTCCATCCTTATATGTGTTAAGGAAAAAATATCCTCATGCGAGAATTACCTGGGCAGTGCATGCCGCTTTTGCAGGCATTCTTCCAGGGAAACCCTGGATTGATGAAATCTATTTAGTAGATAGAAAACGGATCAGACAGATCTCTTATTTAAAGAAGGTTCATAAAGAACTTAAGGCACATCATTTTGATTTGGTTATTGATCTTCAGATGATTGCCAAAAGTGGTATTATTTCATTCCTTTCGGGATGTTCAAATCGTATCGGATACTGGGATGCCAGAGAAGGTAGTTTTCTTGCCAGCCGTCCAATTTCTGGTAAAAATAAAAACGGACATATTATTCAACAGCTGCTTGATGTTATGAGCTATTTAGGATGCGATATATCAGATATCGATTTTCCTATTCATGATTATGAAGCTGAAACTGAAAGAATAAAAAATCTGTTGAAAGAAAACAATATTGATGGTCCTTTTGTTGTGCTGGTACCTGGAACAAGAGGTATTCATAAAATGTGGCCAATTGAATACTGGGGTGAATTAGCACAGCTTTTAGCAAAAGAACACATATATACGGTTATTTCAGGAACAAAGAATGAATTTGATATGTGTGAAAAAATTAAAACCATTTCGGATTCTCCATATACATTGAATTTAGCCGGAAAAACCGATCTACTGGAATTAACTGCATTAATACGAATGGCATCACTTCATATTTCCAGTGACACCGGTCCTCTTCACATTGCGAATGCAGTTCATATACCAATTATTGCTTTATTTGGACCAACTCTGCCTGATAGAAGCGGACCTTATGGAAATAATAACAGTCATGTAATTCTTGCTGATCATTCGGGAACTAAAGAATCTCGGATGGATACTATACCAGTTGAAAAAGTATTTAGCAAGGTAATGGAAATTATGAAGGCAGACTAAGAGGGGTATTATGGAATTTATTACCAGCCGTAATAATAAATGGATTAAACTCGCCTTAAGATTAAAACAAAAGAAGTGGAGAGATAAAGAGAATAGTTTCCTTCTGGAAGGTATCAGGATTATAGAAGATGCCTGCAATCAGGGCATAAAAAATTGTGTCTGTTTTATACATAATAATCAGAACGGTAATGAACGGGTTCAAAAGCTTATTGAAAAAGCCGATAAACTGCATTGGCTTTTTCTTAACATTGATGAGTCTCTTATGGATCTTATTTCCGGAACTGAAAACGGACAGGGGATTATATTAATTTGTCATAAGAAGCAGTATCGAAAGGAAGATTTGTTAAAACCCCTAACCGGCCATTATGTAGTGCTTGATACTATACAGGATCCTGGAAATATGGGAACCATCATACGTACTTCAGCAGCAGCAGGTGTTCAGGGGATTCTACTGACCGAAGGTTGTACAGATATCTATTCAGAAAAAGTGGTTAGAAGTTCTATGGGAAGTATTCTCAGGATTCCAATTTATGAGAATATAGACATATCATTTTTGAAAGAATTAAAAGATAAAGGTCAAATTCCTTTATTGGGAACTTCTCTCGCTAATGCAATTTCTTATCGTGAAATTGGAGACTTACAGAATGGAATATTTATTTTTGGAAATGAGGGAAATGGCATCAGGCCTGAAATTCTGGATATAACAGATCAAAATCTCTATATTCCAATTTATAAAGGTGTAGAATCTCTTAATGTTTCTATTGCAGCTGCAGTGATTTTATTTCACTTCATCTAATTCGTGTTCTATCAGGCAGCTTTGTAAGAAAAGACAAACCACAGGAGCATCTTAAAACTGTTTATTATCTATGTGGATGATTTCACTTTTTCCCTGCTGGTAAAGAGTCTTGTATATCAAACAGATCAGATTGTTGTGTTGACAGATACCTGGTGATGATAGATGGTAGAAGCTGCTGATAAACTTACCTGTATCTTTTACAAGAATATAGATTTTTAATCTATCTATAAAGATATGAAGAGGTTTTAAAATCTTACTGAATTAGCCTCAGGTTTTGTCGGATAAATAAAAGACCGGGCCATGTCAAGAATAGATTTTTCAACTTTATATATGTAATAACTTTCATTGTGAGTGTAAATATGAAATGAAGTAGCTGTGAGCATCATCCTATGCAGCTCATACGGTTAAAGGAAAACCGGTATATTACTGATTTACATAAACAATTTGGCAAATAATTAAATAATTTCAGTCACTTCTTATTGATATTGTTGACGAGGGATTATTAGAAGCGGGAGTGGCTTTTGATGAAAAAAAATGAAAAACAATTTTATCTGGTAGATTTAGCAATTTTGCCTGAAGCTATCAAGAAAACTATTAAAGTTAGAGAAATTCTAAATACAGGAGAAGCCAGTTCAATTAATGATGCGGTGCATAAGGTTGGTATAAGCCGAAGCACTTTCTATAAATATAAAGATCATGTAGCAGCCCCTTATGAAGAAAGAGGTTATAAAGTTGCTACTTTATTTGTTATAATGCAGGTAGATTTATCAGCATTTATTCGTATTATCAGGAAAATATCCAAATACAGCAATGAAATCATTTCTGTGAATAAATCCCGAGTAACGAATAAATTGCATGCATTGGTTATAACATTTAACACTGATGAATCTGAGAACACACTGATAAAATTACAAGAGTCATTAAAAGAAACAAAAGGGATCCAGTCACTGACAATGAAATTGGAGGGAGATTTTGATGAAAAACATTAATATAGCACTCCTGGGATTTGGGACAGTAGGAAGTGGAGTTGCAGAAACAATTTCTAAAAATCAGAAAATAATAGCAGAATCCAATGGGTTCAGTTTTAATATTATCCACGTTCTGGTCAGGCATCCGGAAAATTATAGGGATCTGGATCTTTTAAAAGATGTTCACGTTACCAATTCTTTTGAAGAAATCATTTCTGATGATTCTATTGATATCATGGTGGAAGTAATGGGTGGTATTCACCCTGCCAAAGAATATATTTTCGAAGCACTTAAGCATCATATTAATGTTGTTAGTGCCAATAAAGATCTGGTAGCTCTGTTCGGTCCTGAAATTATGCATACTGCTATGGAAAATCATGTAAACTTCAGTTGTGAGGCCAGTGTTGGCGGGGGAATTCCTATTTTAAGGCCTCTTCATGACTCTCTGGCGGCAAATCAGATTGAAAGTATCTTGGGAATTTTAAATGGTACAACCAATTTCATCTTATCAAACATGGCTGATGCAGGAATCAGTTATAACGATGCCCTCCGTGTAGCACAGAAAAAAGGATATGCGGAAGCAGATCCAACGAATGACGTAGCCGGCTATGATTCGGCAAGGAAATTGGCAATTCTATCATCTATCGGTTTTCATGCAAATGTTACATTTGATGATGTTCTGGTGGAAGGAATTGAGAAAATCACGCAAAACGATATACAATACGCCAGTGAATTAGGATATACCATTAAATTATTATCAGTTGCATTAAGGCAGGAAAATGGTATTGCGCTTAATGTGTATCCTGCTTTTATTCTACGTAATCATCCGCTTGCTGCTGTTAAAGGGGCGTATAACGCTATTTATGTTAAGGGGAATATCGTAGATGATGTAATGTTTTATGGTAAGGGAGCCGGTTCACTGCCTACTGCCAGTGCAGTTATGGGAGATGTGATCAGTAATGCAAAACACATTATAAATCACACTACCGGAACAGGAATGATGCTGACAGAAACAAAACGTATACCATTTTATTCTTCTTTAAAATTGGAAGATTCTTACTATTTCCGCTTGATTGTAGACGATGTAACCGGCGTCTTATCGCAGATTGCGTCTGCTTATGCAGATAATGATATCAGTATAAAAGAAGTAGTTCAGAAAAGACGAATCGAAGATGCTGCTGAATTAATGATTATTACTGAAAAAACGCCAAGAGAAAATATTATTCATGTAGAAAAATCATTGCAGGTACTTCCCTGTATGCGAGAGGTTGCTAATATAATAAGGGTTATGGAAAATGACTGAAAACAAGATATATAGGATCAGAATACCAGCTACAACAGCAAATATTGGAAGTGGTTTTGATGTGCTGGGAATCTCCCTTGGTCTATATAATACAGTAGAGTTCAAAGCGGTCCCGGGAGTAGATCTCTATGATACAGATATTCGGGTGGAAGGGGAAGGACAGGATCAGATAGAAAAGGGAAGGCGTAACATGATTTTGCGTGCTATGGAGGTAACAGCTGATAAGGCCGGTCGATCCATATGCGGCGGTCATATGAAGTTAATCAATCGAATTCCTTTAGCTCGTGGTCTGGGATCTTCTTCGGCTGCCCTTGCGTCTGGTGTATTTCTTTCGAATTATCTGATGGATTTCCCTTTCAATACCATGGATCTGTTGAATATTACTTCCAATATGGAAGGACATCCAGATAATGCTGCTCCGGCTATTTTAGGAGGATTTTGTGTATCTGCATTAAATAATGGTCAGGTAACGGCTGAACGAATAGATATTCCTCTTTCCTGGAAAGCTGTAGTTGTTATTCCGGATTTTGAACTTTTTACTGAAAAAGCCAGGGCGGTTCTGCCTGCAGAATATAAGAGGAACGATGTTGTCCATAACATCAGTGCAGTGTCTTTTCTGATGCTTGCTTTTATGTCACAGAAACCTGAGTATTTAGGTCTGGGATTGGATGATAAAATACATGTGCCGTATCGTTTACATTTAATTCCTGGGGCAAAAAAGGCTATTCATAATGCGTTGGCACAGGGGGCTTATGGTGCAACTATTTCAGGTTCGGGGCCAACTATTATCGCTTTTACTTCCGCCGAGAAGAGCGACGAAGTAGGTAAAGCAATGGTACAGGGATTTAAGGAGATGAGTATTGATTCTCGTTATCTCGTACTTGATTTTGATCATGATGGGATTTCGGTTATTCAATACTAATTATATTGGTTAATCAGGTTATACTTTCAGGCATGAATCATGGTGGATACAAAGGGCTGCTAAACGTTGCTTTAGCAGTCTCTTTTATCGATAATTACTTGACAAAATCAGACTTTTTGTGTAATCTAATATGTATAAATTTGTCGGGACGTAGCTCAGTTTGGTAGAGCGCTACCTTGGGGTGGTAGAGGTCGCATGTTCGAATCATGTCGTTCCGACCATTCTTTTACTTAATCATATTTATAAATTTCTATTTTATGGAGGCACTTTGAATTGAATAGAATTAAATCAGTGATGCTGCTTACATTGATGAGTCTTATACTTATGTTTATTGGTGGAGCAGTTGGCGGTCGTCAGGGTGCCCTGACCATGCTTCTTATATCCTTTGCCATTAATTTCTTTACCTACTGGAATTGCGACAAGATGGCATTGGCGGCTTATGATGCACAGCCCCTTTCTGAAAATGATGTTCCCGAACTTTATCAACTGGTTCGTGAATTAACAGAAAAAGCACATATGCCGATGCCCAGACTTTATGTAATTCCAACTGATGTCCCCAACGCATTTGCTACCGGGAGAAATGAAAATCATGCGGCTGTAGCAGTTACAGAAGGTATTCTTTCTACGCTTGATAGAGATGAACTTGCAGGAGTATTAGGTCATGAGTTGTCACATATTCGTCATCGTGATACACTAATAATGACATTAGCTGCTTCTATTGCGACTGCTATTAGTTATATTGCGAATATTGCTCAATGGTCTGTTATTTTTGGTGGTGCAAGAGACGAGAATGGCCGTAGTACTAACCCCATAGCCCTTCTTGTCACTATTTTTGTAGCTCCCCTTGCCGCTACACTTATACAGTTTGCACTTTCAAGATCCAGGGAATTTATGGCAGATGCTTCAGGTGCAGAAATTTCTGGGAAGCCATTAGCGCTTGCTAATGCACTTCTTAAGTTAGATGCATATGCACATCATAAAGTGTTGAATAATGCAAAACCGGCTACAAGCGGGTTGTTCATTATTAATCCATTGGCGGGAGTCCGTGGAGTGGCTAATTTGTTTTCAACGCATCCTTCGACGGAACAGCGTGTGGAAAAACTGCGTAAAATAGCAGAAGAAAATTATTTTCATTAAGGAGGGTCATATCTATGGCTAACATTGAAAAAACTCTGGTACTTGTAAAACCGGACGGTGTAAAGAAACATATTTGTGGTGAAGTGATTTCCCGTTTTGAAAGAAAAGGTTTATCCATTCATGCAATTAAAATGATTCAGGTTCCTGTTGAACTGGCAGAAGAACACTATGCAGAACATAAAGGCAAAGGATTCTTCAAGGCTTTAATTGATTTCATCACTTCTGGCCCGGTATTAGCAATGGTTATCGAAGGTGAAAATGCGGTAGCAGCTGTTCGTCAGATCAATGGTGCAACCAATCCATTAGAAGCAGTTCCAGGATCCATTAGAGGTGATTTTGCTACATCTATTGATGAGAATGTAGTTCACGCATCTGATGCACCGGAAACTGCAGCAAGAGAAATTAATCTCTGGTTCCCTGAATTAAAGAAATAAGGTGATTGTCATGGCAAAGGTATATACACGCACAGGAGATAGAGGTCAAACTAGTCTTTTTACTGGAGAAAGAGTGTCTAAAGGAAGTCTTCGTGTTGAAGCTTATGGCACAGTAGATGAAGCTGATTCTGTTTTGGGAGAGGCTCGTGCTTTTGCAATTCATGACAATGTAAAGGAAACAATTTATAAACTTCAGAAGGAATTATGGCTTCTCATGGCTGATGTTGCAAGTCAGGGGAAAGAACCTAACATTACGCAGGAGCATGTAAAGAATCTTGAACAGCTTATAGATCAGTACACGGAAGAACTCACTCCATTGGATCATTTCCTGGTACCTGGTGAAGCTCGAAGCGCCAGCTTTCTCGATGTGGCACGTACTGTAGTTCGTCGTGCAGAAAGAAATATGTGGCGCTTAAGTGAACAGGAAGATGTTCATGAGGTAAATATTCGTTATCTGAATCGCTTATCGGATCTCTGCTTTACTTTGGCTCGTTACGAAACTGAAGTTAAATAATACCCCAAAAAAAGAGATATTCATCTTAATTGAATATCTCTTTTTTTAAGACAAATATTTTTATATCTCTCATATATTTTTAGGACTCAAATACATTTGAAATATGTGTCGTCTAAATGAGAGACAGGATTTGGTAACTCATGGCAGCCTTCAAGGTGGTCTGTGGTATTTTAACATCCTACAAAATGCTGCTATGAGTTATTTTAGTTCTCATAGCAGTTTTGCTTATTATTTTACAATGGTGTACTATTGAAAGAATTATTGAAAAATGAATTGATTTCTCATAATTTTATTTATTCACACAAGTGGTCATTGCATTTGATCCTGAGGTTAGTAAAAATATTTGATAGACAACAAGATAATATTTTGAACGTATTTAAAATGAAATAAGATTAAATTTTCAATTGAATAAGCTCATGCAATTGTTGTACCTAAAGTTGGAATAAATTGTCTTGAATCACTACTTGGTGGTTACGGAGTAATAATATTTCATTTTTTCAGATTAAAAGATAATTATGAAAGAATAACAAGAAGTATTATAAAATATGAGACTGACGCTCTTTCCATTATATTGAACGATATAACAGACTACATAAGGGGCTAAGTGTAAGATTTTTTCCGGTAAGCAAAAGTGATTGCAATTTGGACAAGAAAAAAGAAGAACCCTTATAATTGAATTGCCAAAAAAACAAAGAAAGGATTCTTCTTTATGCAAAATAGTGTAACAGAAACACTTA
>OLSG01000909.1_pt1 | contig 34025 bp, 32 predicted proteins | sample 1673041 | NCBI WGS metagenome assembly OLSG01 (sample SAMEA3136749, study PRJEB25190) | human gut metagenome | reverse complement strand
TATTTTACCTACCCCCAGTTGAACTGGGGGTTTAATCATGCCTATTCGGCGCCAATAAAAAAGACAGCCCGAAGATCCGTTTCCAGCTTCGGGGCTGTCTTTCTATCCATTATTTATTCTGGTTTTCCAGATGTCTGAGTCCCTTCACAGCGATGTCCTTTCTATACTGGACACCGTCCCAGTGGATTCTGGAAACTCCTTCATAGGCTTTGTCTTTTGCTTCCTCCAGAGTGGGCGCAAGGGCTACCACATTGAGGACACGGCCTCCATTCACCACGAAGTCATCTCCCTTTCTGGCAGTACCGGCATGGAATACGATGCAGCCTTCTTTTTCTGCCTCTTCTATACCGGTAATCACTTCTCCGGAAGAGTGGGAAGCAGGATATCCCTTCGATGCCATAACCACGTCGACGGCATAGCCTTTCTTCCATTTCACATCTTCTGCCTTTAAAGTGCCGTCTGCACAGGAAAGCATGACTTTTGCCAGATCTCCGTCAAAGAGAGGCAGAACTACTTCTGTCTCCGGATCCCCGAAACGGCAGTTGAATTCTACTACCTTCGGACCTTCTGCAGTAATCATAAGTCCTGCATAGAGGCATCCCTTGAAGGGATTTCCTTCTTTCTTCATGCCATCCACCACAGGACGGAGAATCTTCTCTTCTGTTTCTCTGACGAGATCCGATGTCATGACCGGTGCCGGTGCATAGGCACCCATGCCGCCGGTGTTCGGACCTTCATCGTTGTCAAAAATACGTTTATGGTCCTGTGAGGAAATCATGGGAACAATAGTATTTCCATCGCAGAAACAGAGGAGAGATGCTTCTTCCCCTTCCATGAATTCTTCAATCACCACCGAACGGCCGGCACCGCCGAAAGTGTGACCTTCCAGCATGTCTTTCACCGTATGTACCGCTTCTTCTTCATTCTGTGCAATGATGACACCCTTGCCGGAAGCAAGGCCATCTGCTTTGATGACGATAGGATACTTCTGATTTTCCTTCAGATAGGAAACTGCCTTGTCTTCATCGGCGAATACTTCATATGCAGCTGTAGGAATCCCGTATTTCTTCATCAGGTCCTTTGCGTATCCCTTGGAGCCTTCGATACGGGCTGCCAGACGGGAGGGACCGAAGAAGGGAATTCCTTCCTTTTCAAAAAGATCTGCCAGGCCTTCTGTCAATACAGTTTCCGGACCTGCCACGGTAAGATCGATATGATGCTTTTTTGCAAAGGCAACGATATCTTCATTTCCCGTCGAAGGAACGAGGGTGGCTGCATCCGCCATCCCTTCATTTCCCGGCATGGCATACACTTCTGTGACCGATGGGCTCTGTGCCAGTTTCCAGAGCAGTGCGTGTTCTCTTCCACCACTGCCTATAACCAATACTTTCATGACTTACCTCTCTCAGCTGTGACGGAAATGACGGTGACTGGTGAATACCATGGCAATGCCGTATTTATTGGCCATGTCAATGGATTCCTGATCTCTGATGGAACCGCCTGGCTGAATGACCGCTGTAATGCCGGCTTTGCCAGCTGCTTCAATGGTATCGCCGAAGGGGAAGAAGGCATCGGAACTCATGACAGCTCCCTTCGCCTTTTCACCGGCTTCTTCAATGGCGATGTCCGCTGCTCCGACCCGGTTCATCTGACCGGCGCCAACCCCCAGGGTAGTGTCTTTGTCAGTGAGGACGATAGCATTGGATTTTACATGTTTTACTACTTTCCATGCAAATTCAAGAGCCTGCCATTCTTCTTCTGTCGGTGCTCTGTCAGTAACGACCTTGCAGTCTTTTCTTGTTTCTGCACTGTTGTCCGGGGTCTGGATGAGGAGTCCGCCGGACACTTTATGGAGCTGCCATTCTTCTTCAGAAGTTTTCGGCACTTCAATGAGGCGGATATTCTTCTTTGTTTCCAGAATAGCTTTGGCTTCTTCAGTGAATTCCGGTGCCAGAATGACTTCAAAGAAAATCGGTTTCATAGCTTCTGCCGTTTCTTTGTCGCAGACCTGATTCATGGCAACGATACCGCCAAAAGCCGATTTGCTGTCTGCTGCAAAGGCTTTCTGGAATGCATCCAGTGCGCTGCTGCCAAGAGCTGCGCCGCAGGGATTGGTGTGTTTGATGATGACGCAGGCCGGCTGTTCTTCCTTCCATTCACAGACCAAATCCCAGGCAGCTTCCATGTCTACAATGTTGTTGTAGGATAATTCCTTGCCATGAAGCTGTTTTGCTGCTGCAATGCCGCCCTTTGCATCCGGATCTCTGTAGAAAGCTGCTTTCTGATGAGGATTTTCGCCATAACGGAGATCCTGGATTTTTACGAAAGCTTTGGAATAAATATCTGGAAGTACTTCTTTATCCTGATTGATTTCCTTTGTCATGTAATCAGCAATAGCGCAGTCGTAGAGACCGGTGTGGAGGAATGCTTTTCTGGAAAGCTGGAACCGGAAATCTTCGTCCAGTGTATCATTTCTGATTCTGTCCAGAATATCGTCATACTGGGCTGGATCTACAACGATGGTTACATACTTGTAGTTCTTGGCTGCTGCCCGGACCATGGATGGTCCGCCGATGTCAATATTTTCAATGGCTTCTGCTCTTGTTACATCCGGTTTTGCAATGGTTTCTCTGAATGGATACAGATTGACTGCCACCAGATCTATGCCGGTGATCCCATGTTCTTCCATAGCTTTCACATGGGATGGATTATCCCGGATAGCCAGGATGCCGCCATGAATCTTTGGATGGAGGGTCTTGACTCTTCCATCCATCATTTCCGGGAAACCGGTCACTTCAGAAACTGATTTTACCGGAATCCCTGCTTCTGCGATGGCCTTCATGGTACCGCCGGTAGAAATGATTTCTACTCCCAGTTTATGAAGTCCTCTTGCAAAATCTACGATTCCGGTCTTATCAGATACGCTGATAAGAGCTCTTTTGACTGCCATTATAATTCCTCCTTTTGGAACGGCCCGCATGGGGGCGATACTATGTAAATCTGAAATCAGAATTCAGTCTGAATCAATGATGGCTGTGCATGCCGGAAACATGATTTCCTTCAACGGTCAGTTCGTCTCTGCAGTAAGCAGCCACCGCTCTGACATAAGAAGGATGTTCCTGCTCCAGGATGCGGGCAGACAGGCTGTCTTCCGTATCGTCATCGTACACTGGAACAGCGGTCTGCGTAATGACAGGTCCGTCGTCAAGGCCTGTGCCTACGAAATGGACTGTGCAGCCTGCCACCTTGACACCTGCTTCAATGGCCTGTCTCTGCGCATGGAGTCCGCGGAAACTGGGCAGCAGTGCAGGATGGATATTCATAATCTGGTTCGGAAATGCATGAATCAAATTTTCTCCGCAGATCCTCATGTAGCCTGCAAGGCAGATGAGATCCGGAGAGAAGCTTCTGGCTGATTCAAGAAGAGCATCATTGAAGGCTGCCTTATTCTCGAAGGATTTTAACTCAATGATCCGGGAAGGCACATTCCAGCGGGTGGCTCTTTCAAGAACCTGTGCATCTCTATGATCACAGATAACGCCTACCACCTCACCATTGACGATCCCTTTCACACAGGCTTCATGAATGGCTTCCGCATTGGAACCCCGGCCTGATGCAAATATGACAATTCTCTTTTTATTCATACATGAAATCCTCAACGTAAACCATATCCGGTCCAGCCATTTCCTTTCTCTGAAATATTCTTCAGAGAAAGGAATCTTCTCATATGACAGGTACCTTTGACATGTAAATATAATTTATTCAGAAGCCTGTACCAGGTAGTCCCGGACTGCTTTTGGAAACAGGCATATGATTTCAGATATGGCTGACAAATCCTTCCAGACGGTTCATCGCCTCTTCAATCTTTTCGTCAGAAGCGGCATAGGAAATCCTTACATATCCTTCTCCCCCATCACCAAAGACAGAGCCTGGGATGATTCCGAGCCGGCCTTCTTTTGCAAGTCTTAAAGCAAAGGTAAAGTCATCTGTACCAAATTCTTTTGGAATTCTGGCAAATACATAGAAGGCGCCCTGAGGCATAGCCATTTCAAATCCCATTTTCCGCATGCATTCCACCATGTAATCTCTGCGGCGCCGGTATGCTTCCCTGAAGGCGATGGGATCTTCATTTCCATGATTGAATGCTTCTACTGCAGCAGCCTGAGTGGAATCATTGATGCAGGTCACCATGAATGCATGCATTTTGGTAATCGGCGCAATCAGTTCAGAAGGACCTGCCACATAACCCAGACGATATCCAGTCATAGCATGGGATTTGGACAGCCCGGAAATAAGAAGAGTCTGTCCGGGCAGACGGGATGCAAGAGAGGAATGCTCCTGGTCGTAGGTGAGTTCGGAGTATACTTCATCTGCCAGAACGAGGAGATGATGTTCCTTTATCACTTCTGCCAGTTCATCAAGGAGCTCTGCGGAATAGGAACGGCCTGTAGGATTGGATGGATAATTGAGAAGGATGGCTTTCACGCTGTCCCCTTCTTTTTCCAGTTCTTTCTTCAGACGTTCCGGTGTCAGTACGAAACCTTCCGGCGCAGTATTGACCATGACCACCTCTGCACCGGTCAGAGAAATCAGTGGGAAATAGAGAGGAAAGGCAGGAGTCGGGACAAGGACTTTATCGCCTGGATTGAGGAGTGCAAAAGTGCATGAAGCCAGTGCTTCTGTAGCTCCTACAGTAACCACAATTTCCGAGACTGCATCGTAGTCCATATCTCTTGTCCGTTTCAGATAAGCGGCGATGGCTTCCCTGAGCTCCATCTTTCCTGCAGACGGCGCATAATGGGAATCATCGTCTGCAATGCTCTTTACGGCCGCCATCTTCACATGGTCAGGGGTCGCAAAATCCGGTTCACCCAGAGTCAGTTTGATAATCCCCGGCACCGATGAAATTTCATTATCAAATGCACGAATAGCTGACGGTGGTACTTCTGTCAGCTTTTTATTAATCATCCCGCTTAATGCGGAAATCACTGATGGCATATTTCTAATAACCTCCTGTTTTCTGTCCCTCGGGTTCCTGTCTCTGGAGGACATTCATTTTATTCTTCAGATGTCATGCGATATTCCAGAAATCCTGTTATCCCATGTATCCCTTTTTCTATAGCATCTTCTTTAGGACTCATGGCAGCTTCATGAAGCTGCGCACCTCCATCGACCCCCAGCCAGAACATGGTGCCCGGGAATTTGTGAAGGAGATATCCGAAGTCCTCGCCTGTCATGGCAGGCGGCACATCTTCATAGGAAACTTCCGGATTATCCTGCATGAAGCCGATGAAACGCTTTGTGAGCTGACGGTCATTTTCTACAGGGAAATAGCCTCCCTGATTGAGCCCCAGTTTCACTTCTACTTCAAAACTCTTTTCGATGCCTTCGCAGATTTCCTGAATCCGTTCTTTGATTTTTTCAATCATCACCTGAGTCAGGCCGCGGATGGTCCCTTCGATCCTTGCGTGATCAGCAATCACATTCCGGATCCTGCCTGCTTCAAATTTTCCTAAAGTGACAACCCCCGATTCGATGGGATTGATGGATCTTGAAATGATGGTCTGCACCTGCATGACAAGGGCGCTGGCAGCAACCACTGCATCCTTTGCATCCTGCGGAAAGGCAGCATGACCACCCTTTCCAATGACATCAATGTCTACTTCTGTGGTTCCTGCAAAGAGGGTACCCATACGGCATCCAATCACCCCTGATGCCATCTTCGGGTTCACATGAAGACCATAGAATTCATCAGGACGCCACTTTCCTTCAAAGAGCCCCAGTTCATAAGCCCTCTTTCCGCCGGCCTCGCTTTCTTCTGCAGGCTGGAAGAAAAAGAGCAAATTGTCCTTAGGCTGATGGATAGAAAAATAATCCAGCACCCCCAGTGCGACAGTCATATGGATATCATGACCGCAGGCATGCATCTTTCCCGGATGGATGGATGCATAGGGAAGTCCTGTTTTTTCTTCCACAGGAAGCCCGTCGATATCTGTTCTGTACCCTATGGTTCTGGAAGGATCATATCCTTCCACCCTCACCAGTATGGCAGTGGGAAGGTCTTTCGGTTCCAGTACAGTCAGAAACTTCTGATCCATATGGGAAATCACATCCATGAGGAATGCATGAGTTTCTACTTCTTCCAGTGCGACTTCCGGTATCTGATGCAGATGACGATGGATTTGAATCAGATCGTCCTCTTTAAGCATTATAAATTCCTCAATTCTTCTTCAAGACCAGTTTTTGAAGTGGTCTTCTGGTCCACATTCTTGATGAAACGGGCCGGAGACCCGGCAACTACCGTATGGGGAGCTACATCATGAATAACAACGGCTCCTGCTGCTACGACAGCACCTTCTCCGATATGTACCCCCTCAATGACTACCGCATTGGCACCGATAAGCACATTGTCATCCACCCTTACCGGTTCAGCAGATGCCGGTTCAACAACACCTGCAAGGACAGTACCTGCACCGATATGACAGTGTTTACCTACAATGGCACGGCCACCGAGGACAGCACCCATATCGATCATGGTACCTTCACCGATTTCTGCACCAATATTGATGACCGCCCCCATCATAATGACCGCATTATCACCGATGAGCACCTGATCTCTGATAATGGCCCCCGGTTCGATGCGGGCATTGATATTCTTTGTATCCAGAAGGGGAACTGCAGAATTTCTTGCTTCATTTTCAATTCTTACGGCTTCGAAATCATCTCTATGTTTATCTAAGAACGGCTTTACTGTTTTCCAGTCACCAAAAAGAATACCTGTTTTTCTTTCCACAAAGGCATCTACGCCCTCCGGATAGTCCAGAGAATCAAGAGCCTTACCTTTTACATATACTTTTACAAATGTTTTCTTTGGAGCATTTCCAATGAAATTAATAATAGACTGTGCATCTAATTGTGCCATAATATATCTCCTTTTTTCTTATCTTTCGGGCATGACCCGTTTATAAACCAGAACAGTTTTATTATATCGAAACTTCTGGTCAAAGTCATGTTTCCATGAACATTTTACAATGGCTCCAGGAAATGCTGGCACATATTTTCAGTCCGGCTGATTGCCTTCAGACATCGGCCGTTCCGATCGGAATGAAAAACCAGACTCCTCTATGAAGTCCGGCTTTCATGCAGGGCATTTACTGATTAAATAAACCGCCTGTCACAATGACATCCTGACTGCCTTCTGTAATTTCTCCCACTTCGTATACCGGTTCATTCATAGATGCAAAGATCTCCTTTGCTTTTTCTGCTTCATCTCTTTCAAGGATGAGAAGCATGCCCAAACCGCAGTTATAGGTGCGGTACATTTCCCGAGGTTCTACGCCTCCTTCTTTCATGAGGAACGGGAAAATAGGGAGAAGCGGCCACTTGTCTGCATCTACCACTGCTCTTGTACCTTCTGGGAGAATGCGAGGAATATTGTCATAGAAACCACCACCAGTAATATGGACAAGCCCTTTCACCGTGGTTTTCTGAATCACTGGAAGTACAGGCTTCGGATACAGACGGGTCGGAGTTAGAAGCACTTCTCCCAGCGGCTTATCAAAACCTTCATAAACCTTATCGAGAGAAAGGTGACTATCATCAATGATGCGGCGTACCAGAGAGTATCCATTGGAATGAACACCTGAGGAAGGAAGCCCTAAGATAACATCTCCCGGTTTAATATTTTCCCCGGTAATAAGATTCTTCCGATCTACGATGCCCACAGCAAAGCCTGCTACATCGTAATCGCCCTTTCCATAGAATCCTGCCATTTCCGCAGTTTCTCCCCCAAGGAGCGCACAGCCTGATTCGATGCATGCATTAGCTACCCCTTTTACGATTTCTGCCATCAGTTCCGGTTCCAGTTTACCGGTAGCAATGTAATCCAGGAAGAATAAAGGTTTAGCCCCCTGAACAAGAACGTCATTGACGCTCATAGCCACACAGTCCTGGCCAATGGTATCATGGATTCCCATATCGATGGCAAGCCGGAGTTTCGTTCCTACGCCATCAGTACCGGATACAAGGATAGGATCTTCGGACAATTCATCTTTCAGCCGGAAAAGTCCGCCAAAGCCGCCGATATCTCCCATGACACCTCTTGTATAAGTGGACTGTACAGATTTCTTTATCAGTTCTACTTCCCTTTCGCCAGCATCAATATCTACGCCTGCCTCTGCATAAGTCAGGCCTTTTTTCTTTTCGCTCATGTTTCCTCCCTATTCTTCCTCTAAAGAACCCAATCCATCATTAGGGACTTTTTCCGGATATTTGCCATCAAAGCAGGCAAAACACATATCTGACGATTTAATATGGGAAATAGATTCTGCCAGCCCTTCCTGTGACAGATAATGAAGAGCATCAGCGCCAATGATCCTGCAGATTTCTTCTGTAGAATATGTAGCAGCAATCAGCTGTTTCCTTACGGCCGTATCGATGCCAAAGAAGCAGGGATATCGTACTGGCGGTGAACTGATGCAGAGTTTGATCTCCTTAGCTCCTGCTTTCCGGAGAAGATTGATGATAATGCCGCTGGTCGTACCACGGACGATGGAATCATCGACCAGAATAATCCGTTTCCCCTCCACATTCATCCGGATAGGATTCAGCTTAAGGCGCACAGCCTGTTCTCTCTTCTTCTGTCCCGGTTGGATAAAGGTACGCCCCATGTATTTATTTTTCAGAAGCCCTTCTACAAAAGGAATGCCAGAAGCCTGTGCATATCCTAAAGCAGCCACATTTCCTGAATCAGGAACACTCATGACCACGTCCCCTTCATAATGGGTTTCTTCCCAGAGCTTTTTACCCATATTGAGCCTGGCCTGGTATATATCCTGTCCATTCATAATGGAGTCCGGACGGGCGAAATAAATGTATTCAAAGGAACAGAGACCGTGGGGATGTTCATTCACATCACAGTACATGGTAGAATGGACTCCGCTGTCATCAATGCTTACGATTTCTCCAGGAAGGATATCCCGGACGAAGGTGGCATCGATCACATCAAGTGCCGGTGTTTCAGAAGCAAGCACCCAGCCGGTTTCTGTTTTGCCAAGGACCAGCGGACGGTAGCCGAATGGATCCCGGCAGCCGTAAAGTGCCCTGTTGGTACAGGAAACAATGGTGTAGGCCCCCCGGAGTTCATCCATCAGTTCTTTGAATTTATCTTCCATATTTGTTCTGCGGCTTCTGGCCATCAGTTTGATGATGACTTCTGTATCCATGGTAGTCGCAAAAGTGTGGCCTTCCATAAGGAGACGCTGTCTTAAATTTTTCGTGTTGACCAGATTGCCATTGTGAGCCAGTGCCATAGAACCGTCAATGGTATCTATCTGCAGCGGCTGCACATTGACTGGAATGGAAGAACCGGTAGTGGCATAACGGACATGACCGACACCGATATGTCCCTGTTTTTCAGGAAGGTCGCGGAATACTTCAGTCACCAGTCCCATTCCACGGAATGTTTCCATGGACTTTCCGTCAGATACGGTGATCCCTGCACTTTCCTGTCCCCTGTGCTGCAGTGCAAAAATGCCATAATAGGTCTCATGGACTGCAGAAACGTTCCGGTCAAAAATACCAAACACGCCGCACTCTTCATGAGGCTTGTCATCATAAATATTTACGCTTTTATGCATTACTGAATTCTCCTGATTCTTCTAATACCAGGTTTCCCTATCGGGGATTTAAGAAAGGGAAAAGGATGCCACCCCTTGAAAGGCATCCTTTTATCCGATTGAAATCAGAATTTTTCGCCGGTTAAGAGTTCATAAGCCTCTTTATAGATACCGATAGTTTTATCGATAACATCCTGCGGTACTGTATCTCCCGGATGAGCTTTCAGATAATCTCTTACGAACTGCTTGTCATAGGATGGCTGTCCATGACCGGCTTCATAGCCCTTTGCCGGCCAGAAGCGGGAGTTATCCGGTGTCAGCATTTCATCGCCTAAAACGATATTCCCTTCTTCATCAAGGCCGAATTCAAATTTTGTATCTGCAATGATGATGCCTCTTTCAAGAGCATAATCAGCACATTTCCTGTAAAGAGCAAGAGTCAGTTCGCTCAGTTTTTCCATGTATTCTTTTCCTTTGCCCGGGAAGAACTTATTCACCCATTCTTCTCCTTCTTCCATGGAAATATTCTGATCATGTTCACCGACCGGTGCTTTGGTAGATGGAGTGAAAATCGGCTGAGGCAGTTTGTCACATTCCTTCAGTCCTTCCGGTAGCTTAATGCCGCATACTTTGCCGTCCTTCTGATATCCTTCCCAGCCGGAACCGGTGATATAGCCGCGGACAATGCATTCTACAGGAATCATATTGAGTTTCATGGTCTTCATGGAACGGCCTTCAAATTCTTCTGTCTGGAAGAATTCCGGCATATCCTTTGTATCGATGGAAATCATATGGTTCGGAACGATATCTTTTGTGAAATCGAACCAGAATTTGGACATGCGGTTCAACACAGCACCTTTTTCCGGAATCGGGCATTTCAGGATATTGTCAAATGCGGAAATGCGGTCGGTGCAGACCATAACGAGGCTATCGCCCAGATCATAAAGTTCTCTTACTTTACCGGATTTAAAAGGTTTATATTCTTTCATGATAATCTCCTTTAATTGAAATTCCTGTTATCACATAGTGTTCAGTTCATGTGCAGATAAGGCATAGAATGGATTATGCGCGGTTTAATTCTTCCTGCAGTTTTCTGTCTTTTTCATAAATTTCTCTGGCTGCCTTTTCACGGTATGCTTTATATTTTTCATACAGTGTTTCATCAGAAACTGCACCGATTTCTACAGCCAGGAATGCAGCATTCTTAGTTCCGTCAATAGCTACTGTGGCTACTGGAATACCGGAAGGCATCTGCACGATGGAAAAAAGAGCATCCATGCCGTCCAGTTTAGCTCCGGAAAGAGGAACTCCAATGACCGGTCTTAAGGTCAGGCTTGCTACCACTCCCGGAAGAGCGGCTGCCATTCCGGCGCCTGCAATGAAAGCGCCTGCTCCCTTTTCTTCTTCTGCCTTAACAAAGTCTCTTAACTTTTCTGGTGTCCGGTGAGCAGAAGCAATGGCTACGTCATAGGTCACTCCAAAGTCATCAAGAACCTGAAATGCTTTCTTCATGACCGGTAAATCGGAATCACTACCCATAACAATTCCAACATGCATTATGATTTCCTCCCTCTTTCTGGGATTTTCTCCCAATAAAAATCTCCTTTTGCAGACATTTATGACATAAAGTCACAAAATGCTCGCAAAAGGAGTATTTTTTACATATAAACGCACCGATTCGGCAGGATAAATCGCATTCCAACAGAATAAGGTATACTGATTCTCCAAGTCCCGAGAAATCCATCTTCTTCTGGTAGACATCTTGGCTCCCTTCCCTGTTTAGATAAAAAAGCCTGTGCTCTATTGCACAAGTCAGGAAATACCGCTGCCCTTACGGCTTACGTTCTTCCTTCATTCTAATATCAAAAATAAGGAATGTCAATGTAATTGGATTTCAAAAATTGGATTAAACGATGCCTTTTACTATATATAACAGAGTGATGAATCTTTCTTAATCAGATCCCTTTCGCTCTCTCATATTCGTCTAAAATGCGATTGAATTCTTCTTCTGTAAGGACTCTCATGATCTCTCTTCTGAGGGCGGCAGCTTCAGAAAGTCCATGGAAATAACGGCTGGCATGAGCTCTCATTTCACGGATAGCGCTGTCTTCCCCTTTTTCCAGTACAAGACCATGAAGATGTCTTCTTGCCATGGAAAGTCTCATTTCCCATGTAGGTTTTGGAAGTTTTTCTCCTGTCTCAAGGAATGTATTGATTTCCTTAAAAATCCAGGGATTTCCCCAGGCAGCCCTTCCTACAGCCACACCGGCGCAGCCTGTCTCATCCATCAGTGCTTTTGCACTTTCTCCATCCACTACGTCCCCATTTCCAAAGACCGGGATGGATACAGCATCTGCCACTTCCCTGATTTTTTTCCAGTCTGCTTTTCCTGTGTAGAAATCTTCCCTCGTCCTTCCGTGGACAGTGACTGCTTTAGCACCTGCTTCTTCTACTGCCTGTGCCAGTTCCACACAGTTTTCAGTCTCCCTTGACCAGCCAAGACGCATCTTGACAGTGACAGGAATCCGGACCGCCTCTGCCATGGCTTTAACCACTGCAGCCGCCAGCGGAACATCCTTCATGAGCGCAGAACCATCGCCGTTCTTCACGACTTTCTTCATCGGGCAGCCCATGTTGATATCAATAGCATCGGCTCCTGCCTTTTCTGCTTCTTTCGCAGCAAGCGCCATGATTTCCGGCTCGCTTCCGAAAAGCTGGAGAGCTACCGGATGTTCTGACGGTGCGATGGCCAGCATATCCTGAGTCTTCTCATTCTTATAATAAAGGCCTTTGGCACTTACCATTTCAGCAGTAGTCATAGAGGCTCCCATTTCCCGGGCAATGACACGGTATGCCAGATCACTGACCCCTGCCATAGGCGCCAGTACCGCCCATCCATCCAGTTCGATGCCGCCAAATGACGGTTTCTTATACATAATTCCTCCTATGGAAATGAAAGGATACTTCCTTTCAAAAATTCGTTATCAGCGAAAAGACCTCTTTTCGCGCCCTCTCATTATAATACATGGAAGAAATAAAATAAATAAATGAATGAAGGGGATAAGACCTTCTTTATCCTGCTGAAACATGAAAAGCAGGAATAGATGCTCCCGCTTTTCTGATGAACCATTCCTCTGTATATTTTCCTGTCAAAAAAGCCGATGGAATCATTTCAGGATTTCCACTAAAAAGGATGTGACGAAATGCGAAGGCATCCGGTCACATCCTCTTTCCTCCTATACTGCTGTTCTTCTATTTTCTATGCTGCTATGCTTCCATTCTCAGGCAAAGGGTACCCATTTGCCATCTTTAGCTTCCAGGATGGAGAGGTCCATCTGCGGATCTCTGTGATCATCGAACTGGAATTTGCCGGTAGCCCCTTCGAAGTCTTTGACTTTAGCCAGGGTATCTCTGAATTTCTTTCTGTCTGTTGTGGTACCAGATTCTTCAGCAGCCTGATGCATGAGGTACATGGCATCATAGGCCTGGGCAGCAAACTGATCCGGTTCATGGCCGTATTTAGCCTTGAAGGCTTCCTTGAAGTGTTTAGCCTTTTCTGTATTTCTTTCCGGATTCCACGGAGTAGCTACCAGTGTGCCGTTAGCTGCTTCCCCTGCCTGCTGGATGTAAGCCGGGCTGTTGAAACCGTTGTTTGCAAGGATTGGCTGGTTCATGCCCATTTCTCTTGCTTTCTTAACGATAAGCGCCCCTTCCTGATAGAGACCGGCTACTGCAATGACATCCGGGTTGGCTGCCTGAATCTTGGTAAGCTGGGCGGAGAAGTCTGTATCCTTGTCTGCAAAGGTTTCAGTAGCAACTACATCCAGTCCCATCTGTTTGAAGAGTTCCTGATAGATTTTGTTTTCACCAACCATCTGGTCATTGTTGTTGGAGTAAAGGATAGCTACCTTCTTGTATCCCAATTTTTCCTGTGTCTTCTTTACAGTGATCGGAATAGCCATCTTTCCTGGAATTGCATTTCTGAAGATGTAATCGCCGATATCAGTGATGCCAGGTGCGGTAGTACCGGTACCAAAGGCAACTACTTTGGACTGCTGGGCGATCGGGCCGGCTGCCAGCATTTCACCGGAGGTCATTGGACCTTCTACAGCCAGTACTTTGTCCTGCTCGATGACTTTCTTCATTGCGTTGATGGCTTCTGCTTTGTTTAGCTTGGTGTCATAGGTGACAAGATCAATCTTCATCTTTGTATTTGGATTCTTATTGATTTCTTCGACTGCCAGGTCTACCCCTTCTTTCATAGCTACACCATAAGCTGCGCCAGGGCCGGTATATGCAGTGATGAAACCAAATTTAACGGTTTTCTGTCCCTGATCGCCTCCATTGGAAGCTTTCTGCCCGCCGCATCCGGCGAGAGTTCCTACGACTGCGGCTCCTGCCAATACAGCTGCCATTCTTCTTAACCACTTCTTCTGCATAATTTGACCCCTCTTTCCATAACCATAAGGAATAATTTTCAGATGCTGAGATATAAAAACCTCCGCCGGAAAAATCCGGCGGAGGCGCCTATGCGCGGTACCACTCCTGCTTATCTCTCTCTACAGATATCCTGAAGAAGGTACCTCTAATATAAAAGCCCCTATCTTCCAAAGAAGATAGGGGCGAAATCGCGGTACCACCCTACATTATACTTGTAGTTATCCGTAACGTGAATACACGTATTCATCTACATGAGTTCGATGAATAAGCTCTCGAGGGATATTATGAATGCGGTCATCTGCCGGTTCGCACCATACACCGGTTCTCTGAAGATGGGTCCTGCAAGCCTTTTGTCTCGTTCATAGCTTCTCAGTTGTCTGAAGTTGTGTATATCATAGACTTCTCTTTTTCTCTTGTCAAGAACTTTTTTGAAAATTTTTAAAAAAATTTTCTGACCATTCCCAATAGAGAAATCATTCAATTCATATAGAGACCGCCATTCACATCTAGAGTGGTGCCGGTGATGAGCCTTGCATCGTCGGAAGCAAGGAAGGCAGCAGCGGCTGCAATATCTTCCGGTTCTGCCACTTTTCCAAGGGGAATGGAGGAAGTATTGATGCTCATTTCTTCTGTCATCTGCGTGCGGACAAAACCAGGGGCGATGGCATTCACATGGATATCATATTTTCCCAGTTCCCTTGCCAGTGATTTTGTGATTCCCTGGAGAGCCGCCTTGCTGGCTACATAATCTGCCGAAGTAGCAATGCCTCCCACTTCTCCTGCCAGCGATGCAATATTGATGATCCTGCCTCCCCTTTCCTTCATATGGGGAATGAGGAGCCTTGTGACGTAGATGACACCATACAGGTTCACTGAAAGAGTTTCCTTCCAGGAATCATCAGTCACTTCTTCAAAAGGAGCAAAGAGCCGGCAGATGCCTGCGTTATTCACCAGGACATCGATATTTCCGAAATCCCGGATTCCTTCTTCTACCCCTTTTATGACCGAATCTTTATCTGCCATATCTACGGCATAGCTCTTTACCTTGCGTCCAAATCTTCGGATCTCTTCTTCCGCTTTCCGGTTATCTTCTTCATCTCTTCCAAAGATAAGGATATTGCCTCCTTCTTCTGCTATGCGGAGGGCGATGGCTTTTCCGATACCCCGGTTGCCGCCGGTAATCAGTGCTGTTTTTCCTGCAAATCTTTCCATAATACCTCCTTATGCCAAACCTGAAATCATCTGTAAAGAGGGATTGGCAAAACGGCGGGGCGAATCAGAATTTTCTGAATCTCCTTCTTCTTTATCAAGAATGCGGCGAAGGAAACGGCGGGTCCTTTCTTCTTTCGGATGTTCAAAGATTTCTTCCGGGCTGCCTTCTTCTACCACCCGGCCGCCATCCATGAAGACCACTCTGGTTGCCACTTCTTTTGCAAATTTCATTTCATGGGTAACCACCACCATGGTGACCCCTTCATTAGCCAGTTTCTTCATGACAGAAAGTACGCCGCCCACCAGTTCAGGGTCAAGGGCAGAGGTAGGTTCATCAAAGAAGATGACATCCGGTTTCGCTGCCATGGCACGGGCAATCCCTACTCTCTGCTGCTGGCCGCCGGAAAGCTGGGAAGGATAATAGTCCGCTCTGTCCAGAAGGCCTACTTCGCTAAGCATCTGTTTTCCAATCTTATCGGCTTCTTCCTTTGCCATGCCCCGTCCTGCAGTGAGTCCAAGGGTGACATTTTCAAGAGCCGTCTTATTGGCAAACAGATTGTAGTTCTGGAATACGAAGCCGGTGTGCTTTCTCACCCATGAAATATCCTTTGATTTTGCATTGGAAAGAATGAATTTCCTCTCTCCCATAGACATTTCTCCGCTATCTGCCTTTTCCAGGAAAGTAAGACTTCTGAGGAATGTGGTTTTCCCTGATCCGGAGGGTCCCAGGATGACGATCACATCTCCTTTGTTCACTGTCAGATTGACATCTTTCAAAACTTCCTGTTTTCCAAAATATTTTTTTACATGAGATATGGTTAGCATAGTCATCTCTCCTCTCCAGCCAGTTTGTAGAACCCGGCGTGTTGTTCAAAAATCCGGTACAGCAGCTGTACCACTGTGCAGATGATAATGTAAAGAATAAAAACTTCAAGATAAGCTTCAATATAGTTATATCCGTAGGCTGCCTCAATCTTGGCCATTGCCATGATGTCCTTCACTCCCATGAAGAATGCAAGGGAGGTGCCTTTGATCAGATTCACCGTAAGGTTGCATATATTGGGAAGGGCTGAAGTCAGTGCCTGAGGGATAATGATTTTCACATTGGTCTGTAAAGGACTGAGCCCTGCAGTAAGTCCTGCTTCCATCTGTCCTTCCGGTACGCTTAAGATAGCGGAACGGAAAACTTCAGAAAGAAGAGCGGTGGTATTCAGAGTGAATACAATGACTGCATACCAGAGTGGATTGATATCCTGAAACACATCGACAGGAATGTTCATCCCCTTTACCATCCAGTTCAGAAGACTGGGAAGGAGAGAATAGGTGAGAAGGATCTGAAGCACAAGCGGTGTTCCCCGGATGAAGGACACGTAGAGAGCAATCAGTTTTTCCCCTGCTCCATGGGAGCGGATCCGCTTCTCTGCCATGAGGAAGGCGGGAATGAATGAAAGGAGAAGTACGATACCGGAAAGGAAGAGAGTCACCGGTATGGCACTCACAAGAAGAGGCATGGCCTCTTTCATGAATTCAAAATCCAGTTCCATCACAATCCTCCTTCCATTCTTTCCCTGCTGTGATCCAGATGACGTTCCATATAGAGGAAGAACCGTTCGATCACTATGCTGAGCGCCCAGTAGATGAACATGCAGGCGATGTAAAGCTCAATGCCATAGGCGCCGTAATTCTTTGCAATAATAATATTCGTCCTTCCCAGAAGGTCGATGAGCCCGATGGTATAGGCAAGGGCTCCTTCTTTCAGAAGACTGATGACTGAATTCCCGAAATTAGGAAGAGCGATCAATGCAGCCTGAGGCATCACCACATGGATGAAAGCCTGCCAGGGAGAAAGGCCGGCTGTCACTGCCGCTTCATACTGTCCTCTGTCCACTGCTTCATAGGCGGAGCGGAATACCTCAGATACATAGGCGCCAAAGAGAAGGGTAAAGGTGATAATCACGAATACCATTCTTGACATGTCGTCCAGGTAGATACCAAAATTTTCTTCTGCCACCTTGGGAAGTCCGTAGAAAACGATGAATAATAAAACGATGGAGGGTGTGCAGCGAATGATATAGGTGTATCCATCAGCAATCAGTTTTAATACCCGGTTTCCCGAAAGTTTGGCCCAGGCAAGAAGGAATCCGAGAAGGGATCCCAGAGCGACACTGGTCAGGCCTGCCATAAGAGTGACTGCCAGGTAGGGCAGAAGTTCCGGTATGGAAGTGAAAATCACTTCCGGGCTGAATGGTCTTGTCTGCATAATTCATCCTCCTTTCGTTACTTATTTTTCTTCTGCCAGTTTGCTTACTTCTTCACCAAAATACTGTTTTTCCAGTTCAGAAAGTTTCCCTTCTGCTTTCAGTTCACCGATGGCTTTATCCACATCTTCTGCCAGTTTCTTGTCTTTCTTATTGAATAAAGCGTAGGTCGGGATTGCTTTGTAGCGGATGTAGGTGAGCTTGTCCCTGTAATCCTTGTAAGGTGCATCTTTGTCCAGTACATTCTTCTGATAGGACAGTTCAATATCGAAGAATCCGTCATACCGGCCTTCCAGTACCCAGCTGTATGCATCGGCAATCTGGAAGTTTTCAGATGCTTCCAGATTGATGGGATGATCCGGATGAGCTTTGTTGTAATCGGTGATCACCTGATACTGGGCATTCTGCGGAGCGATAGGAACCAGTTTCTTACCTTCCCTTGCGAAATCATCTATGTTTTTGACAGTTGCTGCCTCATCTTTTCTGATGGTAATCCCGATGACGCTGGCTGCAATAGGCTGGCTGGAGAAAATGTATTTCTTCTCCCTGGCCGGTGTCTTCCATACACCCTTGGTACCGATATCATATTTCCCCGATTCCACACCGATGAGAAGATCATCATCGGAAGTAGGAACGAACTGGAAATCATACTGCGGAAGTTTCTTTGCCACTTCTTTCATCACTGCCACTTCCATGCCGTCTGATTCATTCTTGTCATTCACATAATCATAGGGGAAATAGTGAGGCGTATGTGCCACCTTCACCACTTTCTTTTCCCCATTTCCAGATGCCCCTCCCTTGGCGCTGTCTCCGCCGCATCCTGCAGCCGTAAGGGCGATACCCAGAATACCAATGATACCGGCGGTCTTCAGAATGGTTTTTAATTTCATCATGGTTCTCCTTTACTTTGCATAATCTCTCGCTGCTTCTCTTACCCATTCCAGATGGGAAACGTCTGTATCTCTTGGAATCGTGCAGTCTGCTCCAAGGATGATACCTCTTGTACCTGCTTCATCGAGGATGGCGGCCGTTTCTTTTCTGATTTCCTCTTCACTGCCTTTATAGAGCACATCATTTTCAGTCTGGCCGAATCCACCGATTACCGCTCTTCCGCCGAAGAGTTCCTTACCTTCCTTCAGAGGAACTCCTTCAACAACTGCTGCCCAGTTCACAGCGAGGAATGGATAATCCTTATACCAGGAAAGATGATTGTGGAAACCATGGTATCCGCAGATGTGGAGAATATTATTTCCTCCTGCCCTGTTCGCCGCTTCCAGTATCTTCAGTTCAAAAGGAGATACTACCTTTTTGTATTCCTCTTCTGTCACTCTGTTTCTGTCCACATTGTTCACAGAGAGGTAAATACCATCGACCCCGGCTTCTTCGATGAGAGCCTTTGCCAGGAGAGCATAGTCTTCAGAAATACTATCAAATACATGGGCCGTTTCTTCAGGATTTTCATGAATCCATTCGGTCAGATCCACCGGATGGCCGGCAGCTTCCTGCATGAATTCGATAGTCCTTGGTGCAGCGAAGAGGTTGTAGAAAAGAGGAACATCTTTGCCGTACCGGTTCACCAGTTCTTTCGCATAGGAAATCTGAGCTCTGAACCAGTCAGAATCCTTTCCCAGAAGTTTCAGAGAAGAAAGATTCTTTGGAGAAGAAAGAGGTTTCTTCAGATCTTCAACGGGATAACTGAAGAATCCGTCAGTCATGATTTTAATCATATCCGGCTGGAATTCTCTGTAGAATTTTTCCTGTCCTTCAAGGACTTTCCCGGTCAGTTCAGGATGGCTGAATGCATCAGCTCCGATTTCATCCTGAAGGAAATGATGCCAGAATCCTACAGGGATCCGTTCGGTCTTTTCATTGTGGAATGCTCTTTCTACCAGTTCTTTTCTTGTGATTGTCATATGAATCTTCCTTTCTTTGAATCCTTCCGTTTATTCTTCCGGGATTCCTGCAAATACTTATTTAAATATTTGAAAAGCCTTATCTCTAAAGGGACAAGGCTCGTATCAATAAAGGCACGTCTTTTGTCCCCCTGCGCTGTAACGGGCGTCTCCCGATCCGACCTTCCGGTCCAGCAGCTCTGAAGAATTTCTTCTCGACTTTTCACTCATTGAAATGATTAATTTTTATTCCTGATAAAACTTGCGATAGGCAGGAGCAGAAATTCCGATGAATAACAGGCATCCTGCCAGACCCCATTTCAATTCGCTAATTTCTCTTGCAATCAGTTTGCCCATTTTTCTCATCCTTTCTTTTCCTGAAAATCAAAAAGCTCCCGTCCCAACAAGGGACGAGAGCTGCTGCTTCGTGTTTCCACCCAATTTCATATACCTGTCACCAGATATACCTTAAGAGGTTCTATCAAACCCTGGCTCTGTATCGGGAGCTCCCGGAAAAACCTACTTCTGTTTCGGCCCTTCAAACTCTGGAATGCACTTCAGCAACTTATTCGTGTCCGCTCTCACTCTCCGGACTCGCTTTATCGACGTCGGTATGCTTACTCTTTCCTTCATCGTTCGTTGGTAATGAGTTTATCACTGTCACTTTTATCTGTCAAGTACTGTTTGAAATTTTTCAATATTTTTATAGAAAAATGTCAAAACAGTCATGTTGAGCTGTAAAAAGAACCGGTCATGAATATAGAACCATCCGGTACATTATAAACTTCATCTTCTTCCCCTCTTACCGTCCTGCAGGGCGATGCCCCTTATCACTCCAGTCATGGCCGTAAAAGAAAAAGGATGAAAATGGTTTTCCATTTTCATCCTTTTATTCATTAATCTCCAAATGCCGGCGGCATTGGCGGTTCATTATCAGGAGAAGGTATCGGAGGAAGAGTTGGCGGCACTTCTGTGTCATCACTTGCCTTCTTCGGTTCTTCACCTGGTGCATAGATGGAATGATACTTGAAGAGATTTTCAATCTGATGATGATTAATAGTTTCTACTTCAAGGAGAGCCTTGGCCATAGCATGGAGGACCGGCAGATTGTCAGTCAGCATCTGCATAGTATCGTTATAGGCTTCATCCAGGTACTTATGCATTTCTTCATCAATGATGGTCGCTACCGCTTCGCCGTAGTTTCTTTCAGACCCCAGCTGCTTGCCAAGGAAGATCTGTTCCTGGTGCTCGCCGAAAATCATCGGTCCGAGGCGGTCGCTCATGCCCCATTCCATAATCATCTTGCGGAGGATGCTGGTCACCTGCTGGAGGTCACCGGAAGCGCCGCTGGAAATTTCATTGAGAATGATCTTTTCTGCGCATCTGCCGCCCAGTGCCACACGGATCTGAGCCAGAAGATGGGATTTGGTAATAAAGGATCTTTCTTCATGAGGAAGCATCATGGTATAGCCGCCAGCCTGTCCGCGGGGGATGATGGTGACTTTGTGTACCGGATCTGCATCCTTCAGAAGGGTAGCCATGATGGCATGGCCGGATTCATGGTAAGCGGTCAGTCTCTTTTCTTCGTCGCTCACCTTATGGCTTCTTCTTTCCGGACCGTAGCTTACCTTTTCAGAAGCTTCTTCCAGATCCGCCATGGAAATGGTCTTTCTGTTATCCCGGGCAGCCAGAAGGGCAGCTTCGTTCAGCATGTTTGCCAGATCCGCGCCGGTGAATCCCGGTACTTTCTTTGCAATGGTAGCCAGATCTACATCTGGTTCCAGCGGTTTATTTCTTGCATGGACACGGAGAATTGCCAGACGGCCGCGAAGATCCGGACGGCCTACTACCACACGGCGGTCGAAACGGCCGGGGCGGAGAAGTGCGGGGTCCAGGATATCCGGACGGTTGGTAGCTGCAATGGTGATAATGCCTTCATTGGAACCAAAGCCATCCATTTCGACAAGGAGCTGGTTCAATGTCTGTTCTCTTTCATCATGTCCACCGCCCAGTCCGCTTCCGCGCTGACGGCCGACAGCATCGATTTCGTCGATAAATACAATGCATGGTGCATTTTTCTTAGCCTGGCTGAAGAGATCACGGACACGGGATGCACCGACGCCGACGAACATTTCTACGAAGTCAGAGCCGGAAATGGAGAAGAACGGAACTTTTGCTTCCCCGGCTACTGCTTTTGCAAGAAGAGTCTTACCGGTGCCTGGAGGTCCTACAAGGAGTACCCCCTTAGGGATCTTTGCGCCGATAGCCGTGTATCTTCCAGGATTTTTCAGGAAATCTACGACTTCAGACAATTCTTCCTTCGCTTCATCCTCACCAGCTACATCACTGAAGTTCACATGAACCTGGCCTTCGCCAGTCATTTTAGCTCTGGATTTACCGAAGTTCATCACTCTTCCACCGCCTCCCTGGCTCTGATTCATCATCCAGAACCAGATCCCGATGAGGATCACGAGAGGAAGAAGATTGGAGAGAAGGCTCATCCACCAGGATGGTTCTTCCGGAGGTTTTGCAGTAATGGTCACATTGCCGTCATCCAGTTTGGTAAGAAGATTGGTATCATTATCCGGAATATAAGTGGAAAATTCCGTACCATCCTTCAGCTTTCCGGTGACTGCATTATTTGTCATCACCACAGAGGATACATTCTTCTTTTCCACCTGAGCGATGAAATCGCTGTATGTGATTTCCGAATGCTGTTCCTGAGGATGAACAAAATTCTTGAATATGGCCACCGCAACGATGATTAGGAATACATAGAGCGCCACATTCTTTATAAATTTATTCAATATGATCCTCCTTTTTACATTGTCTTTCTTCAGATCGTTCATCTAAAAAAAGGAAACTAAATAGATACTTTTAAATCAGTTATTAATTTTATCATTTTTTGTAAAATTAAGCAACTCGATTCATTTCACGACTTCTATCACTTATTGCAAAAGAAAATCCCTAAAGACGCGGCGCAGAGTCCGCCGGGACAGGGATTTTCCTGATAACAATGTATGAAATTAAGCCTTTGTATAGACTTTGCTGTCCAGAACGCACACATCTGGAAGATTTCTGTATTTTTCAGCATAGTCGCAGCCATAACCTACAATGAATTCATCGGGAATGTCAAATCCGCAGTAACGGACTTCCACATCCTTTTCTCTTCTTTCCTTCTTATTAAGGCAGATAGCGAGCTCTACAGAAGCAGCCCCTCTTTCCTTAAGGATAGGAATGAGAGCATGCATGGTAATGCCTGTATCAATAATATCTTCAACAATAATCACATTCTTGCCCCGGATATCTCTGTCCAGATCTTTTTTGATATTCACCCGGCCGCTGGAAACAGTACCGTTCCCATAGCTGGACACACACATGGTATCCAGGGTGACCGGAAGATCGATTTCTCTCATCAGATCACAGAGAAATGGCATTGCCCCCTTCAGGATGCCTACGAGGACCACATCTTTTCCTGCATAGTCCTTTGTAATTTCCCGTCCTAATTCTTTGACTCTTTTCTGAATCTGTTCCTTAGTGATCAGTACTGTTCTGACATCTTTGTTCAGGTTTTCCATGATTATTTTTCAATCTCCTTATTTTTCCATCTCAATGTGAGACGAAGGTATTTCCTTGTTTGACTCGTTACTCTGGCAAATCGGCTTCCCCTGAGAAAGCCAACCCAGTATATATGGTTCTCATCGGCCACCACCGGCCATTCCCTTCTCAGGGCTCCCGGTATACGGTGCTCCTGCAGAATGGAAAATACAGATTTACTCCCTTCCATTCCATTGGGCTCAAGCCTGTCTTCCTTCCGGGCCTTCCGGAGATGGAGCGTTCCCACCTTATCTCCATCCAGAAGATACTGATCCTTCCCTGTCTTCACAGGTCTGTCCCATATTTCTTCTGTCAGTATCCACGGCTCTGTTTCCATAGAAGAAAGAGAGATATTCTTTATTATACCAGTTTCTGGACTTTCATGAGAAGCTTTTTCCATCCATTCTTCATACAAAGGACGAAAATCATCCCATTTGTCCTTTTCTGTCTTCTTTCTTGTGCTCCCGGAGAAAAAAGAAAGATATTCTTCAGATGTCTCCATCACCACGCCGGCGCCGGAGGTTCTCTTCCCTGCCTTTCCTTCCGCCAGTTTCCTCATTCTTTTCACCGTAAGGAAATCTGGAGATTTCCCGTTGACCCTCATGACTGCTTCCATAAGGATATGGTGCTGCATGGCAGGATGAAGACTTCTGAAATGGCTTCTCGGATAAAGGATGCTTCCCTTTCCTTCCAGAAAGAAATCATCTTCCTTCTTCCGCTCCTCTTCCAGAAAATCATCTTCCATTTCCATCCCCTCTGCCAAGCGGGAAAGCGATTCCACCAGATTGGGATTGAAAGAAAGAAGCTCCGGCATGAGAAGAATACGGATCTTATTTCTTGACGTATCGGGGATATCATTGGTTGCATCGTGGAAAGAATGATAGGGATAGTAAAAAATGAACTTCCTGATTTCTTCCTTCGTGGCCCAGAGAAAGGGACGGATGATTTTTCCTCTTTTGGGAAGGATGCCGGCAAGTCCTTTAATACCGCTTCCCCGGAGGAAATGGAAGAGAATGGTTTCTGCCTGGTCATTGGCATGATGGGCTGTGGCCAGAAGGTTATACTTTCCTTCTTCCATCACTTCATGAAGAGCTTCATAGCGAAGATTCCGAGCCACCGTTTCCAGTGATCCCCCTTCACGCTTCCTTACCTTCTCTACCTCCACATCTTTCCGGTAAAAAGGAATCCCAAGATCCCTGCATACCTGTCTTACATATTCAGTTTCCTCTTCTGCCGCTTCCCGGAGATGATGATGCACTGTGCAGCATCCGACAGAAATATTTTCTCTCTCCGCCACTTCTTTCAAAAAAAGAAGGAGGCCCAGAGAATCAGGACCTCCTGAGACGGCTGCAAGGATGCGATCCCCTGCATGCCACAGATTCCTTTCATGGGCAAAGAAAAGACCTCTTTTCAGGAAACCTTCTTTATTCATTTTTTCCATTGGGCTTCAGCATATCTGCATCCAGCAGACCTTCTGACAGATCTCTGTCACTGACCATGATTTCAGAAAGAGCAAAATATTCCATAAGGCTGTCCAGAATAGCCACCCCTGCCACGATGATATCTGCTCTCTTTGGCATGAGCCCCACAAGATGGCTCTTCTCATCATAGGACATGGATGTCAGTTTCTTCAGCATCTCATCGGCATCATCCTGATGAATGATGAAATCCTGCACCTTACTGGAATCATACACATCCAGCTTCTGAAGCATGGATGCCATAGACGTAATCGTACCGCCTACGCCAATCCAGCGCTTCACATTTTTCATGGAATCCATGAGATCCGTGTGACGGAAGAGATCGAAACAGTGTTTCTTCAATTCCGCTACCCCTCTCAGCGTAGTCGTATCAAACTGCTTGGAACAGCGCACGCATCCCAGCGGGAAACTGTGACGCATCCCGATATCTGTACCAAATCCCATACAGAATTCCGTAGAACCGCCGCCTACATCAACCACCGATGTCACCACTCCTGGTGTTCCTGCTGCGCCGATGTAGCTGTAGTATGCTTCTTCCTTCCCATTCAGTACTGTCACCGGAATCCCAAGTTTCTCCACCTCTGCTGCAAATTCAGCACCATTGGCTGCCTCCCGCATGATGGCGGTTCCATAAGCATGGATATCACTGGCTCCCAGATCCCTTGCACGGTGAATGAATCCTTCAATCGCTTTTAACGTTCTCTCTTCCGGTCCCTTGCCTATAAAGGCATGATCCGTCATTCCCTCACCGAGTCTGGTACTGGAAAGCTCCTTCGTCAGGGTTTTCCATTCTTCCCGTTCGTCCTTCTCGGCTACGAGAAGGCGGACTGAATTAGTACCTATATCGATAATAGCACGCATAATATTCCTCCCGAAAAATAATAAGGGAGCATATATGCTCCCTTACTGCCTGCTGGATTAATCCGAACGGCGGGCTCCCCTGCCGCCTCTCTTGGATTCTACATTTCTCTTCAAATCCAGAAGTCTTTCATCACTGTCTTTCAGGAAACGGCTGAGCTTGTCTTCGAAAGATGCCGGCACCTCACGCTTTGCCGGACGGAAGCCGCCGGAGAAAGAATGATTGAACTGCGGTCTTTCCTGACGAGCGGATTCGAAGCGTTCTTCTCTATCCTTATGTTCAAAGGAGCGGTGGTTATCACGGCCCTGGAAATCTCTGCGTCCCTGATGTTCATGATTCCTCTGGAAACGGTCATTCTTCGTTTCCTTATCAGCGGAAGGTTCTGCCTGTTTAATAGATAAGGCAATCTTCCCGCGATCATCAATGGTAATAACTTTTACCTTTACCTTATCATTCACCTTAAGGTAATCATTCACATCGCTCACATATTCATTTGCCACTTCTGAAATGTGAACCAGACCTACCTTCTTTTCCGGCAGTTCTACAAACGCTCCAAATTTTGCGATACCCGTAATGGTACCTTCTACGATATTGCCGACTTCTAAAGCCATGAAAAAAACTGTATCCTCCCTGAATAATAAACATGAGTATAAACTGATTATACGAGATTTTAATAGGAATAGCAATATAAATATAAGTTCCCTTCCAACAACAGAAAATATGAGCAGCATGGTACACTCATACCATACTGCTCATATTTTCTGTCCCTCTTATTCTTCTCCATCCCGGTGAAAGACAGCTACTCTTGGTACGTATCTTCTTTCTCTCATAGGAATGGGTGTATGTCCTACGCCCAGCGCAAAAGCTGGTTTCAGGCCTTCCGGCATGTTCATGGCCTGGAAATATTTTCCATATCCTTCTTCCTGATTCAGGGTGCGGATGAAGCTGAAGATGCAGATGGAGCCAAGGCCCAGGTCAGTGGCTTCCAGATGCATGTTTTCCACCATGATGCCGGCGTTCAGTTTAATGGAATCTTCTCTTGCTTCCGGTGTACTCATGACAAGGATCATGAGGGGTGCACCGTAGAGGGGATCTCCCCGGCCGGTGAGTTCATCATTCTGCTTCGCCAGAAGAGAGAGGATTTTCTTATCGGTGACCACCGCAAAGGCATATCCTTTGAAATCAAAATGACCGATAGGTGATCTTTCGCCGGCTGCAATAATCTTCTCGATATCTTCTTTGGAAACCGGTTCATCACTGTACCGGCGGACTGACCGTCTCATTGCAATTACTTTTTCAAATTCCATGGTAACCTCCTGGCAGTACACATTTTCCTGCCGTACTTCATCCTTATAGTAACACATTTCACCGCTTATGGTAAAAGAAAGGGATGCTTACGGCTCTCTGTTGAACAGACGGGAGAGGAGCGCGCCTGCCATTTCATAATCGTCAATGAATACGGCCCAGCTGTCTTTTCCTTCTTCACGAACTACAAGGGGTCCTCTTCCGATTTCTACAGATTCTATGTCAGAAAGAAGAGTTTCCTGTCTTCCTGTCTTCCCGCGGAATCCTATTCTTTCTGAGGTGATGTAGAAGGCACCTTTTTCTCCTTCTTTCCATCCGTCAGTGCTTTCCTGTTTCCAGTCACCCACTTTGAAAGGCTGTCCTTCACTGATAGAAATACATTCTCCGCCGTCTTCTTTCTTGAAGACTGCTGATTTTCCTGCAGTTGTAAAGTGGAGCACTTCTTCATCTCTGTACTTTACATTGGCATATTCTTTATTCATGGTAGGCATGAGGCCCTTTTCCTGAATTTTGTAAAGTGCATTGCACCTTTTGGCAATCGTGGTATACCGGTATTTCCCGTCTTCTTTCATCATGTAGCAGAATTTCACCAGATCCATGAAAAGGGCGAATTCATCATCATCCATGTAACCTTCATGATAGAGCTGGTCAAATGCTTTGTCACAGGCAAGCGCCTGGGCACGGGCAAGCTGCTTGGCGTCAAGCCCCTTTTCTTTGGAATAGTCGATCATGGTTTCCATGAAATCGCTTCCCAATTCATCATTCACCGCTGCTTCAGCCAGCTTTTCTGCATATTCCTCAATATACTCCTTCTTATTGGAGCCAAACAGATTAAAAAACAAAACGGCACCTCCTGCTATGAAAAGAGAATGTCTCTATAGAGTACTGATTTTTTCTATTTTCTCTGAAAAAGTCATGCTATAATTATAATAACATAATAAAGCCTGATGGATAAAGAAACTCATTAAAGGAGGTCTTTCATATGCAGTTCAAAAAGATTCTTGTCCCGGTGGACGGGTCCGATGCGGCCAATCATGCGCTCCAGTACGGTTTTCAGATGGCAGAGACCCATGGTGCATTCCTCTATGTGCTGGCCGTTGCCGATGTAGGCGAAGCAGCCTATCCCCTCATGCATGTCAATCTGAACAGGAACGGATTCTCTTCCGTGAAAGAAAAAGCAGAAGCTTTCATGAATACCCTGAAAACAAAGATGCCGGCTGATGCGAAATGGGAACCGGTCATCCGTGTCGGGATTCCAGGAAATGTGATCACTTCCATGGTGGAAGATGAAGATATCGACCTTGTGATCATGGGTAACAGTGGAAAAGGTTCTATTTCCTCCTTCATCATGGGAAGTGTGAGCCAGTATGTGATCCACCATGTAAAGGTACCTGTAATGATTATTAAATAGGAGATCCACTGAGGAACTCACCAGCGACTTTTACGACTTAACAGGATAGAGTTGAGAGAAGGAAAAAGTAATTATAGTTTTCTTATAAAACCTTTACGGATAACGGCGCGATACCCCAAAAACAGCGATGAGCACAGAGCTGAAGAGGGTCCCCCCTTCTTCATATTCTCCGGCGAAGCCGACACCACCCGATCAACTCTCGCAACTCAACACTCAACTCTAAAAAAGAGGATGTGAAAATACCAAACATTTTCACATCCTCTTTTTATTTTATATTATTCCCATTCAATGGTGCTCGGTGGCTTGGAAGTGATGTCATAGACTACTCTGTTGACTCCGCTGACTTCATTGCAGATGCGGCGGCTCATTTCGTCCAGTACTTCCCACGGGAAGCGGAAGTAATCGGCAGTCATGCCATCGGAAGAGGTGACTGCACGGATGCCTACGGTGTAATCATAGGTTCTTTCATCCCCCTGTACGCCTACGGAGCGGATAGCAGCCGGGAGTACGGCGAAGGACTGCCAGATGGTGTTATCCAGTCCATGCTGGTGAATGACATCTCTTACGATGAAATCAGCACGGCGGAGGATGTCCAGTCTTTCTGGAGTGATGTCTCCGACGATACGAATGGCAAGACCTGGTCCCGGGAATGGCTGACGGTTCACTACTTCTTCCGGCAGGCCAAGCTGACGGCCCAGTTCACGGACTTCATCTTTGAAGAGTTCACGGAGCGGTTCGATAAGTTCGAATTTCATGTCTTTCGGAAGTCCGCCAACGTTGTGGTGGGATTTGATGGTAGAAGCAGTAGCAGTACCGGATTCTACCACGTCTGGATAGAGAGTGCCCTGTACGAGGAATTTCACATCTTCCAGTTTGTTGGCTTCTTCCTGGAATGTATGAATGAATTCAGCGCCGATGGTCTTTCTCTTCTTTTCCGGTTCAGTGACTCCTTTGAGGAGGGAAAGGAAATGTTCAGATGCATCGATGTGAACCAGTTTCATATTGAATTTGTTCTTGAAGGTGTCTACTACCTGTTCTGCTTCGCCCAGGCGGAGGAAACCATGATCTACGAATACGCAGGTCAGCTGGTCGCCAATAGCCTTATGAACGAGGACAGCAGCAACAGAGGAGTCTACGCCGCCGGAAAGGGCGCAGATGACATTGTGATTTCCAACTTTCTCACGGATATTTTCTACTGCAATGTCGATGTAGTTCCCCATGGACCAGCCGCCCTGGCATCCGCAGATGTTGAAGAGGAAGTTCTTCAGCATGGTGGTGCCTTCTGGAGTATGGACGACTTCCGGATGGAACTGTACGGCATAGAAGCGTCTTGCTTCATCTGCCATAGCGGCAGTTGGGGTAAGGTCGGTATGTCCGGTGAGACCAAAGCCTGCAGGCATATCTACGACAGCGTCCCCATGGCTCATCCATACGGCTGTCTTTTCAGATACTCCTTCAAAGAGGGCGGAGCTGCCGTCTCTGTAGAATTCGGTGTGACCGTATTCGTGTTTTTCCGGTTTAATGACTTCGCCGCCCAGAGTTTTGGCCATGAGCTGCATACCATAGCAGATGCCAAAAATCGGCACTCCTGCTTTGAATATATCGGGGTCGATCTGTGGGGCGTTTTCCGCATTGACGCTGGATGGACCGCCAGAGAAAATGATTCCCTTTGGATTCTGGGCGAGAATCTCTTCAGCTGTCTTGTTGTATGGCAGAATTTCGCAGTATACGCCGCATTCACGGACACGACGGGCGATGAGCTGGGCATACTGACCACCAAAGTCAACAATCATAACGATTTCCTGATGCTTCATCTGTTTCCTCCTGAAATATTTATTTAAATATATTTGCTTATTATATCATATGTATCAAAGAGGTGGAAATCACTGGGCATCAAGAAGTGGAAGAGGTGCGAGGAAAATGATATCTTTTCTCTTTGCTGCATCCCCTTCGGCCAGAATGGCTGCTTCTCCGATGACATGACTTCCTGCCTTTTCTGCCAGTGTTTCCATAGCTTTCATGGAGCCGCCGGTGCTGATGACATCATCGACCAGAAGGACATTCTTCCCCTTTATGAGTTCCACGTCGCTTTCAGAAAGGTAAAGTTTCTGCTTCCCTGCGGTAGTGATGGACACATCTTCTACCCAGATAGGATTCTTCATGTAAGCTTTCACTGATTTGCGGGCTACAATGTACCGTTCCATCCCAAGGATCCTTGCCATTTCTGCGGCCAGAGGAATCCCCTTTGTTTCAGCAGTCATAAGGATGTCTGTTCCTTCAGGAATCTTTTTCGCCAGTTCAGCGGCGCATTTCACTACGATTTCTGTATCCCCGAGAATGACAAATCCTGCAATCGCCAGGGTATCAGAAATGTTAAGTACAGGGAGCTGTCTTGTGCAGCCGCCTACATGAAGTTCATAAAATCTGTCTGCCATAGTTCACCTCAAAAATTCATGGCTAAATCAATAAAATACTCTATCAGGAAATATCCACCTGTTCCGGAACATCGCCGGTGATGATCACCGTCGGTTCTTCCGTAATGGTCACCTTTACATCGGAGGGGAATGAGGAATCCTTTTTCTCTGCTTCCTTTACATTCCCTTTCCGCTTTACATTCCTGTCAGGGAATGTATTTTCTTTTTTCTCTTTCTTCTTGAAAGAAGGGGCTAGTGGCAGTGCCTGGGAAGGCTCTGTCTTCTTCAGATTTCCATTCTTCTTTTCCAGAATGGCACTGATTTCATTGGAGAACCGGTCCCTCTCCTTACCCATTTCCTCTCTGATATAATGCACCGCCAGAGAAGAAGGGTCTTCTGTATTTTCCGGGATTTCCCGCCATTTTTTATCTTTTCCCAAAGCCCAGGATCTTCCGTCCACGCTGTAACGCACGTGAAGCCAGTCATCCTTCACCTTGCGGGAAGATCGTATATCTACCACCTTTGTTCTGACCTGAAGGCCGTCACTGAATACATCCTCTATTCTGAGGGTAGAAAGATCCATAAAAAGCCCGGTGCGTCCATCATCCCGAAGTTTACCTGTATCCTGTATCATAGGAAATGTGTCGTCTCCGTTCAGATAGTAGGGATCAAAAGCTTCAGCCATACCACCGGAAAAGAGAGCCATGGAAAATCCGATTGCCATAACTGTTCTCTTTAATCTTTTCACCTGTATCATCTCCCGTCAAAATATATGGTCATATTTATTTTACAATAAATTCACCAGATTGAGTACTCTTTCATGAAATTCTATCTGCCTGCCATTCCTGAAGCTGACAGAACAGAAGAAAAATTACAGGATCCCTTTTATCAGCGGCGTCCAGAGGAATGTAAGAAAGAGATAGAAAATACATCCCCCGAGAAAGCCTACGAGCGCCCCATTGATGCGGATGCCCTCCAGTTCCTGATGTACTTTAGATTCTACGAATTCATTGAGTTCTCCATCACTGAATCCGCGGAGCACTTTCAGGATGACAGAAGAAAGGAAACTATGTTCATAGGAAATGAATTCCGTTAAAAGACTTCTGGCAAAATCATCGGCTCCAGCTTTGAATGTTTCATTTCTCTGAAGAGACAGTATTCCCCGATGAATCATATCCTGAAGCCGGGGCACCAGATGAGACTGGAAACGGTCTTTCCTTCCCCAGGCATCAAGAAAAGATTCTGCCGCATCGTCGATTTTTTCTTCCACAGGAAACGCCTCGAAGAGACGGGTCCCAAAGGCAGAAATCCCCTTTTCTGTCCTTTCATCTTCAAGGAATGCATGGACCATACGTCCCCAGCGGTAAAGGAGCTGGCGGCGGAAAGGATGATCCTTTTCCCGCCATGTCCTTATTTCTTCTGCCAGTGCTTCCACCGATGCATCAGCCAGTGCTTCATAATCGATGGCACCGGTCTTCCGTCCCAGCCAGTAACCGATACTTCCCCAGAATCCTTTTTCTTCCCTGTCCCCTCTTTCTTCCATGAAATCAGCAATCTGTCTTTTCGTCTCCTCCCGGGAAAGTTTTTCCTCTACTGCCAGAAGAAGACAGTCCAGCCATTCTTCTCTGTTCATTTCCTTAAGGAGCTGTTCTTTCCCATAACGGGCAAAGGATGAAATCTGATTTCCAGCTTCTTTTCTTGCCAGCTTTCCGGCTTCTGCCCGGTGCTTTTCCACAAAGTCTACAAGAAGGAAGGCGCCCTTTTCTGCAAAGCTCCGCTCTATTTCTTCCTGCCTTCCCTCTTTCCCGGAAAGCCATTGAAAAGCGCCATCTATGACAGAAAAACTCTCAATCCATTTCACCATGTTTTCCCTGGAAAGAAGGGTATTGTTCACGTCTTTCATGCTGCGGATAATGCGCTCCCGGTTGGCAGGAATCACGGGCCGGTAAGGCAGATAGAACCGCCTTCTGAATAGGGCTTCCACAGCGATGAAATCTGCTACGCAGCCTATGAAGCAGGATTGGACGAGGAAATAAAGAATGGAAAACCATTTCTCCTCTTTAAAGGGACCTGCCAGAGAAAGGATGCACAGAATCAGGAAGAAGATAAGAGAAAGTGCAAGGATGCCATTGGCTTTTCTGTATCGTTTCACAGTGCACCTCCTCCATGGGTAATCACATAGAAAAGAAGGCCCAGTATGGCGCCGGAAAGGGAACCGTTAATGCGGATCATGGCCACATCATCGCCTGTCCCTTCTTCTGCCAGTTCTGAAAGTGCCTTTCCATCGAACTTTTCCAGTTTCATTTCCACGACCTGTCCCACCATCTGATGAATGGTGCTCACATAGGGAAGGATAGAGCGGAGAAGGAATGCATCAAAACTCCTTCTCTTCTCATCATTTTTCAGCATGTCATCAGCAAGAGACAGTACTTTTTCAGAGGCAAGAGAGGCTATATCTTCCTTCTTCCTCTCCCAGAGGCGGCCTGAAAAATCTCTCCCCTTCTCTTCCAGTAAGGAGCGGATCAATCCGGTAATCCGATGATTCACCTTCTGTTTCAGCAATGCATCATGGGCAAGCCGATTTGCAATTTCATCGTACTTCCTTTCGATAAGCGCCGAAACTTCGCTTTCTGAATCGGTCAGCATATCTGAAAGGGAAATGATTTTCTCCCGGACCAGTGCTACCATTTCTTCTTCCCGGTCCTTCATTGCATTTTTAAAAATGCGGTGCAGTCCAAGCCATCCGGTATCCTCATATTTATTCCAGGCAGAAAGATAAATCTTCCGTACTTCTTCCAGAGTAAATTCATTCTGCAGGAATGAGCGGACTTCCCTTGAGAGTACGAAGAGCAGTTCATTCCTTCCCTCATAGGTTTTAAAGGATTTCATCACAGAAGAAATCCAGGCGGCCCAGTCCGTTTCTTCTGCAAGCTGCGAAAGATTTCCTCCCGTGACTTCCCAGAGCCAGTCCTTATCTACCCCGGACAGGATGACCAGAAAGGCATCAGTAATCATCTTTTCCACGGCCTTCCTGTTCTGTCCTATCCATCCTTCCACCACCGAAGATGCAGTATGTTCGGTGAGAAGCGCTTTCATCCGCCGCTCGGTCAGAAGCTCTTTCATCACCATATCCTTTGCCATAGAGAGGATTTTATTCCGGTTTCTGAAAATGAGATCCGTCCGGAAGGGTATGCCCAGAGGTTTTCCAAAGAGGGATGCAGTGCCGAACCAGTCTGCAAAACCGGCGACAGTGGCCGCAAAGGAAAGATGAAACATGCCGCCCCAGAGAGGGCTTACATCCATAAAAGGAGCTGACACAAGAGCAGCTGCTGCAGAAGCAGCAAGAATCCCGTTGGCAATCCCTGTCTTCTTCATTTCCATCCTCCTTCCAGTGATATCTTTCCTTCATTATAACCGATAGAGAAATAGCGATGGGGAAATCCGCCTATTTCACCGCTTCCCCTCTTCTCCAGTGTATGAATAATGAGGGTTATAGGACAAAAAGTGTGTTTTTAGTCCCAGTAAAAACTAATATCAAAATC
>OLSG01000870.1_pt1 | contig 35283 bp, 35 predicted proteins | sample 1673041 | NCBI WGS metagenome assembly OLSG01 (sample SAMEA3136749, study PRJEB25190) | human gut metagenome | reverse complement strand
CGCGCCGGTCAATAAGGCCAGTTTCCCCGTCAGCGACGTATTTCCTCACCCAATCATATACCTGACTGTAGGAAACGTCATAGCGCGCGGCGGTGTCCTTGTAGTTCTTGCCAGAAGACAGGCAATACTCCACTATTTCCTTGCGTTCCGAAAGCGATGTTTTCCTTCTTGCCCCTGCCATATAGACCTCCCGTTTTGGATCGTAGTCCTTAAGTTCTATATGGTCATTATACTGCTTCATCCAGTGCCAGAGAACGGAACGGCTTGAAATGTTGTATTTTGCTACGATGTCGTCAACGCTGCCCTCGCCACGTAGCACGGCAAGGACGCAGCTTGCTTTGAATTCCTTGCTGTAGCTTGCGTTCCCAGCTCTATCCATGAAAGAGGCCCCGCCCTGTTTCTCGTATTTCCTCACCCAGCCACGAAGACTCTGCACGGATATCCCATTCTCTCTGGCGATTTGTCGGTAAGATCCTTTGCCGGAAAGATATTCTCTCACTCTGGCAAGCATCCAATCTGCTGAATGTTTCCTTTTGGCCATTAAAAAAATCCCCCTAAAGCAGTTTGGTTATTTACCTTGTCTGCTTTAGGGGGATCATATCAAAAAGCATCTCGTCCATCTTTTTTATTTCACTGGCAGAAACATCTTGCTTCTTTCAATATTGGCATGAATAGTCGCCAGACATTCCTTGAATTTTTTCATTTCCTGTTCAGGAAGTTCATATTCGAATACTTCTTCTACACCGTTGATACCGATGACCGCCGGAACGCCGCAGAATACATCATGTTCTCCATATTCCCCATCCAGTTCGACGGAGCAGGGAAGAATCCGTTTCTCATCATGGAGAATGGTTCTTACAAGAGTCACGCCGGCTGATGCGATGCCGTATTCAGTACACTGTTTTCCCTGATAGGTGACCCAGCCGCCTTTGATGGCTGTTTCCTGTACTTTATCTCTGTCAAAGACGAATCGGGGATCCTTTTCCATCTGATCCACAGTCTGTCCATAGAAAGATACCTGAGACCAGGGCACCATCTGAGCGTTTCCATGTTCACCCATCATGAATGCAAAGAAACCGCGGCAGTCAAGTCCTGTCTGGTCAGAAATCGCATGAACGAGGCGGGCGGAATCCAGAAGGGTCCCGGTCCCCAGCACCCGGCCTCTTGGCAGTCCCGAAAGTTTAGCAATGAGGTGGGCAATCACATCACAGGGATTGGTAATGTTGACGAAAATCCCATCAAATCCTGCTGCCATTACTTTTGGAATATAGTCTGCCACCTGACGGACACTGTTTTCCATTTCATCATCTCTGTTGCCCGTAGTGCAGAGGCTTACATCTCCTACAGCATTTACGATAATGTCTGCATCCTTCAATCCTGCATAATCAACGACCCGGTAAACTGCATGATTGGGCATATACATGACCGCATCATTCAGGTCCTGACATTCGCTGATTGCCTTCTGCTCCTTCACGTCGCAAAGAAGGATCTCATCTGCTACACCCATCATTCCCAGACAAAAAGCTACATGAGCGCCTACATGTCCAAGTCCTGCTACACCTACTACTCTTTTAACAGCCATATGAAAACCTCCTTTTAAATACTATCTCTATATCCTATAGATTATCAAAAATATATCATTATTCAAATATGACTGTCAATGTAAAAGCAGTGAGTTCAGTACTGTCTTCCTCTATCAGTACCTCCCGTTTATTAACCGCCTCGACACCATATGAACTCAATCAGTCCTTAGACCAGGGGCACTAAAAATAGAGTTGAGATTTGAGTTTCGAGAGTTGAGCGATGGTAAAAAACATCATGATTTTTTATTTTGATATTTCGGCGAAGACGTTTTTTCAATGTGCCCCCTTAAAAGCACGTAGTTCCAACGGCGGGGAGGGAGCAGGCAGTAAGCAGAGCATGCTGCCTGAAGGGTGGCAAGGGAATTGATTCCATAGGGAGTCAAAGACGACTGAGAAATCAATGACACGCTTCTCCATAAATCTCGTTCTAAGATAAAGGATAGTGGAGAGTATGACTCAAGTGGTGAGGAAAGCCGCACTATGAGACACTGGTGGTCTCGCGCCGTTGACCGTCAAGGCTATATAAGAAAAAATTATGAATTTCTTACAGCCGCCTCGGGGCTCTCTGCGCGGGACTCGGGGCTCTGAAATAAAAAAGAAGGACAAGATGCCCAAGCATCTCGTCCTTCTTTTTTATTTCTTCGGCAGGAACGTTCTGCTTCTTTCAATATTTTTATGAATTGCTTCAATGCAGGATTTGAATTTCTTCATTTCCTCTTCCGGAAGGTCGTATTCCAGTACTTCTTCTACCCCATTGGCACCAATGACTGCCGGAGCGCCGCAGTATACGCCTTGCGCACCATACTGGCCTTCCAGATAGACGGAGCAGGAAATGATTCTCTTCTCATCGTGAAGGATGGTACGGATCAGTGTAGCTGCTGCAGAAGCGACGCCGTATTCCGTGCACTGTTTTCCCTTATAGGTCACCCAGGCGCCTTTGATAGCTTTTGCCTGCATTTCATCTCTGTCGAAAACGAAACGGCTGTCCTTCTTTGCCATCTGGTCCAGTGTCTGGCCGTAGAAGGAAATCTGGGACCAAGGAACCATCTGGGAATTGCCATGTTCACCGATCATGAATGCAAAGAAACCTTTGGGATCCAGCCCTGTCGCATCACAGATTTCATGAACAAGACGGGAAGAATCAAGGAGAGTGCCTGTGCCTATCACATGTTCCTTCGGAAGTCCGGAAAGGGTATAAATCAGATGGGTAATCACATCGCATGGATTGGTAATATTGACGAAAATCCCATTAAATCCTGCGGCCATTACCTTTGGAATATAGTCAGCCACCTGACAGACACTGTTTCCCAGTTCCGCATCCCGGTCATTGCCGGCGCAGAGACTGATATCTCCTACTGCATTCACAATAATATCGCAATCTTTGAGTCCGGCATAGGAAACGGTCCGATAAACCGTATGATTGGGCATGAACGCTGCCGCATCATTCAAATCCTGACATTCGCTGACAACCTTCTGTTCCTTTATATCACAAAGAAGAATTTCATCTGCTACGCCCATCATTCCCAGGCAGAAAGCCACATGAGCACCTACATGTCCAAGACCTACTACACCAACTACTCTTTTCTGAATCATTATATGCCTCCATAATCTGTTCTGATTCATCTCTTTTTTAGATGAATCAATCCAAATGTATCATTATGAAGCTTCAATGTCAACCGAAAAAGCCAAAGTATTTTTTATTCCCCTATATAAATGATTATAAGAATAAGAGCTCTATATATTGGAAAAGTCTCACTATCGCCGCTTACGGCTCCAATGAAATCAAAAAGGACTCCGAAGAGTCCTTTTTTTATTTCTGTCATAACAGTTGGAGCCGCCGTTCTGGGTTGCAAGCCTTATCTCAGCTTTACCTTAATATACTCATCGGCGGAGCCGATACCTTCTCTCAACTCTCGCTGCTCAACTCTCAACTCTTTAAAAGAGGCTCCGCCTCTTTTCATTATCTTTCCTGTTTTACGCCTTCACCGATGATTCTTACATCTACCGGTACGTGAACGTGGAACCGTTCTTTGATTCTTTTCTGTACTTCATGAAGAACGGCGAGAACGTCATCGCAGGATGCGTGGCCGTTGTTAACCACGAAGTCCGGATGTTTGGTGGAAACCTGAGCGTCTCCTACGGAATATCCCATAAGGCCGCATGCTTTAATCATCGGTCCTACATAGTATCCCGGCGGACGGAGGTACATGGTGCCGGCGCTTCGTTTTTCCAGAGGCTGCTTGGTTCTTCTGGAAATCTGATGTTCCGTCATGTTTCTCTTGATTTCTTCCGGATTTCCCTTGGACAGATGGAGGCGGGCACCGATGATGATTTCTCCATTGTGCATGAAGACACTGTCGCTGTCCCCATAGTGAAGATCATCCCAGCCATAAGTCTTTTCTTCTTTTCCGTCTTTGGTGATGGTATATACTTCTTCTACCACTTTCTTCATGTCGCCGCCGTAACCATTGGCATTCATGAATACAGCGCCGCAGAGGGTCCCTGGGATGCCTACAGCCCATTCGAATCCCTTCAGGCTGTTCTTTTCAGCGAAACGGGAAATGGTGCCGGTACCTACGCCGCCGTAAGCGGTAATCCAGGTATCTTCGCAGGTCATTTCCGGTTTGAGACGATTCGTGCAGATAGTGATTCCGCGGATGCCTTTATCGGAAACGAGAAGATTGGAGCCCCCGCCGATAAAGGTGACCGGGATTCCTTCCGCATCTGCCTTCACGAGGATAGCTTTCAATTCTTCCTTAGTCTGCGGGGTCACGAAGCAGTCTGCCGGTCCCCCAATGCCGTATGTAGTGTGACGGCTCATCGGTTCATCAATTTTGAATTGTCTTTCATTTACAATTCCGTCGAAAAATGCTTTCCAGTCTGTCATTCTTTGTTCAGTTCCAATACATCCATACCCTGCGCCATTGCTTCAGATACGATCTTCTGCAAATCCGCAGCTACCTGATTCCAGCGGATAAATGCCTGGAGATATTCCTGGGCATTGCTGTTGTTGCTGACCAGTACAGCCAGTTCCTGAAGGTGCTTATATCCTTCTTCATCTTCCGGCTGTCCTGCCAGTTTGGCATAATCAGCCTTCATCTGGGCCATAATATATTCTTTTACCATTTTCTTGGCTTCATCATCGCCCTTCAGCTTTTCAGAGGCTGCGTTCAGTCTTTTCATCTCATCGCTTTCTCTGATGGCTTTGGCAAGCTCATAAGCTGCATCATAAGTATTCATGACTTACTCCTTCCTTGAATAACCGGCCGCTCTCCTTCAGAAGATGAGGGAAACCGGTCTGTCGTAGTGCTTCCATGGCCACAATAGCCACTGCATTGGATAAATTCAGAGAACGTGCTTCTTCAATCATAGGAATACGAATGCAGTCCTCCTTATGAGCCAGGAGCATATCCTCAGGAAGTCCCTTCGTTTCCTTGCCGAAAACGAGTACATCATCTTTGGAAAAAGAAACTTCCGTATAAGCTTTGACCGCCTTGGTTGTATTGTAATAAAAATGGTGCCCTGCCAGCATTCTTTCCACCGACTGGAAATCCGGATGTACATGGACCTCCAGTAAATCCCAGTAATCAAGGCCGGCTCTCTTCAAATGTTTATCATCAATGGAAAATCCCAACGGTTCCACCAGATGAAGAGTCAGATGCTCTGCTGCACAGAGGCGGGAAATATTTCCTGTATTGCCTGGAATTTCAGGCTCTACCAGTACGATATGCATAAGATCCTTTCCGGAAATCAGAAATAGCTGCCATACCGGTCACGATAACGGTCCAGCTGTTCTCTTCCTTCATATAACTTAAATGTCTTTGGTTTCTGTCCCCTGTAGGAAATATGATAAATCGCCCCTACATCCATGCCATTCACCGGGATGCGGTAAATATTGTCATGGAATCCATCGCCCTTCTGAGGAATCGGAAGGCCCGTCGCCTCCAGCCCCTCATTGAAAGTGAATTCAGGATGATAATCAGCAGACAGGAAATTGGCAGGATGAAGCTCCTCTTCCGTCAGAGGCTCATCCATCTCCACTTCCACCGTAAGCTCATCCACCACAAACACGCGGTTGATTTTATTGGCCGACACAGGAAATGCCATTCCTAAAGATAATAACAAAGCGGGAATAACATACTTATATTTCATAGTCTATCTCCTATATAAGGATACAAATCCCCTCTCACCAACTTTTACTATTCTACCACATTTTACAAAAGAAATGACAGAGTTAAGAGTTGAGTTAAGAGAGTTGAGAAATTGTTGTAAAGAATTTATGGTTTGTAATTTATATAGTCTTTACGATCATCCCGTGATACCATCAGTGTCTCATAGTGCGGCTATCCCTTCTGTCTGATTGTCTGAAATCTTACAGTCTGATTTATCTTTTGAGGTATACCCGTACCCTCATAACTACTAAAAGCAATAAAAAAGGAACTGCTTTCGCAGTTCCTCTTTTCGTTCATTATTTTCTTTCCTTGATTCTAGCTGCCTTACCGGACAGGCCACGCAGATAGAACAGTTTAGCACGACGAACAACGCCGCGGCGCTTAACTTCGATCTTGTCAAGACGTGGGGAATGAACCAGGAATGTTCTTTCAACGCCTACACCGTAGGAAATACGACGAACGGTGAAAGTTTCTCTAACGCCCGCATTTCTTCTTGCAATAACAATGCCTTCAAATACCTGAACGCGTTCGTTCTTGCCTTCGATGACCTTTACATGAACTCGTACGGTGTCCCCCGGACGGAATTCAGGAATGTCTTTTCTGAGCTGTTCATTTTCCAATGTTTCGATAATATTCACGATCTTTTCCTCCTTCTCACAAGACATTCATGCCGATCGCATTGGCAGAGGACTGTCCAGACTAACAGTAGCATTGTATCATACTCCACTATGAATTGCAATAAAAAAAGTAAGATACTTTGATGCTGAATGCACGGATATTATACTACATATGTTTATGAAAAGCCAGTATTTTTTCATTGTTGAGAGAATGAAAAAATAGCGATGAGCTCAGAGTCATGAGCAATGAGCAAAGGTATCGGCTGCGCCGATGAATTTATAATTGCGGCGAAGCCGCCACATTACAGGGCTTCCTCCCTTAACGTAAAAAACTGCCCCGAGGGGCAGTTCTCTTACAGACCAGCCATGGGCATAGCCTGTTTTTTCAGTTTTTTCAGTGCTTTACCTTCGATCTGACGGATACGTTCGCGGGTGACACCGAAGTGCTTACCTACTTCTTCCAATGTTCTTGGTGTACCATCATCCATGCCGAAGCGGAGAGCCAGGACGCCTTTTTCTCTTTCAGTAAGAGTATCGAGCATCTTGTAGACCTGTTCTCTTCTCATTGTAGCTGCTGCTTCATCTTCCGGAGAAGCGGTCTTCTGGTCTTCGATGAAATCTCCAAGATGAGAATCTTCCTTTTCACCGATTGGGGTTTCCAGGGAGATCGGATCCTGAGCAGCCTTCTTGGCTTCCCGAATCTTTTCTACGCTGATTCCCATTTCTTTGGACAATTCCTCATTGCTTGCTTCCCTGCCATGTTCCTGAAGGAAACGGCGGCCCACGCGGTTCATCTTATTGATGGTTTCTACCATATGAACCGGCACACGGATGGTTCTTGCCTGGTCCGCAATGGAACGGGTGATAGCCTGACGGATCCACCATGTCGCATAAGTAGAGAATTTGTATCCCTTGGTGTAGTCGAACTTGTCGACTGCCTTGAGAAGACCGATATTTCCTTCCTGAATCAGATCCAGGAAAGGCATCCCTCTTCCAGGGTACTTCTTGGCAATGGACACCACAAGGCGGAGATTTGCATTGGCCATTTCCTTCTTTGCATCCATGGCTGCCTGCTTCTCTTCCTCTGTTGCCCCTTCCTGTTTGCCCTTCTCGATGATCTTTGCAAGGTTCATTTCCTGTTCTGCACTGAGCAGCGGATTGGAACCACATTCACGGAGATAGAGACGGACCGGATCACTGACGCCGCCTGTCTGGCCGTAATCAGCATCATCTGATTCGCCAACATCTTCATCAGGCACGCCCCAATCCTTATCATCATCCAGGCCATCTTCATCGCTGTCGAGAAGAATCGCCTCTTCCGGATGATCTCCATCTTCGCCGTTAAAATCCTCTTCTCCAGCTGCTTCATCTTCATCATATACCAGTTCGATATGATGTTCATGAAGAAGCTTAAAAATCCCATCTAACTGCTTCTTGGTCAATGCTTTCTCCTGAGTAAAATTCAGGATCTTATTATAGGACAGATTACCGTCCGCATTCACCATTTCCTGCAGTTCTTTTAGCCACTGAGCAAGCTGTGCTGCCTTAGTTGCCAAATCGCGGGCACCTCCTCAAACTAAATTTCTTAATTCGTCAGGAAGCTTTGTTTATTGTTTCATTCTCCCGTAGGAGCCTTATATAGCTGTTCCTGTTATATCTGTCTATGAATCAGATAAATATAATACGATATTTTTAGATAAAAAGCAATAGTTGATTTTTTCAATAAAGGCATATAAAAACCCTGAGTCATAAACTCAGAGCGAAGGTATCAGACGTGCCGACGAATTCATAGCAGCAAAGCCGCCTTCCTTAATGTAGCTTCTCCCTCCGGGGAGCTGGCGGCATGCGGAGCATGTCGACTGAAGGGTGGCAAGGGAATTGATTTCGTAGGGAGTCAAAGACGACTGAGAAATCAATGACACGCTTCTCCATAAATCTCGTTCGAAGGCAAACGGTTAGTGGAGAGTATGACTCAGGTGGTGAGGAAAACCGCAGAATGTTAGACAAAAGTCTTGGCGCCGTTGACCACAAAGGCTTTATGATTACAAACTATAAAGTCTTTACAACAACCTCGGGTCTCTCTCGGCTCAACTCTTAACTCTGCTTTTCCCAACTCTGTCATTTTCCTTCCATCGGAAAGGGAATTTGAAGGGATTTGAAAAAAGTTTAAAAAAGTACTTGACGAAATAGGGGTTATGTACTAGAATACTTAAGTGTCACGGGGCATAGCGCAGTTGGTAGCGCACCTGCTTTGGGAGCAGGGGGTCGCCAGTTCGAGTCCGGCTGCCCCGACCAATTATGGCTCAGTAGCTCAGTTGGATAGAGCAACCGCCTTCTAAGCGGTGGGTCGGGGGTTCGAATCCCTCCTGGGTCACCATATAGACAAAGACAGGATCTCTTGAAACCTATGGTTTGATGAGACTCTCTAAGACTCCTTGAGGGGTCTTTTTTTATTTCTGTTATATCGAGTTGGAAAAGGCAGAGCCCCGCGGTGGTTGTAAAGACTTTATGATTTTCTTATAAAGCCGAACGGTCATCACGCGATACCATCAGTGTCTCATAGTGCGGTTGCCCCTTCTGTCTGATTGACTGAAGTCTGACCGTCTGATTTGTCCTGTAAGATTCTCAACCCGGGACTCTATCTACCCCACAAGCAAAAAGAGAGCCGTTTTCACGGCTCTCTTTAACATCTAAAAGGGCAGGCCCCTTACTTATTATTCTTCAGTTTCTTCAGTTTCTTCTTCTCCAGTGATGACGTCGATGGAGGCGATGCGGTCTCCTTCTTCCAGTCTCTGGAGGATGACGCCCTGACCGGCTTTTGCTTTCTTGCTGCTGATCTGGCTTGCCTTTGTCTTGATGGTGATGCCCTGTTCAGATACACCGACCAGTTCATCAGTATCATCGGCAGCGACGAGAGCGACTACTTCAAATCCTTTCTTGAAGTTTCTTACGCCCATGCCGTTTCTGCCCTGGATGCGGTAAGCGTCAGCCTTGTTTCTCTTAGCATTGCCGTCAGCAGAAATGGTGAAGATATCCTTATCTGCTGCAATGACCGCGCCGACTACTTCATCCTGCATATCTTTGGAAGTAGAGAGACGGATGCCGTGAACGCCAGCGGCTGCTCTGCCCATGGAACGAACCACTCCGTCTCCAATGGAGAAGCGGATAGCCATGCCGAACCGGGTTCCAAGGATGACATCTTCATCCCCTTTGACACGGATGACAGTGACCAGTTCATCCCCTTCATTGAGGCGGATAGCGATGAGTCCATTCTTGTTGATGTTCTTGTATTCAGAAATCGCAGTCTTCTTCACATAACCCAGCTTTGTGATCATGAGGAGATACTGTGCTTCTTTTTCTGTAGCATCAATATCAAGCAGTTCAGTGACTCTTTCACCGGCAGAAAGGCCCGGGATATAGTTGATGAGAGCGCTGCCTCTGGCTGTTCTGCCGGATTTTGGCAGATCCACCGCAGTCTTCATATATACCTTGCCCTTATTGGTGAAGAAGAGGATACGGTTATGTGTGGATGTGTTCAGTATCTTCCATACATAGTCTTCATCCTTCATCTTCATGCCGGAAACGCCGCGGCCGCCTTTTCTCTGTACTCTGATATCGCTGGAATCCATCCGTTTGATGTAATTCTGCTTTGTCAGGGTGACAGTCATCGGTTCATCAGGAACGAGATCGGTGATATCGAATTCTTCCTGAGCAGCAGCGATTTCTGTTCTTCTGTCGTCGCCGAATCTATTCTTTTCATCCTGCAATTCTTCTTTGACAACGTTCATAATCTTTTCTCTGCTGGAAAGGAGATCTTCCAGGTATGCAATAGTTTCCAGCACATCCTTATAATCTGCTTCCAGTTTGTCTCTTTCCAGACCTGTCAGTTTTCTGAGACGCATATCCAGAATAGCCATAGCCTGCTTGTCGGAAAGTTCGAACCGGGTCATCAAGGCACTCTTTGCGATTTCATCGGTCTGAGATTCTCTGATAGTCTTGATGACTTCATCGATATGATCCAGCGCAATGAGGAGACCTTCCAGGATATGAGCCTTTGCCTTCGCCTTATCCAGTTCGTACTGGCTTCTTCTGGTAATGACTTTTTCCTGATGTTTCAGATAATAGTAAAGAATCTGCTTCAGATTCAGGATCTTCGGATGTCCATCCACCAGTGCCAGCATGATAGCGCCGAAATTGATCTGCATCTGGGTGTGCTTGTACAGATTGTTCAGCATGATTTCCGGGCTCACATCGGCACGGAGTTCGATGGCAATACGCATGCCTTCGCGGTCAGATTCATCACGGAGCATAGTGATGCCGTCCAGCACCTTCTGCCGCTGGAGATCTGCAATGGTAGCAATCAGTCTGGCCTTGTTCACCTGATAAGGGATCTCGGTCACAATGATTCTGTGCTTACCCCGGCTCCCTTCCATTTCTTCAATTTCAGTCTTTGCTCTCAGAGTAATGGAACCGCGGCCTGTCTTGTACATATCTTCGATGCCCTTATGGCCCATGATGATGCCGTAAGTCGGGAAATCCGGACCCTTGATGTACTTCATCAGTTCATCGATGGTAATATCTGGATTATCAATCATGGCAGAAAGGCCATCCACCACTTCAGACAGATTGTGGGGCGGAATATTGGTAGCCATACCTACTGCAATACCGTAGGAACCATTCACCAGAAGATTTGGAATACGGGACGGCAGCACTACCGGTTCCTGAAGGGAACCATCATAGTTCGGCATGAAATCCACTGTATTCTTATCAATATCCCGGAGCATTTCCAGCGTAATCTTCGCCATGCGCATTTCTGTATAACGCATAGCTGCCGGGGAATCGCCGTCCACAGAACCAAAGTTACCGTGGCCATCTACAAGGAGGTAACGGGTAGAGAAATCCTGCGCCATGCGGACTGCAGATTCATACACCGCAAAATCGCCATGGGGATGAAATTTACCAAGTACATCGCCGACGATACGGGCGGATTTCTTATAAGGCTTGCCAGGAAGCATGCCTGCCTCATTCATCGCATAGAGAATACGGCGGTGAACAGGCTTCAATCCATCCCTTACATCAGGAAGCGCACGGGTCACAATGACCGACATGGCATAGTCGATGTAGGAATTTTTCATCTGTCCCTCAAGCGGGGTACTGACGATCTTACCTTCCTTCCATTCTATAGAATCCATAGAATCTATACACTCTCCTTTACTGGTACATAAAAAAAACAGCGGCCCCCAAGGGATCCCTCTGTCTCCCAGAACTTTATAACTTTATTATACCATAAAAACCGCTCATAAGCCATTTTAACCTATTTTTTGACGATTTTTGCAAAAAATTATACGGAAATTCTGAAATTGTTTATTTCCTGTAAGAGCCATTTAAAGCGAAAAAGATAGAGCCCCGAGTTGAGCGCAGAGAGCCCTGAGAAGGTAAAAAAATTATAATTTTTACATTTATATTTCGGCCAAGCCTCATTCCTTAATGTGGGCTCCCCCAGGAGAGCAGTGAACTGGTTTCGCAGGGAAACGAAATCGACTGAGAGGCCTGTGAATCGCCGAACTACGGAAATCGCATCGCGATTTTCGTTCGGGGAAAGTCATTTCTCCTGGAAGGAGAAATGGAAAGGGGTTCATTGGCTTATTTAAGTCTGTTGCATCGCTAGTGAAACTTATCCAAGATGTAGCGCTCAACTCTCTCTTTTCCCCATCGAAAAAGGCCTCCCCGTTGCCGAGGAGGCCTTTCCCGAAAAAAATCATAGAAAGGAGTGTCCAAATGATTGGGATAGAGAGGACACTCCCTATGTAATTAATTATAGCAAGAATATAACAAAATTTAAATCCCTTTCTTTCATTTTTCATGAACATTTTCGAATAAAGATTTTCTTCTATAAATTCACTTTCATTCATACTGATTTTTATATATAATAAGAAAAATAGTCCGTGTTATCTCGTTCCGTGTTATCTCGTCCCTGTCATAATGGTTCGTGTTATCTCGTATTCTGGAGGATTCAAATGAAAAAAATTCTGGCACTCATCATTCTTGCCATTGCAATACTTATCGGAGGCGGTTACTTTGTTTACGTCCACTTCATCAGCGGCGGCCCATGGCACGGTACCTGGTGGGGCGTTCAGGACGCAGGGGTCAACTGGTCCGGCGACAATATAAGAAATCTGGAAACCCTCACATTCACAAAGAATGATGACGGCAGCATCACTGTAGAACACAAAGTCCAGCAGGGCAGCAAAGAAGTCAATGGCTCCTTAAACGGCACAGGCAAAGTAGACGGCGCCCGCCTCGTCATCACCCCCTCCTCGGGAAAACGAGACCTCATCCTCTCCTACAACACCATGTCCAAAACCATTGAAACCCCGCTGACCAATGCAGACAAGACTCCCGTCACATTAAAAGAACTCACCACTGACAACAATGACGAAATGGAACAGATCCGGAGCGAAATCGTTCAGATCTCCCAGAAACCAATGAACAAAATCGACACCACCCTCTCTGCATCCAAAAGCTAAGATGCCGGCGGCAGCTTAGAGAGTTGATATCCCTAAGAAGGTGTCGACAAAGCCAACGAGTATACAAAAACAGCGTTGAACAATACGTTCAACGCTGTTTTTTTCGGCAAAGCTGCCTTCCTTAATGTGGCTTCTCCCTCCGGGGGAAGTACCACGACAGGCTGTCGTGGGGATAGGGGAAAGCCGCACTATGAGAAGCTAATGGTCTAACGCCGTTGACAGTCAAGGCTATATAAGAAAAAATTATGAAGTTCTTACAACCGCCTCGGGGCTCTCGACGCTCAACTCTTAACTCTTCTCATGCTTTAAAGCATGAGCTTAAGTCGTCAGCATCGCTAGTGACTCTCTACGCTCTCTTCAGCGTAAACACAGTCAGTTCTCTTTCACAGCTCCACCGGAAGGGGAACCAGCTTCCTGTGCCTACAGAGACATAGCCCTTATGGATGCCGTCGCTGTACATGCCTCTGGTGTAGGTGAAAGGCGTGATGATCGGTTTTCCAAAGAGGCCGAACTGGGTACCGTGAGTATGTCCGGTGAGGGTGATGATGGCGCCCCGTTTCAGTCCTTCATCGATGAATGCAGAATGGTGAGCAAGGAAGATGACATTGCTTCCTTCTGGCACTCCATCCCAGGCTTCATCTGCCATTTCTTTTATCTCTTTTTTCATGGCGCTTCCCTTGGCCCAGGGATAATCGACACCGGTGAAGTAGAGGACGTCACTGCCCCGCCGGATGGCTTCATGGCTATTTACGATGCGGTGGACCGGCGTGGTGTCCAGTTCCTGTTCGATATAGTCCTTCCCTCTGTAGTATTCGTGATTCCCCCAGACGTAAAGGATGCCGTCAGGGAAATCTTTGTATCCTTCAGAAAGTGCCTTGGCGGCATCTGGCATATAGCGCACATCGTCGATGAGGTCACCGGTGAAGGCAAGGATATCTGCTCCTTCCACATGAGCTCTTTCGATTTCCGCCGGAAGGTCGCTGTACCGGAAATAGGGGCCGATGTGGGTATCGGTCACCTGAGCAATCTTATATCCTTCAAAGGAAGCAGGAAGATTATCTACATAAAGATCGTAATGTTCCACTCTCTCGCTGGTATTCCCATCTACCGAACCGTAGACACCAATCCCCACTGCTGCCAGGATGGCCGCAAGGGAGAGGCGCTGCGCCCAGAGTTTCCCATTTTTCGGGATAGAGACAAGAGCGAGGATGAAGAGGAGCGGCAGTGCAATGATTTCTGCCACCATGAGTCCCGTCATCCCATAAGCAAGCCAGAGACTCCAGAGGCCGAAGCCGTCATATCCTTTTGCATACCAGAGGAAATAGTAAGCCGCCGCAAAGCTGATGGCCCAGCTTCCCAGAAGTTGGAAGAAAATGCTTCTCTTCCGGAAGATCCAGACAAATAAAGCGCCGTTCAGAAGTCCCATGAGGGAAAAGAACATGAGTATCATCCGTTCAAACAAAATATCACTCCTCTCCGTCAAAGAAATAGTCTTCTACCCAGGCCGCCAGTTTCGCATGAGGCCCGGCGAGCGGTATCTTCTTATATTCTTCCGGACTGAACCACCGGTATTCTCCTTCTGGAACAGTCCCTCCTTCCATCACATAAGCATCCATATGCCAGATGCGATGGGTAAATACATGTTTATAATGCCAGAGAGCCTCTCCTGCCTCCCCCTTGAGCTTCTCTTCCAGCTCCTTTCTGGCGCCTTCCTTTGTTTCCGAAAGGACCATGGGAAATTCCCACATGGAAGCCAGCATGCCTCTGGATGGCCGGAGATGGAGGAGCACCTTTCCTTCTTTCATCACAATGGCGCAGGCGGCCTGTTCTTCCTTCTGCGCTTTTTTCTTCGTGCGGATAGGAAGTTCCTTCTCCCGTCCCCTTTCCAGTGCCAGACATTCATTCCGGAGGGGACAGATTTCGCACCGTGGATTCTTCGGGATGCACACTTCAGACCCAAGATCCATGAGAGCTTCATTGAAATCCCCTGCTCTGTCAGGAAGAGTTTCCTCCACAAGGCCGGTGATTTCCTTCTTCCCCTTTGTCTTTAAGATATCCTCTTCCACATCATAGAGCCTGGCATAGACCCGGAGCACATTGCCGTCCACCGCCCCTTCTTTCTTTCCATAGGCCATGGAAAGGATGGCTCCGGCCGTATAGTCCCCGATGCCTGGAAGGGCACGGATTTCCTCCTTGCTTTCCGGGAGACGGCTTCCATAATGGTCTGCCATTTCTCTGGCCGCTTTATAGATATTCCTTGCCCGGCTGTAATAGCCAAGTCCCTGCCACTGATGGAGCACATCTTCCTCTTTCGCCTCTGCCAGCGAGGAAATCGTAGGAAACCGTTCCATCCAGCTGTTGAAATATGGCTTCACCGCTTCCGTTCTCGTCTGCTGCAGCATGATTTCAGAAATCCACACATGGTACGGATTCCTTGGTTTCGCCTCCCGCCAGGGAAGGTCTCTCTTATGCCCGTCAAACCATGAAAGAAGGAGCGATGGCCATTGATTGCCTGGTTTCTTCATTATTCCATTTCCTGAAAATCATAATCGTATACAGTCTCTCCATCTTCTGCAAAGTAAATGATGCCCCTTATTTTCTTTCCTGAAAGGAGGAGCGGCAGCCATACTTTATCTGCCATCCACATTTCATCGTAAGGAAACTCGGAAGGATCAAACCAGCGGGGTTCCATTTCATCAGAAAGATGAGGCGTCCCCTGCCAGCCTTTAGCGAAATAAACGATGCCTGCATGGGACCAGCGGGGGTCGGAAGGCTGATGGAAATAGAGATCTCCTGCCATTTCAAGAGATGAGGGCGGCACAATGAGGCCGCATTCTTCGAAAAGCTCTCTTGCTGCGCACTCCCTCATGGTCTCTCCCTCCTCTATCTTTCCTCCAAAGCCATTCCACTTGCCGTATCCCATGCCCCGTCTTTTCCGGCCGAGGAGTATCTTGCCGTCTTCACGCACCGGATAGACCAGAGAGGTATCTCTCATGATTTCATCCCTTCGTAAGTTTCAAAATACATTTCCCTGTAAATCCGCTTCCCTGCTTCCGTCTTATAGAGCCGGTGATAGAGGGCTTCATTCTGCTGATGGGTGGCGCCGCTTTCATACTGGTTCACCAGCATATCTGCTTCTGCCAGTATCTGGGCATCCAGGCCGTCGATGCTTCCATAGGAATGATGATGGGCGATGAGCCAGAGGATGCGGTCGATCTCCTCTTCCTCAAATCCCACCTTCTCCAGCATGGGCTTTGCTTCATCAGGTCCCAGTTCCTGCTGGATCATACCGTCATTTCTTCCATAAAGCTTTTCACCTTTGTGGATACCGATATCGTGGACGTAAGCAGCAGCCTCCAGTACATAAAGAGTATAGGCGTCCAGTCCTTCTTCAATCCCGATCTGCCGAGCAAAAGCATGAACCTTGAGGAAATGGTGAATCCGTCTGGGATCCCCTTTATCATAAGCAATCATCTCTTTGCATAGTATACTCAACTTATCCATTTCAGGACTCCTTTCATTTATTTTTATTTCATTATATAAGAAACGTCAAAAGATGGACATATGTTTTGCCCTAAAAGCAAGATGCGAGATAAAACATGAAGCGCACTAAACGCCTCGGCGCCCCCAGGAGTGCAGTGAACATGATTCGGAGGAGCTTGCGACGCTCGAATCATCGTGAACGCCGAACTACGGAAATCGCTCAGCGATTTTCGTTCGGAGGAGCTGGCGCTGGGCAAGCCCCAGCGTCTGAGGGGGTTCAGTTTGTAACCATGTTCGCACTACCAGTCTTCTTACCTCTCCCCCAAAAAGACTTCATAATTACAAACTGTAAAGTCTTTACAACCACCTCGGGGCTCTCTGCGCGGGGCTCTCAACTCTGCATTTTCCAAAAGAAAACGGCATGGCCTTCGCCACACCGCTTCGTGTCAGATGAAATTATTTTGTCAGTTTCTGTACTACAGAAGATGTTACGTCTACGCCGCCATCAACTACAGCACCCTGTTCCAGAATTACATCAAGGCCTTTTTCCTGACGAACCTGCTGGATAGCTTTCATGATATCAGAGAGAATCGGCTGCATAGCAGATCTTTCCTTCTGATCCATTTCCTTCTGGAGTTCCATAGCAATCTGCTGTTTTTCCTGGTCAGTCTTGCCTGCAGAACGCTTCTTGAAAGTTTCTTCAGCTTTCTGAGCAGCTGTTCTCATATCCAGCTGTGCTTTCTGCATTTTTGGATGAGACTGAAGAAGTGCGTTGGAATTTACATAACCAATCCCTGCAGCAGATGCAGAGAACATAGCACCAAATGCGATCATACCAGCAGCTACTGCTGCTACTGTCTTGTTCATTTTCATTGTAATCCTCCTAAACAATGCCCCGTATAGAGCCTGACTAGTATGTCTTAATTTTAATCAATGAATATAGATATGTCAATGGCAGCAGCCTGTTTACATCGAAAAAATCGAGAATTATTCAGTCTTTCCCTTCGCTTCGATAGCAGCGGTCTCCGCCTCTTCCTCCATGGCCTGCTTGGCTTCCTTCAGTGCTGCTTCCCGCACTTCTTCCTTCTTTTCCTTCTTCTTTGTGAAATGGGAAATCACTTCAGGCACCATATTGAGTACCCGGTCGATAGTGCCGTTAGCAGACGCATTCTTGATGGAGAAGAGTTCCACTCTTTCCCCTTTCATGATGAGGACTGCGGTGGGTGTCACCTTGCCGCCGCCGGCGCCGCCTGCTGCCTGGGCGCCATGAGCCCCGGTACCGAAACCAAAGGAAATATCTACGAATGGAACGATAGTGGCATCCCCCAGATAAATCGGTTTGCCTACCACTGATTCCGTAGTAATCATGTTCTTGAAGTCCTGAAAAATCTGTTTTCTTACTTCATCATCCATTTGAATTTCCCCCTTTTCTGAAATGCCAGAAATCTCTCGCCTCTCTGGACAGAGCCAGCCTGAGAAGCAGATAAAGTACATAGAGGGGAATCAGTCTGCCCTGTCCTTTTCCTTTCAGATCCCACTCTTTATCCGTATAATTCCAGAAAATACTTTCCGCCCCTTTCGGCCAGAGCGCAAAGGCTGTGCCTGCAAGGATTCCTGTATGCATCGGATTTCCCGTGCCCAGCCTCCCTTCCACTTCCCAGTGATAAGGAGCGCCGTGGACGATCGCAAGATAGACGGCGGTAAGGATTTTCCCTATAAGTCCATTATCTAACGCAAAATAGAACTGTGCAAGGAGGGAAGGCTTTTTTCTTTCCTCCTGGGAAATCTTTTCATCGTCCCCGGAAGGCCCATCGCCCTCTTCTCTATCTGCCTTTTCTTCTTTTTCCGAAATAGAATCTTCCTTCTCTTCAGAAATTTCCTTTTTATTTTCTATATCTATATGGGACGTTTCTTCATTTCCACCATGGGAAATGATTTCCACCTTCACATCCTCTGCTGCCTTCTCTCCATGGCGCTCTTCCAGTTCATCAAGCGCTTCATTCAGTTCATCCAGTGCATCATCGGTTTCCTCTTCCATTTCTTCCTTCTTCTTCAGAGACGGGAAAACCATTTCCTTAGAAAGAAGTCCGAAAAGTACTCCGCCCTTCACCTTCACATTCCATTTCTGGAAAATAAGGGAATAGGTCACAGGGATGGAGAGCAGGAGGACAATCACCAGAATGACAGCCAGCAGAATGTAAAGTATGATCATAGCGACTCATATAGACGGCTCAATGCGGCGGCCGCCTCTTTGACCTCCTTTACCAGATACGAAGGTGCCCGCATCTTCACCAGGGGCGCATGCTTCAGTGCCCAGGATTTCATAGCCTCCGCCGGAAGAGTCACCTCCACAGTGACCTGGTCCTGCCGAGCCGAAATAATGCGGGCGGATTTCCCGAAATCATCAATAATATCATTCATCAGATGCCAGTCTGCATCAAAGGTACAGAGGACCGGCACCCCGGTATACATGCCCCGGTAGGCAAAAATATAATCCGTCAGCTTGCCGCCTTTTTCCAGACTGTCCAGCGTCGTCTGCAGGCGGACCGGTTCTTCCAGGATTTCAATCTCTGCCATGAAATCCACTTTGAAAACCGATACCTCTTCGCTTCCTTCCAGATTGCAGAGAAGCACATACCGGTCATCAGAAGCGATGAGACGGTAAGGACTTGCCTGATACCTTCTGTCCTCCCCGGACACCGTGCGGCCATGATGTTTCTTACCATCGGCCTCATAATGGTCATAGAAGAAACGGATCTGCTTCTTCTGTGTACAGGCCCGGGAAAGGATTTCCAGCTCCCTATCCACATCGGTCCCGCTACGGAGAGCAGGAAGATTCCTTACATTTTCCTTCCCGTCTTCAAAAGAATGGCTGTGAAGCTTTTTCAGTTTTTCAGAAAGAGTCTTCACCTGCTGCATGGGGATGTGGGAAAAATAGAGAAGGTCGATGAGCTGCTTCAGCTCTTCCTGGGAAATCGCATGGTCCCAGTACCAGTCAAGAGCCAGAGTAGTCTCTTTCCCATTTACCACTCTCGTCACTTCCCGGCACATCACCGGCATCCCGGCCTCCCGGAGGCGAGCCAGATTGCGGCTGATGGATTTCCTGTTTACTGTCATGCCGTATTTCTTCTCTAAATACTCCAGGATTTCCTGCTGGGTCAGAGGATGCTCCTTATCGGACTCCCGGAGAAGCACCTGGGCTATCCGCATGATAGACATTTTACTGCCTGTATCTTCTGCCAAACCTGTCACCATCCCCTGATTTTAGAAATCACTGCATCACTCACCCAGGTCGCCAGTGCTGCCAGCGGTTTCACAAAAGTCATCACATAAGGACGATGGAGTCCCCAGTGCACAAAACCGGCGATCGTAAGACCTCCCAGCAGATCACTGGGATAATGGACGCCGGAGAAAAGGCGGGAAAAGGCAAGGATAGTTGCAAGCACCGCCATCACCTTCGACCCTTTCACATGGTAAGCGATGAGTTCCATCACTACCAGAGCGCCATTCATCGTATGATTGCTCGGGAAAGACGCATTCGCCTTATGGCCGGTGAAATTCCAGATTCGTGAATCCTGGCGGAAAGGACGCTCTCTCTTCCAGATTTTCCCGATACCATAAGAAATAAGGGAAGCGATGCACACTCCAAGAAATGCAAGGATACAGCACTCTCTTCTCTTCTTCTTATCCTCTCCTGGCAGGAACCACATCATCAGTCCATAAATCACAAAAGCCCAGTGACCATACCGGGCGATGAGATCCAGCATCAGATCCACAGGCCTTACCCTGCCGGCGAGCCCGTTGATTTTACGTACTATCTCAAAATCCATATTCCGATTCACAGTCAGCACCTCTTCTCAAAAATACCTTCCTGAAAGTTACCGGTGGATATTCTTTCTCATTTTAACATAATTATTACACTTTTGACAAAAAGGCTGCCCTTCCCGTATGTGTCAAGTTTTTCTCGGTTGAGAAGAAACCTCTTATCAACCGAGAAAAACTTGACACATACAGCGCCGCTAATGACTCCATCATCACTCTATCTTTTTTTGCTATAATAATCAAAGCAAAAAAACGGAGAACTCATATGAGAAAATTTTTAATCACCATTGCGGTCATCCTGGGCATCGCAGGCACCATCCTTCTGAATGCCCTCACCTTTTCATCCCGCTACAAGCAGATGACAGAAACAAGGATCATCGTAAAATCTGCAAATGACACCTTCATGGGAAAGCAGCTCAAAGCTTTCTTCCAGAGAGAAGACCTGGAAGAAAAACTCACCGGCCAGCTGGAAGAACTCGCCCTCTTCCCTGACCATCCTTCCTGGAATCAGGAACTCGCCTCCCTCATCGTCGCCACGGGAAAAGAAATCTCCCTGGAAGACATCCGCCTCCAGGGCCGCCGCTACTACGGCGGCTACCGCATCCGCTTCACACTTCCCCCAGACGAAGCAGCCCTTTGGGAAAAGCGAATCAAAGAAAAATTTGCCAATGACTCCCCAGAAGACCTGGCCTCCCATTCCACATCCCGCATCAAACTCAAAAAATACAGCGGATGGGAAGAAAAAACATCTGACCAAGGCACATCCTACCACATGGGCAGCGCCGTCTTCCTCGTCACCGAAAGCGGCCTCACCCAGCTCGTCTACATCACCGCCATCTCAGAAAAAACAGAAAAAGGCCTCACCACCACCCTCTTCATAGCCGATCACGACCAGGGCCAAAAGGGCATCCCCTTCCTCGACATGGCACTCGCAGACACTCAATAGCGAATCACCGACTTGAGAAAAAATCATCTGAACTAGAAAAATGGCCAACGGCCAAACCAAAAGCAGCGTTGAACAAACCATTCAACGCTGTTTTATTAGTAATGCCTCCTCAGTGTTGGGCTCCCCCTTCCGGGGGAACTGGCGACATGTGGAACATGTCGACTGAAGGGGGAAAACCGCCATCAGAACTCACAAGTCCTTGAAACAGGGCTGCCCCCTTTAAGAGCACGAAGTGCTCAGTAGACGGGGTGGCAGTGGACATGAGTTGCACTAGCGAACATGATTCGGAGGAGTCAGACGACGCTCGAATCATTGTGAGTCAATGACAGCCGTAGCATAGGAGCATGCAATGCGACGCATAAATCATAGTGAATCGTTTCTCCATAAATATCTTTCGAAGACAAAAGGATAGTGGAGAGTATGACTCAGGTGGTGAGGAAGTCTTTTGACTGAAAGGCAAAAGAAAGGGGGAAATCCGCACTATGAACCTCTAAAGGTATAGCGCCGTTATTCGTAAAGGCTATATACTCATCGGCGGAGCCGATACCACCTCTCAAATCGTTTACTAACCTGTTCAATTTCGGCGCCCCCAGGAGACCAGTGAATCGCCGTTCTCTGGAAGTCGCGGGGCGACTTTCTGTCGGGGGGAGCTGGCGGCAGGCTTCGCCTGACGACTGAAGGGGTTCAGTTCGTAACCATGTTCGTACAAAGGTCTTCTTACCTCTACAAAAAAAGCTTCATAATTACAAACTATAAAGTCTTGACAACCTTCTCTCAACTCTGTAAAAAAAAGTGTGAAAGAATGCCAATCCATTCTTTCACACTTTTTTTACTTTTCCTTCTGTTTTCTTATAGCTTCTTCTTTTTCTTTCCGTGCTTTTTCATATACCCCGGATTTCTTCAATCCCAGAGAGATAAGAGCCACAATGGAACCAAGAAGAAGGAAGAGATTGATCGTAGTGAAACCTTCGCCCCAGATAATGCGGAAAAGCGCATAGACGAAAACCACCACCAGTAAAAAATCCTGAAATTTTGCGAACATAGCCTGCCTCCGATTCAACATACTTTAACCATAGCGGAAAAAGATGCTTTCGTCAAGTCAGAGCCCCTTTTCACTCTCTGCAATCTCAGCCACAGAGTAGAGCGCCGCCTTTCCAGAAATCCGGATACGGTCCCCCTCCATCTTACAGTAAAGAGTCCCGCCTCTTTGAGACGCCTGATACGCCACGATTTCATCCTTCCCCAGTTTCCTTGCCCAGTACGGAACGATATGACAATGGCCACTCCCGCACACCGGGTCTTCCTCTACATCCAGCTTTGGCGCAAAACTCCGGGAAACCGAATCATAGTCCTTCCCTCTGGCTGTAATATGAAGAAGAAGCCCATCCAGCGCCTTCACCTTCTCCATATCCGGCGCCGCTTTTCTCACGTCCTCTTCCGTAGGAAGAATGCAGAGCAGATCCCTTGCCATCCACGCCTCCAGAGGTCTTACACCGATAGCCTCTTCCATCCCGTCCGTCACCGGTACCTCTTTCAAATCATAAGCCGGGAAATCCATCTCATAGAACTCGCCCTTCTTCCGTACCACCAGCTCCCCGCTCAACGTATCGAAATGAACTTCATCCCTATCCTTCTCATAGAAACGGAAAAGCACATACCCCGACGCCAGCGTAGCATGGCCGCAAAGATCAATCTCCCCGCCCGGCGTAAACCACCGCAGATGATACTGCCCGTCACCGGTCCTCACCATAAAAGCAGTCTCAGAAAAATTATTCTCCATAGCAATCTTCATCATCATCTCATCAGAAATCCAGCGCTCCATCACACAAACCGCCGCCTGATTTCCCTTAAAAATCTCATCCGTAAACGCATCCGCCACATACTGCTTCATGGTGACCACCCTTTCTTTCATATGAAATCATATATTTTTATATTAACCTTATATAAAGAGAAAGACAATGAAAAAAGGAACAATCTTATACATATCATTCCTTTATAAAATGCATGCAATATTACTTTTTCATCTGCGCTCTTTATATCAAGGATTATTTTCCTAAAGGAATTCAGATTCCACTTTTAATCTTGCGAAAATTTTAATATAAAAAATCATTATAATTAGACTTTGTATAAAAAATTGATTCTTTATTTATCGGAATGTCTATATATCATGTTATAGATTCTGTTTCTTCCCCTGGACCTGGCTTGGTATAATACAAATAACAGCATTTTATCTGGGAGGGCGTATGACCAATATTAAAGACCTGAAAGACGGAGTGTATGATAAAGTCATTTCTATAGATTTTGATCGTAAGCTGAAGGAAGCTTCAGAAGCAAATGAAATCTGGCTAGATAGAGAAGATGTAGATGGACAGGAAGCTGTCCCCTATTTATCTTCCTATTTGGAAAAGCTGATTCGTCTTTGCCTCAAGGATATTGCGGATGATAATCATAATAAAGAGGCAGTGCAAGAAGAACTATCTCTTGCCAATCAGCTGATCCAACTTCTTTCAAAACGTATTTCCAATCTAGGTGAGGGACATGATGTAACAGATGAGAAGTTTATCTTAAAGTCTCTGGAACATCAGCTTAATAAGACGAAGGAGCGGAAATGGGAACTCCCTGCTACTTCTCTTTCCCGATCCTTTCTTTTTACTAACTCAAAAAAAGATGTATCTATGGTTCACGAGTTAGCTAGGGAAATCGCTTGTGCTGATCGCATCGATATGCTTGTCTCCTTCATCCGCTCTTCAGGTCTGAACCTGATTCTTCCCTATCTCCGCCAATTTACCAATCAAGGCGGAAGGCTTAGGATAGTCACTACAACTTATATGGGTGCAACAGATCCTAAAGCAATAAAATTTCTAGCCGAACTCCCTAATACAGAGATAAAGATTTCTTATAACGTGAAAGAGACAAGACTTCACGCAAAGTCCTATATGTTTTATAGGGAAAGCGGATTTTCCACTGCTTATGTAGGGTCGTCCAATCTTTCCAGAGCTGCCATTGGAGATGGCATGGAATGGAATATGAAAGTGACCGAGCAGGACTTACCTAATGTCATCAATAAGATGAAAGCCACTTTTGAAGTTTATTGGCACTCTGATGAATTTCAGGATTTCCATCTTTCCGATATGGATAGACTACAAAAAGCCATTGATAAGGAAAGGCATAGAGATGGCTCTGGATCGTCCAATTCCTACTCCTTCGACATCCAACCCTATTCTTACCAACAAGCCATATTGGATGCCCTTCGCGCAGAAAGATATGGCAAGAATCGTTGGCGTAATCTGGTAGTTGCCGCAACAGGTACAGGAAAAACCGCTATATCTGCTTTTGATTTTCGGAATTTCTATCAAAGTCGAAAGGAAGGAGCAAAGCTTTTATTTATCGCCCATCGGGAAGAAATTTTAAAACAAAGTCTTTCCTGTTTCCGTCAGGTGATGAAAGATCCAAACTTCGGTGAACTGGATGTAGGAAAGTACAGTGCTACCCGTAGTGAGCATCTTTTCATGTCTATTCAGACTTTTAATAGTCACCGTTTCTGGGAAAACATGGAACCTGATTATTACGACATGATCATTGTAGATGAGTTCCATCATGCAGCTGCAAAAGGTTATCAGAAACTTCTGTCTTATTTCCATCCGAAAATCCTTCTGGGACTCACTGCAACGCCAGAAAGAATGGACGGGAAAAACATTCTTTCCTATTTCGATGGAACTATGTCCGCAGAAATCCGACTTCCCGACGCCATTGAAAAGAGACTCCTCTGTCCATTCCATTATTTTGGCGTCAATGATCCCGTCAACCTTGAATCCATCAAGTGGACCAGTGGTCATTACGATGTGAAAGAACTGGAAAATGTATATACCGGTGAAGGCGCACTAGCAAAGCAACGTGCCGGCGCTATTATTCGTGCCCTCGACCGATATACTGCGGATCTCCGGGATGTGAAAGCGCTGGGATTCTGCGTTTCTAAAGCCCACGCCCACTATATGGCTAATTATTTCAATGAAAAGGGCATTAAAGCAAAGGCACTGGATGCCGATACTCCCGATAAAGAAAGAAATGGCGCAAGGCAGGAGTTAGAAAGAGGAGATATTACCATTCTCTTTGTTGTCGACCTTTTCAATGAAGGGGTGGATATTCCAGCAGTCAACACAGTTCTCTTCCTCCGTCCTACCAATTCCATGACTGTATTCCTTCAGCAGCTTGGCCGCGGTCTCCGTTTGTTCAAGGGAAAAGACTGTCTGACTGTATTAGACTTTGTCGCGCAATCAAGCCGTAAATATGATTTCGCATCTCGCTTTACTTCCCTTCTTGGCGATAAACATGTAGTGATTAAGAAGGAAATTATTGAAAAATTCCCTCATGTGCCAAATGGATGCTCCATTCAGCTGGAAGAAATCGCTCAGAAACATGTACTGGATAACATTAACAGCCGACTTAGAAAAAATGATTTTTACATAGAAATGGTACAAAATCTTTCTGCTGCATCGGGCTCAGTACCAAAGGTAAAAGAATTTTTCAAGGCATCTTCTATAGACCCTTACACTTTCTATAATGGAAAAAGGACTTACGCAAGACTTCTGGCAGATGCTGAACTTATCCCTTCTTTCCCGATAACTGAAGAAGAGGAATCACTTCAGAAAGCTATGCCTCGCCTGCTTTCCATAGATTCTCCAAAATGGATTTCCTTTATTTCCAAATGCCATAAAAATATGCCCTCCACTTTTACAAAGTTAGAGCAAACATATCTCCGCATGTGGCAGATGACACTCTTTCCTGATAGCAGTAAGGTAAAATGTAATAAGGTAGAAGAAGCAGTCACCCGTTATGGAAATCAAAAGGAATTAAATCAGGAAATCCTTGATGTGCTGGACTATCAGTATAATCAGATAGACGTGACACCAGAGGATGCAAACTTACCTTACCTTTCACCATTAGAGGTATACTGTAACTATTCTAGAGATCAGATTTTCTCAGCGCTGGGGTTTGAAAAGCCAAGCAGTATCCGTGAAGGAGTTAAATATCTAGATAAAGAAAACAGTGCTATCGTAAATCGTCCAACTGATGTATTCCTTGTCACATTGAACAAATCAGAAAAAGAATTTTCTGATACCACCCTTTATGAAGATTATTCTATCGATAGAAATACATTCCACTGGCAGAGTCAGAGCACCATTACTCCATTCTCTAAAACTGGCCAGAGGTATATCAATCAAAGGGAAAATGGAGGAATCGTACTTCTCTTTGTGAGAAAGAGCAAAAAAGATAGTTATGGCAATTCTATGGCTTATACCTTCCTTGGTACTGCCCACATCATTCATCATGAAGGTTCGCAACCCATAACCATTCTCTATCATCTAGATCATCCAATCCCGGCAAAGTATATCGTAAAGACCGATACTGCCGGCGTTCTCTAATTTCACAATGTAATAAACATAAAAAGCGACCGTAAAAATGATTTCATTTCACAGTCGCTTTTTTACTTCCTTAATTTTCCTGATGATCATGCACATCGGGATAATTATTTATTTGATAGAGTCAAAATAAGTTTCTATATTAATAGCGTTTTATATACTCAATGGGAACGCCGATATCTTTACTCTGCGCTCATAACTCATAGCTTATAGCTGTTCATTTACCGTATTCCTAATTCTATAAATTCATTCTCTGTAAGTTTGAGTCCGCTATTTATAAGCCGTTCTCCCCGATGGTCATAAATTTCTTTCAGCATATCAATTCTGTCCGATTTCAGTCCCAAATGGATACGTCGGTGACAGATGGGACACAGGCAGATGATATTAGCATACACATCAAGACTATGTTCAAATTCTCCCTGTTCAGACATAGGTATCAGATGATGGCCTTCCATGTATGGGTGACGGGTACTTTCGGCAATGAAGGTTTGATGTTCAGGGTGCAATTCACATGTAAAGCCTGCAAATTCAAGTACTTGATTGCGGATGATAGAAGAACGGCGCCAACGCTTGATAAATCCGGTAGAAGCACCTCCAGGTTCTTCACTATGATCAATAATGGCTTCAGGAGCCGCCGGAAGGTCCATATTCCTTACGTCTATGACTTTTCCATTCTCCGCATTGATGAAATTTCCTTCTGCAAAGTCGATATAATGTTTGAGCCCCGCCCCATACATATTATTGCCCCTCTTATCCTGTGCCATGAAATCTTCATCTTGATATAAGATATCCCGCAAATTAATGAGCCGATCTAAGTCTAATACTTCGTAAATACTCTGCTTCAATAATCCCTTTTCTCGTAGATATTTAGAAACTGTATTCAACGCATTAAAGTAATGTCTTGCAGTGGATGGTGCTAAATGCAGTACTTCCTCAATGTATCTGCCAAAATACAACCGTAACGCATCATATGTTCCTTGCTCTTGGATTCTCCTGCCCATCTCTTCACCCCCATCTAGTTCTAAATCTATATGTATTATATCAGGAATACCGCTGTGTAGGAATGAAATAAAGATATAAGAGCGATGAGCCCATAGCAGTGGTATCGGCTCTGCCGATGAATATATAGAGAGAAATGACAGCACGACGATTTCTATCAAATAAATAATGATTACCGATGACAGCGCAGTATATAAGCCGTCAAAAATTCCACATCAAAAAGCTGCCAGTTCTCACTGACAGCTTTTTAAATTATCTGATTTCTCATCGCATGTATTAACATGTTCAATCTCGGCGCCCCTAGGAGTGCAGTGAACTGGTTTCGCTGGGAGACGTAGTCGACTGAGAAGCCAGTGAATCACCGAAATCTGGAAATCGCACCGCGACTTTCAGTCGGGGGAGCTGGCAACGACCGAAGGACGTTGACGAGGGAGAAATGCCTGGAAAAGCTCAGAGCTTTTCTGGCATGAGATTTATTTAAACCGCAAGCGCCGCTAGTGTCATCACCCTAAAAGGCATTCATGCCTTTCAGCATGTATGGCACTTTTCGTAGAGGCCGTGGGCCTTGAGGAGGTCGATCATGGTTTCTCCTATAGAGGCTACGGTTTCGGCTACCGGGATGCCTGCAGCTTCTAAGGCAGCGATTTTTTCTGCTGCGGTGCCTTTACCGCCGGTGACGATGGCGCCTGCGTGGCCCATTCGTTTGCCTGGAGGTGCCATGCGGCCTGCGATGAAGCCGGCTACTGGTTTCTTCATGTTTTCTTTGATCCATTCAGCAGCTCTTTCTTCAGCATTGCCGCCGATTTCGCCGATGAGGAGGACGGCATCGGTGTCCGGGTCTTCGTTGAAGAGTTCCAGAGCGTCGATGAAGTCGATTCCCTTAATGGGGTCGCCGCCGATGCCGATGGCGGTGGTCTGTCCGATGCCTGCGTGGGTGAGCTGGAGGGTGGCTTCATAGGTGAGGGTACCGGATTTGGATACCACGCCTACGTGGCCTTTCCTGAACATCTGGGCAGGGATGATGCCTACGTTGCTCTGGTCTACGGAAATGATACCCGGGCAGTTTGGTCCGAGGAGTCTTGTTTTCTTTCCTTCCATGTAGCGGTGGACGCGGACCATGTCTTCTACCGGGATGTGTTCGGTGATGCAGACAACGAGGTCCAGTTCAGATTCTACGGCTTCGAGGATGGCGTCTGCCGCAAAGGGAGCAGGTACGAAGATGATGGATGCATTGGCGCCGGTGGCCTGTACAGCATCTCTTACAGTATTGAAAATGGGAACGCCCTGAGTGAGCTGTCCGCCTTTTCCCGGTGCGGTACCAGCTACGATGTTGGTGCCATAGGCCAGCATCTGTTCTGTATGGAAGCTGGCAGCCCGGCCGGTGATTCCCTGAACAACTAATTTTGTATTTTTATTGATTAAGATACTCATATCCAGCCCTCCTTATTTTTCCTGATTCATTTCTCTTTCTTTTTCTTCTTTTGCCAGGGTAATGGCCATTTTAGCGCCTTTGCTCATGTCGTCTACAGGGTAAATGTTCTTTACATGGGCATTATCCAGGATTTCTCTGCCTCTTTCTACATTTCTGCCTTCGAGACGGACGATGACAGGAATTGGGAATTCTTCTTTTCCGCCGGAGAGCATGGCCGCTGCTTCTACGATGCCTTCTGCAATGACGTCGCATTTATTGATGCCGCCGAAGATGTTGATGAGGATGCTGTGTACCTGATGGTCTTCGAGCATGATATTGAAAGCAGCTACGATTTTTTCAGGGGTGGAGTCACCGCCAACGTCGAGGAAGTTGGCCGGTTCGCCGCCGTTTTCTTTGATGATGTCTACGGTAGCCATGGCAAGGCCTGCACCATTAACCATGCAGGCAACGTCGCCGCCGAGGTTGACGTAGTTCAGTCCTTCAGCTGCTGCTTTTCTTTCTTTGTCGTCTTCTTCGGTGATGTCGCGGAGATCGACGATGTCAGGATGACGGGAAAGGGTGCTGTCGTCAAAGGTGAGTTTGGCATCGATAGCAACGACGTCGTTTTCCTGGGTGACTACGAGAGGATTGCATTCTGCCAGGGAGCAGTCTTTGTCGATGAAAAGTTTGTACAGTCTATTCATGAAGGTAGAAGCTTTATGGATGACTGCCTGTTCCATATGAAGGGCATAGGCCATGCGGACAGCCTGGAAGTTGGCAAGGCCGATAGCCGGATCAATGTATTCTTTGATGATTGCATCCGGATTGGCAGCTGCTACGTCTTCAATGGACATGCCGCCGGATTCAGAGGCCATCATGACGACGCAGCGGGATTCTCTGTCTACCAGGAAGGAGAGGTAGTATTCTTTCTTGATGTTCACGCCGGCTTCGATGAGAAGGCGGTGTACTTTCTTCCCTTTCGGTCCGGTCTGGCGGGTGACGAGGGTGCTGCCGAGAAGGGAACGGGAGTACATTCTGACTTCGTCAGGATTGCGGGCGATTTTGACGCCACCTGCTTCCCCTCTGCCTCCTGCGTGAATCTGGGCTTTAACGACGGTGACAGGGGTGTCAAGCCGTCTGGCTGCTGCTACTGCATCTTCTACTGTAAATGCCGGATAACCTTCCGGTACATGGATGCCGTAGGCTCTCATAATTGCTTTACTCTGGTATTCATGAATGTTCATGAGAATCCTCCTTTCGGATTCGAAATTCCCTATTCTTGATTAGCGTTTTGAGAATATAGAAGAGCGATATTTGTCTTCTAATATGGTAATCGTTCTTTGAACTTATGATTCTATATCATTATAGCTAAATACAGATTGATTGGAAAGGGGGAAAAAGACCAATTTGGCGCTTGAGAATCAGGAGCTCTGGTATGGTATTTTTTCAATAAAAAAAGGGGCATACTGAGCCCCTTTTGTTAGACAAAGTCTTAATGAAAAGGTTTCTCTTCACTATGCCTCTGTTTTTTATTACAGTGTCTGATCCAGTCCGAGATAGTCATCAAGGATGAGGTCATTGGCAATGAATGCTTTGCCTTTGTAATCAGAAAGGCTGATTTCTTTACCATCGTTGACGGACTGGTATTTTCCGTTTTCTGCGGTAAGGAGTACAAAAGCGGCTTTGGCTCCGCCGCCGGCCCTTTTCATGATGATACCTTTCATTCCATGAATGATCTTGTCTGTGATAATGACGGGACCTCTGGCTAATGTGAGTACCTGATCTACTTTCCACCCGTTATTATCGGAAAGGATGACCAAAGTGTCTCCGCCAGTGCCTGAGGTGTACATACCGCAAAGGATAGCAATAGCTTCTTTTTTGCCATCTCCATCAAGGTCTACGTAGTTGTAATTGATTTTTGTGTCTGCTGCTTCTTCTGCAGTCATGCCCATATACTGAATGACCGCCTGATTTAATGCTTCATTCTTTGTACTCTCAGAGAGTACTTTTACATAGTTCGGCCCAAGGGCGGTGGCTTCAAGGGATACATAGCTCCGGTCCAGCGGTGCCGGTGTCCATGCAGAAGCAGAGCCAGCACCCATGAGCAGGGCAGCAGCCATAAGTCCAATCAGTTTCTTCTTCATAATATCCCTCCTTTATAAACAGGATTTCTCCTCGAATTTTTACTATATTTTACCATAAAAATAATCATCATGTTTTGAACAGGGGAATCGCTGTGCTGCAGTACATGATCACCAGCAAAGCCGTCTCTTTTTTTATTCTTTAATTTTCAAGCCTCATCTTCTGTTTTCTGGTATGTATCTCATCAAAAAACAGCTATGCCATTCATAGCTGTTTTTGTCAAATCCGGCGGTTTTGCCGGCGTTGCTGCTCCGAGCCTGGGCTCATCGTCCAATTTTATCAATTCAGGAATGCCATTTCCTCTTTCCACTGGTCAGCGGTCTTTTTCATGGATTCCACTACTTTCTGGCCATGCTCCTGCTGGCGGGCTACAGATCGGGGACCAGTGGCGCCGTAGCTTTCTCTGTTTTTGACACAGTTTTCTATTTTGAGTGCATCCATGATGTCTTCTTCGAAGAGGTCGCTCATGGATTTAAGTTCTTCCATGGTGAGGTCGTGGAGGACTTTATGGTGCTGTATACAGTAGTGAACGGCATTTCCTACAACTGCGTGGGCTTTACGGAAGGGAAGGCCTTTTTTTGCGAGGTAGTCCGCCATGTCAGTGGCGTTGGAGAAATCGTGTTCGAGTACTTCTCTAGTGTGATCGCCATTGACAGTCATGGTGTTGATCATACCGGCGTAGATGTCAAGAGCAAAGTAGAGGGTATCAATGGCGTCGAAGACTCCTTCTTTGTCTTCCTGCATATCCTTATCATAAGCGAGCGGCAGGCCTTTCATGACGGTGAGAAGGCCGATGAGGTGGCCGTAGACTCTTCCTGTTTTTCCGCGAATGAGTTCACACATGTCTGGATTTTTCTTCTGGGGCATGATGGAGCTTCCAGTAGAGTAGCCGTCGTCCAGTTCTATGAACTGAAATTCGCTGGTACTCCAGTAGATGAATTCTTCAGAGAGTCTGGAGAGGTGCATAGCACAAATGGAAGCAAAGGAGAGGAACTGCAGAAGGTAGTCCCGGTCCGATACGGCATCCAGGCTGTTTCCATAGACTTTGGAGAAATGAAGGTCATCTGCTTCTTCCAGCGGATTCGTCGGATATGTGGTCCCGGCGAGGGCACAGGCGCCAATGGGGGACATGTCGGCCATGTCGTAGGCGTCCATGAGGCGCTTGAAGTCTCTTTCCAGCATGGCGAAGTAGGCAAGCATGTGGTGAGCAAAAAGGATGGGCTGGGCACGCTGCATATGAGTATAGCCGGGAAGAATGACGTCTTTGTATTTGATGGAAATATTGAGAAGTGCTTCTTCTACAGCAATGAGTTTTTCGGCGATTCTCCCCATTTGACGTTTCATATACATATGAAGGTCAAGGGCACACTGGTCGTTCCTGCTTCTTGCAGTATGAAGGCGGGCTCCGGCGTCACCGATGTTATCGGTAAGTCTTTTTTCCACGTTCATATGGATGTCTTCCAGTTCGATGGAAAAATTGAATTTTCCTTCGTCGATTTCTTTTCTGATTTCATCCAGTCCGCCGGTAATTTTTTCCAGATCTTCTTTTGAAATAATCCCATGAGCTGCCAGCATTTTTGCATGGGCTTTGGAGCCTGCGATATCTTCTCTATACATGCGGCAGTCGTAGGAAATAGAGGCATTGAAATCAAGGGCATTCTTTTCTTCTGCTTTTGTGAAGCGGCCTCCCCACATCATATCACTCATTTTTTATTCTTCTCCTTCATGAGGGCTCTGATAGTCAGTGGCAGACCGAAGAGGTTGATGAAACCTTCTGCATCGGCCTGGTTGTACACATCATCTTCCCCAAATGTTACAAATTCTTCGTTATATAAGGAATAAGGACTTTCAGCGCCATTGGAAAGGATATTTCCTTTGTAGAGGCGGAGGGTGACCTTACCGGTGACTGTTTCGGAAGTTTTTTCAGCAAAGACCTGAAGGGCTTCACGAAGCGGTGCAAACCACATACCATCATACACCAGTTCGGAATATTTTACAGCTGCCATTTCTTTGAAATGGAAAGTGGCACGGTCAAGGCAGAGTCTTTCCAATTCGGTGTGAGCGTAGAAGAGGATGGAACCACAGGGATTTTCGTAAACGCCCCGGGATTTCATGCCGACGAGACGGTTTTCTACAAGGTCATCAATACCGATACCGTTTCTTGCACCAATCTGGTTTAGTGTATTGACTAGTTCGACGCCGTCCATTTTCTTTCCGTTTACAGCAGTTGGAATGCCTTTTTCAAATTCGATGGTGACGAATTCCGGTTTATCCGGTGCGTCTTCCGGGTCACAGGTCACAAGGTACATGTCCTTGTGCGGTGCATTGGCCGGATTTTCCAGATCATCCCCTTCATGGGAGAGGTGCCACATGTTCCAGTCCATGGAGTATGGATATTTCTGGGCTGCCTTTTCTTCATCCGTCTGTTTTTCATCATATTTATCAATCGGTACGCCATGTTCTTCTGCATACTTCATTTCATCTTCTCTGGATTTCATATCCCAGATTCTCCAGGGAGCGATGATTTTCATGTGAGGTGCAAGAGCTTTGATGGTGAGTTCGAAACGAACCTGATCGTTCCCCTTACCTGTTGCACCATGGCAGATGGCATCAGCGCCGTATTTCTCAGCCATTTCTACGAGGCATTTTCCGATGAGCGGACGGGCAAAGGAAGTACCGAGAAGGTATTTTCCTTCATAAATACCATCAGCCTGCAGTACTTTGTAGGCGTATTCTTCAATGAATTCTTTTCTTACGTCCAGCGTTTCTGCATAAGTGGCGCCAGATGCCAGCGCTTTCTTATGAATGGCATCGAAATCTTCAGGCTGCCCGAGGTTCACGGTGCATGCAATGACTTCGCAGCCATAGTTTTCTTTCAGCCAGGGAATGATGACGGAGGTATCCAGTCCGCCGGAATAAGCAAGAACTACTTTTTTAATATTTTTTACATCAGTCATAAGAATGCCGCCTTTCTTTGGAAGAATTGGTTTCGATGAAATTTAAGATGTGATAATTATACAACTATATGTATATTTACGCAAGAAAAATTTTAAAAATTTCTTGAAAAATTTTCCCATTTTATTAAATTAGTCTGATTTTATCTGCATATAATCTATTTTTTACTACGTTTTTTTAAATTTCGTTTAAAATTATTTTTATGCATTATATTCAGCATATTCATAATATTCACCATATGCAGGATATACAGGCCGTCAGGTTTACAAATTTATTAGATGTTTTGTACATTTTCTTAAATTAATTGTATGTTTTTTCGAAATTCTTCTATCTTTTACTTAACTATGAAGAAGTTTTCCTTTATAATAGATATAAATATAGATGACAGAAAAGGAGGTCACTGTAATGAAATTGAGAAAGTCTGCGCTTATCTGTCCTACAGTGAGCATGACGGAATATCTGTATTCCATCATGAATCTGTGGAACTCTCCCCTTTCTCTATGGGGTCTTTCTCACGCCACCATTCCGAAAGACGGAAATGTGTTGGATATCGGATGCGGCGGAGGGAAAAATCTTGTCCGTCTTCTGGAGAAAGTTCCAGACGGTCACGTGTACGGTATAGATCCGTCTTTCAGAGCAGTGAACTGCTCCTATGAGCTGAACCGGGAGGCCTGCATAGAAGGCCGCTGCCATGTGTATGAAGGAATGGCTGATGCCCTTCCCTTCCAGGACAATTTTTTTGATTTCATCATGGCGTCCGAAACCTTCTATTTCTGGAAAGATCCCAAAGCTTCACTTAAGGAAATCCGCCGTGTACTGCGGCCTGGAGGGCAGCTGCTCTTCATCCATTCCAAGAGTGCAGGCCCAGTGGGAAAACTGTATGAGAAACTCATCCCCGGCATGAAGGTATACAGCCGGAAACGGATGGGAAAAATGCTGGAGGAAGCAGGTTTCCAGATTACAGAGATGAAGGGATGCCTGGGCGCTCTCACCATAGTTTCCAGGAAACCTTTGGGACTGGCAGAAACTGCCAGAAGAAAACTGGCAGATCCGACGAATCATCGCAAGGTGGCCTATGCCCTTCTGGGTGCTGCCGCCCTTGGGGCTGCCATTTACGGATTCGCTAAAACTCGACATAAATAAATTTTTGTTGTCAAGCATTTTTGAAAATGTCCCGAGAATTGTCATTTAATAGCCCCGCAATAG
>OLSG01000836.1_pt1 | contig 35955 bp, 25 predicted proteins | sample 1673041 | NCBI WGS metagenome assembly OLSG01 (sample SAMEA3136749, study PRJEB25190) | human gut metagenome | reverse complement strand
GGGGCGCAAGCAAGCGGGCAGGATGGCTGACAAAACTGGTTATCGATCTGTTCGTTAAATACTACAAGGTCGACATGAAAGAGGCGCAAAAGCCGGACACCGCCAGCTACCGCACCTTTAACGAATTCTTTGTCCGTCCGCTGCGTGACGAAGTACGCCCAATCGATACCGATCCGAATGTACTGGTTATGCCTGCCGATGGCGTTATCAGCCAGTTGGGTAAAATCGAAGAAGATAAAATCCTGCAAGCCAAAGGCCACAACTACAGCCTCGAAGCCCTGCTGGCAGGCAACTATCTGATGGCGGATCTCTTCCGTAACGGTACGTTTGTGACCACTTACCTCTCCCCACGTGACTACCACCGCGTACACATGCCGTGCAACGGTATTCTGCGTGAAATGATCTACGTGCCGGGCGATCTCTTCTCCGTTAACCATCTCACTGCTCAGAACGTGCCGAATCTGTTTGCCCGTAACGAACGCGTGATCTGCCTGTTCGATACCGAATTTGGCCCGATGGCGCAGATTCTGGTCGGTGCGACGATTGTAGGCAGCATTGAGACGGTCTGGGCGGGCACCATTACGCCGCCGCGCGAAGGCATCATCAAGCGCTGGACCTGGCCTGCCGGGGAAAACGACGATTCTGTGGCATTGCTGAAAGGCCAGGAAATGGGTCGCTTTAAACTTGGCTCTACCGTTATCAACCTGTTTGCACCAGGTAAAGTGAACCTGGTTGAGCAACTGGAAAGCCTGTCTGTCACGAAAATTGGCCAGCCGCTGGCAGTATCTACCGAAACCTTTGTTACGCCAGACGCTGAACCAGCCCCGCTTCCTGCTGAAGAGATCGAAGCAGAACACGACGCCAGCCCATTGGTTGACGACAAAAAAGACCAGGTCTAATCCATCAAAGGAAACGCTGACGTGCGCCTGATTATCACTTTTCTGATGGCCTGGTGCCTCAGTTGGGGGGCGTACGCCGCGACGGCCCCCGATAGCAAACAAATCACCCAGGAACTGGAGCAGGCAAAAAAGGATGTAGAGCGGCTTTCCGGGGAAGCAATAAAGATACTGGATGAATTTGAAGGAGAGCATACGTTTCTGCATGACCTGTTTTTCTATTTGATCAACAGGGATCATTAATTTTTCGAGGGCAACATGGTTTTAGATCGGATAAAAAAAGTAAATGATATCAAACAACTAAACGAGGAAGAACTGGAGGAGCTACAGGAAGAAATCCGTGATTTTCTGGTGGAAAATATTGCAAAAACCGGAGGACATCTGGCATCGAATCTGGGTGTGATTGAACTGACGATGGCGCTTCATCTGTCATTTGACCTGACGAGAGACCGGATTATCTGGGATGTCGGACATCAGTCTTACACGCACAAGATTTTAACCGGGCGTAAGTTGGGGTTTGCCACTTTACGGCAGTATGGCGGGATGAGCGGATTCCCAAAGACGCAGGAAGACCCGGCGGATGCATTCAATACCGGGCACAGCTCCACGTCTATTTCCGCAGGACTTGGCATGGCGCAGGCAAGGGAACTGACCGGTGACAATTATTATGTGGTCTCTGTGATCGGAGACGGGGCACTGACCGGCGGTATGGCATACGAAGCAATGAACAATGCCTCCCGCATGAAAACCAATTTTATTATTGTGTTAAATGATAACCAGATGTCGATCTCCGAAAATGTGGGAGGAATGAACCAGTATCTGAATTCCTTCCGCACCTCGGATGCCTATCTGGATTTAAAAGACGGTGTGACCAATTCCCTAAACCGGATTCCGGTTGTGGGGGAACGGATGGTCAAACGGATCCGGAACGCCAAAAGCGGTATCAAACAGCTGTTTGTTCCGGGAATGTTTTTTGAAAATATGGGAATCACCTATTTAGGCCCGGTGGATGGCACCAACATAAAAGAAATCCGAAAAGTGCTTGCGGAAGCAAAGCGTGTGCGCGGTCCGGTGCTGGTTCATGTACGCACGATCAAGGGAGAGGGATATCTTCCTGCCGAGCGTCATCCGGCGCGCTTCCATGGAACGGGACCGTTTGACATTGACACCGGTGTTCCGCTGTATCATCAGGAAAAAGCGCATTACACGGATGTGTTTTCCACCGTCATGCGCAAAATGGGGGAGCGGGAGCCGAAGGTGGTTGCGATTACCGCAGCGATGGCAGACGGAACCGGTTTAAAGAGATTTAAAAATCTTTTCCCGGAACGTTTTTTTGATGTGGGAATTGCCGAGGAGCATGCAGTGACGTTTGCAGCCGGCATGGCAAAGGCGGGACTCAAACCGGTATTTGCGGTGTATTCTTCCTTTTTACAGCGTGCCTATGACCAGGTATTACATGATGTGTGTGCACAAAACCTTGCGGTTGTGTTTGCCGTAGACCGTGCAGGATTAGTCGGAAAGGATGGCGCCACGCATCAGGGAATTTTTGACCTGTCGTATCTGTCAAGTATTCCGAACCTGACGGTTATGGCTCCGAAAAACAAATGGGAGCTTTCCGATATGCTCAAGTATGCGATTGCTGCAGAGGAACCGGTGGCGATCCGTTATCCGCGCGGAGAAGCCTGCGATCTCTGGAAAGATCAGCGGGCACCGATTCAAAAAGGCTGTGCGGAAGTACTCGCCGAGGGTACAGAGGTTGCACTTTTTGCGATCGGTTCGATGGTGGAAACCGCCTGGCAGGTAAGAAAAAAACTGGCAGAAAAAGGAATCCCGACAACGGTGGTAAATGCAAGATTTGCCATGCCACTGGATAAAAACTGCCTGCGGAAACTGGCAGAATCCCATCCGCTTCTTGTGACGATGGAAGAGAACGTGGCAAGCGGGGGATTTGGAGAGCATGTGGCTGCATTTCTGGAGGAAGAAGCACTGCATACAAAGGTCCTCAGGATTGCAATTCCTGACTGCTTTGTGGAACATGGAAGTGTTGGCGAATTAAAAAAAGCACTGGGACTGGATGCAGATTCCGTGACGGAAAAAATATTAGCAGAATTACCGGAGGAATTATGAAAGAACGATTGGATGTACTTCTTGTAAAACGTGGTCTGGCACCATCGCGGGAAAAGGCAAAGACCATGATTATGGAAGGCAATGTATTTGTCAACAATAACCGGGAGGATAAGGCGGGAAGCACTTTTGCAGAGGATGCTCCGATTGAGATCCACGGAAATACATTGAAATATGTCAGCCGCGGCGGTCTGAAACTGGAAAAAGCGATGACACATTTTTCCATTTCCTTAGATGGCATGGTGTGCATGGACATCGGTGCTTCGACGGGCGGGTTTACGGACTGCATGCTGCAGAACGGGGCAAAGAAAGTGTATTCCGTCGATGTGGGATATGGCCAGTTTGCATGGAAACTGCGCCAGGACCCAAGGGTTGTCTGTATGGAAAAAACAAACATCCGCTATGTCACACCGGAAGATATCGATGATGTGCTCGATTTTGCTTCGGTGGATGTCTCATTTATTTCCCTGACCAAAGTGCTCCCGGCGGCATATGCACTGTTAAAGGACGGCGGACAGATGGTATGTCTGATCAAACCACAGTTTGAAGCCGGACGGGAAAAAGTGGGAAAGAAAGGCGTGGTACGTGATAAGGCCGTTCACGAGGAAGTGATCGAGAGGATCATTACCTTTGCACTGGAAAACGGATTTTCGGTACACCATCTGGAATACTCACCGATCAAGGGACCGGAGGGAAACATCGAGTATCTCGTGCATATTGAAAAATCGGACGAAGCAATAAAGGAGGAATCCGTGGATATTCACGCAGTTGTGGAAGCAGCACACGGAGAATTGGATAAGTAGATGCGTAAATTTATGCTGATCACGAACCGGTACAAAGATCGTGATCTGACACTCTCAAACGAAATTGTCTCGTACATACAACAAAAGGGCGGCAGTGCTGCAATCTGTGTCAGCAATGTGGAGGATGATAACCAGAAAGATTTTGCACTTTCCGAGATTCCGGCAGACACGGAATGTATCCTTGTTCTCGGCGGAGACGGCACGTTAATCCGCGCAGCAACCAAGGTGGAGGCGCTGCAGATTCCGCTGATCGGTGTCAACCTTGGGACACTGGGGTATCTGTGTGAGCTTGAGGAAGCTACCGTATTTCATGCCATCGACTGTCTGATGCAGGATGCTTGCATCATGGAAGAGCGGATTGTTCTGACCGGCGAAAAAATTGGCGGAAACGGTGCACATATGGCATTGAATGATGTCGTGATCCACTGGTCCGGGGATCTGTCCATGCTGCTTTTAAATGTGTATGTCAATGGGGAATATCTGACAACTTACCACGCAGATGGCGTGATTGTTGCGACACCGACCGGTTCCACGGGGTATAATCTTTCCACCGGAGGTCCGATCGTGGACCCGAAAGCAAGGGTACTTCTTCTGACACCGATCAATGCACATGACTTAAACTCCAAAAGCATTGTGTTTGGAGCGGAGGATGTTGTGGAGATCGAGATGGGAAGCAGACGGTTTCAAAAGGACGAGACGGCATGTGTCAGCTTTGACGGGGACACACCGGAGCATCTGCACGTGGGAGACCGTGTGCGGATTGCACAGGCACAAAGTACCATCTGGATCTGCAAAATCAGTAACCAGAGTTTCCTGGAAATACTGAGGAAAAAGATGAGACCGTAGGACGCAAAGGAGGACATATGAAAACAACACGACAGGCAAAGATACTCGAATTGATTCAGAAAAAAGATGTGGAAACACAGGAAGAATTGTCCGCATATCTCGAAAAAGAAGGGTTTCAGGTTACCCAGGCAACCGTATCCCGTGATATCCGTGAACTGAAGCTGACAAAGATTTCGACCGACAACGGCAGACAAAAATATGCGGTGATTACGGACGCGGATTCCAATATGATGGAAAAATATGCAAGGGTTCTCAGGGAAGGATTTTTGTCCGTGGATGCTGCGGAAAATATTGTTGTGATCAAAACCGTGTCCGGTATGGCGGGAGCCGTTGCGGCTGCAGTAGATGCCATGCGTATGCAGGAGATTGTTGGCTCACTTGCGGGAGACGACACGATTCTGTGTGTGATCCGTACGTCCGATGACGCGGTGCACATCATGAAAAAGCTTCGGAAAATTGTAGAACAGTAATAAAAATGCTTCGGAAAAGTAGAAGGAGAATGTATGTTACAAAATCTACATGTGAAGAACCTTGCCCTTATCACAGAGACAGAGGTAGAATTTAAAGAAGGACTTAATATTTTGACAGGAGAGACCGGTGCCGGTAAATCCATCATCATTGGTTCGGTTGCACTGGCACTCGGAGAGAAGGTTCCAAAGGAACTGCTTCGGGATAACGAAGAGACCGCACTTGTGGAGCTGGTCTTTTCAGTTGAAAACCCAAAGGTTCTGGATGCGATCCGGCAACTGGGCATAGAAACAGAGGATGAAACAGTAATATTAAGTCGTAAGATAACTTCCGGAAGGGCAATTGCGCGGATCAATGGAGAAGCAGTGTCTGCTTCCCGGTTAAAAGAGGTGGCGTCTCTGCTCATCGATATTCACGGACAGCATGAGCACCAGTCCCTTCTTTCCAAAAAGAAACATCTGGAAATCCTCGATGCCTATGCAAAAGACGCGCTGGGAGAAAAAAAAGAGCATCTTGCCGCCTGTTATCAGGAATACCGGAAACTGAAAAAAGAGTGGGAGTCCTCGTCTTTGGATACCGAGGAGCGCGCCAGAGAGTTGTCGTTTCTTGCGTATGAAGTAAAGGAAATTGAAGAGGCACAGCTTTCCGTCGGGGAGGATACCCGGCTGGAAGAACAGTATCGCAGATTTGCAAACGCAAAAAAGATCATGGATGCCATATCGGCTGCCGGTGCAGCTACCGGGGGAGACGGCGGTACTGGAGAGAATGCATCGGAACTTATCAGCCGTGCCCTGCGGGAAGTCAGTTCGGTTTCGGCATATGAGGAGCGCATTGCGCAGATGGAACAGATGCTTACCGATATTGATAATCTGCTGAGCGATTTCAATCATGAGATTTCTTCCTACCTGTCGGGGGAGGAATTTGATGACGAAGTCTTTTATCAGACCGAAAAGAGGCTTGATGAGATTAATCACCTGAAATCCAAGTATGGAAATACGATGGAAGAGATTCTGCAGTCAGCGGAAGAAAAAACAAAGCGTATTGCCGTATTACAGGATTATGATAAATACTTAAATGATCTTTTAACTTCCATGAACCGGAAGAAAGAAGAATTGGACGGGCTGTGTGCAGAGGTTTCCGGAATCCGGAAGAAAGCGGCAAAGGGATTGACGAAAGCGATTGCACAGGCACTTGAAGATCTGAATTTTTTAGATGTGCAGTTTACGATGGAATTCCGGAAGACGGAGTACAGTGCCGGAGGCTGGGATGAGGCAGAATTTATGATCTCCACCAATCCGGGAGAACCGTTAAAGCCTCTGGGAAAGGTCGCTTCCGGCGGAGAACTTTCCCGTATTGCGCTCGCGGTCAAGACCGTCATGGCGGATACGGATGAGATTCCGACGTTGATCTTTGATGAGATTGACAGTGGAATCAGCGGGCGTACGGCACAGATGGTATCGCAGAAGATGAAACTGCTGGCAAAGACGCACCAGATCATCTGCATCACTCATCTGCCGCAGATTGCTGCCATGGCAGATGCCCATTTCCTGATTGAAAAATCGGTGGAGCATGCGTCCACGGTTTCCCGGATTCATCCGTTGCGGGAAGAGGAAAGTATCGAGGAACTGGCGCGGATGCTTGGCGGCGTGGAGATCACGGATACGGTTCTGGAAAACGCACGCGAGATGAAACGTCTGGCAGAAAAATACGAATAGATAAAACCAAAGTCCGCATACTAAAGGTATCCGAGAAGATAGGAGAACCTTTGGCATGCGGTCTTTTTATATGCGTATATTCAAAAATATTATCTGTATTTATGTTCTGGCGCTGTGCTGCTTTGCCTATGCCACCATGATACATGCCATTCCCGATCATGTATACGTGCAGGAGGGGCAGAAACTGGAACTGGACAAAAAAATACCGGTCACACTGGCAATGTCCACAAAACCGCAATCCGTTATGGCACAGATCGGGGAGCGGACGTTTCAGGCAATGAAGCAGGAACGGGCAGTGGAAACGTGTAGCCAGCTGAAGCAGGGGGAATATACACTGACCTGCTATCTGTTTGGCATCCTTCCCATGAAAGAGGTGCAGGTTTCCGTGGTGAACGGAAAATCTTTATACGTGAGCGGACAGGTGGTGGGCATTTACGGGGCTGCCCAGGGAGTACTGGTGCTGGGATCCGGCCCGGTGGAAACTGTGGACGGAAGCAGCCGGCAGCCGGCAGAACACATTGTATTTCCGGGGGATTATATTACTGCTGTAAATGGAAAAGCGGTCACGAAAAAAGAAGAACTGATGGAGCGGATCAATCAGTACGGGGAACAACCGGTGGTGCTGACCCTGTGGCGTGGAGCCGAGCAGATTCAGGTATCGGTGGAGCCGGTTGAGGCAGCAGAACACAAAGGCTATCGTCTGGGACTCTGGGTGAAAGATGACATGGCAGGGATCGGCACGCTGACCTATTTTGATCAGGACGGAAACTTCGGGGCACTGGGACACGGAATCGGAAACGGACAGACCAAAGACCTGCTCCGTCTGTCAGACGGCCGGCTGTACAAAGCACAGGTGCTCGGTATCAAAAAAGGTGTCCGGGGAACACCTGGAGAGCTGGAGGGAGTTGTCTATTATGGGAAAGACAACCAGATCGGAGAAGTGTCCAGCAATACACAAATCGGTATCTATGGCACGTTGACGAAAAACTTCCGGGAAGAAAAGAAAAACGAAAGTCTGTTGTGTCCGGTCGGTTACAAACAGGAGATTCAGACAAAGGATGCGGTAATTCTGTCGGATGCGTCCGGGGAACTGCAGTCATATCGCATCGTAATTGATGATCTTGATTATACACCGGGAGATAAAAATAAGGGAATCCGTTTTCATGTGGAGGATGAGAACCTGCTGAAGCTGACCGGCGGAATCGTGCAGGGACTCTCCGGAAGCCCGATCCTGCAGGATGGAAAACTGATCGGTGCCGTGACTCATGTGCTTGTTAACGATCCAACGAAAGGATATGGCATTTTTGTGGAGGAAATGACGGCAAATAAAATAGGACAAAAGACCTAGATGTGAAATCTGCACAAAAAAAGAAACGGTCAAATGCAAAAAAGTTATATTTTATACATGAAAAAGGATTGCAATAGAGAACAAAAAAGGTTATAATAATCATTAATTGCTCGAAATTATTCGAAAATAATAAATGATTAACGTAGTGGGAGTATTACATGGATAAGTTGGTAGGGTTTGCCCGGAAGAAGCGACTGGGCGATCTGCTTGTGGATGCAGGAGTCATTTCGCAGGATCAGCTGGTAAAAGCGTTACAGGTCCAGAAAACAGAAAAACAGGGAGAACGTCTCGGAGTGGTACTGATAGATCTGGGGTTTACAGACGAAAAACAGATCGTAGAGGCACTGAAGGCACAGCTGAAAATACAGAGTGTCGATCTGTCGACCCTGCGCATCCCGGAGGAAATCATCCGGCTTTTGGACGAGGCAGTGCTGCGGAAGTATAATCTGATTCCGTTTAAGTTCAATGAGAAAAATCCCAATCTTTTGTGCGTGGCAATGAGCGATCCGCTGGATATCCGGGCGATGGACGATGTTTCCATCATTACCGGGTGTCAGGTGGAGCGTTTTGCTGCAACCCCGAGTGATATTGCGGCAGCCATCGACCGTTACTATGGAAATGCAGAAGCCCTGCGTGTGGCAGAACAGTATACAAGGGAAAAGCAGGAACAGGCAAAAGCCAGGGCAGCCCTAGATCCCGGGAGTGGAAACGATGAGAACAATGTCCAGCAGGCACCGATTGTCAAACTGTTAGGACAGATCATCGAGCAGGCGGTCCACAGGAGAGCCAGCGATATCCATATCGAGCCGATGGAAAACCAGGTGCGGATCCGGTTCCGTGTGGATGGCGTGCTGCACGAAGCCATGCGGCACGACATCAGCCTGCATGCCGCACTGATCGCAAGAATCAAAATTGTCAGCGGACTTGACATTTCCGAAAAGCGCCGCCCACAGGACGGTCGTGCGACCAGCATTGTGGACCGGCAGGAATACGACATCCGTGTGTCCGTGCTTCCGACCGTCTACGGGGAAAAGGTCGTTATGCGTCTCGCACAGAAAAAAGCACTGACATTGGACAAGCGGGATCTGGGATTCCCGGAGGACGAATTAAAAAAATTTGACCACATCCTAAGCCATCCGAACGGGCTTATTCTCGTCACGGGACCGACCGGAAGCGGTAAGTCCACGACATTATATACTGCATTAAATGAATTAAACGTAGAAGGTGTCAATATCATCACGGTAGAAGATCCGGTTGAGGCGAACTTAAACGGGGTCAACCAGGTACAGGTAAACGAAAAGGCGGGACTTACCTTTTCCTCGGCACTGCGTTCCATCCTGCGTCAGGATCCGGACATCATCATGATCGGGGAGATCCGTGACCAGGAGACCGCAGAGATTGCGGTAAAGGCATCCATCACCGGACACTTGGTGGTCAGCACCTTACATACAAACAGTTCGGCAAATACCATCACCCGTCTGGCAGATATGGGAGTGGAAAACTACCTGATTGCGGATTCCGTGGTCGGGGTAATCGCCCAGCGTCTGGTGCGCCGGGTCTGTCCGGCATGCGGAATTGTCCGGGAGGCAACCGCAGGAGAGAAAAAAATACTCGGCATAAAGGATCTCGCCAGACGGATCAATGTCCGCACACCGGGGCACAAAGAATGTGTCCGCTGCGGCGGAACCGGATACTATGGAAGAATCGGTATTTATGAGATCATGCCGGTCACGGCAGACCTGCGGCAGGCGATCAACCGCGGGGAGAATGCGGATGTGCTTGAGGAGATCGCACTCACACATGGCATGAAAACGCTTCGCATGAGTGCCATTGATTACGCACTGCGCGGAATCACCACCGTCGAGGAAGTGCAGCGTGTGGCATACGATGACGAAGAGGATTAAATAAAACAGGGAAGGGAAGGCAGCAAAACAGATGGAATTGTCAATGTATACGCTTCTTTCGATAGCAAAAGCGCATCATGCGTCCGACTTACATATTACCGTGGGGGTACGGCCGAAGTGCAGGATCAGCGGAACACTTTATGAAATGGACGGATTTGAGAAACTGACACCGGCGATGACCAAAGAACTGGTGGAATCCATGTTTGGACCGAAACAGAAGGCAACCATGGAGGCCACAGGGGAAGTGGACTTTGCCTACACGGATACGCGTGTGGGACGGTTCCGTGTCAACGCTTTCCACCAGAGAGGTTCCTATGCGGCTGTACTGCGTATCGTGGCAAGCGATATCCCGACACCGGAGGACCTCGGGGTGCCGGAAGCTGTCCTTGGGATGACAAAGAAAAAGCGTGGGCTTGTCCTTGTCACGGGACCGACCGGAAGCGGTAAATCCACCACACTGGCATCTTTGATCGATGTCATCAATAAAGAACGGAACGAACATATCATTACACTCGAAGATCCGATCGAGTATTTACATAAGCATAACCGGTCCATCGTAAACCAAAGGGAGATCGGGTTGGATACCGATTCCTATGGAAATGCGCTCCGTGCGGCGCTCCGTGAGGATCCGGACATCATCCTTGTGGGGGAGATGCGTGACTTTGATACGATTTCCACTGCCATCACAGCAGCAGAAACCGGACATCTGGTATTCTCCACCCTGCATACCATCGGTGCGGCACCTACCATTGAGCGTATTATCGATGTGTTCCCACCGCACCAGCAGAACCAGATCCGCTCGCAGCTGGCATCGGTTCTTGAGGCGGTAATTTCCCAGCAGCTTCTGCCGACGATCGACGGAAAATCCCGTGTGGCGGCATTTGAAGTCATGCTCGGTACCCCGGCGATCAAAAACCTGATCCGGGAGGATAAGGCACACCAGATTCCATCCATCATGCAGACAAGTAAGAAGATTGGCATGCAGACGATGGATGATTCCTTATTCAGCCTGTATCTGAAACACAAAATCGATGCGGCAAATGCCGTAGAGTATGCACAGGATACAGGAAACATGCAGCAGAAGCTGTTTTAAAAAGGAGTTAAGACATGGCAAGTTATAAATACGAAGTGGTCGGGGCCGATGGAAAACCAAAAACCGGCACCATCGAGGCCATGAACATGGAAGTCGCTTCGGCAGAACTCAAATCCGGCGGCAACACCATCGTTTCCATCGCAAGAGCCAACGCATTTAACAAAGATCTCGAAATCCATATCGGAAAAGCCGTCAGCGTCCGCGAAATGAGCGTATTCTGCCGCCAGTTTGAGAGCGTATTAAATGCCGGCGTGACCGTCGTTGAGGCACTCGACATGCTATCCGAGCAGACCGAGAACAAACCGTTTGCCAACGCAATCGCAGAAGTGCGGGATTCCGTACAGCGCGGGGAGACCCTCGCCGTTGCGATGGCGGAGCACCCGAAGATTTTTCCGAATCTCATGGTGCAGATGGTTGCCGCCGGGGAATCCTCCGGTGGACTGGATAAAGCATTCAGCCGTGTGGGAAGTCAGTTTGAAAAAGAAGCCCACCTGAAGGGGCTGATCATCAAGTCGGCGATTTATCCGGTCATCCTGATTCTTGTTATTATCGTTGTTGTAGCCATCATGATGATTAAGATTGTGCCTACCTTTACTTCCCAGTTTGACGAAGTCGGCGGAAAACTGCCGGGCATCACGCTTGCAGTCATGGCAGTCAGTGATTTCTTTGTGCACAGCTGGTATTTTATTGTTGCCATCATCGCAGGGATTGCCATATTTATCCATGCGTGGAAAAAGACAGAGAGTGGGGCACATATATTGGGAAAATTTATTCTAAAGGTACCGCTGGTCGGCCCGCTCAGCATCAAGACGGCATCCTCGCGCATGACGCGAACACTGTCCACACTGATGGGCTCCGGTGTCCAGCTGGTGGATGCACTCGGGCTTGTGACCGAGATGATGGGGAATGCCGTGGTTAAGCAGGCATTAAAAGATGCGACCGAAGAGGTCAGCCGTGGAATCCCGCTCTCGAAGCCACTGGCAGATTCCGGGGTCTTCCCACCGATGGTCTACCACATGATAGAGATCGGGGAGGAAACCGGTAATATGGAAGACATGCTCGACAAAGTCGCAGCATATTATGATGAAGAGGTGGAGTCGGCGACCGAGGCACTGCTTGCCGCAATGGAACCGCTCATCATCATCGTGATGGCAGTTATTGTGGTGCCGATCGTCCTTGCGATCATGATGCCGATGTACAGTCTGTACGACAGCATCGGAGCCTGACCGCAGGCAGAAGAAGGGTTGTTACATGTCTGCCATGAGACATGTGATGATAGATACATAAAAAACATATTTAGTAAAAGGAGAACAAAGGGTATGAAGAAAATTATGGAACTGCTTCAGAACATGAAGGCAAAGAATGAAAAGAAGGATAACAAAGGTTTCTCTCTCGTAGAGTTGATTATCGTTATCGCAATTATGGCAATTTTGGTAGGTATTGTTGGTACACAGGTACTTCCTTATATTGACAAGTCAAGACACGCAAAGGATGTTCAGGTGCTTAGTGGATTATGTACAGATGCTACGGCAGCATATTCATCGGCTGCATCAGAATTAACAGAATCAGTATATACAATTACAATTAACTCTACAGTAAGTGTTTCTGGTGGATCAGATACAGCAGGAGCTACTAAGTTACAGAATGCTTTTGCTGAATATAATGGAGTAACGAATGTAAAAGATCTTAAGCTTGAATCTAAAGAAGGAAAGAAAGTTAAAGAAGTTACTATTAAATGTCAAGATTCTAAACCAATGGTTTCAGTGACTACAACTGGTGGAACCTTTGATCCAATTGAGTCAAAATAAGGTTTGGCTTGTGATAGCATAAATTTAAACGTTAATCAGGAGTATTTACTATGCTAACCCAACTTACGTTTTTTCTTTATATTGTTATATTTTTATACGGAATCGTCATCGGCAGTTTCTTAAATGTGCTGATCTTCCGTATCCCGAAAAAAGAGAATATCGTGCAGTCTTCGCACTGTATGAACTGCGGGCGTAAGCTGGGCTGGCGGGACATGGTTCCTGTATTTTCCTACATAATTCTTCGGGGCAGATGCCGGCAATGTGGTGCTAGGATTTCCATACAGTACCCATTAATCGAGGCTTTAAATGGTGTGCTGTATGTGGTCGTTTTCATGGCGGGCGGTTTCACGTTCAGCAGTGTGCTGTATTGTCTCATGACATCTGCCCTGATTGTCATTGCGGTCATCGATGAGAGAACCTATCAGATACCGGTTTCCCAGAACCTGTTTCTGGGACTGCTCGGTATCATCATGACCGTGTATGATTTCCGGCATATCCTGTCCCATATCATCGGGGCAGTCATTGTCAGCCTGTTTTTGTACGGCCTGTATTATTTCTCCTCCGGCAAAGCAATCGGTGGGGGAGACATCAAACTCATGGCATATGCAGGCCTGCTTTTAGGCGCAAAAAACATTATTTTTGCATTTATTCTTGCATGCATTCTTGGCTCCGTCATCCATACCATCCGTATGAAAGTAAGCAAGCGAAACAACCTGCTTGCACTCGGTCCGTACCTTTCGGCAGGCATATTCATCGCCGCACTCTGGGGCAGCCGTTTCTGGACCTGGTACCTTGGCATGATGGGCATTTATTAAAACATGGCAGGAACTGCTACGTATGGCATAATTAAAAAAAGTAAAGTTTTTCTTATTCCTGTGGCGAATTTTAAACATCTGTCATTTTCACCGCACAATTTTTTATGCCACAACGTTACGATGGAAAATGTAGAAAAATAATTAGGATTTGTGATTTTTCAGAGAACATGAACAAAGCATAATTATTTTTGTACATTTTCCAATGAAAACCTTTCGGAAAATATAAAGGAGAAAATGAAAATGGTCAAAAGAGTAGTAAGTATTGAGGCCGGTGTATGGTGGACAAAAGTCGCACTGACCGATTACCGCAAGAAAAATCCGCCGGTACATAAAGTGTTTGCGTTCCGCACCCCGGAACATGCGGTGGAAGATGGCTATATCCGCGACAAGGAAGCTTTTGCGTCTGCACTGAAAGTCGAACTCAGCAAGCGCGATATCCATGAGAAAGAAGTCGTATTTACCCTTTCTTCCTCAAAAGTCGTGACCCGTGAAGTCATGATCCCATTTGTCAAAGACAATAAGATCATGGGAATCATCGAGGCACAGATCCGTGATTACTTTCCGATGGATGTGAGCAATTACACCATCAGCTACAGCAAGATGGACGTGGAGGAAGAAGACGGAAAGAAGATGCTTAAGCTGCTTCTCGTTGCAATTCCGGATAACCTTTTAAACAACTATGTGACCTTTGCCGAGCTGGCAGGGCTTAAGGTGGAGACGTTTGATTATATCGGAAACGGAACGGTACAGCTTTTGTGTGACAGTTTTCTGGAAAATGCCGTGGTCGTGCAGCTGGAAGAACAGGCAACGGTTATCAGTATTCTGGAAAATAAAAAACTGGTCTTTCAGCGTGTGACACCGTATGGCTATGGAGCTACGATCACAGCGGTGATCGACCATCCGGTGCTTGGCATTGACGATGAGGAGAAAGCACTTGATTTCCTTTTAGACCACAATGTGATATACAACCGTCCGACGATTCCGGAGATGGGAAACCAGGAGGAGATGAAGCGTCAGCAGGCTCTGGCAGAAGAGGCATATGAGGATCTGGCGGAGTCCCTGCGGTATCATCTGCGCATTGCAAACACGGCGGTTGAGTATTATCAGAACCAGGTCAAACAGGAATTTGTCGGGAATGTCTATCTGGTTGGCGATGGTTCCCGTTTTGCAGGCATGCACAAACTGTTTGCACAGGAACTTCCGCTTCCGCTGCAGGAAATTGATTTCACGAAGGTCATCGATTTACGGAGCGGAAAAAACAAGGCGGCTGAGGGGACGGTAACACCGGATGCGGCATCTTCCGGGACGAGACCGAAGGCGGCAACGGCTGTCGGTTTCCTTTCGGTCATCGGTGCGGCGGTTCATCCGATTGATGCCAGGCCAAAGGACATGCTTGTGGCAGATTCCAAAAAGAACGACCTGCACACGGCATATGTGATTCTGGCGGGGGCAGTGCTGGTAAGTGTCCTGCTGATTCTCGGTTCCGGTGTGCGTCAGCTGCTGGCTTATCGTGAGCACCGCAACCTGACCAAACGGATCAATGATCTTTCTTATGTGCAGGAGACGTATGACGATTACGCGCGGGTACAGGCAGAGGAACAGGTGTATGAGAAACTGGATCTTGCCACCATCACGAAAAATGAGCAGCTGTATCCGTTGATTGCGCAGCTGGAAAATGAACTTCCGACAACCATCCATGTAAAAAGTATCCAGACGGATGGTTCGCTGGTAACGCTGAATATGGAGGCAGACCGGAAAGTTACGGTCGGACAGATGCTTTTGAATTTTGCGGATGTGACGCTGCTTGAAAATCTTTCGATTCCGTCCATGTCGGAGGAGTCCGATGAAGACAGCGGCACGGTGAAGTGGACGTATACGTTAAATGCTTATTATACCGGCGCATTTCTCGGGGAGGACGGGCATCTCATAAAAGAAGCGGTTCCGTCTGCGGATACCGATGCGGATACCGATACAGACGGCGTGGAAGGAGAGGAGCAGACCAATGAATAGAATTAAAATTTCAGATTCCGACAAGCGGCTGCTGCTCATTTTCTGTGCGATTGTCATAGTGGCATGTTCGTATTTCTTTATTTTCAGTAAGGGAATGAGCAAGGCAGCGAAGATTGAAGAACAGAATACGGCCGACCAGGCAAAAGTGCAGCAGATGGAACAGATGGAGGCAGGACTTCCGAAGGTAAAAGAAAATATCCAGCGGATGGTAAAAAAGCAGAAGACGATTATCAGTACGTATCCTTCTGCAATGACAACCGAGAAGGCTATTGAGTCGTTACAGGCGTATGAGGATAACAGCAGCGATTTCCATATTACGGACATTACGTTTACCATGAACCAGCCGCTTGCTGTGGATGTGCAGACCGATGGCACGGACACGGCTGCAGGAACGGATGCTTCTTCCACTACCGCACCGGATGCAGAGGCATCTTCTGCATCCGAAAGCCAGAGTGAGGAGAGCACACAGGGGGCAGATGCAGCAGAACAGGAAACGACAGGACCAGAGCAAAAAGAGGTCCGGGGATATTATGCCTCTATCGGTATCCGTTATGAGGCAGGCTATGCCGGATTAAAGGAAATGATCGCTTATGTCAACAATTTTAAGGATCGTACAACGATTTCACAGTTTACGGCAAATTATGATGATTCCACCGGAAAATTAAACGGGGAGATGACACTGAATATGTATTATCTGGAGAACACCGGAAAAGAGTATGTTCCACCGGTATTTCCGAATATGTCAAAAGGTGTGATGAGTATTTTTGGCAGAAGCACATCGCTTGAAACTGCACCGTAAAACGGATGGGAAGGAGGCCCGCAGATGAAGAGACAACCGAATAACAATGGTGGATTTTCCCTGCTGGAAGTCATCCTTGCCATGGCAATTCTTGCCATTATTTCCATTCCGCTGCTGTCTTATTTTACGCAGTCCATGAAGTACAATGCGATGATGGCGGACAAACAGCATGCAACCAATCTGGCGCAGGAAGTGCTGGAGGATTTAAAAAACCAAAAAGAGCTGGCTGTGGTGACGACAGGGGCAGGATTTCGTGTTCCCTATCTGGAAGGAAAGGGCTACACCCTGCTCAGTGAGACTCCGGCGGCTGCCCCGGCACCGGCATTTCAGGCGGAGAATGTGTACTACGCGGCGGCAGGCACTTCTGGCAGCACGTATGATGTCGAGGTTTCTGTCAGTACGGCTGCAGCTGAAAATGACACCAATATCCCACAGATCGAAGGGATTGATGACACAAAGGATGTCGTGGCACTGGAACATAACCAGCTGCAGGAAGCAATGACGTATTTTTCGGAAAAAAATATGACATATGCCGCTGCACATCCGGGAACGCTTCCGCTTGGGGATAGCGAACTGCAGGCGAAGATGAAGCGGAAATTTTCGGTCACGGCAGACAGCACGCATGTCCGGGTGGCATGCAGCTATACATGTGGGGAAACAGGCGATGAGGTATTGGGCATAGATCCTTTAGAAGTATACGAATGTAATGAGTTTGCAGAGGAAGACATCCGTGACGTGGAACATATTTACCTTATGTACCATGTGGCGCAGGACAGCGATACGATGGAGGTTACATACGCTGCCGGTGTGAACCCTAAGCTGGTGTTTGTATGCCAGAATATTGCGGATGTCAACAGCATCAGACCGGATTATAAGATGACGGTGTTGCCGCAGGGATGCCCGATGCCGTCTGTGGCATCAAACCTTGGCAACAAGTCGTATCCGGATGATCCGGCTGCGGTGACCAACAAGGGAGCAATTTATCAGGACAGCTTTAAGCTGCCGGCTGGGTCGGTTGCCCCTCTGGTGGCAAGCAGCGGGGGAGTGCGAAAGGTCGATCTGACGGTCTGTGTATATAAGAAAGGCAAGGGCGGAAACAATCCGGATAAGGAAAAGTACCGTTATATTACGGTCAGCACGTCGAAAGGAGAGTAGCGATGAAAGGAAACCGGTTCAAACAGGATAACCGTGGCGCCTCCCTGCTTGCCGTACTGGTTCTGATGGTTGTGGTAAGCCTGATTGCCGTGGTGATCACGAAGATTACGATTGTCAATATTGAGATGAAGGAAGTGGAACGCGGCACGAAAAAAAATTTCTACAGTGCGGATGAACTGATGGATAATCTGCGTGCCGGTGCAAGGGAACTTGCAGAGCAGTCACTGGAGAAAGCGTATGCGGATGTCCTTGAAAATTACCTGACGTATTCTGCTTCCGGCGGGGATGTGCAGAAAGTATTTGCCACCAGATATATGGACGGGCTGCAGAAGCAGTTTGCAGAAAACCACACAGATCCGGCAGTTGGTGCATCGGATACCATGGACGCTTCCGGCAACGTGGCGTACCGGGTTTCCGGCTATGATACGGATACGGTAAAAAGCTGCATCAAAGAAGCCGCAGACCAGGGATGTTATATTCCTGCCGCGGATCCAAAATATGAGGTGGATTACGGTGCAGGGACGTTTACGTTAAAGGGTGTGCAGATCCGGTATAAGGATGCACAGGATTATGAGACAACGATCAAAACCGACCTGGTGTTTTCCACTCCGAAGATGAATTTCTCCGGCAGTGGGCAGGTGCAGGAGTTTATGCGTTACGCGCTGATAGCTGACAGACAGATCAACATCGGGGCACAGAATGTGACGGTGGATGGCAATGTGTATGCCGGGGCAGACGGAATTTATGCGTCCACAGGCGGAAACGGTACGATCAAGGGGAAGACGGTTCTTACACGCGGGGATATCGTGACGGAGAGCGGATCAGACCTGACGGTCGGGGACGGCAGTTCCTCGATCTGGGCGGAAAATATAAGGACATCGTCTGCCGGGACAAACGGTGCTTCCTCTATCCATATGAACGGAAATATGTATGTGGCGGATGATCTGGAACTGGCTGGCAGGGGGAGCTCCGTGACTTTGCAGGGCAATTATTACGGCTATAATTTCCAGAAAAATTATGGTGCACAGGATCCGGATTCTGCAAAAAAGGCGGAGTTTAGCAGTGCCATGATGGTCAATGGAAAAAGCAGCCATCTGGATATCAAAGGGCTGAATTACCTGCTTTTGGCAGGGCGGACGTTTATTTCGCGAAAGCTCGATGCCAGTAACGAGGATATTCTGATGGGCGAGTCCATCTCAGCGCGGACGAACCAGCTGGCATATTATGTTCCACTGGAATATGTGTCAGGAGATGGAAAAAGTCTGGATCAAAAGAAGTATGCGGCATATACCGGAATCAGTGAAAGTACGCTGAAAGGATATTTAAACAGCAGCCGACAGGTGGTTCCCTATTATTTTCCGGGTGGGGTCTATTATTACCTGAATTTTAATTCGGAGAAGTCTGCGAATGACTTTTTTTCCGATTATTATGTGAACAATCAGGGGAAAACGGCACAGTATGCCAATATCTATCTGGATGAGGATGCATTGATTGTGGATTCCAATACGATTATGACGTTTTCCGGGGACATTTTAAAACGGGCGGCTTCTGCAGATATGCTGGAGGTTGGAACGTATACGATTGCACCGGACAACTGGAAAGACAGCAGTGGTTTATACTGGAAGTACTGTTCGAAGCTTGCCGTGCGCTATAAGTCGCTGGAACTGGGACTGACGGATCAGGGGCAGGGAGTGACCGAAGACAATGTCCGTCTGACATCTACGGATGCCAGTGGGCATGAAGTGATTGACAAAACGGTAAATCCGCTGTTTGACTATTTGATTGACCGGAGTGCATTTACCACAGAGGTGGAGAAACACAAGGCATCCCCGACGGCTTCGGAAACGGTGTATTCCCCGGCCACAGATGTATACCTGATTGAAAATGCCGGAACTTATGCACTTCCAGCTACGGTTACAAAGGGAATTGTCATTGCAACCGGGGATGTCAGGGTGTCCGGCCAGTTTGAGGGAATGATTATTTCCGGTGGGGTGATCTCTTTTGATTCCAATGCTTCGGTACGGGGAAACAAGCTTTTGGTTTCCCAGCTGTTTACCGAGGACCAGAAACGGGATACTCCGCTGTTTTCCCAGTTTTTCAAAGGCTGTTCTTCCCTTGCGGCATCAAATATTTCCGGAAACCTTGATCTGGATTCTTATTTGAACTATGATAATTGGAAGAAGAACGGGTAAGGGGTGTGCCAATGAAGAAACGAAAACTTTTGGGGCAGAATGGAATTACGCTCGTTGAAATCATTATCGTTATTGCGATTATTGGCATTCTTGCAAGCACGTCTGTCATGATGATCGGGCATCTGCACTATGCCAATACGCAGAAGGTGGTAAGGACGCTGGATTCTTCGCTGGATGCGCTTCAGGTCAGGACGATGAGCAAAGCCGGCAGTTCTTATCTGTATATTTACAAGCTGGACAATGGATATTATACGCGTGTCCTGTCCGATAATCTGGGCAGTTTTGACGATACAAAGCTGACATCTGACGGGACGAAGCTGTGTAATAATACAATTAAAATCCGTAAGGACAGCAGCACCGGGGAGGAACTGACAGAACCGGGTGCCGGTGGGACATTTATTAAGATTGCCTATAAGAAAACGGCATTTTATGACGATTGTACAAATGTGAATGCCATTTATATTGATGGTGTCCCGGCATACACAATCCGGCTGGTGAAAGATACCGGCAGGCATTTTACGGAGCAGTAACTTTTTAAAGGGGGTGGCAGTGTGCCGAACGATCATAGGGGAATTACGCTTGTGGAACTGATTATCGCGATTGCAATTTCAACGGTTATTTTAGGCGCTGCAACGCTTTTCCTTGGAATGGCGCACAAAAATTATAACCACGCGTCTGCGCAGATTGATCTGCAGTCGGAGTCACAGATTCTGATGGAGCAGATCGGCATGTGGGTGATGGAAGGAAACCGGGTGGAGGAACTTGACCCATCCGTGTCCGGTGTCCGTGGGATCGCCATTTATACGATTCCGAACACCCCGTCGGTAACTAATCCGGCAGGTGCCGCAGCCCCGGAGGCTGCAAGCAAGCGGGTGATCTGGATCTCTGCAGGTGGAAAGAAATTATATACAAAGAAAATGGCTGTGGCAGATCCAAAAACCGATACAACGGTGATTTCTGCAGCTACGGATGAGGTGCAGGAAAATCTGATCGGCGAATATGTTACGGCATTTACCGGCACAGTAAATGCTTCCACGGAAAAGGCATCCGTTGCGGTTTCTTTTGATATGCAATATCTGGAACAGAAGTATACGATACAAAATGAATTCAAGCTGAGAAATGTACTCAGGTAAGGAAGGGGCGTTCGTATTGAAGATGGTAAGATGGCATCGGCAGAAAAAAAATAACGGAAACAGGAAAAAGAGAATTGCATCCGCAGTCTGTATGCTGGGGGTGCTTGTTGTCTGTCTTGGGGTTGTCGGGTACCGGAATAAATTAAAGGCGGATGAAAAACTTCCGGTGATGACAAGAGGAGTCGTTGACCAGATAGAGCAGATTCCGGAGTCGAAGCGCAACATTTACGATGCGAATGCCGCAGCGGCAAAGCTTGGAACAAAGGAAAACCCGTTTCTGATTCTTGAAATTGTGCCTTATGAAGAATATGCAGAGTTTGGGTATCAGATCAGTGGCTGTGAACCAGTAAATGTCGAAGATATGCGTTATGGAAATACTGATATTAATACGGTTAAAACAATAACCGGTGCAAAATGTGAAATGAAAACGGCTTATTTTTTCCCGGATGAGCCGGAAGGGGACATTTCAAAATATTCTGGAAATATGCGTGTCTGTGACGATGGCATGAAAGATGCAGAATATACCGGATACTATGAGCGCGTCAAAGATGGGGAAGGAACGTTTGTCCAAAAAATTGTAAAAGGGGAAGACGGAAATGAAAGCTTATCGTTTGTCAGACAGGATCATGGAAATATTATCTGGCATACAGTAAATGATTTCGAGAAATCGGATGATAAAGATCAGACATTTGATGAAAAGACGGATCGTGAACTTACCAATGAGGGCGACCGGATTTATACAAAAAGAAAAAGTACCGGTGATAAATCAAAGGATAATATCAATGTAACAGAGAATTACTATCTATATAAAAACAATGATTATTTTTTAAAGGACAGTATCGGCTGTAAAACACAGGAGGAAGCAGACAATTATTCGGTGATTATTAAAACGATTACACCGGAAGAGCTGAATGCACAGCCGAAATGGGCAGATTATGCGGATCTGTATGTGGTTTCCCCAAAGGTACATTCCGGGGGTGATAATATCAGAGAGATCTGGAAAAAACACAACAGGTACGGAAAGCATTCGTCTGTTTCTTCGTATACGAATGGATTTAATGGATCGAAAGATATCAGCTGGGATGTTGCCGTGAAAATGTACCAGAAGATTAATCAGGAGGAGAACTATGCTCCGATCTTTATGGATTCCGGAGTGTATATACCTTCACAGGGATGTTTAGGTGAGGGAAAATCGGTTACGTTTCATATTCTGGACTGGAATATGAACCCTACCATTTATACATATAATGATACCGGCTATAACAATAATATGTATAAACTGGCAGTGATGCTGTTTTCCATGGATGCACAACTGTTTGAACGCCTGTATCTGGATGGCGGAGAGGATGCGCTGATTCAGACGGAGAAAATTGACGGGGTTGAGACGGGGGTGTTTACTGCACAGACAGGGGATGCACGGGCATACTGGTCGAAGTTTACGTTCCTTCCGTCCGATGTGGATGGACGTGTGATTGGTGAAAACTGGTACCATTACTGGACGAAGCCGGACAAATGGGAAACATATAAAACAGCAGGAGAAATTACATCCGATGAAAATCAGGGATATTTAAATGGCAGACTGTTTGTGTTTAAGGGGGATAAAACTTCCACACAGGATTTTGGCATGGGAACAGTTCCGGCATCGGATCCGAAGTCTAAGTTTACGGATTTTAAGGAGTTTACGGGAAATGATCCCAAGGCGACACCGGCAGATGCAGTCCGTTATATTCTCGGATATAAAACATCAAAGGATCATGTGGATGGAGAACTGCGGATATTGGATATTGAGCCATGCTATGACCGAAAGAACGGGTACTCGCTGAAAAAAAGTTATATCCAGCTTATGATTCCGAATTTTATCGGGGATATTAAGATTACCCATATGACTACGGCAGAGTTTATTGGTTCCACGGAGGATCTAAACAGCAAGTACAACATGATTTATCTTGGGCTGGATCAGGGTGCTTATAATCTGGTAGAAAAGGATGTAACCTATAAAGATGCAGATGGCAATGTGAAATGGATCAAAGAGAATCAGACGGTGTGGAATGATACCACGATGAACGGAAAAATTTATTTCCATACCGGAGATAAAATGACCAGTGCAGAGTATAGCAGGTCAGACGGCATAAGCCGTTCGGTCAAGTTCCTGTGGGCTGGAAGCGGAAATAATGTTATAGAGGATACGACACTCCGTTTCTCGGGAAATGACATTACAAAGATTAAGAAAGCGGAACTGGAGAACTTTTTACATGCCGGTTATCCGGTTGTTGCGGTTGATGATCTCTATTGCCTGTCCGATAAAATAGATGCCGGTTCAAACCTTGCAGATCTGGTCAGGGAGAGTAAGAAGGAAAAGAAAACCATTTACCAGACGTCAGATAGCAATGGGCTGATTGCAAAGGTAAAAGAGGTCTGTCCGAAAATTACGTTTACAAAACTGCCAAATGAATATCAGGGAACGACTTCGTCTGGGGGGAAAAATGATACGTCTGTTTCCGTAGATGACAGTCAGGCAAATTATCTGGATGTGGACGGTTTTGGCAGATCAAAACTTGATTTTGGTTTTCAGGTGACGGATGTGCCATCCGCACAGTATCAGTGTAAAGTTTATATTGACCAGAATCAGGATGGTAAATTTGAAGAGGGGCTGGCAGATGTGGATGGCTCCGGGGATGCGGATGATTCGGATGATACAGGGGAAGTTTATTATGAGGGAGATGTTTTTACGGCAGGAGACGGGGAACAGAACATTACACCGGTAAAACTTTCCAAACTGTACTTTGGGCTGATCCAGTGGAAGATTGTTGTATACCGCAAGGATAATCCGGACATTCATTTTACACGTACCGGCTGCTCGGTTGCAAAAAACCAGACCGGACAGAAACGGGAGATTAAGGTGCTTCAGATTATGCCGGATACGGATACTAATAATAAGGGGTATCTGAATCTGGAAGAAAATACGCTGTTTACGAAATATTATAATGCATTGAATGATTATAATATTACCGTGGTAACGACTACGGTTTCTGATTTTCAGAAGAATTATTTCGGGGAGAAATTTGTGTATGATTATTCCAGGGATATTTCAGCCCAAAAAGGAAACGAAAATCCAGCTAAAATGTCGAAAAAACAAAAGGAGCTGTATCATACATATAATATGTTTATTCTGGGATTTGGCGATACGTTCCATAAGGTAAATATGTCGAATAAAAACGGTGCGATTGATTTCCTGAAATATTTTATCGCCTCTGGAAAAAGTGTTTTGTTTACGCATGATTTTACTTCTATGCATAATGTGCACAGTGGGGATTTCGGATATTCTGCCAATACATATCTGCGTGATGTCATGGGAATGAACCGGTATAAAGCTGTGAGTGGGAAACTGACCGAGAGCGAACGAAAGGAACTGCTGGCTTATCAGGCGAAACATAAGTATGATACAATGACCCAGACAACCGTTGGCAGCAACGGTACACTTTCTACAACGGCACTTGGTAATACCCAGGGATTTACTTACTATGCCATGAAACGTCTGGGATGGGAAAAGAAAAATACGGATCAAATAATCCCATACCGGTATATGATCAGAAGTTATAAAAATGATGAATATATCTGTGGCGTGAGTAACGATAATGTGAAATTGACAGGATTTAACAATAATAATGACCTGACAATGCGTGCAACGAAGACGAATACGGGACAGATTACGGAATATCCGTTTAAAATTGACGAAACACTTAAAATTGCATCAACGCATGGGCAGTGGTATCAGCTGGACATGGAAGATCCGGAAGTTACGGTCTGGTACTGTCTTTCGGATAATGAGAACGGAGATCCGTGTGCATGGGCGGGTACGGCTTCAAACGGAGATGGAACCGGTGCCACCTATGGGGCTTCCCCGAATGATGCCGCCAATAATTACTATATTTACAGTAAGGGAAATGTTTTTTATTCCGGAGTAGGTCATTCTACGGTAGATGGAGATATGGAGGCAAAGCTTTTCATTAATACGATGATTGCCGCATACCGTACCACATATGAGCCACCAATGGTCGAGATCCTGAATGAAGAGGCGGAGCTTTTAAAAGAGGAGTCCGGAAATGGAAGTGATCCGAATCTGGTGTATAAGATGAACTGGATGAAAGAATATGGAAATAACCTTGACGGCACTAAGGAAAAAATCCGCTTCAGCCCGGTCGAACTGAATACCGTCAGAACGAAGCTGACCTGTTCGATCCAATACAAAGATGGAACTTACGTAGATAAAATTTACAAAAAAGACGGAACGGTGATTGAGGGAAAAGCAACGAAGGAGAATCCTAAAAAATATGTGTTTGAAAATCTGAAAAACATGGGTGAGTATTACTTTATTTATGATACGACAGGGGAAAACAAAAAGAAGGAAGGGGATATTGTTTTTGAAATTTATAACAATAAGTCCAAAAATCCGGATGGAACACCAAGAGTGGGAAAAACTACTGTGAAAATGGAATCCCAGAATTTGTTTTTGCTTGATTAGTATGGGGATTTAAGAAAAGGCACACAATGTGAGAGAGTATCGCATTGTGTGTCTTTTTTATGATGGTCACAGGTAGAATACGTTTTGCAATTACATATATGCAGTATACGTAAAGTTTTCCTTGCCAGGAAGGTGGGGATATGCTATGGTAAACATATCTTTTTTCGGTGGCAGTTTCTGCCAGAAAATCCCATTTGTTTTGTTGCATAAGTGAAAGATGTGAACTTTAATGTGCCTTTGACGGTCAGGTTTTGACAGTCAGGTTTTGATGGTCTGAGTTTGACGGTCAGGGTTTAACAGTCTGCAATTTTTGTGCGTTGAAATAAAAGCAAAAACCACATATAATATAAGGAGAACATTTGGAAAAAGAACAAACGAAAAATCAACAGGAGAAGAATCAACAGGAGAATCAGAAAAAGTCCCAAAAGCTGCAGTGGCATCCGGCATTCTGTTCAGCCTTGCGCCTGGAACTGCTGGAGGATGCAGAAAATCTGGAATTTACCGATGAGTTCCAGCTTACGGAGAAACCTTTGCAGATTGACTGTACGGTTGTAAAAGTAAAGAAGGACTGCAAAATAAAAAATGAAATCGGGAAGATCTTCCGGAAACACAACATTTTTGAATATAAATCCCCGAAGGATGAGCTGAACATTGATACTTTTTACAAGGCGGTTGCGTATGCATGCCTGTATAAAGTATTACCAAATCATGTGGATGAGATTCAGGCAGAGGAGATTACCATTACACTGATTCGAGACCGCAAGCCAGTGAAGCTTCTTCAGAAATTAAGTAGTGATGGGTATGAATGCAGGAAAGAAACAGCCGGAATCTATTATGTCAGTGGTGTGATGTTCCCGGTGCAGATCATTGCATCATCGGAACTGGATATGGATTTGCATGTACAGCTCAAGGCACTGACTGACAATTTGGATGAACCGCTGATGTGGAAGTATCTGCAGGAAGTTAGCGTTTTTACAGAGAGGGAAAAGAATCTTGCGGATGTTGTGCTTCAGGTTATTGTAAACAGTAACATGGAGAAAGTGCAAAAATGGAAAGGAAGTGAAAGGATCATGTGTGAGGCATTACGTGTTTTGATGGCAGATGAATTGAATGAGGAGCGTATGGAAGGTCAGCGCGAAGGAAGAGTGGAAGGTCAGCGCGAAGGACAGATTCGTGCATATGCATCTCTGGTGCAGGATGGGATCATCACCGTGGAAACAGGTGCAGAAAAAGCGGGAATGTCTGTCGATGATTTCACAAAGGAAATGAAGCTGGCAGGTTATGTAATCCCTGCGGTATAAAATTAATTTTGTAAAGCCATGCAGTATTGGATTTTTCCATTGCATGGCTTTTTGTTTTTCCTATTGTTTTTCCAGCTCGGGATGTTTTTTCTTGCAGCGGTCATAAACATATGGTATAGTAATCATATCTTTTTTCAGTGGCAGTTTCTGCCAGAAATCCCATTTGTTTTGTTGTATAAGTGAAAGATGTGAACTTTAATGTGCCTTTGACGGTCGGGTTTTGACAGTCAGGTTTTGACGGTCTGAGTTTGACGGTCAGGGTTTAACAGTCTGCAATTTTTGTGCGTTGAAATAAAAGCAAAAACCACATATAATATAAGGAGAACATTTGGAAAAAGAACAAACGAAAAATCAACAGGAGAAGAATCAACAGGAGAATCAGAAAAAGTCCCAAAAGCTGCAGTGGCATCCGGCATTCTGTTCAGCCTTGCGCCTGGAACTGCTGGAGGATGCAGAAAATCTGGAATTTACCGATGAGTTCCAGCTTACGGAGAAACCTTTGCAGATTGACTGTACGGTTGTAAAAGTAAAGAAGGACTGCAAAATAAAAAATGAAATCGGGAAGATCTTCCGGAAACACAACATTTTTGAATATAAATCCCCGAAGGATGAGCTGAACATTGATACTTTTTACAAGGCGGTTGCGTATGCATGCCTGTATAAAGTATTACCAAATCATGTGGATGAGATTCCGGCAGAGGAGATTACCATTACACTGATTCGAGACCGCAAGCCGGTGAAGCTGCTGGGGGAACTGGAAAAATCTGGGTATGAATGCCAAAAAGAAACAGCCGGGATTTACTATGTCTATGATGTGATGTTTCCGGTGCAGATCATTGCATCATCGGAACTGGACACGGATATGCATGTACAGCTAAAAGCATTGACGAATCATCTGGAGGAATCGTTGATGCGTCAGTATTTATTGCAGGTGAGTACCTTTGAGGGAAGGGAGAAGAATCTTGCAGATATCGTGCTGCAGGTCATTGTAAACAGTAACATGGAGAAAGTACGGGAATGGAAAGGAAGTGAACAGACAATGTGTGAAGCATTAAGAGTACTGATGAAAGAGGAACTGAAAGAGGAGCGAGTGGCGGGCTTGCGCGAGGGTCGTCTTGAAGGTCAGCGCGAAGGTCAGCGAGAAGGACAGATTCGTGCATATGCATCCCTGGTGCAAGATGGGATCATCCCCGTGGAAATAGGTGCGGAAAAAGCGGGAATGTCTGTCGATGATTTTACAAAAGAAATGAAGCTGGCAGGTTATGTAACCCCTGCGGTATAAAATCAGAACATAAAATGTGTGGTGCCCGTGGTTGCACCACACATTTCATTTTAATTTAAGAAAAGTTTTATATAATAGGAATTGTTCTGGAAATCAGTTCGTGATAGTATAAAAGCTATGCATATGAAAAGGAGTTAAATCATGGGAAAAATATTTAAAAACATGCTCCCATACTGGAAATGGATTCTGGTTATTGTGGCTTTTCTTGTGATGCAGGCATTTTGTGATCTGTCCCTGCCACAGTATACATCAGATATTATCGATGTCGGAATCATGAGCAGCGGAGTGGAGCATATTCTTCCGGAAGAAATGACACAGGAAGATTTTGTGTCAGCACAGCTTTTTATGACCAGCAGGGAAAAGAAAACATTTGCCGCCTGTTATAAGGAGCCGAAAAAAGATGGAAACTATGTGAGAAATTGTGAAGAGGATACGCTTGACGATATGGATGAGTCTCTGTTGGAGCCGATCGTCATGGTATATCAGATGTCCCAGATGAAGGAGTCCGATATTGACGAGAAGGCTCTCACGGGGAAAATGGGAACGGATGGGACGCAGGTAGATATGAAGCAGCTGATGCAGGCACTGGCAGCCGGCCAGGTACCGGATCAGCAGATTCTTGAGATGCGAAAGCAGGTGTCCGGACAGATTGATGCGATCGGATCTTCTACATTGAAATCCATGGGTGTGACCTATGCGATCTCCTGTGATAAAAATGCAGGTGTGGATGTAGATGCCATTCAGAAACATTACTTATGGACCACCGGAGCCAAGATGCTTGGTTTTGCGCTGCTGATGGTTATGGCGGCAGTGGTTGTCGGATATTGTGCTTCCCGTGTGGGAGCATCCATCGGACGAGATCTGCGTGATAAGACATTCCGCAATGTCGTACAGTACTCCAATGCAGAGATGGATCATTTTTCAACGGCATCCCTGATTACGAGAAGTACCAATGATGTACAGCAGATTCAGATGGTGACTGCAGTATTTCTGCGAATGATTCTTTATGCTCCGATCATTGGAATCGGTGGTGTGATTAAGGTTGCACAGACCCATGCAGGAATGGAATGGGCGATCGCGCTTGCGGTGCTTGTTATTCTTGGGTTTGTAATGCTTCTTACCTCCCTTGCCATGCCAAAGTTTAAGATTATGCAGAATCTCGTGGACCGGCTGAATCTGGTTTCGAGAGAGATTCTGACAGGATTAAATGTCATTCGTGCATTTGGACGGGAAAAACGGGAAGAAGAGCGGTTTGATGAGGCCAACCGCAATCTGACAAGGACGCAGTTGTTTACCAACCGTGTTATGACATTTATGATGCCGGGAATGATGATGATCATGTACTGCATTACGCTTCTGATTGTGTGGGTTGCCGCAAAGCGGATTGATGGCGGATATATGCAGGTTGGTTCCATGACGGCATTTATTACTTACACAATGATGATCGTTATGGCATTTCTGATGCTGACCATGATGTCTATCATGATGCCGAGAGCCGGTGTGGCTGCAGAGCGTATAGATGAGGTTGTACGCACAAAAAGTACGATTACAGATCCGAAAGAGCCGGTTGCCATGGAACAGTGTGAGGGTGTGATTGCCTTTCATCATGTAAATTTCCGGTATCCGGGAGCCACGGAAGATGTGCTTTCGGACATTGATTTTGTTGCAGAGCCGGGAAAGACCACTGCAATTATCGGAAGTACCGGATGTGGTAAATCTACGCTGGTCAACCTGCTTCCGCGTTTTTATGATGTGACAGGCGGAGAGATCACGCTTGACGGAACGGATATCCGCAAGTATACATTGCAGGATCTGCGGGAACATATCGGATTTGTACCACAGAAGGGAATTCTTTTCTCCGGTACAATTGCAAGCAATCTGCGCTTCGGGGCAGAGGATGCGTCAGATGAGCAGATCCGGGAAGCAGCGGAGATTGCGCAGGCAATAGAGTTTATTGACAGCAAACAGGATGGGTATGAGAGTGCGATTGCACAGGGCGGAAGCAATGTTTCCGGCGGACAGAAGCAGCGGCTTGCCATTGCCAGAGCGATCGCAAAGAATCCAAAGATTTATGTGTTTGATGACAGTTTTTCCGCTCTGGATATGAAGACCGATGCGGCACTCCGCAGAGCGCTTGAGACAAAGACGGAACATACGACCGTGATCATTGTCGCACAGCGAATCAGTACGATTCTGCATGCGGACCAGATACTGGTACTCGACGATGGAAAGATTGTCGGAAAAGGCACGCATGAGGAATTACTGCACAATTGCGAAGTTTACGAGCAGATTGCCAGAAGTCAGCTGTCTGCCAAAGAACTGGGACTTTCCGAGGAGGTGAAATAAGATGGCAGAACAACGTACAAAAAGACCTCGCGGTCCGATGGGCGGTCCGGGCAGAGGAATGATGCCGGGAGAAAAGCCGAAAGATTTCAAAAACTCTATCGGAAAACTGGTTCGTTATCTCGGAAGATACTGGTATGCGATTGTTGCCGTTATGATTTTTGCAGCGGTGTCTACCGTCTTTTCCGTTGCCGGACCAAAGGTTATGGCACGTGCAACGAATGCATTGGTGGAAGGTCTCGGAAAAAAGATCGCGGGAACCGGATCTATTGATTTTACCTATATTGCCAAAGTGTTATTGTTTACACTTGGCCTGTATATCTGTTCTGCAGTATTCAGTTTTATACAGGGAATGATCATGACAGGAATCACGCAGAAAACCTGTTACCGCATGCGTAAGGAAATTTCAGAGAAAATCAACCGCATGCCAATGAAATATTTCGAGAGCCGCACGTACGGAGAGGTGCTATCCCGCATCACAAATGATGTGGATACACTTGGACAGAGTTTAAATCAGAGTGTGACGCAGATCATTACGAGTGTGGCGACACTGGTCGGAACACTTGTGATGATGATTTCAATTTCCGGAATTATGACATTGATTTCACTTGTGATTCTTCCGGTATCTGCCATCCTGATTTCGTTTATTATCAAACATTCGCAGAAATATTTCCGCCAGCAGCAGGAATATCTGGGACATATCAACGGACAGGTGGAAGAGGTCTATGGCGGACATCTGGTGGTGCAGGCATATAATAAGCAGGAGAGCACCATCAAAAAATTTGAAGATACCAATCAGATTCTGTTTCAATCGGCATGGAAGTCCCAGTTTTTATCCGGACTGATGCAGCCGATCATGCAGTTTGTCGGAAACCTCGGTTATGTCGGAGTGGCAATTTCCGGAGGACTTCTGGCAATCCGCGGAACCATCGGGGTTGGTGAAATTCAGGCATTTATTCAGTATGTCCGGAATTTTACTCAGCCGATCCAGCAGATTGCGCAGGTGGCAAATATGCTGCAGTCGATGGCTGCAGCCTCCGAGCGCGTATTTGAATTTCTGGACGAAGAGGAAGAAGAACTGACGGTTGAACATGCTGTGCATCTCGACCATGTGGATGGTTACGTGGATTTTTCCCATGTAAGTTTCGGATACAATCCGGATCAGATCATTATCAGGGATTTTTCCGCTCATGTAACACCTGGACAGAAAATTGCAATTGTCGGACCAACGGGAGCAGGAAAAACCACAATGGTCAAACTGCTTATGCGTTTCTATGATGTGACAGGCGGAGCCATTCAGGTGGATGGGCATGATATCCGCGACTTTAACCGTCAGGAGCTTCGGGATGCATTTGGTATGGTATTGCAGGATACCTGGCTGTTTAAGGGATCTATCATGGAAAACATCCGGTATGGCCGTTTAGATGCCACGGATGAGGAAGTGATTGAGGCGGCAAAAGCCGCACATGCCCACCATTTTATCCAGACACTTCCGGGTGGCTACCAGATGGAGTTAAACGAGGATGCAAGTAATGTTTCCCAGGGACAGAAACAGCTTCTTACAATTGCACGTGCTATCCTTGCGGATAACCCGATTCTGATTCTGGATGAGGCAACCTCTTCGGTAGATACCCGTACCGAAGTGCGGATTCAGAAGGCATTGGATAATCTGATGCGTGGACGGACCAGCTTTATCATTGCGCATCGACTCTCTACGATAAGAAATGCGGATCTGATTCTGGTGATGAAAGATGGCGATATCATAGAGCAGGGGACACACGAACAGCTTCTGGCACAAAAGGGATTTTATGCAGATCTGTATAATTCCCAGTTCGAAGAGAATGCATAAGACATTGAAATAAATTGGCAGTTGTGATATAGTTTAACTGTATTTATCGACAAATTTTGACAAAATCGGACAGTGCTTTCTGGTATGCTTATTTTTGACTGAATTTGACATTCTAGGAGGCCTACATGGGAAAACTAAATGTCGCAATTGCAGATGATAACGAGGTTATGCGTGACTTATTGGAAGAAATGGTAACCAGTGATGATGAACTGCACCTGATCGGGATGGCAAAGGATGGAGAAGAAGCCTGTCATCTGATCAGGGAAAAAGAACCGGATGTTGTATTATTGGATATTATTATGCCGAAACTGGACGGTCTGGCAGTCCTTGACAGGATCAGGGCAGATCATACACTAAAGAATCGGCCAACATTTCTGATGATCAGTGGGATCAGCAATGAAAAGATTACCGAAGACGCGTTTGAGCGGGGAGCGGATTATTACATTATGAAGCCGTTTGACCGGAATATTGTTTTGGACCGGATCAAGACACTCAACCGTCGAAAAAACAAAGTACGAAAAGAAATTGGCAGACCGGTTGAGATGGAAAAGAAACCGGAAAAGTACTCGTTACAGACACTGGAAGAGGATGTCACAGAGATAATTCATGAGGTTGGTGTTCCGGCACATATCAAGGGATACCAGTATTTGCGGGAGGCAATCATCATGTCTGTGACGAATATGGACATGTTAAATTCTATTACGAAAATTTTATATCCGGGGATCGCAAAGAAATTTGATACGACACCAAGCCGTGTCGAGCGTGCCATCCGTCATGCAATTGAAGTAGCGTGGAGCCGTGGCAAGATGGATACGCTGGATGATCTGTTCGGATATACGATCAGCAATGGAAAAGGAAAACCGACCAACTCGGAATTTATCGCTCTTATTACGGACAAAATACGATTACAGATGAAGAGTAAGTAAAGGAGTGTTATGTATGAAGAAGATTCTGTTTGTTTCATCAGAGGCAGTGCCATATGTGAAAACCGGAGGTCTTGCCGATGTTGTCGGATCACTTCCGAAATATTTTGACAAAAAAGAGTATGATGTGCGGGTAGTTATTCCGAAATACGCCTGCATGGATCGCTCATTTCTTCCAAATTTAAAATTTTTGTGCCATTTTTATGTAAATCTGAACTGGCGCAGGCAGTATGTTGGAATTTTCGAGTCGGAATATCATGGTGTTCACTTTTATTTTGTGGACAATGAATTTTATTTTGCAGGAGAATCTCCATACAACAATATCTATGAAGATGTGGAAAAGTTTGCATATTTTTCCAAGGCAGTACTTGCTAGTCTGCCGTATATTGATTTTGCCCCGGATATTATCCATTGCAATGACTGGCAGACAGGACTTATTCCGGTGTTTCTGCATACGGTATTTGGAGATGATAATTTTTATGCGGGAATCAAAACCGTGTTTACGATTCATAACCTGCAGTTTCAGGGACGCTGGCGAATTCAGGAGATTATGGATATTACAGGACTCCCGGCACACATTTTCAATGCATATGAACTGGAATCTTATGGCGAAGCAAACTACTTAAAGGGTGGCGTGGTATATGCGGATTATATTACTACCGTCAGCCCGACGTATGCAAATGAGATTACGACCGTAGAAGGGGGAGAGGGCTTAAGTGGCCTGATGACTGCCCGAAAGGATCGCCTTTATGGTATTTTAAACGGAATTGATTATGAAGAATATAATCCACAGACAGATCCTTATATTTCGGTAAATTATTCGAAAAAAGATGCAGTGAGTGGGAAAAAAGAAAACAAAGTTGCATTACAGAAAGAACTTGGGCTTCCAGTCAGGGAGGATGCTTTCCTGATCGGAATCGTATCGCGTATGACCAGCCAGAAAGGATTTGACCTGATTGGCTGCGTATTGGATGAACTTTTAACCGAAATGGATATACAGCTGGTGGTTCTTGGTTCCGGAGAGAGCCAGTATGAAAATATGCTCCACCATTATCAGAGTAAGTATCCGGACAAGGTAAGCGTACATATCGGATTTACCGAGGAGCGTTCGCACCATATATATGCGGCAAGTGATGTGCTGCTGATGCCTTCCATGTTTGAACCATGCGGGCTGGCACAGATGATTGCCATGCGTTACGGAACACTTCCGATCGTACGTGAAACCGGAGGACTCCGGGATACGGTAGAACCATACAATGAATATGAAAATACAGGATGTGGTTTTTCATTTGCGAATTTTAATGCACAGGAAATGGCAGATATTGTCCGATATGCGTATCGTGTGGAGCATGAACAAAAGGCCGCATGGAAAGAACTGATCTATCGTGCGATGGATCGCAATTTTTCCTGGAATGCATCGGCACATGCATATGAGAAGCTATATGATAAACTGGTAGAAATGTAATAGATGTTCCCCGCAGAATTTTTTCTGCGGGGATTTTGTGTCTGGAAATATAATCTATGAAGTGCAGACCGGCTGCGGCATGGTCAGCAGATGGCTGTGCCGGCAGTAATAGTAGGCATGGTCGGACAGAATTTCTTCATCCTGAAGCTGTGAGGCATTCACTTCTTTTACCATTGCGGTGTAATGGTCGAGATTCTGCCTGTCGTTTTCATCGGTGGCAAGAATCAGTACTTCGTGAATACTGCTTGGCAGAATGATCAGATCCTTTTCAAACAAATCGGACAGTTCTTTTAAGATGTCATCGTAGAGGAGAACGGTTGCACCGTTGGTCCGGTACGTATTGGTCAGAACATACAGTGGCGGGGGTGCTTCCGGGAGTGGAGTTTCCGCGACGAGCTGCATTTCTTTGAGAAGACTGCTCATCGGGGTAAGCTGTGGGGGAAGAAGCTGTGGCGTGTTTTTCTTCGCAAGCCGGTAGAGCGTTTCTTTGTCGGTTTTCCAAAGGTTTAAGTGATGATTGTGGATCAGAATATTTGCCTGGTTTTCGGCACTTGCATGGAGCAGACAGTAAAAGATTACGGCCAGATCCTGGTAGCGGAAAAACGGAACCTCTTTTAACAGTTCCTGATTTTTTTCAAAGCTTACAAGACGCATGACGATGTGCTCGCTGGCACGGGAAAAATCGGTAAAGTAGGACGTGTCAAAATTTTCTTCCGGGGCATGCGCCTGATAGGTATGAAGAATATCTTCACAGATTTCTTCAAGGCATACCCCTTCCAGATAGCGATGATAGTATGGCATCAGATAGATCGCAGGTGACACGTTTTTCTTCGGATGGAGAAGTACCAGACCATCGTAATGTGTTCCGTTATTTTTGGTAAAGGAACGAATGTCTAAAGTGACACCTGTCTCGATACGCAGAGAAAGCTGTGTACGGATCGTTGTTAAAAATTCCTGATAGTTCATATGTAATTGAAAACAAATGTATATATGGGAAATTTCGGAATGACCGTTTCCGAAGATGAAAAATCCACGGTGTTAACCAGACACCGTGGATTTACTTTAGCATGTTTTGACTGAAATTGCAATCATTTTTCTCGGTTTTTGATTGCGTAAATTTACCTTCGGAAATAATGGTGTAGAGTCCACCCACGATGTTCT
>OLSG01000835.1_pt1 | contig 35989 bp, 23 predicted proteins | sample 1673041 | NCBI WGS metagenome assembly OLSG01 (sample SAMEA3136749, study PRJEB25190) | human gut metagenome | reverse complement strand
CCGCCGGCGCGACGATGACGACGAGGAGGAAGAAGAGACCCCTGAGGAGTAGGGGAGACCGCCGGGGCGGACGGAGCGCCCTCCGCCCCGGCACCTGAGACCTTTCCGAGTAGGCAGACTGCTTCGCGGACCCCTGATTCCCCGCGAAGTCCCCTGCCGAAGCCCGCCGGCTGCCGCCGCTTATGCGCGCGGCGGCAGCCGGCACATCATATATGCCATCTCCGATGAAGCAGACGGCCCCGCGGAATCCTGATTACCCGCGGGGCCACCTGCTATTTAGGGGTTGTGAAATCGGGGGAAGGGTCTTTCAAAAATCTGCGAGTCGATTATCATAGGCGTCATGTTTTCTCGCGAGCACATACTTTCGGCGTTCTCCGCCGCCGTTCCCATCATGCTGGGCTATGTGGCCATTGGCCTTCCCTGCGGCATTTTGGGGAACACCATCGGGCTGAATCCCTTGCAGGTGGCGCTTCTGTCCATCCTTCTGTACTCGGGCGCCGGCCAGTTCATGATTCCCAACATGTTCCTCGCCGGCTCTTCGGTGGCGGCCATCACGGCGTCGGTGTCCCTCGTGAACACGCGCCAGATGCTCTACGCCGCCTCCTTCGCGCCCCAGTGCGCTGCAAGCCCCCGTTGGCTTGCGGCCCTGTTCGCCGCATCGGTGACTGACGAGTCCTACGGCGTGAACACGGCGCGCTTCGCCGAGGGCAACTGGTCGGTGGATCGGGCGCTCATGGTGAACCTGTTCTCCCAAAGCTCCTGGACGATCTCGAACATCGTGGGCTGCGCGGTGGGGGCGGCCGTCGACATCCCCGTGCCCATCGCCGCCTTCGCCATGACGGCCATCTTCATCTGCCTGCTCGTCACCCAGAAGTTCACCTCCGCCAATATCGTCGCCATGATTGTGGCGATGCTCGGCGTGTACCTGTGCAAGGCGCTCGGGCTTACCGGGCCGGCCATTCTCATCGGCGCTGTTGCCGGTGTCGTGTGCGCCCTGGCGTTCTCGGCGCTGTTCCCGCGCCGTCCCGTCACGGCAAGCGCTCCCGGTACTGATCCCGTAGGGGGCGACCTTGGTCGCCCCTCCTCGAGTGGGGACTCCTCGCCTGATGAGGGCGGTGAGCGCCGATGAGCTGGGAGCAGTTCTGGTTCGTTCTCATCGGGTGCGTGCTGGCCATGTGGGCCTGTCGCGTCATCCCGCTGTTTCTGCTGAAGGGCCGCGAGCTGCCCCCGCGCCTCGCCCAGGCCCTCGGCTTCATCCCGCCCGCGGCGTTCGCGGCGCTTGTGGCCAACGACCTTCTGAACCCCGGCATGTTCGACGCGGGCGTGTGGCCGGCGGCCATCCCGCTCGTGGCCGCTGTGGCATCGGCGCTCGTGGCCGTGAAGACCAAGTCGCTTCTGTGGACCGCCGTGGCTGGCGTGGCCGTTTACGCGGCGCTCGCCTTCTTCGCTGTGTAGGGGAGGGGCAGCCTTGGGCGTGATCCGGTTTCTCGGGCAGCACAAGGGGGCGGTGGCGCTCGTTATGCTGCTTCTGCTCCTGAAGGCCGGCTGCGAGCTGGCCATCCCGGTGCTCACCTCGCAGATCGTCGATGTGGGCATCGCCCAGTCGGGCGTGGAGGATCTCGACGTTCTTGCGGGCTACAAGGCGGCCGGCGTCGATCTGTTCCCCATTCAGATGGCCTATCTCCTGCGCATCGGCGGCCTCATGCTGCTCGCCGCCGCCGGCTCCATGGTGCTCGATGTGGCCGCCGGCTTCGTGTCGGCCCGCACCGGCGCCAAGATCGGCCGCGACTTGCGCCGGCGCCTGTTCGCGCGGGTGGTGGCCTTCTCCGATGCCGAGATCAACCAGTTCTCGGCGGCCTCGCTCATCACGCGCGGCACCAACGATGTCACCCTCATCCAGAACGTGTGCACCATGGTGATGCGCATGGTGCTCTACGCCCCCATCCTCGCCATCGGCGGCGTGGTCATGGTCATGGTCACCAACCCCCAGTTGGGGTGGATCGTCGTGCTCGCCGTGGCCATGGTCTTCGCGGTCATCGCCGTTCTGTTCCGCTTCACGCTGCCGCGGTTCAAAATCATGCAGACGCTCATCGATCGCGTGAACCTCGTGGCCCGCGAGATGCTGAACGGCCTGTCGGTGGTGCGCGCCTTCAACCGCGAGGGCTTCGAGGAGAACCGCTTCGACGCCGCCTCGCGCAAGCTGCGTGATACCCAGCTGTTCACCAACCGCGCCATGGCCTTCATGATGCCCACCATGATGCTTGTGATGAACCTCACCTCGGTGGCCATCGTGTGGTTCGGCGCTCAGGGCGTGGCCGCGGGCACCATGCAGACCGGCGATCTCATCGCGTTCATCACCTACGCCATGGTCATCATCATGGGCTGCCTCATCATGGGGATGGTGTCCATCATGCTGCCCCGCGCCGACGTGGCCGCCCAGCGCCTGAGCGAGGTGCTCGCGACCGAGCCCACCGTCCGCGATCCCGAGGCGCCGACTCGCGTGCGATCCGATGCCGCAGCGGGCGTGCGCATCACTTTCGACGACGTCTCCTTCCGCTACACCGACGACGGCGATCCGGCGCTCTCCCATGTGTCGTTCACGGCCGAGCCCGGCACCACGCTGGCCATCGTAGGCCCCACCGGTTCGGGCAAATCCACCATCGTGAAGCTCATCGAGCGCTTCTACGACCCGACGGAGGGCTCCGTCACCCTCGACGGCGCCGATCTGCGCGCGCTTTCCCAGGCCGACCTGCGGGCGTGCTTCGGCTATGTGCCCCAGAAGGCCTTCCTGTTCGAGGGCACGGTGGAAAGCAACATCGCCTACGGAGACGAGAGCGCCGACGAGGCGGCCATCCGCGGCGCCCTTGAGGTGGCCTGCGCCCTGGATTTCGTGGAAGCGCGCGAGGGAGGCCTTTCCGCTCCCATTGCCCAGGGAGGCGACAACGTCTCCGGCGGCCAGCGCCAGCGGCTTTCCATGGCCCGCGCCCTCGTGCGGCGGCCGCGCGCCTACCTGTTCGACGACTGCTTCTCGGCGCTCGACTACGCCACGGACGCCCGCGTGCGCGCCGCGCTGCCCGCCTGGGCCGCCGGTTCCACCGTGATCCTCGTGGCCCAGCGCATCTCCACGGTGCTTGCGGCCGATCGCATCGTGGTGCTCGACGAGGGGCGCGTCGCCGGCGTGGGCACCCATGCCGAGCTTATGGAGAGTTGCCCCGAGTACCGCGAAATCGCCCTGTCGCAGCTTTCCGAGGAAGAACTTGCCGAAGGGGGTGCGCGATGAGCGGGCATCCCTCCTTCATTCCCAAGGCCGGCAGCGGCTCTCGGCGGAGCCCCGGCGGCCACGGCCACGGGCACGGCCCCGGCGGCCATGGCCCGGCGGCCCGCATGATGGGCGGCGAGAAGGCGCTGGCCTTCGGCCCCACCATGAAGCGGATGCTCGCCTTCATGGGGCAGTTCAAGGGCCGGCTTCTGCTCGTGCTCCTGTTCGCCATCGCTTCCACTGCGTTTTCCATCGTGGGGCCCAAGGTGCTCTCCGAGGCCACCACGGTGCTCTTCGACGGCGCTGTGGCCTCCGCAGCCGGCACCGGCTCGATCGATTTCGACGCCATCGGCCGCATCCTTCTGGCGACGCTGGCCCTGTACCTGCTGTCGGCGGCGTGCTCGTGGGTGCAGTCCTGGGTCATGAGCTACATCTCGCAGCAGACGTGCTACCGGCTGCGCGACGCCATTGCGAAAAAGATCGACCGCGTGCCCTTCGGGTATTTCGAGAAGACCTCCACGGGCGACACCCTCTCGCGCATCACCAACGACGTGGACACGCTGGGCCAGAGCCTCAACCAAGGCATCACCCAGGCCATCACCTCGGCGGTCACGGTGGTGGGCGTGCTTGTCATGATGCTCTCCATCAACTGGATCATGACGCTCGTGGCCCTGGTCATGGTGCCGGTCTCCATGGCGCTCGTGGCGGTGGTGGTGAGGCTCTCCCAGAAGCACTTCGTGGCCCAGCAGCGCCTGCTCGGCGCGCTGAACGGCCGCGTGGAGGAGACGTTCTCGGGCCATGCCGTCGTGCGCGCCTTCGGGCGGGAGGACGAGACCGTGCGCGCCTACGAGGCCGACAACGAGGCGCTGTACAACGCCGGCTGGAAGGCGCAGTTCCTCTCGGGCCTCATGATGCCGGTGCTCGGGTTCGTGGGGAATCTGGGGTACGTGGCCGTCGCCGTCACCGGGGCGTTCTTCGCCGTGGCAGGCACCATCACCGTGGGCGACATCCAGGCCTTCGTCCAGTACGTGAAGAACTTCACGCAGCCCATCACCCAGCTGGCCCAGATCTCCAACGTGCTGCAGTCCCTGGCCGCGGCGGCCGAGCGCATCTTCGCCTTCCTCGATCTGCCCGAGGTGCCGAAAGAGGCCTCCGCCGTGGATCCTGCGGCGCTTTCCACCGACGTGGAATTCGACGGCGTGCGCTTCGGCTACACGCCCGATGTGCCCGTCATCCGCAACTTCTCCGCTCGCGTGGCTGCCGGGCAAACCGTGGCCATCGTCGGCCCCACGGGCGCCGGCAAGACCACCATGGTGAAGCTGCTCATGCGCTTCTACGACGTGGACGCGGGCGCCATCCGCATCGGCGGCGCCGACATCCGCGAGCTTTCCCGCCCCGATGTGCGGAATCTGTTCGCCATGGTGCTGCAGGATACGTGGCTGTTCTCCGGCACCGTGCGCGAGAACATCCGCTACGGGCGGCTTAATGCCACCGATGGGGACGTGGAAGCGGCCGCGCGCGAGGCCTGCGCCGACCATTTCATCCGCATGCTGCCCGGTGGCTACGACTTCGAGATCAACGAGGACGCGAGCAACTTGAGCCAGGGCCAACGCCAGCTCATCACCATCGCCCGGGCCCTTCTGGCCGACCGCCGCATGCTCATTCTGGACGAGGCCACCTCTTCGGTGGACACGCGCACCGAGCTGCGCATCCAAGAGGCCATGGACCGGCTCATGGCGGGGCGCACGTCCTTCGTCATCGCCCATCGGCTCTCCACCATCCGTGCGGCCGACCTCATCTTGGTCATGCGCGACGGTGACATCGTGGAGCAGGGCAGCCACGAGGAGCTGCTCGCTGCGGGCGGTTTCTACGCCGAGCTGTACAACTCCCAGTTCGCCTCCTGCAACGACCGCTTCGAGGAGTAGTGCGCATTCCGCGCTTTTCTCGCAAACCCCATCCGTAGGGGCAGACCTTGGTCTGCCCTCCGCAAACGAGGCCACCGCACCTGAACAGGGACGATCATGGTCGCCCTTTGCGGGAACAGGCGCGAAGCCGTTTTTCGGTGAGGCGACTCCATTCCTTCAATTCCGTAAAAGTTTCCTGCAGAAACGTCGCAGGACAGGCGGGGTCGTGCCGGGTCGGCTATCATAGGCGAGGCAAATTTTGACGAACCTGACCGCACAGCTGGAGGACGAGCGAGTGATTATGCCCCAGGCGAGCACCTATGTGAGAATTCCCGACGACGCGGCTTTTCGCGGCGAGGCCGGGCCGCTTCCCGCCGGGGTGCGCCGCGTGACCCCCGACGCCTTGGGCGCCGTCCGACTCATGGACGGCCCGATTGCGCGCAACGCCGAGGGGAAAGTCCAGGTGGCGGCCTTCGATTTCGATGGCACGTGCATCCAGGGCAACTCGCCGGTCATGCTCGTGCGCTATCTGGTGCGCCGGCGCATGCTGTCGCCCTCGGTGGTGGCCCGCATTCTCAGCTGGGCCTTCGCCTACAAGACGCGCCTGCCCCAGAACGAGGCCTGGGTGCGGGGGCTGGTGTTCCGCGCGTTCGCGGGGCGGCCGGTCGCGGAGGTGAACGGGTTTCTGCGCGACTTCTACGACCAGGTCATCGACCGGCGTTTTCGCGCCGATGCCGAGGCTGAGATGGCGGCCCACGAGGAGGCGGGGCATGCCGTGGTGTGCGTGTCGGCCACCTTCGAGCCCATCATCGCCGCGGCCATGGAGCGCCGCCCCATCCAGTACGCCATCGCCACGCGCATGAGGGTCGACTTCCAGGGCAACTACACCGACGAGGTGGAGGGCGAGCCCATCGAGGGCCCCGAGAAGGTGGTGGTGCTCCGTCGCCTGTGCGACGAGCTGTTCGGCGCGGACGGCTGGGAGCTCGCCTGGGCCTACGGCGATCATCATTCCGATAGGGCCATGCTGGCCGCTGCAAAGAGCGCCTACGCGGTCACGCCGGATCGGCCCCTTACGCGCACGGCCAACGCCCAGGGCTACGATATCTTGGAATGGTAGGGCGCGCGAGGATAGTTGCGAAGCGGCGATGGCAGCGGTCGCGCGGCGGCAGCGGCGGTGGTGCGCGGTAGCGGGGCGCAATGGTGGCGCGGCGGCCGATAAATTTTCTCCCGCGAAATACGAAAATACTCTTGGCAATCGTACTTATGTACGATAAAATGGCGGCAGAACACGATCGGGGCCCTGAAAGCCCCCAGCATTTGAGAGGTAACGGCCATGTTAGAGAATATCAACACATCCCCTAACTCCCGCGACGACGGCGCGGGCACTCCGGAAAACTACCTGTCCCGCGCGGTGGCCGCCTGCGAGGCCGGCGACGCGCGCCTCGGACTCCATCTGTACCTGGCCGCCTTCGAGCAGGCCGCCGAGCAAAGTGACGCCCCCTCCGAGGACGCTATCATGGGTCTCAAGCAGGCATGGCGCGTGGCCTGCTCCACCAAGGAGCGCGCTCTGGCCGAGTACATTTTCGAGCGGCTCGAGCCCTACCTGTCCGACGACGAGGTGCAGGCTTGTGTTGAGCAGCTACAGGTGCTCGCCATGGAGCGTCTCGAGGGCATCGGTCTTTCCGGCGACGATCTCATGGAAATGACGGAGGCCCTTTCCGGCGACTTCATGGAAATGGTGGGGCCGATGATGGCCGCCGCCGTTCACGGCGAGGACGCGGCCATGGCCCAGGCCGAGGCGCTGGCGGCGCCGTCGGGGGCCGCTCCGGCGGGGGAGGAGGCCTCCCAGCCCGTCGATATCTTCTCCTACGACAGCATCTCCGGCTACGGCGCCGCCGTGGCGCGCATGCGCTCTCTGGGCGTGGGCCTGGCCGGCACTCCCGAGTTCGACGATTTCGTCGCTATGCTGAACTCCCGCCACGGGCTGGACGCCATGCCGGTCGTCGACAGCCTCCTGTTCTGCTCGCCGGCCCGGGAGGATGCGAGCCGCTTCATGCTGGCCACGGTGGGGGAGCTGGGACTACCGGCCATCCGCATGCGCATGGAGGAGACCTTCCAAGGCGTACCCATGCTCTGCGTCAGCGCCCAGGCCACCGATGCCGAGAAGCTCGCTAGCCTGCGCCACGGCTTTGCGGGCCCGGGCATCCTGGTGCTGGAGGATCTCGATCTGTGGGGAGCGCCGGTCATCGATGCCGCCGACGATATGGCGGGCTTCTTCATGGCCGCCATGTCCCGGGGCGCACGGGAGGCGGTGAGCCTCATCCGCCAGGCGGTGGAGAACCCCGACGTCTACGTGCTGGCCTCCGCCTCGTCGCTCGAGGCCATCGATCCGTTCTTCACGGAGCTTTTGTTCCCCCTCACCTGCGTCGATATCGACTATCCCACCGCTGAGGAGCGCGCCGACATTTGGATGGATATCGCTCGCGACCATCCCTCCATCCGATCGGTGAGCCGCGACGAGCTGGTGCGCCTTTCGGCGAACCTGCCGCGCTACGACATCTACATGGCGGCCCGCGAGGCCATCGAGGAAGCCTACAAGCAGGGCCTTGTGGAGCGCCGCTACATTCCGGTGTCCCGGGAGAACCTCTTCGACAAGCTCGCCGCCTACCAGCCGCTCGATTCCGCCGAGTACGCCGAGCTCGAGCGCCTCGTCGTCTCCGACTTCTCCGCCTCCTTGGGCGATTTGAACGACTTGGTGGGATAGCCGGTGGTTGTTTGCCGAATTGAACGGGCGGGCGCGGACCCGCCCGTTTTCTGTCGGGAGCTCTGCTTCCGTGTGAAGACGACCGATGAAGGAGGACGGGATCTGTGGTTCGCCGTAAGAATGCAGAACCGATAGATTGGCCCTGCGAGGGGCCGGCCCTCGATGACTTTGTGACCTCGATGCTCGCCAGGGGAGACGAGCTGTACCGCGATCTGCCTTGGCGCCATGTGGACGACCCCTATGCGGTGCTCGTCTCGGAGATCATGCTTCAGCAGACCCAGGTGGCGCGCGTCGGACGCTTCTGGGAGCGGTTCCTGTCGGCGTTTCCCACGGTGGATGCCCTGGCGGCCGCCGCTGTGCCCGATGTGCTCGAGCTGTGGCAGGGCCTCGGCTACAACCGCCGCGCCCTGGCGCTCAAGCGCACGGCCGACAGGTGCGCCGCCGAGGGGGCCGGTCGGCTTCCGGAAACCTACGAGGGGCTGCTGGCGCTGCCCGGCATCGGTCCGGCTACGGCGGCGGGGGTGGTGGCCTTCGCCTATCAGCGGCCGGCCGTCTATCTGGAGACCAACGTGCGCTCGGTGTTTTTGCACGAGCTCTTTCCCGAAGAGGAGGCCGTAAGCGACAAGGTGCTTTTGCCCCTGGTCGAGGCCGCCGCTTTCCACCCGGCCGCGGCAGCCGATCCGCGCCGCTGGTACTACGGCCTGCTCGACTACGGCGCGCATCTGAAGGCCACGGTGCCGAATCCCTCCCGGCGCAGCGCCGGTCACAGCCGCCAGTCGGCTTTCGAGGGCTCCCGCCGCCAGAAGCGGGCCTGGATCACCCGCCGCGTGCTCGCCGCTCCCGAGGGCGTCTCCCGCGCGGCCGTGCTCGCCGACCTGAACACGGCCGAGGCCGCTGCCGGTCGTCCCGAGGTGGAGCCTCCGCTCTTCGATTCCATCGTCGCCGACCTCCTCGCCGAGGGCTTCTTCCGCGAGGAAAACGATACGTTGACCCCCTGAGGGAAGAAAGGGTTCGCTGTGGGTTTCATCGAGTTGTTCCTGACGGGCGTCGGGCTTTCCATGGACGCGTTCGCCGTGGCCATCTGCAAAGGCCTCGGCATGCGGAAGATACGTTGGCGCGATGCGCTGGTGATCGCCCTGTTCTTCGGGGGCTTTCAGGCGCTCATGCCGCTTATCGGTTGGGCCGCAGGCTCGCTGTTCGCCAGCACCATCACCGCCGTCGATCACTGGATTGCTTTCGGGCTTCTCGCCTTCATCGGCGGCAAGATGCTCTGGGACGCCTTCCACGAGGAGGACTCCCCGTGCGTGTGCGGGCGCGATTGCGCGACGTGCCAACGCCGCGGAGGCGCCGATTGCGACGATCCCGAGGCGGCGCGGCAGGCGCCGATCGCCCCGCCCCTCGATTATCGCGAGCTTGTCATGCTCGCCATCGCCACGAGCATCGATGCCTTGGCTGTGGGCATCACGTTTGCCTTCCTCGGAGTGAACATTTGGGTCGCCATCACGATCATCGGTGTCACCACTTTCGTGCTGTCGCTTGTCGGCGTAGTGGTCGGCAACCAGTTCGGCTCGCGTTTCGAGAAGCCCGCCACCATCGCCGGCGGCATCGTCCTCATCCTCATCGGCCTGAAAATCCTCATCGAGCACCTCGCCGGCTAACGCGTTCCTGCGCGCCGCGCCCCTAGCCGATCGGTGCGCTCTCGCAGCCGTCCGATCCCCGCAGTCGCCCAATCGCCCTCACCAGCCGACGCGTCCGATCCTGCACTTTTTAAAATCCGCAGGTGAATGCCGCTTCGACTCCGAAATGGTCGACTTGCTGAGGGGAAATCCCTCGAAAATGCCACTTTAACCTAGAAATGGCCAGAAAGATAGGAGGGGGATGAGCCATTTCGGGGTCGAAGTGGCATCTACCTGCCATGTTTCCGATACGTACCCGCTTGCATTCGTTCTCGGCGATTGACGCGATGCATACTTGTCGAATTCCGAAACTTACCTCCAGAACTCCGCAATCGAATCGGGTGCAAGAAGCAACCTGCGAAGCTGCATTCGGCTATCTCGGCAATGCGCCGTCTCCGGACGGCTTCGCACGCCAAGTTCACGGCGGACGTTATCTGCGAATTGGGAAAACAGTGCGGCGGAAGAAACGATGGAACGATTGGCGATCATGACGCGATAGCCGATGGACTCGAGATCGTTACGCCTCCGGGCGTCATGCTCTGTCTTTTTCGGCGTGCTGTGGTGCTTGAAGCTGTCGTATTCGACGATGAGCTGCTTGTCGGGCCAGAATAAATCCGGGTAGAAATTGTGCTGGGCGACAAGGTGCGCTTCGCGGGACTTGGGCGCGATCGGTTGGTTGGCAACGGGCTTGGGGAGGCCGTAGCCTCCAAGCTTGCGGGGCAGGCAGAGAAACAGGTAGAGAATGGTCTCATAGGGGGAGCCTAGGTGGTCGATGGCGAGATCGATGGCCCTGAGCGCCTTCGATGCTCCACGAATTTGTTGATGAGCGTGAAGGAACGCACGCATCTCTCGCAACGATGTGAGCGGTACTGCCGAGGTGACAACGTCTTCGGGTTTGGAGGCGAAGCGGTAGTTGCCGCTCAGGGCGCATGCGAGCTCAGTGAGTTGCGCGAGAGGCAGCTCGCCGGCGAACTGCGCCAGGCACATTGCCGGTGAAACTGTGGCAAGCTTAGGGGCAATTCCCCATACCGTGCCTTTGTTGCCGAGTTGGCGATCGATGTGGGAAACGCAGCGCAAGACGCGGCAGCGCTCGGATGGAGACCCGACGGCAATGTGAAGCGGTTCGGTGAAGAAGCTTCCTCGATTCAGCCAGAAATCAACGTCCTTCGCCGCAACGCCGACGGCGCCCTTCTTGGACTTGAGCGTCCGGTCGTAGCATGTGGGCGCAGCATTGGTTTCGGCCATATGTGACCATAGTTCAAGGGAGCTTTTATGTGCTAGCGTGCATTCCATGAGCCCACGATACCAGGTCTCAATTCCGTGTCAATACGATTTGAAATAATGTGCAAAACTCTTGGTAAATCGGGAATTTAACGAGACATCAATGCGGTTTCAACGCGAATTTGGCGAGAATGAGAGTAGACGAGATGACGAAAGAGTGGAAAGTCGTTTCGAGATGGTGGATAACGTACCCTGAAGGATGCTTTGCCGGAAAAGCATCCCGGAAACGCTTTGTTGATGCTGTCGTGTTCGCCCAAGGCTCAGCAACCGAAGAGCACGTGAAAGAGATCGGAACGGGGCTGTTTCAAAGCCGTTCGGGCGCCGACGCGCTATGATGATCGCAGACAACACGCGACGTCGCGTTCTGGCATGCAGCATCGCGAGCGACGTGCGACGCGGCTCGCGATTAGTGGCGCAGTGATTGGCGCGCGACATCGCAAATGACGCACAACAGATTGGTTTAACATGAGCTACGAGAACTCCATCGCTTTTTTGGGTCCTGCCGGAACGTACTGCAACGAAGCGGCTTTGCGTTTCGCCGCCCGTCTCGGCATCGACGACCCCGATCTGGTGGAGTGCGCTTCTTTCGACGAGGTTTTCGATTGCGTCGACGATGGGACGGTGCGCTTCGGCGTCGTCGGCAAGGAGAATTCGCTGGAAGGTCCCGTCACGGCGACGCTCGACAACTTCGCCTTCCGCACCGACTCGGTTATCCTGGCCGAGGAGGTGATCGATGTGCGCCATTGTCTGGCGATGCATCCCGAGGCCGCTCGATCCGACATTCGCAGGATCGCCTCCCATCCGCAGGGCATCGCGCAGTGCCGCCGCTTTCTGGCGGAGCATTTTAAGGGCGTTTCAACGCTTTCCGTGGCCTCAACGGCCGAAAGCGCGCGGATGGCGGCCGGCGATCCTGCCACGGCGGGTATCTGCAACCCCCTTGCCGCTCGGTTGCACGGCGCGCGCGTGGTCGCGGAGTCGATACAGGACAACCCCGAGAACCAGACCGCTTTCGCATTGGTGGGTCGCCTGGTCGATGCCGAGCTTTTGCGGGGTTCGCGCTACAAGACGTCGCTGGCGCTCTTTTTGCGCGCGGACAAGCCCGGTGCCCTACAGATGATTCTTTCCGAATTCGCCTACGCGGGCATCAACCTGACGATGCTGCAGTCGCGTCCGACAAAAAAGCAGCTGGGAGATTACATGTTCTTCGTTGAGCTTGACGGGTCAATGCATGATATCGACGTTCAGACTGCCCTCGATTGCCTGCGGCTGAAGTTGCGTGAGGTTAAGGTGTTCGGTAGCTATCCGGTGGAGTAGCGGCCGTTCCCTGCTCTCTGTTTCGAGCAAGTGGTCGGTAGATGCCACTTCGACCCCGAAATGGACGGGAGCCCACCTTCCTTTTTGGCCATTTCTAGGTCGAAGTGGCATTTTCGCGTGCTTTTTCTTTGGCCCGTCGACCATTTCTGGGTCGAAGTGGCATCTACGCGGCAAATACCGAAGACGAGAGAGCGGGCGACCCGCGATTCTTTCGTGCGGCAAAGCGGAGTTGCGGCTGAGGGCGCTATCGCAAGCGGCATGTGTTGGTCGCGCAGTCGTCTGCCGCCGCTGGCGAATTCGGGCATGCAAGGGGATTGCGGCCGACAGCTCGCCAGGGCCGCGCGAGCAGGGCCTTCCCGCCGACGGCGCAAATCGGGCGCGAACGGCGCGGCGCCGAAAATGCCTTGTTACCAGCAGGGGAGCGCGTAACATTTTCTCGCCGCTGGTAGATGATTTGACCGTTTGTGACCCATTGTGCAGCTTTTGTGGCGATCGAACGGATAATCTAACCCCTGCATGTAAGAGAGACGAGACACCTATAAGGAGGTGTACGCATGGAAAATCAGGCAACGATGTCAGACTTTGACAGCATCCTTGCCTCGCGTGGCGTTACCCGTCGCAGCTTCATGAAGCTGTGCGCCGGCATCGCCGCCGCAGCCGGGCTCTCCCAGCTCGCGGTTCCGCGCGTGGCGCAAGCTCTGGAAGAGTCTGTTATCGGCGCGACGTCCGGCAACCTGTATCCGGTCATCTGGATCGAGGGTGCTTCCTGCACCGGTTGCACGGAGTCCTTCGCCCAGGTGGAGACTCCCGATGTCGCATCGGTCGTGCTCGACATGATCTCCCTGAACTACTCGGAGACCCTGTCGGCCGCCGCTGGCCACTCCATGGAGGAGGCCAAGGCCCAGACCATCGCGGCAGGCAACTACATTCTCATCTACGAGGGCGCCGTGCTCGAGGCCTTCGACGGCAACGCTCTGCGCGTGGCCGGCGAGACCGGCATCACGGCCCTTGTGGAGGCTGCCGAGTCGGCCAACGCCGTTGTGGCGGTCGGCTCCTGCGCCGTGAACGGCGGCTGGATGGCCGCTGCCCCCAACCCGGCCCAGGCCCTTGGCGTCCAGCAGTACCTGAAGAAGGTCGGCGTCGCCACGCCGGTCGTCAACGTTCCGGGCTGCCCCGTGAACCCCGAGTGGGTCATGTCCGTGCTCGTGGACGTCGTGGTCATGAAGGACATGGACCTGCTGGTGAACCGTCTGAACGAGTTCAACATGCCGGGCGATCTGTTCAACCAGACCATCCATGACAACTGCGAGCGTCGCGGCCACTTCGAGAATGGCGAGTTCGTCTACGAATTCGGCTCGAAGGAAGAGGAGATGGGCTACTGCCTGTATCCCGTCGGCTGCAAGGGCCCGCAGACCCGTGCCCTGTGCGGCGTCACGCTGTGGAACAACCGCCGCAGCTGGTGCGTGCAGTCCGGCGCCCCCTGCATCGGCTGCTGCGAGGCCAACCCGAACAACCCGGGCGACAACTGGGCCGAGGTGAACACCCCGTTCTACAAGCGCATGCGCGACCTGCGCATCGGTCCTCTGAGCCTGCAGCCCACCACCATCGCCGTGACCATCACCGGCATCGTGGCGGCGGCGCTCGTGGTGCACGGCTTCGGCATGAAGCTCTCCGGCCGCATGGACGGCGGCGCTCCGTTCGAGAAGATCCGCAAGTGGGATGCCAAGCATCCCGACCAGGAGATCGGCACCTACGCCGACCCGGTCGCCGGCGGCCCGGTTCTCGACGACGAGCTGCTGCAGAAGAACGCCGAACCCCGTAACAACGATTAAGAAGGAGGTGAGCTGACTTGACACGTTCTGTTATTGATCCCATTACCCGTATCGAGGGCCATCTCCGCGTCGAGATGGAGGTCGAGAACGGCGTGGTCGCCGACGCCTGGGTGTCCGGCGGCTGCTTCCGCGGCATGGAGCTCGTCGTGCAGAACCGCACCCCCGAGGATGCGGCCCAAATCGTCGAGCGTATCTGCGGCGTGTGCCCCGTTTCGCACGCGCATGCCTCCTCGATCGCCGGTGACAAGGCCTACGGCATCACCATTTCGAACAACGCCCGTATCGTGCGTAACCTGCTGGAGGGCGCTCAGTTCCTGCACAGCCATATCCTGTGGCTGTACAACCTGGCGGCTCTCGATTACGTGAACCCGCTGAATGCGCTTCAGGCCAACGTCGACGACGCCTACGCTGTGGCCCTGGAGAACGGCCTGGCGCTGCACTCCGACCTCAACCAGCTCTACGAGAAGCTGGCGGCCTTTGCCGACAACGGCCAGCTGTCCATCTTCTCGGGCAACTGGTTCGATGCCGACGGCGGCGAGGCCTACGTCGACAACCCTGAGGCGAACCTGATCCTCACCTCCCATTACCTGGAGGCCCTGAAGATGCAGGCCCGCTCCTCCGAGATGGCGGCGCTGCTCGGCGGCAAGATGCCCCACGTCATGACCTCCATTCCCGGCGGCAACATGTGGGTGCCCACCGAGAGCAAGCTCGACGATCTGCTCGCCATGGCCACCGAGGTCCGCGACTGGGTCAACGACACCGTTCTCGCCGACACCGTGATGCTCGCCAAGCTCTATCCCGAGGTGCTCACCTTCGGCAAGGGCTGCGGCCGCTACATCGCCTGGGGCGTCTTCGAAGGCCCCGACTGGCCCTACGGCGACAACTACACCGAGCAGATGCTCAACCGCTACCTGCCCATGGCCGTCCTGGACGAGCAGTTCCAGGCGTCGGACGTGCAGGAGAACCTCATCACCGAGTACATGGGCCGCTCCTGGTACAAGGGCAGCGAGACCTACACCTCGCCGTACTTCGTCACCGATCCGGACTTCACCGAGTACAACGTCGACGACCGCTACAGCTGGGTGAAGGCCCCCGCCTACGACGGCAAGCCCATGGAGGCCGGCTCCATGGCCCGCATCTTCGCGGCCTACGTGCGCGGCGTGCCCTTCATCAAGGAGCAGGTCGACGCCGTTCTCGGCATCCTCGGCGCCAAGCCGGGCGACCTGGCCGCTTTCCAGTCCACCTTGGGACGCACCGCCATCCGCCAGATCGAGACCATCTACATCGCCAACCTCATGGTGGAATGGGTCAACGAGCTCGCCGAGGCCATCAAGGGCGGCGACTCCGAGTACTTCCGCGAGCCTGCCCGCCTCACCGGCGAGGGCACGGGCTTCTGGGAGGCCCCCCGCGGCGCGCTCTACCACTCCGAGAAGGTGGTCGACGGCAAGATCGAGGGCTACCAGATCATCATCCCGTCCACGTGGAACCTGGCGCCCATCAACGGCGACGGCGAGCACGGCCCGCTCGAGCAGGCGCTCATCGGCGTTCCGGTGGCCGACATCGAGAAGCCCATCAACGCCCTGCGCACGGTTCACTCCTTCGACCCCTGCACCGCTTGCGCCGTGCACGTCACGGAGCGCGGTACCGGCAAGCACTTCGAGACCGTCACCAGCCCTTGGGGGGTGAAGTAAGATGGCCCATCTCGCTCACTACAAAGAGGCCCATCCTCTTATCTTCGTGGTGACCCACTGGATCAACCTGATCGCCATGATCATGCTCATCCTGTCGGGCATCATCATCCACTTCCCGGTGCTGCCGTTCCTCACGGGCATCGCCCGCGGCTGCCATCTCTTCTTCGGTTTCGTGCTGTTCATCAACTGCGTGGCCCGCGTCATCATGGCCTTCTTCGTGAAGACCGCGCCGACCGGCGGCACGCGCCAGCAGGTGACCGACTTCAAGACCTGGCTGCCCCAGAAGGACAACCGTCATCAGGCCCTGGAGTGGATCAAGTACTACCTGTTCCTGAAGAAGGATCATCCCCTGGGCGCCAAGCTTGGCGTGCCGCAGAAGATCAGCTACTTGCTGATCCCGATCCTCATCGTGCTGATGTTCTGGACGGGACTCTGCCTGTGGGGCGTGACCATGAACGTGCCCGTGTTCGCCGCGACGACGAACCTCGTGGGCGGTCTCATGTCCATGCGCATCATCCACTACTTCGGCATGTACGTGTTCATCATCTTCATGTTCATCCATATCTACCTAGCCAATGTCGAGGGCTTCGCCCCCACCAAGCTCATGTTCATCCACAAGGAGCATGGCGGCCTGGTGTACGACCCCGATCTGCACAACATCGTCGGGGAGGACGCCGACCTCCACTAAGGGTCGCGCACGTCGAAGTCGAAAGGGGCGGTCTCGCAAGGGGCCGCCCCTTTTTGTTGCGCGTCTCCCGTTGACGGGCCACGGGGTAATGCTCAGTCGCTCAGACAGTCCTCGCTTTGGAGAACAGGACATTGAGTCCTGTTCTCGTCGCTGCGGAACTCGCTTGGTGAGCACCACCCCGTGTCCCTTCGCGAGTTATACGCAATTGAGTGCACGTTAAGAGGAGACGCAGCCAAGATAGTTGCTTGACTGATCGCTTCAGTCCGTCAACAAGGGGAAGCAAATTTGCCGGGGTTGCGCTATGATTATCGGCAACTCTGTTCGCTTACCGACTGCAGGCGGAAAGGATCCGTTTCGTGCGGAATGTTCTGAAGATACTCAAGCGCGATCTTCTGCGTCTTTTGAAAACGCCACAGGCGCTCGTGGTCGTGTTCGCCCTCATGGTGATTCCCTCGCTGTACACCTGGTACAACGTCATCGGGTTCTGGAACCCCTACGACAACACCGGCAACCTCACGGTCTGCGTGGTGAACCAGGATGCGGGCGGTTCCTCCGAGCTCACCGGCGAGTTGAACGTGGGGGAGCGCATTGTGGACCAGCTGCATGAGAACGACCAGCTGCACTGGGAATTCACCGACTACGACGCGGCCATGAACGAGCTGAAGAGCGGACGCGCCTACGCGGCCTATGTCATCCCCGAGCATTTCACCGCTGATCTGCTCACCATCACCACCGGAAGCTTCACGCAGCCCAAGATCGAGTACTACGTGAACGAGAAATCGGGCCCGGTGGCGCCCAAGATCACCGACACGGGCGCAACAACCTTGGACGAGACCATCAACTCCACCTTCGTCGCCACCGTAAGCGACGTGGTCGTCAAGACCATCGACGAGAAGGTGAATGAGGGGCGCGAGAGCACCAAGGAGATGCAGTCGAAGGCCGCGCAGAAGATATCGGAGGCCGTCGCCGCCACCGGCGAGGTGCGCCGCGTGCTCGCCGATTTGGGGGATGCGTCGAAGGCGGCCAAGGACAAGGCGGCCTCGGCCAAAGAGACGCTCTCCAAAGCGAGTGCCGGCATCGACGCGGCCGATGAGTCCTTAGGCCAGATGGGGGAGACCGCGACGGCCATGCAGAAGACCTTGAGCGACTTCTCCGCCTTCGCGCTGCCGGCCGTCACCGCCGGTCTCGACGACATCACCCAGGCGTCGAACGACGCCACCTCGGCCGCCGCGCGCCTCACTGCCGCCTTCGGCGAGGCCCAGGGAGGCATTCAGGCGGCGCTGGCCCAGGGAAGCGCCGCCGTGCAGGAGAGCGGCCAGTTGGCGTCCTCCGTGCGCGCGGCGGCGGGCTCCCTTCCCGCCGGCAGCAGCGAGCGCGCCGCCCTGGAGGCTCTGGCCGACTCCCTGGACGAGCGGACCCGGGCGGCCTCGACGGCCCTGGACGCGCTGACGGCTGCCAACGATCGCGCGCAGTCCTCGGCGGCCGCGCTCTCGGATGCGACATCGGCCCTCGATGGCGCGGTGCGCCAGGCGACCAGTGGCGCGTCGGCCTATTCCACGACGTTGTTCGGCACCACGCTGCCCGCCGTGAACGACGCGCTGGACGCGCTGGCCGAAACTTCGTCGGCCCTTTCCGGGGCCCTTGAGACCCAGCGGCTCCTCGTGGCCCAGACCGGGCTCGTCATCGACCAGCTGGACGCCACCATGGACACGGCCGCCTCAACGGTGGCCGAGACCGACCGGCTCTTCGCCGGCCTGGAAAGCGAGCTGGGCATCGTCTACAACGACGTGCTCGCCTTCGGCACCTCCGACGCGCTTTCCCGGCTCGTGGGCGAGGGCGGTCTTGACGCCGACAAGATCGCGGCGTTCATGGCGTCGCCCACCGAGGTGGTCACCGAGCAGCTCTATCCGCTGAACGCCTACGGCAGCGCCATGGCACCTTTGTTCATGAACCTCACGTTCTGGATCGGCGCCTTCATGCTGCTCGTCATCATGCGCCAGGAGGCGGACGGCGAGGGCATCCCCGGCCTGACGTTGGCCCAGCGCTACTGGGGTCGGTATTTGTTCCTTGCGGCCATCGCCGTGATGCAGGCGGTCATCTGCTGTGTCGGGGTGCTCGCGCTCGGCGTGCAAACCGTCTCGGCGCCGGCGCTCATCTTCGCCGCGGCGCTGGCGTCGCTTGCCTACCTCTCCATCATCTACGCCTTCTCCGTCACGCTGCAGCATATCGGCAAGGGCATCTGCGTCATCCTCGTGTTCGCCCAGATCCCCGGCGCCACGGGCCTCTATCCGATTGAGATGACCTCGCCGTTCTTCCAATCCATCTACCCGCTGTTCCCCTTCACCTACGGCATCGGGGCCATGCGCGAGGCCATCTGCGGCTTCTACGGCGGCCAGTACGTCTCCGACCTGCTCGTGCTCGCGCTGTTCCTCGTGCTGTTCATGGCGCTCGGGCTCCTCATCCGCCCGCTCATGGCGAACGTGAACCGCATGGTGGCCCGCCAGGTGCGCGACGGCGGCCTGTTCAACGGCGAGGACGTCGACATCCCCGTGCGCCCCTACCGCATCTCCCAGATCATGCGGGCGCTCTCCGACAAGGACACCTACGCCACGGCCCTGCAGCAGCGCTATGCGACGTTCAACCGCTGGTACCCGCGGCTCATGAAGGGCGCGCTCGTTTTGGGCGTGGCGGTGCCGGTGGTCCTTGCGGTCATCTTCGCCCTGACGCCGACCGAGAAGGTGTGGCTGCTCACGGGCTGGCTCATTTGGATCATCGTCATTTTCGTGGCGCTCGTGGTCATCGAGAGCCTGCGCTTCAGCTTCGAGCGGCAGCTGAAGCTAGAGAGCCTCTCCGACGCGAGCCTGATCGACCTGTACGGCGCCACGGCGGACGTGGAGCGGGCCGCCTGCATGGATGCGCGCGATGCGGGCTTCGGCGGTCGGGAGCACGAGAGTGACCGCGATGGCGCGCGCGATGGTGCGGAAGGGGAGGAGGCTCGTCATGAATAACGTCTGGCGCCTGTTCCGCTTCGATTTGGGCCGCTTGAAGGCCAACGTCATGTCCATCATCATCACGCTGGGCCTCGTTCTCGTGCCCTCGCTGTTCGCCTGGTACAACATCATCGCCTGCTGGAACGTCTTCGACAACACGGGCAACCTCACGGTGGCCGTGGCCAACACCGACGAGGGCTACCAGAGCGACCTCATCCCGCTGCGCATCAACATCGGCGACCAGGTGGTCTCCGCCCTGCGGGCCAACGACCAGATCGATTGGCACATCACCGACGAGGAGGACGCCATCGACGGCGCGAAGTCGGGGCGCTACTACGCCGCCGTGGTGATCCCGAAGAGCTTCAGCCGCGACATGCTCACCTTCTACACGGGCGACGCGGGCCACGCCGATATCGTCTACTACGCCAACGAGAAGAAGAGCGCCATCGCGCCGAAGATCACCGATCAGGGAGCCGACACGGTGTCCTATCAGGTGAATGCCGTGTTCGCCCAGACGCTCTCCGAGGTGTCGCTCTCGCTGGCCGAATCGCTTTCCAGCTTCGCCGACGAGGACGACTGGGACGGCCGCATCGCGGTGGTGGCCGATCATGTGCGCGAGATGGCCGATGCCTTCGACGACGCGTCCGGGGTGCTTTCGCTCTACGGCTCGCTCGCTCGCTCCTGCGAGGATCTCTCGCGCCATTCGGCCGACCTGGCCACCCAGGCCTCCACGGCTCTGGACGAGACGCTGTCCGCCGCGACGGGGCGGGCCGACGCGGTGCCGGCCACGGTGGACGCTCTGAAGAGCTCGGCGGATACGCTCAAGAGCTCGCTGGCCGACAGCGCCGCCGCCTTCGGGGCGGTATCCGATTCCGTCGACGCACTGTTCGATGCGGCTTCCGGGGACAGTCAGGGCATTGCCAAGGATCTGCGCGCCCAGGCCGATGCGCTTGCGTCCCATGCGACGGTGTACCGCCAGGTGGCCGACAGCTTGGAAGGCGCCGCCCCGTCGCTGCCCGAGAGCCTCCGGCCCCAAGTGACCGCCCTGGCCGGCCGTGCGAGAGCGGTGGCGTCCCAGGCGGATTCCATGGCCGCGAGCCTGCGGACGGCCGCCGATAAGCTGGAGGCGGGCGACACCGATCTTTCCGCCGAGCGCGATGCCGCCAAGGCCAAGGCGGCCGAGGCCGCCGCCTCCATCAATTCCATCAAGGACGATTACGAGGCGAATGTGGCGCCGGGGCTCGCCTCGCTGGCAGAGCAGGCCGCCTCCATGGCCGATGCGCTCTCCGGCGTTTCCGACGACCTGAAGGGCGTCGGCGGCGAGCTGTCCGCCTCGGCCACCTCGGCGGCCGATGTCATGGCCGGCACCGCCGACAAGATAGCCGAGACCACCGAGAAGCTCAAGGGCGTCTCCTCGGGGCTGCGGGAGATGGCCTCCGATATCGACGGCGCCATCGCCTCGGGCGACCGCGACGCCCTGCGCGCCGTGCTCGGCTCCGATGTATCGGCCCTTTCGAAGGCGCTGGCGAGCCCGGTGGGCGTCGAGCGCATCGCGGTGTTCCCGGTGGAGAACTTCGGCAGCGCCATGGCGCCGCTCTACACGACGCTGGCCCTCTTCATCGGGTCGCTGCTCATTCTCGTGGTGTTCAAGCCGAAGGCGGACCTCCGCATCCAGAAGGAGGCGGGGCTTGTGAATCCGAAGCCGCGGCAGCTGTTCTTCGGTCGCTTCGCCGTCATGGCCGTGGTGTCGCTGGCCCAGTCGACGGTCATGGCGCTGGGCAACCTGTTCTTCCTCGATGTGCAGGTGACCTCGCCATGGCTGTTCATGGTGTGTTTCTGGGGCGCGGGACTTGTGTTCACCTTCATCATCTACGCGCTGGTGGTGTCCTTCGCCAACCTCGGCAAGGCCATCGCCGTGCTTCTGCTCATCGTGCAGGTGACCGGCTGCGGCGGCTCGTTCCCGCTGCAGATCATGCCCGATTTCGTGCAGGCCCTCTCGCCGTGGCTTCCCGCCACCCACGTGGTGAACGCCATGCGAAGCGCCATGATGGGCACCTACGGCAACGACTTCTGGGTGCAGATGGGCACGCTCGCCCTGTTCCTCATCCCGGCGGCGCTTTTGGGCCTCGTGCTTCGCAAGCCCCTGGAGAAGTTCATGGAATGGTACGTGGAAAAGGTGGAGAGCTCGAAGCTCATCAGCTAGCGCGCGCTGCGCGACCGTATCCGACCCCATCCCCCATGCTTCCCTTTTTGGCAGTGAATGCCACTTTGACCCCGAAATGGCAAGCCAAATGCCAGTTGAGGGTAGAAATGGTCGAAAAAACTCTGGTATGTTGCCGAAAAATCGACCATTTCGGGGTTGAAGTGGCATTTATCCCCGAAAATTGGAAAACGAGAATCGAGATGGTCTTGTTGAATGAAACTGGGACCTGGATGGGACGTCCTGCCAATGATAGGGCGGGATTGGAAATAACGGCGAGCACACGAAGGGGCCACCCGACGTGCCGCCGATCAAAGAGAGGAAAGATAGGCGACATGGGCGAGCCATTGACCGACGAGCAGATTGCCGAAGAGGAGAAGTTTCTCGCGGGGCTGCCCCGGGTGAACCTGGGGGCGCTGTTTTTGGCACCCGTGTGGGGGCCGGCCCATGGGATGTGGGCGGCGTTCCTCTTCTTCGTCGCATGGCTGTTCGCGGACAACGTGATTTACGCGGCCACGGTGGAGCCGACAGCGATGAACGTGGTGCTGGCCATTCTCATGGCCGCGGGGCTGGTGGGCGCAACCGCGGTGTTCGCCATCGTGGCGCAGCCTTTCGCGGCGCATCGGGCCGAGAACATGGGGGTGAGTCGCGAGACCTACCTGCGGCGGCAGCGCATCTGGGCCGTTGTTGGCGCGATCATCGCCGTGGCCATCGTGGCGTTTGCCACCTGGTACAACTTGGATCTGCGCCCGACGCTGGATACCTGGGCCTAAGGAGAAGGCATGGAAGCGAGCGAGCGCACGGCGGCGGTGTTCTTCGTCGGGAACCGACTCATGCTGGACGATGGCGTGGGGCCGGCGGCCTACGACGAGATACTTGCCGGCTATGACATCCCCGAGAACGTGACGCTGGTGGACGTCGGCTGCATGTCGCTGGACATGCTGCCCTACGTGGAACGTTGCGACCTTATCCTCACGGTGGACGCCGTGGACGGCACGGGCGACGCGCCGGGCACCGTGTACCGGTTTGAGCCGGATGCCATGGCGCGCCATTCCGGCCCCGAGGCGTCGCTGCACGATTTGAAGCTCGTCGACCTGTTCGACGCCGCATCGCTCATGGGCTACGAGGCCGAGGGCTTCTGCCTGGGCATGCAGGTGGGCAATCCCTCCCCGGAGCAGTTCGTTGTGGGGCTCACCCCCGAATGCGCCGCCGCCCTGCCCCTGCTGGTGGAAACCGTCGTGGCCGAGCTGCACCGCCGCGGCTTCCCCTTGCAGAAGAAATAGAAGGGGCGACCAAGGTCGCCCCCTACGGGGGGTGAGACGGCGACTATCCGCTATGGAAGCGGGAAGGGTCCTACTCCCACTGGCCTCGGGTGGGGCACAGATCGCCGACGATGCAGTCGGCGCAGCGGGGGTTGCGGGCGCGGCAGAACTCGCGGCCGAAATGCACCCACTGGTGGTTGATGAACAACCACTGCTCGCGCGGGTACACCTTCAGAAGGATGTCCTCCACCTTCTGCGGCGTGTCAGCTGAGGGCCCGGCCAGCTTCAGCCGGTGGGCGATGCGGAAGACGTGGGTGTCCACGGCGATGCCCTGGGGATCCTTGAAGGCTTCGCACATGACGCAGTTGGCGGTCTTGCGGCCCACGCCGGGCAGCTTCTGCAGCTCATCTACGTCGGCGGGCACCTCGCCGCCGAAATCCGCCGTCACCATTTGTGCGAGTGCCACGAGGTTCTTCGCCTTGCTTCGGAAGAACCCCAGCGAGTGGATGATCTCCGCCACTTCGTCCGATGAGGCGGCCGCCATGGCCGCTGGGGTAGGGAAGGCCGCGAACAGGCGCGGCGTCACCTTGTTCACGGCGGCGTCGGTGCACTGGGCCGACAGCACCACGGCCACGGTGAGCTCGAAGGGCGTGCGATAGTCGAGCGACGCCTTCCCAGGGCCGTAGTGCTCGAACATGCGCTCCTCGATGGCCGCCGCCCGCTCCCGCTTGCTCGCCAGGGATTCCCGTGCCATGCTGCCTCCTTACCTTTTGCGCCGGCCTGCGTCGCCGCTGTGTCGTTTTCGCTATTGTCGCACAGCGCGGGCTCCTTCTCGAGGAATAGTTAGGGGAATCGCGGCGGGACGGTTTACTTCTTTGCTACTATTGGCCCCCCGTTCGCGTCGCTGCGCGCCCCAGTGCGCTACACTGTGCGAGGCGCTCATCCCGGGCGCCGACCGCCCGCTCGGGCGGCTTTTGCCGTTTGCCCTACTGGAAAAGAGACCGCTGTGCTCATCGATTCGCTCGCCTTCACGCTGGAGAAATCCGGCTGTCTGGATACGTTCTGGGGAAAGCTCGATGCCGGCGAGGACGCCACCTTGGGTGTGGCCGCCTCGGCGCGGCCCTTCCTCGTGGCGGCCCGCTTCGCCTATGCGCCCCAGCCCACGCTCGTCGTCGTGGCCGGCGAGGACGCCGCCGTCGCCTTCGCCCGCAACGTGGCCGCCTATGTGGGGGAGGAGCGCGTGCTGCGCTTCCCGGAGCGCGACGATTACCCCTTCGACCCGAAGCCGGCCGATCGTCGCGTCATCGCCCAGCGCATGGAGGCCGCCTGGGCGCTCAAGAGCGGCCGCGAAGTCGTGGTGGTGGCGAGCGCCCGGGCGCTGCTGCGCCTGTTGCCGCCGGTAGAGGCGAATGCTGCGCGGCCGATCGCGCTTACGGCCGGCGAGGAGCTCGAGGATATGGGCGTCGAGGGCGTCGAGGAGCTGGGCGACCTGCCCCGCGCCCTGGAGGCCGCCGGCTACGCCAACACCGGCGAGCTGGACGGCCCGGGCACCTTCGCCGTGCGCGGCGGCACCGTGGATGTGTTCCCCGGCAACCTGTCCTTTCCGGTGCGGCTCGACTTCTTCGGCGACGAGCTGGACGAGATTCGCCGCATCGTGCCCGCCACGGGGCAGACCATCTCTTCGCTGCCCTCCGTGGAGATTTACCCCGTCTCTGAGTTCCCCACCTCCCCCCGGGCGCTGGCCGACGCGCGGCGCGCCCTGGAAAAGCCGGCGCTCACCAACCCGGCTCTGCGCGATGTGCTGGAGAAGCTGGAAGGGGGGCTTCGCTTCGACGGCGCCGATGTGGTGCTGCCGTTTCTGTACAAGAAGCCGGTGACGCTGGGCGCCTACGCCGGAGCGGGCACGTGTGCGGCCCTCATCGAGCCGCGTTCGCTCTTCGATGATGCGGCCCACGCCGCAGATGACATCGCCGAGCGCGCCCGGGGTACCAACATCGCGCTCGCGGGCCTGTTCGCCGAGCCGGCGGCGTTGGACTTCGGGGGCGAGGTGCGGGCCACTTATGTCTCCATCATGCGGGTCGGCGGCGCGCTGGACGACGAGCTGCCGGTGAAGCGCGTCGATGTGGCCGGGATGCCCGACAAAATATTCGGCAAGCTGAAGAGCCTCGCCGCCGACCGCTACACCATCGTCTTCTCGGCTCCGAACTTGCGCGCCCGCGAGACCATGCGCCACGCCTTCGTCGATCACGGTATTCCCATCCAGATTGTGCAACCGGAAAATTTGGACGATGGCGAGTCGCAACCCGAAAGCACAGAGGCCGACACCCCGGCCCAGGCCAAACGCCGCCTGCGGCGGGGGGTCGTCAACATCGTGGACAACGACATCCCGCTCGGCATGATCATCCCGAAGGCGCATCTCGCGCTGGTGTCGGCCGCCGACACCCAGGGTTCGCGCGCCGCCAGCCGCCGCGTGCGCTCCCGCGTGGATGCCACCGAGGTCACCTTTCCGTTCAAGCCCGGCGACTACGTGGTGCACGCGGCCCACGGCATCGCTTTTTTCCGCGATCTGGTGCGCCGCGAGGTGGACGGCACCGAGCGCGACTACCTGCAGCTGGAATACGCCGAGGGCGACAAGCTGTTCGTCCCCGTGGAGCAGCTCGACCGCGTGACCCGTTACGTGGGGCCGGAAGGCGGCAGCCCCCGTCTTACCCGCCTGAACACGAGCGACTGGGCTCGGGCCATGAACCGCGCCCGCAAGGCCACCAAGAAGCTCGCCTTCGACCTCGTGGACGTGTACGCCCGCCGCGCCGCCACCCAGGGCTTCCGCTTCTCGCCGGACACCCCCTGGCAGCGCGAGATGGAGGAGGCCTTCCCTTACACCGAGACCCGCGACCAGCTCGCCGCCATCGCCGATGTGAAGCACGACATGGAATCGCCGCGACCGATGGACCGTCTCATCTGCGGAGACGTCGGCTTCGGCAAGACCGAGGTGGCCCTGCGCGCCGCCTTCAAGGCCACTCAGGACGGCAAGCAGGTGATGGTGCTCTGTCCGACCACCATTCTGGCCCAGCAGCACTACACCTCCTTCAAAGACCGCTTCGACCCCTTCGACGTCACCGTGGAAGTGCTCTCGCGCTTCCGCACGCCCGAGCAGCAGAAAGCAGCGCTGGAGGGCTTCGCCAAAGGCGACGTGCAGGTGCTCGTGGGCACGCACCGGCTGCTCTCGCGCGATGTGAACCCGCACGATCTGGGACTGGTCATCATCGACGAGGAGCAGCGCTTTGGCGTGCAGCACAAAGAGCAGCTGAAGAACTTGCGCGAGTCCATCGACGTGCTGACGTTGTCGGCCACCCCCATCCCGCGCACCATGCAGATGTCGCTGTCGGGGGTGCGCGATATGTCGCTCATCCTAACGCCGCCCGACGAGCGGCGCCCCGTAGAGGTGCACGTGGGGGAGTGGGATCCCGACGTCGTATCGGCCGCCATCCGCTACGAGTTGGCGCGGGGCGGCCAGGTGTACTACGTGTCCAACCGCGTGCGCTCCATCGACGAGGCCGTGGACCGCGTGCATGCCGCCGCCGGGGAGGCGCGGGTCGGCGTGGCCCACGGGCAGATGACCAAGGAGGAGCTGGAGCAGGTGATGGAGGAGTTCGCCGCCGGCGAGCTGGACGTGCTCGTGGCCACCACCATCATCGAGAGCGGCATCGACAACCCCCACACCAACACGCTCATCATCGAGGACGCCCAGCGTCTGGGCCTCGCCCAGATGTACCAGCTGAAGGGCCGCGTGGGCCGCTCGTCCACCCAGGCCTACGCCTACTTCATGTTCCCCGAGAACGTGCCTTTGACCGAGGAGGCCGCCGCGCGCCTCACCGCCATCAACGAGCACCAGGATCTGGGCAGCGGCATGCGCATCGCCATGCGCGATCTGGAGATCCGCGGCGCCGGTTCTATGCTGGGCGCCGAGCAGTCCGGCAATATGTCAGCCGTGGGCTTCGACCTGTTCGCCCAGATGCTCAACCAGGCCGTGAACGAGACCCGCGAGGGCGTGGGCGCCTCAGGCGAGCTGCCGCCGGCGCTTTCCGACATCACCGTGAACATCCCCGGTCACGCCTACCTGCCCGAGGAGTACATTCCCGACGCCGACGCCCGGGTGCTGTGGTACCGCAAGCTGGCTTCGGCCTCCACGGTGGAGGAGGTGGCCGCCCTCCGCGAGGATATGCTCGCGGAGGCCCCCGAGATGCCCGAGGCGGCGGCCAACCTCTTCGAGCGCGCATGGCTGAAGGCCTTCGCCAACGAGCACGGGGTCAAGCTCATCTCCGTGGCGGCGGGCAAGCTCATCGTGGAGCCCATCGACATCCCCGCTGCTGCCATGAAGCCCCTGCGCCGCGCGGCCGGCCGCTACCAGACGGACAAGCGCAAACTGACGCTGCCTTTGCGCTACTTCTCGGAGGAGGAACGCGACAACCTGCTTCCGGCTATCGTGCACTTCCTGGAGAAGCTCTTCGGCGAGACCGACGCCGAAGAGGGGGCTCCTTTCGCGGAGATGGAGGGCGGCGCTTCCGGCTCTGCCTCCGATCCTGCCTCTTCTGTCCCCCGGGGTATCGCAACAGATCCCGCTGCGGGCGTTTCCAAAAATGCTCGGACAGGCTCTGCTAAGGCTGTTTCGCAAAATGCCCCGACCGATTCCCGCAGGGGCGGACCGAGGTCCGCCCTGGGCCAGGACCCGGCCAAGGGCTCAGCGTCAGCCGCTCCCGCTCCCACTCGCCCCACGGGGCGCAGCGAACGGCGCGCCAACAACCTCGCCAAGGGCGATGCCGCCCGCGAGCGTTTGGCCGCCAAGCGCGCCGCCCGTGCCGCCAAGCGCGAAGAGGGGCGATAGCCGCGCCGCCCGCGCCGCCAAGTGCCGAGGGCGGCAGTAGGGAGGTCGCTTTGCCCGCAGCGGTCGAAGGTGCGTCCTCTCTGGCTCCTTGTGCATGGGATGGTGTATGCTGCCTCTGCGGCAACGGATTTCGATGGATTGCACGGAGGTGAGACGGCGGTGAACGCTTCTAAGGTCTTCTGGCGAGGGGTGGTATGTGCCCTGGCGGGTGCGACGCTGTGGGGATTCTCAGGAGCCTGTATCCAGTTTCTCGCGGAGAGTTACGAGGTAAGCTCCGCCTTCATCTCCGCCGTACGTGCCGGCGTGGCGGCCCTGCTGTTCGCCGTCTTCGTATTCGTTACGCGTCGCGAGGCTCTGCTCTCGCTGCTGGGGAGCCCCGCCGCCCGTCCGACGCTCGTTCTGTTCGGCGTGGGGCTGTACCTCTCGCAGATCACCTATGCGGTGTCGGTGGCCCTCACCAACGCCGGCACGGCCACGGTGCTCCAGGCCACCTGCACGGTGTTCGTCATGCTTATCACCTGCGCCCGAGCGCGCCGTCTGCCGCGCGTCGCCGACTTTGTCGGGCTGATGTGCGCGATGGCCGCCGCGACGCTCATCGCCACCCAGGGAGACTGGGGCGTCATCGTGCTGCCGGTGGCGGGCTTGGCTTGGGGCATTGCCAACGCCTTGTCCGAGACGCTCTACATCATGGCGCCCCAACGGCTCTACGGCCGATGGGATCGCCCCACCATCATCGCCTGCGGGATGGTCATTAGCGGTATTGTCGCCGTTCTCGTGTGGCTCATCGGAGAGATGATCGTTTCGCTGCTCGCCGCCCCTTCTGTCGCCCTCGGCGCTGCGGGCTCGATTCTCGCCGACCTTTTCGGCACCGCCGGCAGTTTCGTTCCCGACATGGACGCTACAGGCTGGCTCGCTCTTGTCGGTGGCGTGGGCGTTCTTGGTACCTTTGCTGCTTTCGGGCTGTTCCTCTACGGCGTGTCGCTCGTGGGCTCGGTGAAGGGGAGCCTTCTGGGCGTGGCTGAGCCGGCCGGTGCCATGGTCATCGCTGCCTTGTGGCTGCACACTCCGTTCTCTGCCTGGGATTGGATCGGCCTTGTCCTCATGGCCGCCATGATCGCCCTCGTCTCCCTCTCCGGGCAGAATTCCGAAGGCAAAAGGAAGCGCTCAGGCGCCCGCTAAAAGTACCGCCATGGTGCCCCTTGTTTTTTAGATGGATCGAAGTAGGGCGGGGATCGTAGCAGCGTCAAACCGCAGTTATGTCGCGGCAGTGTCTCGTTTTCGCTGTGGACAACTCTATGAGCAGGCACTTTGTAAATAGGCACACATGAAATGACCACAACTGGAAGGCTTGCAACATAACTGATGAGTGGCAGTTTGCGTTGTGCCGAAGCGGTGGAGTCATAATGGGTAGAGCGAGGAAGCGTGATAAAGGAGTGTCTAATGGAAAAATTGCCGCCGGTTGAGAAAGTGTACGAGGCGTGGACGGCGCTGGTCGACGATCGCTACGATTTGAGTCCGGAAGCGCTTATCGTGCGATCGTCGGACGGGTCGAAGGAGTACCGGGTGACCTGGGACGACGAGGGACGCTACCGCTCCAACGACAACGCGACGTTCTGGCAGGGGTATGCGGGATACCCTGTCATCATGGCGCTCATGCTGCAAGGACGCGTGCCCTTCAATGGGGAGGTGGCCGCTTGGTTCAAGGGCATTCCGTGGAAGGCGCTCAACGATGCCCACAAGCGCGACTACGCTGCCGCGCTGGCCGAGGCCTTCGAGCGCGCGGGCCTCGACATGCCTCGGCAGTTGCAAGCCGAGGAAGCCGCCGCTGAGGTAATGGAGGCCCTGCGGGAGTTGCCCGTTTCCGTGAGGAGGCCGACAAGGAGGTAGTGGTCAGGGCGACGGCCTCGATGTGCGCTCTCAGGTAAAGAGGAGCCACGGCGATTGCGGCTTACGGTGCGGGCGATGCCGAGCTACGCTACTTGGCCCGGGCACGCTTCATGCGGGCGCGGGCGAGGGCCGCGGCGCCGCCCGAGACGACGGCCAGAGCTCCCACGGCGAGCAGCGCATCGGTGGCCGCGTCTCCAGTCTGTGGAACGCCGCGGTAGGCGATCGAGCTGCTGCGGTAAGTATGCGTGCCAGACGCCGCGCTGGATGTGCTGGGTTTGGCTGTCGCCTTAGAGGCGTCATCCTTGTCCGCGCCCTTCGTCCCGTTGCCGTCGGTCTGGTCGTCGGCTGCGGTGCTGCCATCTGTCTTGTCCCCGGCATTCGCGTTGGCGTCTCCGCTCGGCTGCCCGTCGTTTGCCGTTCCCGTCTGTCCGTCGCTCGGGTTGCCCTCGCCGCCCTCGTTGCCCGATGGCGTGCTCGGGGCGTTCAGCTCCTCCACGGTGGCGCCAGGGGCAGCGGCCGCTGCTGTTCGGGCTGCGCCGGCGTCACCATAGTAAACGGTCTTGCCTCCATCGTGAACGACGGCCTGGGCGTTGTGCTTGGCCGTTGAGGCGGGCACGACGGAAAAGGGGGCCGTCGCGTGAGCGTCGGCGGGGACGAACTCGGCGTAGGAATCGGCCACATAGGGCGCTACGTCCTGGTTGTAACTGCCGCCCTTAAGCGCGAGTGACCCCGTGCCGCTCACGGTGGCCAAAGGCTCGGGCTTGCCGTCGGCTCCCTCGGCGGTCGCCACGTCGCCCTGTCCGGTTACCGTCAGGGCTCCATCCCGAAGGGACAGGCCGCCGTCCGTGGCGAAGAAGAGGTTGAAGCCGGCCAGATCCAGCGTGAGCTCGCGGCCGTCGGAAACGGAGAGGGTCGGCTGTTCGCTCACGCTGCTGACGAGCTTGATGGTGCTGTGATCGGGGGCCGTTGCGAAGGCGCCCGCGAGCGTGGCGTAGCGCGTCGCTCCGGTCTGGGCCACCCAGGCGCTCCCGTTGTCGCGCACGGTGAAATCGCTCGGCGTGTTGTTGTAGGCGTAGGGGCCCTTCAAGGGAGCCGTGATGGCATTGAGCGGGGTGGCGCTCACGTTGTTCTCCACGAGGATGCCCTCGGGCACCGTGGAGGGCAGCGACGAGATATCGGCGTTCTGCAGGTTGCCCACGATGCCCCCGGCGAAGCTCGAGCTGGTGATGGACGCGGCCGTATTGGTGTTTCCGCTTACGGTGCCCGCGTTGTAGAACGTGCCGACGATGCCGCCGGCGCAGCTGCCGCCTTGCACGGAGGCGCTGTTGGCGCAGCCGGTCACCGTGATGGGCGCGCTGGCGGCGTAGGCGGGCGCGGCGCCGTCGTAGCGGGCCCATCCCACGATGCCCCCGATGCCGTAGGCACTGGCGTTACTCGTGGAAACCGCCCCGGAATTGGTGCAGCCGCTCACGGCGCCGTAGTTCTTCTGCTCGCCGACGATGCCGCCGACAGAGTAGCTCGTGCCGGCAATGGCGCCGCTGTTCTCGCAATTCGACACGAAGGTCGCGCTGAGGCCGGCGATGCCGCCGATGCAGTCGGTGCCGGAAATGCTCCCGCTGTTGCGGCATCCGGTGATGGCCATGCGGCCGGTGGGGGTGGTGTAGTAGGCGGCGCCCACGATGCCGCCGGCGTTGCCCACGCCGCCCGCGGCGGTGACCGAGGCGCTGTTCTCGCAGTTCTCGATGGTGCCGGATAGCGTCATGCGCCCCGCGATGCCGCCCACGCCCGCCTTGCCGGAAACGGATCCGGAGACGCTTACGCCGGATACAGTGGAATCGTTCGCCAACATGCCACAGAGGATGCCCGCCAGCTCGCTTTGAGGCACGGCGATCTTCGTGTCGGCCACGGTGAGGTTCTTCGCAGTGGCCCCGTCCAGAATGCCGAAGAGCCCGATGGCGTAGTCGGCGCCCTGGGTCGAAGTGATCTTCAGGCCGCTCACGGTGTGGCCCGCGCCGTCGAAGGTGCCAGCGAAAGGTGTGCTGCCCTCGGCGATGCCGCTGCTCTTGCGCGTGCCGGCGCCGATGGGCGTCCACTCGGCGCCCTCGAGATCCACGTCGGCGCCGAGGGCCACGTATTTGCCGTCATAGTCGTCGCCTGCGTTCACAGCATCGCGGAAGGCCGCTAGCTGACTTGCATTCTCGATGAGGTAGGGGTCGGCCTCGGTGCCCGCGCCCGAGGCGAAGACAGCGCTGTCCACGGCCCAGGCCGGGGACGCCCAGCAGAGAGCGGCGAGAAGGGCGAACGCGGCAACGGCCCAGCGGAGGGACACCGACGAGTGCGGAAAGAAGCGGGCGGTGAAGGCGTGTACGGAACGGTGCGGGGCCATGGTGGTTTCCTCTCTTACGGCGTCGTGCGAGCGTGCGGAACGGGGCATGGCGGGCGCGCCCTTCGAGGATGGCCGTGCGAAGCCCCTGCAGCGACGCTTCCAGTCTAGGCGCGCCGTTGCCCTCTCTTCGGGTTGCCGTCCAACCGATACGGCCCCACCGCCGAACTGTCACGGAGCGTCACGGCACCGTTGCGCTGCGGACACGAGCCCTGCACCGAACCGTCGCCGAGCCGGATGTGGTCAATGAATGATGGGTCTGCCCCCGTGCTATACTGGCGCTATTACCTGAAACGACCCCGAGGACTGAAGGAAACCCATGACCACGACCAAGCCCGTGCGCGTCCGCTTCGCGCCTTCTCCCACCGGCAAGCTGCACATCGGCGGCGCCCGCACCGCCATCTACAACTGGGCCTTCGCCCGTGCTACCGGCGGCACCTTCGTCCTGCGCATCGAGGACACCGACCCGGAGCGCTCCACCGAGGAGAACACCCAGATCATCCTGCGAGCCCTCCGCTGGATGGGACTCGATTGGGACGAGGGCCCCGAGGTGGGCGGCCCCTGCGGCCCCTACTTCCAAACCCAGCGCACCGCCACGTACGAGGCAGCGCTGCAGAAGCTCATCGATGCCGGCGCCGCCTACCCGTGTTTCTGCACCAAGGAGGAGCTGGATGCCAAGCGCGAGGCCGCCGAGAAAACCGAGGGAGGTTACGCGGGCTACGACCGCACCTGCCGCGCCATTCCGGCCGACGAGGCCGCCGCGCGCGTCGCGGCCGGCGAGCCCCATGTCTGGCGCCTGAAAGTGCCCGACGACCACGGTCCGGTCACGTTCAAAGATGCCGTCTACGGCGACATGAGCTTCCCCATCGATGTGATGGACGACATGATCCTGCGCCGCACCGACGGCACGTTCACTTACAACTTCGCCGTGGTCTGCGACGACGTGAACATGGGCATCACCCACGTCATCCGCGGCGACGACCACGTTTCCAACACGCCGAAGCAGATCCTCATCTATCAGGCGCTCGGGTGGGAACTGCCCGTGTTCGGTCACGTGCCCATGATCCTCGGCAAGGACCGCCAGAAGCTTTCCAAGCGCCACGGCGCGCGTTCCGTGGTGGAGTACCAGAATGACGGCCTCCTGCCGCACGCGCTGGTCAACTGCCTCGTCCGCCTCGGCTGGTCGCACGGGGATCAGGAACTGTTCTCCATGCAGGAGCTCATTGATCTTTTTGATGGAAAGAACCTGAACAGTTCCGCTTCCGCTTTCGATCCCGACAAGCTCCTGTGGTTCAACGCCCATTACCTGCGGGAGACGCCGCTTGACGACCTGGCCCGTCTGGTCCTGCCTTTCATTCATCAGAAAGGATTCACGGGTGCGACGGAAGCTTCCATTGAACCGCTGGTTCCCCTGTACCGCGAACGGGCAAAGAACCTTATCGAGCTTGCCGACGGCATTGCCCAGCTGCTCTACAAGTCCGCCGATCTGCCTTATGACGAAGCGGGCGTTGCCAAGTGGCTGACGGACGAAGGCAAGGAGCACGTGAAGGTCATCCGTGATCAGCTTGCGGCGCTTCCTTCTTTTGACAAGGAAAGCATCGAGCACGTGATCCATTCGTACGTGGAAAGCCTCGGCGTGAAGTTCAAGATGGTCGCGCAGCCTGTGCGCGTGGCGATCACCGGTGTGATTGGCGGTCCCGGCTTGCCCGAGTTCATGCTCGCCATCGGCAAGGATGAGACGCTCGCCCGCATGGATCGCGGATTGACCCTGTAATTTTGAGAGTATGAGGCAACCGGGGAAGGGAGGGGAAAACTTCTATAGAAAATGTTCCCCTCCCTTCCCCGGACTCCCTATCCCTCCTCTTTCAAAGATTTTTGATTTTATCGAATCCCTGTCCGTCATTTTGGCGGCAAGAGGGCTTGTCTTCTTAGAGGCTGAATCAATCTCTGGTCGGGCATCCAGCAAAAAGGCAGTGGCGGAATACCGAATACGAGAGTTCGGGAGGGAGGAGAGGCTTGGCGGTCGTCTTCGTTCTTCCCTTCTTCATTTTTATGATAATGGGATGTTTTTAACGCCAAAAGATACAAGAAAGGCCGGAACCTCTTCGTGTTGGAGAGATTCCGGCCTTGATTGGACCACGTTGGGCAGCAAATTTTTTGAATGGTGGAGGCGGCGGGAATGTAATTATGCAAATAATATAGCATAATAATTTATTTTATTTGTAGCAGTGTGCATTTTTGCCCCCAATTTTGCCCCCGCGTATTATTTGAGTGTGGGAATAGAACGGGCGTCCCGATTTGGACGCATGTTTTGTTTCAAAAATTCAATTAGAGCTGTTCGTTGAATACTATAGAATTAAGTCTATATCATCGTAGCTATGCCTTGTTTCTAAGTTCTTTATGCGAACGCTGAATGTTTTCAATTCAGAGTCATTTAATGTTTCATTTTCAATCATTCCGTTTAGCGCTGTACTTTCAAGCGTAGCCCATTGTTTCCTTTGAATAGTTTGCATTTTTTCTATGTATTCATATGCCTTTCTATATAATTTTCTTGCAATACAAATTTTAGCATATAATACAAGAATCATTCCATCTATTTTCTTGGGAAATTTATTTTTAATTACTTTAATGAACCCATCAGCGTCATCATATTTTCCATCATCAACAAGGCAGAAAAATTTAAGCACATACATTTCAAATACAGGAGTAGCTAGGCGTTTATCAGCGCTTTCTATCGCTATTTCTATGCTTTCAAGAGCAGAAATATAGTCGTGTTGGCGATAATAAAAATGACTTTCACGGTGATAATAAAATGGCCCTTCCTCACTCAAGCGTAACTTTTCAAGCGCTTCTTTTGCTGACTTTATATCGCCAAGTGCTAAGTGTATTTTTACAAGTAAGTCATAAACATATTTGTTATTTCGTGTTGGGGAGATCGCATCTTGAGCAAATTTAAGTGCCTTATCTTTGTTGCCAATAATTAGATAACATTGAGCTAATTCTCTATATATTGATTGCCCTCTCCTCCCGGCTGAAAAAGCTTGCTCATAATTTTCAATTGCTTTGCCAGTTTCTCCTATTTTTCTATTCAAAAAACCGTTTAGTACTAGCTTTTCAGCTCTACTTAATTTGCTATCAAATTTTGTAATGTTATCTCTAGCAGTGTCTGGTTCATTAGATTGTATTAATGCTCTTATGTAATACGATATTGCTTTATATGATTTGCACTCATCGACAGCTATTTTGCCATATTTTGCCGAAAGTTCATATTGCATATTATGATATAGGTCTTGTGCTATTTTTACGATGTCACTTTGTAGATAAAGATAATCTCCTTTGCTGACGTCAACACCGCAAAATGCCGCAGCATAGAAAGAAGTTCTGACAGCATCAAGCCATACGGCATCTTTTGAGTTCAGCCTTGATGCATAATCAGCAATCGAAGTAGAAATTTTAAGGTGCTCATCTGGCGATAGTTGCCCATATTCTTTCTCGATAGATTCTTTTACGGGTGTTGAGATTTTATATCCAGAGTCATGTGTTGATATTAATGAAATATTGATCAATTTTTCAATAGATATGCCAACTTCCTTATCGTTGGCAGCGCAACAAATCTGAATTATCTCGAAGGGTAGAGGGCTATATGTATTTAACAGTCTTAGAATTAATTTTTCAATAGGTCTAATATTGTTTCTAATGATGAATCTTGAAAAATATGTTCTTCTTGACTCTTTTATTCTGTCTTCATTTGTTAAAATTACGCCAAGTCCTTTTTCGCTTATCAAGTTTATGGCTTGAAACGCGGTAGGTGGATATCCACCTACGATGTCTACCAAATGGAGCATCTTTTCTTTAGGTATATCATGTCTGTATTGTTCTTGAGAGTTTATTTTTGTCAAAAGTAGAGATGTAGTTTCATTGTCCATTTCTCTTATATATAAAAAAGGCATTTTTAATGATTCTTGTAGTACAGGCT
>OLSG01000820.1_pt1 | contig 36320 bp, 36 predicted proteins | sample 1673041 | NCBI WGS metagenome assembly OLSG01 (sample SAMEA3136749, study PRJEB25190) | human gut metagenome | reverse complement strand
TCTAAAATTAAGGAGTCCACTATTGGAAAGTGTCCTTGACAAGGGGTACAGTTTAGCTGATACATTCTCTCAACTCTCGAAACTCAACTCTCAACTCTATAAAAAAGGCTGTTTTCACAGCTTTTTTTTTATAACATATCTTTATGCCAGAGGACGAAGGTGACGATGGCGGTGACCAGCACACCTATGCCTATGACGCCTGCGAAGCCGAAGGAAGCGTCTCCCCAGGGGACGGGCACGTTAATGCCCCAGAGGCTGAAGATCAATGTGGGTATCGCCAGGATAATGGTGACCGATGTGAGAAACTTCATGATCTGGGAAAGACGGTTGGAAATGATTGAGGAGAAAGAATCCATCATGGACATCAGAATGTTTGTATAGATTTCCGCCATTTCCAATGCCTGCTTATTTTCGATGATGACATCTTCCAGGAGGTCTTCATCTTCTTCATACATTTTCAGAAGAGAATGAAGGGGACTGTTCCGGAGACGCATCAGCCTTTCCATCACGTTTTCATTGGCGTGAAGGGCGAAGTTGAAGTAGGTCAGAGATTTCTGCAGTTCCAGCATACGGAAGAGTTCTTTGTTCTGAAGGGATTTCCGGACCTGGGTCTCGATACCGTCGGTCTTCTTGTAAATCTGCTGCAGGTAGAACAGGAAGGAAGAAGAAGCCTGAGACAGGATCTGGAAAAGGAATCTTGTCTTCTTGTAGGTCTGGAAAGAAGTGAATGAATTGTTCAGGAATTTCTGGATCACCAGATTCGATTCCAGACAGACGGTGACGAAGAACTGGCGGGTGATGAATATGCCCAGCGGCAGCGCATCGTACGCATCGGTTTCCAGCACGACCGGTGTATTCACTACGACGAAAATATAATCATCTTCCAGTTCCACGTGGGAGCGTTCTTCACGGTCCAGTGCGGTCTGGAGGGAATCCACAGGAATCCCGGTCAGTTCATTCAGTTTCTGCAGTTCCGTATCGTCGGGAGCGGAACAGTTGATCCATGAGCCCTTATCCAGCTGCCCTAAAGGTACCTCGGAAAGTATGTGATTTTCATCATGTTTGTACGCATGAAGCATATGGCCGCCCCCTTTCTTGATTCATATTTTACTATAAACAGAAATAGGAGTCCTGTCAATGAATGGATGGAATGAAAGAGGACTTTCAGAGAGAAAGCGGTGGATTTTTCATGAAAATGGGAAGTAGTCCTTGAGATCATGAAAGATTGGGTGAATTTTCCCTTTTCTCAAGAGAAAAGATTTTTAGAAAAGAGAAATCCCATGTCTTCTGATTTTTTAAAAAGAAAGGAAAGAGGTATAGTGGTACCCTATATGGGAAGAAGTGAAAAAACAGGGTTGTACACATAGTTATTCACAAACTGTTCATAACTTCTAATTGAGAATAGAAAAGACCGTTTTAAAGGGGATTTACCTCTCTGTCCACTGGAGATATACACAAAAATCTGTGAATAACTGTGAATAACTTAAACCCAATCTATGCATATTTCGTATCATTGCCCCATAAAACAAGGGAAATCAGAGATTTCTTATCCTTGAATATCTGTGAACTCTGTGAATTGTGATTTCACAGGGAGAAAAAAGAAGAACTCTTTTCCCAGAATCGTCCTCCTTCGTGGCTGGAAAGGAAGAAAGTGGGATGAAAAGTGAAGAATAATGGACTTTTTGGGAGAAAAAGGAAATCCCCCTTTGTCCGCCCCACGTGGAACGAAAGATATAAATGAAGCAATATGACAGCCGTATTGAAAAAGAGAATGGTGAAGAATAAGAGTACACTTATGACCTTCTTCACATATTCACAGAATGAAGGTTTGGAATAACGGGGCAGAGCCCTGTTATAAGAGTTAAGAGTTGAGCGCAGAGAGTTGAGAGATGGTTGTAAAGACTTTATGATTTGTAATTATGAAGCATACGGTCATCCCGCGATACCCTTAAGTACATACATAGTGCAGGTTTTAAACGCAGTATCTCATAGTAAAAGGACCTCTGCTCAAATGGAGGTTCTTTTCTATTCGCCTGTTTTTCCGATAATATATAAAGTTCAGCGAAGCTGATACTACTCTAGTCTGAAGTCTAATAGTCTGATAGTCTTGTGAAGCTGCACCAACCGAAATCGGAAAGCGGACGACGGATAGCGGACAGCAGACAAAAGTCCCTCTATCTGATAAGGCTTTATAATTAAAAAATCAAAATGTTTTTTACCTTCTCTCAAATCTCTGCACTTAACTCGGGGCTCTATCTTTTCCAACTCATCGCCCTATTTGCCTGTCTGTGATACAATAAGATGATAGTATTTAAAATTTTGAATATATTTACATATAAGGGGATGGACATCATAGACTTTAAACCATTTCGTATTGAGGACAAAGCACTGATTGATGGATTCTTCCGGATTCATCATTATGAACAGATTGACTGCACTTTCAATACCCTTTTCATCTGGCAGAAGGCCCACAATACCCAGTGGGCGGTAGAGGATGATATTCTTTTTGTAAAGGCAGGGGAAGGGAAGGATATGTTCTTCCTGCCGCCTTTTGCTCACAAGGAAGAGGATTTCGTCCACGGACTGGATCTGATTCACCGGGAACTGGACAGCCTGGGCATGGAGTTCCGTCTGAAGTCTGCATCCCGCTGGGTGACAGAACAGATTGAAAGATTGTGCCCGGGGAAGTATGATTTTATTGAAGACCGGGATAATGAGGAATATGTGTACCGCACAGAGGATCTGATTTCCCTGCCGGGAAAGAAATACCGGATGAAGAAGAATCATTTGAATGCATTCCTCCGTCAGTATGGCACGGATTACCAGTACGAAGCCATTACGAAGGAAAATATGGAAGATGCCAAGGAAGGCATCCATGAATGGTTCGAAAGACATGGGGATATTGAAGAGGAAGAAGAAGCGATGAAGATCTGCTTCGACCACTGGGAAGAGCTGGGGGTCAAAGGGGCTATCATCCGTATTTACGGCAAGGTGGAAGCTTTTACCAATGGAGATCTGGTGAATGAAAATCTGGCCCATATTATTTTTGAAAAAGCAAATCCTAATATCCGCGGCCTCTATCAGGCAATTAACCGGGATTTCCTCATCCATGAATTCCAGGATACAGAATTCGTGAACCGGGAAGAAGATCTGGGACTTCCGGGCCTTCGGGAAGCAAAGATGGGGTACCATCCGGACCATCTGACAGAGAAATTTGATGTAGTGCTGAAGAAATAATGCCGGCATCGGGCAAGGAGGATTCACATGCAGACCCGTAAAGCCACTGTAAATGATGAAAAAGAAATCAAAGCCCTCTGGGCGTACTGTTTTGAAAAACCATCAGATCCATTTTTTGAATGGTATTTCAAGGAATGTTATACGCCGGACACGGTGCTGGTGGGAGAAGAGAACGGCCTTGTCGCCTGTGATCTCCACCGCCGTCCATATAAACTTTCTGTCCGGGGGAAATCTTTTGATACCGATTATATTGTAGGGGTAGCCACCCATCCGGCGGCCCGGGGACGGGGATATGCATCTTCCCTTCTTCGCGGCGCTTTTCATCTGGCATCTATGGAAGAAAAGCCTTTCGTTACCCTCATGCCGTCGGCAGCTTCCTACTATCTTCCCATGGGGTTTGGTTTCTATGCCCACCAGTGGGAAAGAAAGGGAAGTCCGGAAGACATTGCCCCTCTTGGGAAGAGAGCAAAAGCGGTACGGACTCTGGACAGTGAGGAAGACTGGGAAGAACTGTCTCTCATTTATGATGCCTACACCAATCACCGGAACGGCTATGCTCTCCGGGATGAAAAGTCCTGGAAAACTCATATGAGAGGGCAGCTGGTAGAAGGATATATTGCTGTGGTCTACGATGACCGAGGCCCTGCCGGGTACATGTTCTACTCCCTGGACGACCGGCGCATGGTGGTTTCTGAAATGGCATTCACCGGTGAAGACGGAAGGAAGGGACTCTATGCCTATATGGCAGACCATCGGGGCTCCATCGATGAATGTATCTGGTATGAACCAATCGATGATACTTCCTACCGCTATTGGAATGACGGGGCGGAACATACGTATATCAAAAACCGTTCCTTCCCTTTCATGCTCTGCCGCCTTACTGATCCGGTGACCGCCTTCGACGGTATTCCTTGTGACAAGGATCTCACAGGTGCGTTTGCCTTCCAGCTCATTGATTCCTTCCTGCCGGAAAATAACGGCATCTACCTTCTCAAAGCAGAAGACGGAGTCATTAAAGCGCTGAAAGAAGATGTATTCTACAGTTTGAAATGTCATATTGAAGACATTTCCGGCGTCAAAATGGGACCGGCCATTCCAGAACCTGCCTTTTCTATCACCGCCTGTCATCTGGCCGAACTTTTCATGGGTGCGGCTGACCTTTCTGAATTGTCAGAACTGGAAAGAGTGACCTGGCTCACTGGAAAAGAGAAGGAAAATGTGTTGAAACTGGCAGACCGCATGCTTCCAAAAGAAAAGAACTGGATCAATGAATGGTTCTAGGACCTACTTCACCTACATGGTGCGCTGCGCTGACGGCAGCCTCTACACCGGATATACGGTTGATTCCATCGAAAAGCGGGTAGAAGTCCACAATCAGGGGAAAGGTTCCAAATACACAAGGAGCCGCCTTCCTGTGACCCTTGCCTGGTATGAGTCATTTCATACAGAGCATGAAGCCCGTTCCCTGGAATACCATTTGAAAAAGAAATCTAAAAAAGAAAAGGAAGCGCTGGCCGCCTCCTTTGGAAAGGACAGAAAAGAGTGAATTCTTCATTAAGGAAAACAAAAAATATGACAGAAACCGCAGCAGCTGCCGCTATTTCTGCCATCCTCGTACTGCTGAAACTTCTGGCTCCTTTCCTCGTATTCATCACCATGTTGACGTCCGCCATTCCCATTGCCATTATCTGTAAATTGCACGGCATGAAATGGGGTGTCTCTGCCAGTGTGGCAGAAATCTGCCTCGTCACCATGATTGGCGGTATCGAACTGGGGATTACCACCGCCCTCTATGCAGCGGCTTTAGGTCTGGCTATGGGATATGGATTTTACCATGACCTTTCTTTCAATAAGACTATGCATCTCACTGCTCTTGCCTACATCGTAGAAATGTCCTACAAGATTACAGTATCCATCTATCTTCTGGGCATTACAGATGCTCTTACTGCAGGACTGGAAAGGCTCACCGCCCTCATCCAGTGGATCTGGAAACCCCTGGCTTCCCTTTTCTCCTTCGACCCCGACCCGGGCAAAGCCATGTTCACCACATCCGGCATGATCATGCTGGCCATCATCTTCGTACTGAACGCATACTCCTATGCCTATCTTAATCAGGAAATAGGAAGAGACATACTGAAAAGACTCCTCGCAGGGAGGAGATAAAAAAGGCTGTGGCAAATGCAGTTGCATCTGTCACAGCCTTTTCGGATCTGAACGATGAGCTCCTATTTCTTCATCTTCTCTCTTGCAATGAGAATAGGATCTCCGCCGAAGCCCCAGTTGTCCATGGGAACTTCATCAATAACTACCACAGTGGAAGCAGGATTCTTGTGGAGCACATCGGCGAGAAGATTCGTAACGCCGCTGATGAGCTTTGCTTTCTGTTCCGGGGTGACATTTCCTTCTTTGGTGATCTTAATGTTTACGTAGGGCATACTATTTCCTCCTTTACTTAAAACCATTTTCCTTTATTTTACTAAAAATAAGAAAAAAGAAAAATCTTTTATTTGCCCCGTAGTATTTATTGACGTCAATGGTATAATGAGGATTGAATGTTTCAACTAAGGAGGCATTATGATAGGCAAAGGGACGATTCTGGGAACCGAAATCGGGACACCGACTTTCTGGAAAAGACTGCTGTTTATTCTCATCATCACCGTCATTGGTACCTTTGGGTACGCGCTGGCAATCAATGTATTTCTCGTACCTCATCAATTCCTGTCCGGTGGACTTACTGGTATCGCCATGATACTTTACTACGTCACAGGATTTCCTATCGGTATGGCAAACCTGCTTTTAAACGTACCGATACTTCTTCTTTCTCTCCGGTTCATGGGGAAATTTTACACCTTAATCACCATCATCGGGACAGTGCTCTGCTCTGTTTTCCTTGATATGACCGCCTTCCTCGCAGAAACCTGTGTCGTCAAGGATCCTCTCGTTTCCGCTATTTCCGGCGGCGTCGTCCTCGGGGTTTCCATGGGCATGCTCTACCGTTACAACAGTAACACCGGCGGTCTTGACGTCATCGGCGCCATTATCAAGAAATACTACAATCTGGAAATCGGCTATGTGGTCTTTGCACTGAATTTCCTCATCGTACTGGGAAGTGCATTCACCTTCACTCTGGAACTGGCCATCTGTACCCTCATTTCCATGTACATTAACGGCAACCTTTCCAGCCGTATCGTCATCGGTTTTGCCCAGAGAAAAGCAGCATTCATCGTATCTGACAAACCGCTGGAAGTATCGGACGCCATCCTCCGCACCATCCATCACGGTGCTACCCTCCTCTACGGGCAGGGTGCCTTCTCTGGAAGGGACAAGAAAATCGTCTTCGCCATTGTGGATCTCACCCAGATTACCAGAGTCCGCCACCTGGTAGAAGAAATCGACCCCAACTCCTTCATGTTCATCATGAATACCACCGACGTCATAGGCCGGGGCTTCACCAGTGCTCTCAGTAGTGGGCACAGCATCCCTTCCGTTCGTTATACCTATGATGAAGAAGGAAATATGATTCCTACCCGCATGTGGTCCTATGAAATGGACGCAGAAGCTCATCCGGAAAGAGAAAATGAAGAACCAAAGCCCAGAGCAAGAATGAGCCAGCAGAAATAAAAAAAATCCCCCTTTGTGGGGGATTTTTTATTGTCACTTATGAACGATTGGGAAGACATTCATCAGAATGTCCAACGGATGCCCAGGTTGTACTGCCATTTTTTGCTGAAGTGGCTTCCGAAGCTCTTTTCTGCATCCATATAGAGGAAGGTGCTGTCATTGATGGTGAGATTCCCACCAATACCTGCTTCTACCCAGGTGTCTTTGGGTAGGATGACCATTAAGCTTTATAATCACAAATCATAAAGTCTTTACAACCTTCTCGGGGCTCTCTTGCCTCAACACTCAACTCTGTCTTTTTTCAGCCCAATTTTATTTAATTCCTAAGCGCCGGCAGTGACTCAAATCTGTATTTCCCATCCTCTTGGTGTGTGGTTCAGTACTTCACATCCCTCGTTTGTGACGAGGACGAGGTCTTCTATTCTTACGCCGAAGCGGCCGGGAAGGTAGATGCCTGGTTCTATGGAGAAGATCATCCCTTCTTCTGCTTTAAGGGGAGAGGTGGCACTTACTTCGCCTGCTTCGTGTTCACGGATGCCGATGAAGTGGCCGAGGCGGTGGGTGAAGTATTTTCCGTATCCCCCTTCTGTAATGTGGTTTCTGGCAGCCTGGTCCAGTTCTTTTAAAGGGATGCCCGGGCGGACCATGGATTCAGCGATTTCTCCTGCTTCTCGGACGAGACGGTGTACTTTTTCCATTTCTTCCGTCACCTCTCCGATATAGAAGGTGCGGGTCATGTCAGAGCAGTAGTGGTCTTTCCGGCAACCTATGTCGAAGAGGACCACCCCTTTTCCTCTGAAAATGGTGTCGTCAGGCACATGGTGGGGGTCGGCGCCGTGGGCATCGAAGGAGACAATAGGCGGGAAGGAGAAACCGTCAGCCCCTTCTTCTTTATAAATGGCAAGCAGTTTTTCTGCACATTCCTTTTCGGTGACACCTTCATGGATCCAGCGGGAAATCTTTGCCATGGCTCTGTCATTGATGAGAGAGGCAGCTTTCATTTTTTCGATTTCTTCCCTGTCTTTGATGCCTCGGATGGTATCTATAGAAGGAGATCCGTTGACAAAGGAAAGGTCTTTTCTCTTTTCCATGAGGGAGAGAAGGAAATGGGAGGGCCACCATTTGTCCACCCCTGTTTTCCCTTTTGGAAGGCGGCGAGCCAGAAGAGCCATACCGTTTTCCCCGTCTTCAAAGGAAATATCTTCGATGCCCTGATTTTCTCTTTTGAGAGGAAAGAGCCGATTTCGTATCCAGAAAGGATTTCCCTCACTTGAGATGACAAGGACTGTCAGCCTTTCTCCCTGATGAATGGATTCGCCGGTGAGGTACCAGAGGGAGGATGAGTCTGAAATGATGAGGGAAGAGAGTCTTTTTTCCCTTAAAGAAGACTGTACTTTCAAAATTCGATTTCTATAGAGGTTTTCCATGAAATCCCTCCTTTCTCTTTTATTATACGCCACCTTTTTCTTTCCACAGCCAGTAAATTATACTATAATGAAAAATATCCCATTGTAGCAGTTGTTGAAGAAGGGGAGAATCGATATGGGTTTTAAAGAATTCAAACTGGCCTATGGCCGTGGAACACAGTCTGTCATGCTTCCGGAAGAAAAGATTTCTGATGTACTGGAAGGACTGCCTACTCCTGCCTGTGACATGAAGGAGGCTGTTATTTCCGCCATGCGGAGTCCAGTAGGCTCAAAGCCGCTTTCTGAAGTGGTGGAAAAAGGGGATAAAGTCTGCTTCGTGGTGGCCGACATTACCCGGGCATGGAACAGGGCGGCCGACTGGCTCGTTTACGTGGTGAATGAACTGAATCTTTCCGGCATTCCAGATGAAGATATGTACATCGTTTTTGCCCAGGGGACCCACCGCCCTCATACGGATGAAGAGAATATCACCTGCGTAGGGGAAGAAGTAGCAAAGCGGATCAGGATGTACCAGCATGTATCCACTGACCATGATATGCTGACCCATATGGGCGTCACATCCAGAGGGACTGATGTGTGGATCAATACAAGAGTGGCAGAAGCGGACAAAGTCATCCTTATTAACGCCATTTCTACACACGATATGGCAGGATTCGGAGGCGGAAGGAAGCTCATTCTCCCGGGAGTCGCAGGTTTTGAAACAGTGCAGCAGAACCACTGCCATGCGCTGGGAAATGCACTGGGAAGCGGACTGAATCCGGACGCAAAACTTCTGAAAATCGAAGGAAATCCTGTTTCTGAAGATATGCAGGAAGCTGCCGACATGGTTCACCCCGATTTCCTCGTTCATTCCATTATCAATGAAGAAGGGCAGGTTTCCTCCTTCGCAGCCGGCGATCCTTACAAGGCATGGCTGGAAGGGACGAAGGAAATCTACCGTATGCAGAAAGTGAAGATGAAACAGAAGGCCGATGTCACCATCGTTTCCGCAGGTGGCTATCCGAAGGATACCAATCTTTATCAGGGAACCAAGTGCTACAGCACTGCGGAAATTGCCACAAAGAAAGGCGGCATCATCATCACCATGATCGAAGCAGAAGATATCATGGAACCGGCAGCCTATCTGGGCAGTTTCAAATATGATAATCTGGAAGACATGGAAAAAGGCCTTCGTGCATGCTTCACCATCCCGTTCTTCGTAGCCTTTGAAAACCTTATTACCGCCATGACCCACACCGTCTATATCGTTACCCGCCCGGAAAACTTTGACATCCTCAGAGAGAGAACCCACCAGATACCGGTGGCCACCGTAGAAGAAGCCTGGGAACTGGCGCAGGCTCAGCTTGCAAAAGAAGGAAAAGAGGATTACACCATCAACATCATTCCTCACGGAAGTGCTATCGTACCTTATTTGGAATGATGGGAGAAGAAAGTTGAATCCATTTCATTAACGGCGTTTACGGTTTAAATAAATTGCATGCCAGAAAAGTGTTTCTGGCATGTCCCCCTCAGGCAACGTCCTCCGGCCGTTGCCAGCTCCCCCGACCGAAAGTCGCTATGCGACTTCCAGAGGTCGGCGTTCACTATGATTTATGCGTCGCAAGCTCCTTTAAATCATGTTCACTGCTCTCCTGGGGGCGCCGAGATTGAACATGTTAGTAACCGCGGGGGACGGATAGAGAAAAAGATACAAGACTATTAGATAGTCAGACTTCAGACTGAATAGACGTCGGCTCTGCCGACGGATTATATATGGTGGCGGAGCCAACACCGCAATGTGGGCTTCCCGGAAAGCTTTGACTTTGTCTGGGAAACCAGCGATGCTTCGTAAAAAAACAGCTGTGAATCGATTTCGATTCACAGCCGTTTTTTCATTTACAATCTTAATTTTTCCTTTGCACACAGCTCTGGGCTCATAGCTCATATCTTGTGCTCATTGCTTTTTCTTAGAACTGCATCTGGAGTCCCAGTTCGAAGTTTCTTCCCTGAGCAGAGTACCATGTGCCGTAGGGGTCAGAAGATGTGCCTACGCTGGTGTAGAACTGGTCGAAGAGGTTGTTTACTCTGGCGAAGAGGGTGGTTCCTCTGGTGAGTTCATAGTTGGCCGAAAGATCCCATACCCAGTAGTTGGCGTAGTTTTCCATGAGAGGATTCTTCTTTCTGCCGTAACGGTTCATCACGCCTCTTCCTGTGAGGGAAGCGTCGAACCGGTCGGCTCTGTAGTTCACATTCACGTTCAGTATGCTTTCCGGCAGGGAACCGTCCAGATTGATGTGCTGCTTTTCATTCTTTGCCGGGATATGGAGGTAGGAGTAGCCGATACCTGCAGACCAGTGGGTGCTGAATTCCTTGTTCAGGGAAAGGTTGAAACCGTTGATATTGGCTTTTCCGCTGTTTTCATATTTATAATTCTGAGAAGGATCTGCGTAAATCAGATTCTTTGCATGGGTATGGAAGATGTTGAAGGTACCGGAGAGGGTGTCGGAAAATGCATGGTTGATGCCGAATTCTACGGTATTTCCTTCTTCCGGTTTGAGATTTTCATTTCCTACATGGCCGAAGTAGGCATCGCTTCCGTGGAGCTGGTACAGGTTGGGGGCCACGAAGAAGGTTTTATAGTTCACATAGTAATTGGTCCTGTCATTTTCCCTGAACCCGATAGAGAGGCTTGGGGAAGTGTGAGTGCCGAATTCAGAATGGTGGTCCACCCGGACGCCAGGGGTGATGTTCCACTGGTCGGTGAGGTCGATTTTGTCCTGCAGGTAGAAGGCCGCATTGGTGGCATGGGTCCCCTTTACAGAAGAAGCAGGGGTATTGTCGTAGTAGAAGGGGATTTCATCTTTATACCAGTCGAATCCGCTGGTGATGGTATGGCGGTCGGCTCTGTAGGTGAGCTGGTCGGAAATACCGGTGGTCTTCATGTCCATGCCCCAGGGCTGGGAAGGGATGTCGAAGGAATTCCGGTTGCGGTAGATGGAGAATATATTGGAGAGCCGGTCAGAGAGGGCAGCTCGGTACTGAAGATTCAGTGCATCATTGTCCTTGGTACCATCTACCCTAGTCTTATTGTTGGAACCGCTCTTCGGTTTGGTGTAGCTGGATTTGTACTTTTCATAATTGAGGACTACGTCAGAATCATTTCCCAGATCATAGCCCAGTTTCACATTGTAATGGTCAGCATTCAGATGATTGATGACCCTGCGGCCCCAGCCGTCTTTGTAGTCGCCCATGATTTCCTTGCCTGCTTCCACATTCCAGAAAATCTTTCCTTCCCGTCCTTCATTGTAGAGGGTATATTTTTCTTTCCCAGCACTGCCGAAAGAGGTGCGGAGGGTGGTCCTTACGCCCTCTTCCTTTGCAGTCTTTGTAATAATATTGATGACCCCGCCCTGGGCATCGGAGCCGTACAGAGTGGAGGCAGAGCCTCGCAGCACTTCGATGTGGTCAATGGAATCCATGGCCACCATTTCTGTCAGCGGATGCTTGGAATGGGTATTGCCATTCGTATTTCTCCGGATGCCGTCCACAAGAACGACTACGTTTGAAGAACCGTTGATATAAATCTGGTCACTGTTGTAACTCTGGCTGCCGGCTCCCCGGGAATCGATGAATACACCCGGCACGGTCCGGAGGGCCTGGAAAACATCATTATAGTGGTTCTCTTCGATTTCCCGGGCAGTGATGACAGAAATATCCGCATTGGAATCCAGTTGTTTCTCTTCGCTGCGGCTGGCAGTGACTACCATGGAATCAAGAGTGTATACCGGAATTTCCTCAGCCTGTACATGGAAAATCCCGCCACTGAGCGCAAAGGTGGCCATTGTGGCCATCATAATTTTTCTATTCATTCTATACTCCTCCTCAAAAGTATATTGAAATATATAAATACCTATTGTATTATACATAATATATTGGAAAATTGGAATAGAATAATTAGAAAATGAATATAAAAACATAATATATTTCACAATAAATTCAAAAACATTTTTTATAACATGCTAAAATAGATATAATATATTCAAATAAAAAGGACTCCCTCTTTCCGGGAATGTTTCCGGCGGAAAGGGGAGCCGTGAAATGAGGAGATTTATGAAATTATACGTAAAAGCAGCCCTCGGACTTGCCGCGCTGGCCATGACGCTTGCATTTTCCGGATGCTCAATGAAAGCTTTCCATAATGAAGATGAGGGACAGGGATATGTGGTCACTGATGCGCTGGGAAATAAGGTGAAAATCCCGAAGAAGCCGAAAAAAATACTGGGTGATTCGGCCTCTATTGATACTATGATCCTTGGCGTAGTGGCACCGGACCATCTGGCAGGTGCTACTGAAGCAGATCGGGACCCGGCGATTTCTTACATAGCGGAAGAGACGAAGGATATCAAAATGACTGTGCCTCTCATGGGCCTTTCCATGGAGCAGGTGACAGAAGCAAAGCCGGATCTCATCGTTGCTTCCACCTACACCGATGGGAATAAAATCCAGATGTACAGGAATCTGGGCATTCCTGTGGTGATTATCAAAGGCCCCCGTTCCATCCAGCAGGTCAAAGACGATGTGCGGATCATTGCGGCTGCTGCCGGTGAAAAGGAAAGAGGGGAGAAGGTCATCAGTGAAATGGACAGGCAACTTGCAGAAATCGACGATGTACTGTCTAAACGGCAGGGAAAGAAGCCGGTGGTTTTCCTCGTCTCCCAGATGACCCGCTACGGCGGCCCCGGTTCCATGTTCCATGAACTTCTCACCAGAGCAGGCCTTGAAAATGCCATCGCCAAAGCAGGTGTGGCGAATGGACAGATGATTTCTCCGGAACTCATTGTCAAAGCAGATCCAGACATATTTCTTGTATCCAAAGACCGCACCTCTGACATCACTGGCGCCGGGAAATACAGGGACCAGTTCCTCGCCAATCCTGCCATCGCCAACATGCGGGCTGCCAGTCACGTGGTTCCCATTGACGATAAATACATCTATGCTGCTTCCCAGAACTGCGTCTACGCCATTAAAGCTCTGGCTAATGCAGGCTATGGGGATCTGTTCGACCTCTCTGATGCGAAACAGATTAAAGGGTATTGAGTGGAGTGATAAAAGGCTGTATCTCACTGGCGGGGCGAACGACTTGACAGAGATAGAGCCCCGAGTTGAGTTTAGAGAGTTGAGAGGTTGTAAAAAACTTTATAATTTTTAAATTATGAAGCCAATACGGTCAACGGCGCAAGACCATTAGAGTCTCATAGTGCGGATTTCCTCACCACCTGAGTCAGACTCTCCACTAACCGTTGGGAATCGAACGAGATTTATGGAGAAGCGTGTCATTGATTTTTCAGTCGCTTAACAGCTCCCTACAAAATCAATTCCCTTGCCACCCCGATTTAGAGCACAAGTGCTCTAAAAGGTCGGCGTTCACGATGATTCATGCGTCGGTTCCCTCCCATGAATCATGTTCACTGCACTCCTGGGGGCGCCGAGATTGAACAGGTTAATACTCGCATGGTCCCGATAGCGGAATTGCGAGGAACGGATAGCAGAGGGCGGTTAAAGGGAAGAAGACCGCTAGTGGATAACGGTGCGATACCCCAAAAACAGAGTTGAGAGTTGAGCGGGTGGTATCGGCTTCGCCGATGAGTATGTAATTTTTACGGTCAACGACGCGATAACGGTAACGGCGCGATACCTTCTACCCAACATTGTGCGGATTTCCCCCTTTCTTTTGCCCTACAGGGCAAAAGACTTCCCCGGCTGATGAGCACTTCGTGCTCTTTAAGGGAGCAGCCCTGTTTCAAGGACTTGTGAGTTCTGATGGCGGCTTCGCCGATCTTTGCTCTATTTATCATAAATCACAAGGCCCATGAAGACGAGATCTTCTTCTCCTGTGTTTTCCAGGCCGTGGCGGTCGCCGTTTTTGCAGAACATGGCGTCTCCCGGTTTTACGGGATAGGTTTCATCATTATCGGTATAAAGTCCCTGGCCCTGGAGGATGTAGTAGATTTCTCCATCTCCCTTATGCTGATGGACGCCCATGGAGCATCCTTTTTTTAGGGTGGCCTTTACGTAAAGCCGGCATTTGTCCTTCAGGATATCCGGTCCTGCCACAGGTTGAAGGATGATGGAGCCTTTCCCGCCATTGGCATGTTCGATGATTTTTTCTTCAGGTTTTGGAAGCATGGAGATTCCTTCTTTCTTTAAATATCTGGAATTTCAAAAAAGGGAAGATATCCTCTTTCTTTTCATTATAGAAGAAGAGAAATGGGAAATACAGTGGGGAAGCTTTCAAAGGTAAAACGAATGTTTAAGTATATACATGTGATAAATCATACGAAATATGAGATATAGTTTAATAAAAAGATAAAAATCAGTATTTCATGGAAAAAGAAGGGGAATCTTCTCTCTGGCGGTCAGGGAGGGAGGATTCCCCCTTCTTTTTATGGGGATAGCGGCAGAATCTGGCATATCATCGAAGTCCATGAGGGGTACGGTTATTTTCTTCAGCAGCTTATAGGAAGTTTCTTTCATGGAAAATTATGAGCAGGTGATAATTTTTATTGACAGTTTCACAGAATACAAGGTATAATGTTATAGTTTTGTGAGCTAAAAATCATTCAAAATGAAGTAAATGTTTAAAAAGATAGAGAGTTCAAATTTAATTTTTAGGGAGAAAAGAATGAAACATCGTTTTCTTAAAGCCGCACTGACGGCTCTTCTGGCAGCAGGTGCCATTCAGGTTTCTGCAGCTAATCCATTTGCAGATGTGGATGAATCATCCTGGGCCTATAAGGCAGTAAGCCAGCTTTCCGAAGAAGGAGTGGTAGACGGCTATCCGGACGGCACATTCAGGGGAGATAAGAATGTGACCCGTTACGAAATGAGTCAGATCATTGCAAAACTCATGGCAAGGGAAGGTTCTCTTAATGAAGAACAGAGAGAAACTGTCCAGAAACTTTCCAATGAATACAAAGATGAACTGACCCAGTTGGGCGTCCGTGTGACAGAGATGGAAAAGAAAGTCGGAAAGTTGAATATGATCACCGAACTCCGGGTGCAGAGCGTTCCCCGTTACAACAATATTTATAAGGGCAGCAAGGATAAGTACAGTGAACTCAGCGCCCGCGTCCGTTTTAACAGCATTGCCCGGGTGAATGACAGAAGTACAGTCTATGGACAGATTGAAACATACATGAGTCTTAACGGCAAAGATGTATACGATGTGAACAAAAATAATTATGACGGCAAAATCGGATATACAGGGGATCAGCCTGTACGGGAAGGCCATGGAGATGGGAATTTCCATCTGAACCGTCTCTGGGCTACCTACCAGTTCGGTAAGAAACAGGATACATCCGATCTTCCTTTAGGACCATCTAAGAATCTCATCGGTATCGGCCAGTTCCCTGTTAAGATGGGTGTCACCGGTTATACTTATGACGGCCAGTTCAAAGGAGCCTTCGTGACTTTTGGTGATTATCGGGAAGGCGGACGTCTTACCATCGCCTATGGCCGGGCTACTGATATCAACTACAATTATACTGGTCCTATGCTTCACGGCATTTCCGGTATGAAGAATCTGGTGCTGAAGTCTCCAAAGGGACAGGCAGCATTGGGAGATCTGAAGACCAAACTTGCTGAAAAACTGGCATCTCAGGGTATTACGCGAGGTTCAGCTGCATATGCAGCCACTATGCAGAAACTGCAGGCGGCGCTGAAGGATGCACTTGCTACTTCTTCCACCGGTACAGAAGCAGTTTCTAAACTGTCTGCTGCTGTCAGCGGGCTGGTCAGCCAGACAGAAATAAATGCTCTGATTTCCTCTAATCCGGATCTCGTCGCTCTTCTGAACAATTACAATCCATCCAATGACACCTATTACCCCATGGGAGATAAGGGCGTCATCATGGACTGGGGAGACGATGAAGATGTACCGGTAGCCTATATGTCATACATTTATAATAAACCGAATCAGTGGGAATTCCATGCCTACGGTATGACCGCTGTAGGACCGATCAGTGAAATCTGTAAAGCTTATGGCTTCGCAGGCTCCTACAACATCACCCCCATGTGGAGAGTACAGGGCGAATATGTAAAGAATGTCAAGAAACTGCCGCTTAATAACGAAAGACCGTACAGCTTCAACTACGGTCTCCACTACGGCACTGCAGATATCCTGAAGCCCCGTTCCTTTGATTTCGGCATCGACTATGTATACAGCAAGGCAGGCAGCTACTTCGGCGGCTCCAGCAATGACATCGTTGACCAGTACATGGGCCATGTATACAGCAACTGGCATGGCATGAAGAACGTTCCTGCCTACATTGCAGACAAGATGGATGCGCTCATGGACGGGGATCCCACAAACGATAACAACAATTACGGCGGTGCTAAATTTTTCCTCGCCAAAGCATCCTACGTTCCGATCAGAGGAATGCTGGTAGAAGTCAACTATGGCTTCAACGCTAAAGATATGGGCGGAAGAAAAATGGACGACATGCTCATGGTCAAAGTAACAGGATATATCAGATAAATAAGAGCGATGAGCAATGAGCTCAGAGCAATGCGCATATGTAAACGCTGATATTTTAAAAAAGCAGCTTGAGGATAATTCCTTGAAGCTGCTTTTTGATTGTAAAGCAAGGGATACCGCGCTTGAAGCCGGCACTTTGTCAGGCAAATGGAAAAGACATTAGCGCCTCGGCGCCTCGGTAGAGCAGTGAACATGAATGGGAGGAACAAAGCGACGCTCCATTCATTGTGAATGACGGACTACGGAAATCGCAGATTTTCGTTCGGGGAGCTGGCGGCAGGTTCATCCTGCCGGCTGAAGGATCTCAGTTTGAAGCGATGTATGCACAAAAATCTTCTTCCCGCTGCACAAGGCAGAGCCCCTATGGGCGACAAGTAAAAAGGACGAAATGATTACTCATTTCGTCCTTTTTACTTGTCGGCGGAACCGACTGTGCTTAACGCTCTGAGCTTATCGCTCATCCCTCTTTTTACTGGGACTTACTGCTTCCCAGATCCAGCCGAGGATGAGGCCGGCACCGAAGACGAGGAGCCAGGACATGTTGTAGGAGGCCAGAGGCAGGGAATGCATGAACTGGTCAAGAGCTTCGATAGGGAATCCTGCAGTTTTGAGACCGTCGTTCAATGCAGGAATGAAGGTGAAGAGGGTGGCCAGGGCATAGACTTTCTGGCTGTCATGGAAGAAGCCGGAAAGGAATGTGAGGATGATGAGGGATACTGCCAGAGGATAGAGGAAGAGCAGTACCGGAATAGCTGCCTTGATGATGGTGGAGAGGCCGAAGAGGGCGATACCAAAGGACAGGATGGTGAAGAAGATGGCCCAGACTTTATGGGACATTGCAGGCATGAGGAGATGGAAATAGGCAGCGCAGGATGCCACAAGACCGATAGAGGTGGTGAGGCAGGCAAGGATGACGATGACGCCCAGGATCAGGCTTCCTGTATTTCCGAAGTAGAAGGAGGATGCGCCGACAAGGACAGGGGCACCGTTTTCTACATGGCCCAGGACTGCAACGGAAGAAGCGCCCAGGGTGCAGAGTGCTGCATAGATGATGAGCATGAAAATGGTGGAAGTGAGGCCTGATTTGAGTGCTGCTTTTGCGATTTCCTTATTATCCTTAAGGCCGTAGAGGCGGATGGATTCGACGACGATGACGCCGAATACGAGGCCTGCCAGACAGTCCATGGTGTTGTAACCTTCCAGCATGGCGGCGGTGAAAGCTTTGACCGGTGTGTCATAAGCAGGAATTGGAGCCTGCCATGGGCCCATGGGGTTGATGGCAGAAGCAACGATGAGGATGAAAAGGAAAATCAGAAGAAGCGGGGTGATGCATTTACCGATGCGGGGTACCAGCTTGGACGGATTGATGGACAGCCAGAGGGTGAGGGCAAAGAAGATGAAAGCAAAGATATAAAGCCCCATGGTTCTTGCGTCTGGCGAAAGGAAATGGGAAATGGCGATTTCATAAGAAACAGTCGCCGTACGGGGGATAGCGAAGAATGGCCCGATGGTGAGGTACAGGAGGCAGCTGAAGAAGATGCCGTAGTACGGATGGGCTCTGCCTGCCAGTTCCTGCAGGTTCTTACCGGAAAAGCAAATCGCAAGGACGGCGGCAAAAGGAAGACCGACGCCGGTGATAAGGAATCCAAGAGTGGAGTACCAGGTATTCCATCCGGAATTCTGCCCTAAGAAGGCTGGAAATATCAGGTTGCCTGCTCCGAAAAAGAGAGCAAAGAGCATGAGCCCGATGGCAATAAATTCATTTGATTTGCTTTTCATAAGCATTCCTCCCAAACTACTGAACTAAACTGCTAAGTTACTGCTTAACTACACTACCAAGCTAAACTAAAAAATTATATTAATGATATTCTAGCATAACTTTTCAAAAAGTAAATCTAAAAAAGGAATAATTGTGAAGAAATTTCTAAAAAATATGTGTGTAGAAAAGGTGATTTATATCAAATAGTCATATAAAAGAATAAAATTGACTTAAGGTTGAAAAGATTACTTTTAGTTATTACAATAGATAATATAATTATACTTATGGAGGTTGGAATGAAAAGTCCAGCATTAAGAGCGCTTCAAGAAGCTTTTCCTTATACAGTTCCTATTTTAGCAGGCTTCTGGTTTTTAGCTTTTGCCTACGGGTTTTATATGCATACTCTGGGATTTCCTTTCTGGTATCCCGGCATCATGGCCATGATCATCTTTGGAGGATCTCTCGAATTCATCACCGTTACCATGTTCCTGTCACCCTTTGCACCGTGGCAGGCCTTTCTTATTTCTCTCACTGTGCAAGCCCGCCATCTCTTCTACGGCCTTGCCATGCTGGAAAAGTACAAAGGAAGCGGGTGGAAAAAGCCTTTCCTGATTTTCTGGATGTGTGATGAAACCTTTGCACTGAACTATTCAGCTACTGTCCCTTATGATATAGATAAGCACTGGTATATGTTCTGGATTTCCTTTCTCAACTATTTTTACTGGAGTTCTGGCGCTTTCATGGGCGGCCTTCTGGGCAGCATGATCCAGTTCAATGCCAAAGGTCTGGGCTTCGTTATGACCACCATGTTCGTGGTCATTTTTATGGAGCAGTGGATGAAAGATAAATGCCACTATACGGCATACATCGGATTTGCCGCTTCCATCATGGCCCTTCTTCTCTTTGGACCAGATCATTTCATCATTCCTGCCATGATTGGCATGATGGTTCTGATTCTGGCCGGTAAGAAATGGATTACTGCAAAAGGAGACTTCTTATGACAGACATGCCCGCATGGCAGCAGGCGGCCCTCATCGCCATCTGTGCCGTTGCCACTATGATGACCAGATTTCTTCCTTTCTTTATATTCACCCCCAATAAACCGCTCCCTCTCTGTGTCCGGTATCTGGGGAAAGCCCTCCCCTCTGCCATCTTCGCCCTGCTTGTGGTCTACTGCCTTCGGAATGTATCTTTGATTTCCGGCAGCCACGGCATCCCTGAAGCCATTGGCCTTGTTGTCACTGTTTCCCTCCATTTGTGGAAACGGCAGATGCTTCTCTCCATGGCCGCCGGCACTCTCTGCTACATGGGCCTTGTACAGTATGTGTTTATCTGACTGGATTTCTCTTTGTCGATGACGTCTTTTCGACGCTGCTGGCATCTGAAAAGAGCCTCGAGCTGAGTGGTGCATGTTGGATAAGTCTCACCAGCAGCGCTGGCTATACAGGGCAGAGTCCCAAGCCTTGCGCCTCGATTGAACAGGTTGATACACACGGGGTACCGTTAGAGTATACGCATGGTACAGTCAGAAGATATAAGGGGCGCCCTTGTTCATAGGACTGACTGAAAAACATGGAAATAAAAAGACAGCGCAGGCTGTCTTTTTTATAAATCATAAAGTTTTTACCTTTGCTTATGGTTCTGATTTCAGGGGAGCTGGAAACGGACAAAGTCCGGCGGCCAAAGTGCAGCCACACTTTGTCAGACTGAAGTGTGGCGTCGTTATCCGTAAAGACTTTATTCTCATCAGCATGCTGTGATACCTTCCCGGGCTCTCTGTACTCAAATCGGAGATTTATATTTCTGGCGAATTGATGAACTTCACGAGTTTGCACAATTTTATTTTACGCCATTAGCGATTCTTCATTTCTTCCATCATAAGATAGAGTTCTGTCAAAGGAAGGCCGACTACGTTATCATAAGAGCCTTCTATGGCAGTGACGAGGAGGGTGCCGATGCCCTGAATGCCGTATGCGCCGGCTTTATCCATCGGTTCTCCTGTTTCGATGTAAGCTTTGATTTCATTAGACGTAAGGTCTCGGAAATGGACTCTGGTGGTGATGACGTGGATGCAGGTCTTTCCCTGATAGAGGAGAGCGACGGCGGTTTTTACTTCATGAATCTTTCCCGAGAGGAAGGAGAGCATGGAGAAAGCATCTTCTCTGTTCTTTGGTTTTCCCAGAATTATCCCGTCTGTAGTGACGATGGTGTCGGCACCAACAACGGGGAGGGGACTCATTGTCCTTTCTGCTACGTCATGGGCTTTTCCCCAGGCGTTCATGGCGGTCACAAGGTCAGGGCCTTTGAAAGGGAAGAGGGATGTGTCTTCCATGAGGGAAAGGCGTCGTTCTGCGTCTTCCAGGTTTTCCACTTCATGGAAATCGCTTTTTTCGATCTGCGCTTCCCAGTGAATCTGATGGATGAGGGCTTTTCTTCTTGGAGATGATGAGGCAAGTAGTATTTTCATAATGCTCCTTAAAATGCACGGTTGTAAATATTGATGAGATCTTCTCTGGTGAGCGGTACAAATCCTTCGATAATGCCGTCCTTTCCTTTCCAGTGGATAGCATGGTCTGCCATTTTTGCGATGAATTCATCGACTACTTCTTCCATCATGCCTTCTCTTTCTTCCCGGGAGAGGCGGTGGATGTCGATGCCTTCAAATTTTTCCATGAATTTTTTTTCTAAATAGAAGGATTCTTTTTCTCCGATGAACCGGGAGAATCCAGGTGCAAGGCCCAGCTTTTCAATGAAGAAATCAGAGAGACGGCGGATGCCTTTCTTTGCCGTTTTCTTCAAAGATTTCTCTGGCTTCACACCCATGACGTTCACTGCAAAGGCAGCGAGTCTCCTGGCGGTTTTCCTGTTCAGTACATATTTCATGAAAACCGGGGTGAGGATGGCAAGGCCGTGGCCGTGAGGGATGCCCAGATAGGCGGACAGTTCATGTTCCATGCCATGGCAGCTCCAGGCTACCGAATGGCCGCAGTCGATGAGGTCATTGATGGCCCATTCGGAATTCCAGAGAAGATTGGCTCTCGCTTCTTCATTGTCTGGCTCCTTCATGGCCACCGGCGCCCAGCGAATGACAGAGCGCATCATGCTTTCCATGAATCCGTCGATGGCGTCGAATCCTTCTTCCTGATTGAGGTACACTTCCAGAATATGGGATAAGATGTCGGCTGCGCCGCAGGCAGTCTGATAAGGAGAAACGGTGAAAGTGAAGGCTGGATCGATGAAGGAAACCTTCGGACGGAGCGCATCAGTGGTCCAGCCGTATTTTTCGTGGGTTTCAGGATTGCTGATGACTGCGCAGCCATTCATTTCCGATCCGGAAGCTGCCATGGTGGGGATGGCAAAGACTGGAAGAGCATGGGAAATCTGTGCTCTTGCGGTAATCAGTTCCCAGAGGGAATCCTGATAGAAAACAGAACCGGCAATGGCTTTTGCCGTATCGATAACGCTTCCGCCGCCGGCAGCAATGATGAGATTCAGCCTGTTCTCCCGGCAGAGACGGATTCCTTCCTCCACCAGATTCAGCTCAGGATTTGGCTTCACCCCAGAAATCTCCGCATAGAGCTCAGAGCTCTGCCTGAGGGTGCGGGAGAGGGTATCATAAAGCCCGGATTTCTTAATGGAACCGCCGCCATACACCAGAAGCACCCGGGTACCGTAATTCTGGATTTCCTCCTCCAGATGAGAGAGGGCGTCTTTTCCAAAGTATACTTTTGTGTCGTTGTGATAAGTAAATGAATGAACCATGTCTGCCTCCTTATGTATATTATACATGCTGACGCTAACCGCCGGCCGCTTTCCGCCATATGATGGCCTCACGCCGTTGACCGTAAAAGCTGCATACTCATCAGCGAAGCTGATACCACTCCAGTCTGAAGTCTAATAGTCTGATAGTCTTGTGAAATTGCACTAACCGAAATCGGAAAGCGGACGACGGATAGCGGATAGCAGACAAGAGTCTCTCTATCCGTCAGGCTTCATAATTACAAACTATAAAGTCTTTACAACCACCCCTCAACTCTCTGCGCTCAAATCTCAACTCTATCTTTTTACATAAATCTCTTTCAAGGCCCTTGGGATAGTGGAGAGTATGACTCAGGAGGTGAGAAAGGTGTTCTCCTGGAAGGAGAAACGGAAAGGGGAGCATGCATCGTATAGAAGTTATAACCATTGATGGTGATATATACTTTGGACTTCGCCGCATTAGATGCATGCCTGGATTCTTTAATCCGTTAGCATCACTGGGGAGATAGAATCAACTCTTCCGATGCCACTGACATCGGACCCAAGGCAAGAAATTATAACAAAAATTAATTAATATATGATTGAAAGACATGAATGAATAAAGAAGAATGATACATTGGTATTGGACTATCATATAGATTTATAGAATAATATAAATAAAGAGGATAATATATTTATGGCTGCCATCTATAAATTCCCCGAATGCTTTGGGGGATTTATAGATTTTCTTTATTAAGGATTTCTGGTTTCCTGAGGTTCAGGAGGGAGGTGGTCGTATGCTTTACGTTGGTGTTGTCAGTGATCAGCCGGAGACAGTAAATCTGATACGGGAGGTCTGCGGCTCGTACATGGGGGAAGCGAAGAAAGAGATGAGCTTCTTCTCCTATGAGAACAGTTATGTATTTCTGCTGGACGTGGAGAATGGGACAAGGCGGTTTGATATTGTGTTCCTGGATACGTCTGTCCGGGGGAGGAATGCGGTGGAAGCCGCTCAGGATCTGCGAAACAGGGAGGATACACCGGAGATCGTATTTATTTCAGAGACCTCAGGATATTGTCTGGACGCTTTCCGTCTGGGTGCTGTCCATTATCTGATTTCCCCTGTACAGAGAAAGGATGCGGAGGAAGCGCTGCGTCGGGCCATGAAGGTGGTTGAGAATTACTGGCATAAGAAAGTACTTTTCAAGACGGTAGAGGGATATCAGGCGGTGGATCTTTCGGATCTGGAAGGGGTGGTCAGCGATGATCATCATCAGATTCTTTGCCTTCGGGATGGCAAAGATGTGGAAGTACGGAGCCGGATGTCTCAGGTGGAAGAGAAATTGAAATATATTTCTCCCTTCACCTTTATTTCTTCCTGCCGGGGGGTTCTGATCAATGCGGAACATGTGGCGGAAATCAGGGAAGACGGGGTGCTTCTGAAGAGCGGACGGCATCTTCCTATGGCCAAAAGGCGGTGGGAGGAATTCCGGGAGGCTTATTTTAACTACGCAGAAAAGATGGAGAATTAGGGGATAAAAAATGAATAAAAAAGGCGGGGATTTATATTAGGAAATCTGAGTTTTTGATATAAAAAATAGACCGATTAACTCTCTTCTTGAGAGATAGCCGGTCTTTTTTATATTTATGTATTCTTATTACATAAGTTTTTTTATTTCAAATAATTTAGACGGATCAGATTTAAACTGAATATCGGTTGGTCCGTCACCGCCTTTTCTTTGAATTGTAACTCTTCCTATCTTGATTCCACAATGTGTACCGTCTTTCCTTGCTGGCGTGAACTTGACAGAATGATCTCCAACATAATAATTGATAGTTTCATTTATTGAAAGTAACATATCCTCAGAATACGATGATCCTGAAGAGTCTACATAGTCTTGGATGACGAGCATCCATTCAACTGCATACCTACCACGCCCTCGTACAATGTCACTAATAATCATAACCATATTATCAAATAAGAATTGATAAACTCTTTGGCGTTCAGCACCTGTAAACTCTTCCATATACATACGTTTATCTGAAATAGTGTTTGGCCTATCAGGAAGAATAGCACCTGTAAATAATTTTAGTGTACGGGCAACATCGAGTGGCATGTGCCAAGGTTTTATATATTTATCAACCTGTTTACGCTCCATTTGGTTAGAGCCAGATGAGTTAGATACTTTCTTAACTTGGATATTTTCGATGGATTCTGCAGACATTTTACCAGATTTTTTCTTTATGTGGACAATAATGTGAACTGCTACGTCTGCTTTTTCACTCTTTCCGCCGACTCCTTCAGCCTTGACAGCTTCAATTGTGGATAAATCATAATTCATAGTACGTAACCACTCTTGGGCTTTAGAATCGGTTTTCCAGTTATTAAACTTTCGAACTACATCTTTTTCAGCAAGAATACCACCTCTGGCAGTGCGACTTGCTATTTCACTTGCTGTTTCCTTCAAAAATAGTACCTCCCTTTTTTATCATTTCGAGAATGATATATTGCAGTACATCAACTACGATACTGTTGCCAAACTGTTTATAAGCAACATTCCTGTTCTTGGGAAGTACAAAACTATCAGGAAAACCATCAAGGCGGGCACATTCCCTTGGTGTTAATCGGCGGATGCCGTTATGAACATGATACAGCCCTGTTTTTGCACCTACACCACCACCATAAGCAGACAAGGTAATTGCGGTACCATTGATACTGTAAATGCGTTCACCTTGGCCGCCTTTATTAACAATTCCAAGGCGTAAGGAGGTATTAGACTCATGATCAATGACATGATCTTTCATAATAATGTCATCACGATGTATAAATAATTCTTCCGGAACTTCAGCATCATTAACCAATATATCTCTTAGGTGAATGGTTAAAGATTTAGGTTTAGGAAAGCAAAAATCTGATATATTTAAGTCTTTGCGAAAACATACAAAGTAGATGCGTTCACGTTTCTGTGGAACATTATAATCCGCAGCATTTAATACATCATCATATACATCATAGCCTATATCATTTAGCGTATTGGTTACAACAGCAAGAGTTCTTCCTTTATCATGAGATGCAAAATTTTTAACATTCTCCATCAGTATAATTTTGGGCTTATGATATTTTGCAATACGAGCCACATCAAAAAATAATGTACCGCGTGTATCGGAAAAACCATTCATTTTACCGGATATAGAGAAGGGTTGGCAAGGAAAACCGGCACATAGAATGTCATGTGCAGGGATGTCTCTTTCATTTATTTTGGTAATATCTCCTTCTGGCATATCTCCGTAATTTGCATGGTAAGTCTGCTGAGCATCTTTATCCCATTCACTTGAAAAGACACATTCTGCACCAAAACTCTCTAATGCCATTCTAAATGCACCAATACCTGCGAATAAATCTATAAAGCGTATGCCATTTAGTGTAGTTTTATGTTTCTCAAATTCCGCTCCTTCAATCATAACTAATAATCCTCTCTACAATTTTTAAAATAGGTGATGTTATTTATGACTATAGCGGAAATCTGTATATTTTTCAACTTTACCTGCACATATATATTGTAAGGTCTAATTTATAGAAATGTACGAAAATTTGCATTTTCCATAACTTGGGACTAAAGAATGATTTGGCCCCTGTGGAAAAAACGGTCATTTCCGGAAACCGTTTTGATTATCACGACTGGAACGAATACAACCAGCAGAGCCGATACACTTTATATCTGGAAGATGAAAAACTGAAGGTAGAGCTTTATAACGGCGTGAGACAGCCGGTGACCGGAGGTGAAAAGGGCGATGAATCCATCGCCTTTCAGGAAGGAGGCCCTCTTTTCTATCAGGCGGGATGCGGTCCTGTTCATATCCGTTTCATACTTCATCACAGGAAAGGGAAGGAAAGGGAGTATGAGACATCCATCCTTTCCTATGCAGATTTTTACAGAAAGGGAGATGTATATGACTAGACGGAAGGGAAGCATTACTTTTCTTCTTCTCCTCTTCATGACCGGCCTTCTTGCTCTTTCAGGCGGCTTCCTTCTGTGGATGGGCCGGGCGAAGGAAGGTATATTCCATTACAGGGAAGGGCTCACTTCTGTATATGCTGCAGAAAGTGGTGCCAACTGGGCACTTTCCCGGCTGAAGAAGGAAGGGAGCGGCAGTTTTATCTGGAAGTTGGGGAAACGAAAAGTCGCAGTGAAGATTTCTGAAAATAGAGGAAATGGCACGATCCTTTCATCCGCTACTGATGAAAGTGGCGGATACAAGCGGTATGTGAAGATTTCCTATGGGGTAGATGAAGACAGGAAGATTACAGTAAAGGGGATATCAAGTGATCGGACGGCAAGATATTAGTGCATGGGGAAGGACGGCATGGCAGGCTGTCCTGGACCTCATCCATACAAAGGACGGGAAGGCGAAAAAGGCAGTCATCTGGCTGGACCACACCCTCTGGGGGCTGGCGGTGAAAAATGACCGCATCCTTTTCTCTGTAGGTGTGCCGCTGGATGAATTGACAGAAGAAAGGCTGGGGAAAGCTTTTCAACAGCTGAAAGAAGAAGGATTTTCCGGCGGCCACATCACTCTCGTGGTCAATTTCCCCACCCTCCGGGTGTACAACAAGCGGTTCCCCGGCATGGAAGAAGGGGATCTGGAAGAAACTATCTACTGGGAAGAAGACCGGCTCTTCCGGATGAAGACGCCCATGGTGCTGGGTTATGATGTGATGCATAAGGAGCTTTCCGGCTGGGACATCCATGTAGAAGGGATACCGGGAAATCTTCTCGCCCTCTGGCAGAAAGGGGCAGAGAAGGGCGGGATGAAAATCACAGAGGCCCTTTCCATCATCGGCATGCCTCTGAAGAGGACGCCTCATGTCATCCTTTATGGAAGGAAGCATACCGGCCTTCTGGTGTACAGGAAAGAATCGATTTACCGCACAAGGGTGGTGAAAGAAGAAGGAGAGGCCGCCCTTTTCATGGAAAAACTGATCCATTATGAAGAACTGGACGAACTTTCCATCCATTTCATCCCCCTTTCTGACTGCAGCGAAGAGAAAAGAGGGGAATGGAAATCCTATCTTGCAAAAGAAGCAGACAGCCTCCGCATCAGCTTTGCAGACGAAGGGGTGCAGATTATCAACGGATTTCAGGAAGAAGAAACAGGATTTGACGAAAACAGGAAAGTCCTTACCCATATGGCCTATGGAAATGTGGTATTTCCACTGGCGGAAAGGAAGAGGAAATGGATCAACCGGGAGAACCGGTATTTGAGGTATGCAGAAGGGGCCTGTCTTCTCTCCTTCCTTTTCTTCCTCTATTCCTTTGGAAATTTCTGCCTCACCTACCGGGCGCAGAAAGCGGCGGAACGGGAAGGTATCGGGCTTTATCAGAAAAAGGAAAGGATCATCGAGCTTATGGACAGAAGGAAGGCGGAAGGAGAACTGGCGGCCTTTCTGAAGAAACTGGACAGAAAAGACGGTCACTGGGGAAACAGGCTTGCCATGATGAGCGCCTCTCTTCCGGCGGGTATCGTCCTTTCAAGGATTTCTGAAGAAGGAAAAGACATCCTCATCTCCGGTACTGCAGGAAATGCTTCTGCCCTTTCCGATTTCCAGGGATGCCTTTCCAGTGCATGGGGCGGACGGAGCCAGGTGATGAGGAAGGAAAATCCCAAAACCGGTCTCATGGATTTCACACTCCGCTGGGAGGGCTATGATGGACTTTAATGACAGGAAATATACGAAAAACTTTGCTGCTTTTGCCGCTCTCTTCTTCTTCGTCGGAAGCTGCCTCACTTTGGGTGCCAGAGACCATGAGCAGCAGGGCGATAATAAGAGAAGAGAAAACCAGTGGGTAGCAAATTTCAATGAAGAAAATGTACCTTCTTCCACCCTTCCTTTCTTCCAGACCCTCTTTCCAAGGACCGATGGAGAGGACATCACCGCCATGCTGGAAGAAGGAAATCTGAAAGTAGAGAGCGTCACAGAGGAGGAAGAAGAAAACCAGTCAGGCAATTTTCATAAATTTCATGTATCCGGCACCGGCTCTTTTTCACAAATCATGCAAACCTTTGATATAATAAAAGAAAAAGAAAGGTGGTCTGCCGTGAATCTCAAAGAATTGAAACGGGCTCCCGAAGGCCTTGCGTATGAAATGGAGATTCAGACATTCCAACTCAGAGGTACCTATGAAAAAGCGAAACATAGTTCTCATCGGTCCCATGGGCACAGGAAAGAGCCGGGCGGCGAAGATACTCGCTGACGGCCTGGAATGGCAGCTCGCCGACACGGACCGGATGATCGAACGGGAAACAGGAATGAAAATTGCAGAATTTTACCAGGAAATGGGTCCGGACGCTTTTGCCAGAAAGGAAATGCAGGTCATCAACCATGTGCGCTACTACCATGAAGCGGTGATCGCCATGGGAGGCAACTATCCCATGACTGAAGAAAAATTCCGTCTCCTTTCTGAATACGGCCTGGTCATCCTCCTCTACGCCCGCCCCTTCCGGCTGGCAGAAAGGGTACGCCGCCGTATCGGCAAAAGACCGACTATGGATTATTCCGATGTAGACGGGTATGTCCGCCAGATGCTCCGGAAATGGGCGAAATGGAAAGACCGGGTCGCTCTGGTCATCAATACGACCAACAGCCATCCGGAACAGACGGCACTTATGATTGCCCGTTATATGGACCAGCACCATGTCACCTTCGTAGAAAGGAAACCGACAGGGCGCCGTTAGAAGGAGGAAGCGATGAAAAGACTGGCAGTACTCACCAGTGGCGGTGATGCACCGGGCATGAATGCGGCCATCCGCAGCGTGGTGCGCACATCACTGGCTTATGGCAAAGAAATCTATGGCATTTACCGGGGATTCTCCGGTCTTCTTGACGATGATATGGTACCTCTCACCTCTTCTTCGGTGAGCGGCATCGTCCTCCGGGGCGGCACCATGCTGAAAACCGCCCGGTGCAAACGGTTCTTTGACGAAAAGTACCAGAAAGAAGGAGCGGAAATCCTGAGAAAAAGAGGCATCGACGGCCTCGTAGTCATCGGTGGCGATGGCTCCGTCCAGGGAGCGGAAAAACTCTCCCTCCTGGGCATCCCTACAGTCACCATCCCGGGCACCATCGATAACGACATGCACGGCACTGACGAAACCATTGGCCATGATTCTGCAGTAAACGTAGTGGTTGGTGCAGTGAGCAACATCAGAGAAACAGCTGCTGCCCACAATCGGGCAGCCATCGTAGAAGTGATGGGACGGTTTGCAGGAAATATTGCTCTTGACGCCGGCATTGCCTGTGGCGCCGAATATATCTTAGTCCCTGAAGTTCCCTTCAGCCGTGAAAAACTGGCAAGAAGCCTGAAAAAACAGATGGCTGCGGGAAGGACAAACAGCATTATCATCTGCGCTGAGGGCTCCGATGATGGCAGTGCCCTCTCGCAGTGGCTCAAAGAAAGAACAGACATCGATATCTGTACCACCATTCTGGGATTCATTCAGAGAGGCGGACACCCCAGTGCCAGAGACGGCATCCTCGCCTCCATTCTAGGATGCAGAGCTGTCAAGGCTCTCCTTGAAGGAGAAAAAGGCGCCCTCATAGGTATGAAAGACGGCAATATCCGAATCCTTCCTTATGAAGAAGCAAAAAAAGAAAAAGAACCTTTTCGTGAAAAGCTCTACGAACTCTCCGTCATGCTGGGAGCTGCCCAGAACGATGGGGATATCAGAGAAAGCGGATTATAAAAAAATGGCTGTGCCATGGCACAGCCATTTTGATATCACGGCGGCGTGTGGAGCATACCGACTGAAGGAGAAATCCGCACTAAATATTGTGGCGAAGCCACCACCTTAGTTGGCTGCCCCCCTTAAAAGCACAACGTGCTCATGGCCGGGGGAAGTCTTTTTCCTTTCAGGCAAAAGAAAGGGGGAAATCCGCACTATGTTAAATAGATGGTCTCGCGGGATGACCGTCAGGCTTTATACTCGTCGGCAAGGCCGACACCGCCTCTCAACTCTCTGCACTCAACTCGGGGCTCTATATTTTTAAGCGTTAAGCACCGCTAGTGAAGACATATCCAACTTTCCCCAATAAAAATGTGTGACCGAAGTCACACATTTTTTATTGCCTCTCTATCCATTCTTTCGCATCAAGGAGAGTATCAAAGATACGAAGTGCTTTTTCTTTCATTTCATCGGTGACAGGCATGAGATCCGGTATGAGGATAGGTTTCATACCTGCTTCATAAGCGGCGCGGATACCATTAGGGCTGTCTTCGAAGACGCAGCAGTTTTCTGGGGAAACGCCCAGCTTTTCTGCGGCGAGGAGGAAAATATCTGGCGCCGGTTTTCCTCTTTTCACTTCTTCGCCGCCGGTGAGGGAATCAAAGAAAGGAAGGAGGCCGGTCTTTTCCAGATTGTTCCTTATGAGGGGAACGGGACTGCTGCTTCCTATGGAAAGGCGGTATTCCCTTTTTTTCAGAAATTCAATGATTTCCCGGCACCCTGGTTTTTCCGGCACTTCTTTCTTCAGGTGGTTTGCTACCCTTTTCTTGCAGAGAGCCTGAATGGCTGCTCCATTTTCTACATGGTAGAATCTTTCAATCACCCGGTTCATCGCATTTCCGCTGGTACCGCAGATCTCATATTTGAAATTGTCAGGGAGGGTAAATCCCATTTCCTGGGCAATGTGGTTCCATTCCTGCTGGAAAATGCTTTCAGTGTCAAAAAGAGTGCCGTCCATATCAAAAATTACACCTTGAATCATAATACCTCTCATCCTAAATGACTGCCTGCAGCGGTGAAGACCGGGAGCAGGACAGAGAATACAAGAAGGGCGGTCAGTGTCCCCACGAAGAGGAGAAGGGAAGGTTCCAGGAGAGTACGAAAACGCTTCAGTTTCCGTTCAGTTTCCCGAGCTGCCATATGACCGCCATAAAGTAAGAATCGGGGAAGTTCACCGCTTTCCATGCCCACTTTTACAAGCCGGCTGACCAGAGGCGTGGAGAAGGAAGCCTGGCTTATCACATTGCCAAAATCTTCGCCTTCTTCGAGACGAGCTTCCATTTTCCGGATTTCCTTCTGTCCTTTTCGGGAAGAAAGGATGGATCCGCTGATAGCAAGAGCTTCGGAAAGAGTATGCCCGCTTTCTAACAGTGCAGATATAGTATAACAGAAACGGATGAGAAGTACCTCTCTGTAAATTTTAAAATGATAAAGGATATCCTCTCCCCATGTTCGGCCCTGATCTGTCTTAAGATAAAGAATAAATAAAATCAGGGAGACTGTAAGGATGATGAGCAGATAAATCCCCCTTTCTTTCAGCCACAGACCCAGCGAAAGGGCGATGGCGGCAGGAAGGGGAAGGGGGATGGCAAGGGCGTCAAAAAGAATGGCAAAGGAGGGGAGAATGAAGGTGAGGATGACGACGGAGATTATAAGGGAAAAGAAGGTGACAAAGAGGGGGTACATCATGGCAGCCACAGTCTTTTTAATGAACCGGTCCTCTTTTTCATAATATTTCGAAAGCTGGAGAAGGGTCATAGGCAGGGTGCCGGAAAGTTCGCCCACTTTGATAAGGGAAAGGAAAAAAGGAGGAAACACACCGGTCTTTCGGAAACTTTCTTCGATGCCGTTCCCTTCAGAGATGGCGGCCCCGACGGCCGTGAGCAGCTTTTTCTCTTCCTTTGTTCCAGCCTCTTTCAGAAGGGAAAGGGAATCGGTGATGGTGAGTCCTGCTTCCAGAAGGGAAGCCCATTCTTCTGCAAAAATCGCCAGTTTCTGCCGGGAAAGGATATGGGAAGACTGTTTCTTTTCCTCCATGAGCCGTATGGGATGAAGTGCTCTTTTATAGAGTATGGAAGCCGCCTCTTTTCGCCCGGCAGCTTCCACAAGGCCTTCCATGATCATTCCTGCATCGTCGTACGCTTTGTACCTGTATTCTTTCATAAATCCCCCGCTATACCAGTGTTTTCAAAAGTTTTTCCCGCTCCCGTTCGGAAATGTTCCTGAGACTGTAAATCGCCTGTTTCATAGTGCGCATATCATGAAGCCCCATTTCCATATACGAAGGGATCTGCTCATCTTTCCCTTCTTTGATGAGGTGGGAAATGGCTGGAATATTGGTAAGGATTTCCCTCAGAAGGAAAGTTTCCTTTCCAAAACGGCAGAGCCTTTGGGAAGCGATGGCTACCAGATTGGCAGTGATGAGATTCCGTGCTTCCTCTTCTTTTTCCTTCGGGCAGGCATGGATGAGCCGGCTTATGGAATCGGCCGCCCTTGTGGTATGAAGGGTGGCAAGAATCAGATGTCCGGTTTCTGCGGCCGTAAGGGCAGCAGTGACAGTATCTCCGTCCCGGAGTTCTCCAAGGGCGATGACGTCAGGATCTTCTCGGAGTGCCTCCCGGATACCTGATGCGAAGGAATCGGTATCCAGCCCGATTTCCCGCTGATGGATGAGCGCTTTCTTCGGCGGGATTTCATACTCCATGGGGTCTTCCAGTGTAATGATGTGGCAGGGCCTTTTTCCGTTGATCGTATTAATAATCCGTGCAAGGGTCGTGCTCTTTCCGCTTCCTGAGGGGCCGGTCACAAGGATGAGGCCATGGTCCAGAGCGGCGATTTTTTCAATCCACCCTTCGTCCGGGTCAGGCGGAAGACTGGAAAGGGCGGGAAGGAAACGGATAGCTGCTGTTCTTTTCCCTCCTGCTCTGTATATATGGATGCGGAGCCGTCCTTCTTTGGTGGTGAGAGAAAAATCAAGAGCTCCTTTTTTCTCCCAGTCTTTCTGCTGTCTTTCATTCATAGACGAGAGAAAGGAATCAAAGAATGCACTATCGCCCATGTCCCGTAGCTTCTTCAGATTTCCCTGCACCCGTATCATGACAGGGGATCCTTCAGTCACATGAAGATCTGTCATTTCTGGATAAGAAGATAAAATTTTCGCTATATCCATCATGAATCCTCTCCTTCCAGGATATACGATGCGTCTTTCGGGTCAATCAGCCCCTCTTTCATCAGAAGGAGAGCGGTCTCGCCCATAGAAGGCTGGCCCGTTTCCTTCATCCTCTCTTTCAAAGCATCACTGTTCACATCATGATGGAGGAGGGCGCGCTCTATCTTTCCGATGGGAATCATTTCAAAAACGCCGATTCGTCCCTGCCGCCCCTCATGGCAGCGGCTGCAGCCCTGGCTTTCATACACCCTGGTTCCCGCAAGTGCAGGAGGAAGGCGGAGTTCCGCGGCCATTTCTTCGGTGAGGGTTACTTCTTCCCTGCACGCCTGGCAGAGCTTTGGCGAAAGACGCTGTGCCATCACCAGAGAAAGGGAAGCGGAAAGGAGATAGGAAGGGATACCCATATCCATAAGTCGCAGTGGTGCTTCATAAGCGTGGTTCGTATGAATGGTAGAAAGCACCAGATGGCCGGTGAGGGCCGCATGAACCGCCATTTCTGCTGTCTCTTGGTCTCTGATTTCCCCGATCATAATGATATCCGGGTCCTGGCGGACGATGGAACGGAGGGCATTGTCAAAAGTAAGGCCTGCCTTCTCATTCACCTGTATCTGGGTGACGCCAGGTACATGATATTCCACCGGATCTTCCACAGAAACGATGCTCACGCTCTCCTGATTCAAAATTTTCAGTGCTGCATAGAGCGTAGAAGTCTTCCCGCTTCCCGTCGGCCCGGCAGTAAGGATCATGCCCCGTCTGGCAGCAAGCACCCTTCGGAATACCAATTCCTGCAAAGGCAGCATACCCAGATCATTATTCTCAATGAAATCTACTCTGGGAGACAGAAGGCGGATCACAATGGTTTCTCCATAAATGGAAGGAAGAATAGAAATACGGAAGTCAAAAGTATCTCGTCCCATCCGTTCGCTGAAACTTCCATCCTGAGGAAGCCTGCTCTCGCCCACATCCATATGACCCAGCACCTTCGCCCGTACAGAAAGGCCATTCATAGATTTTAACGGCAGATGAAACCGGTCAGACAGCATGCCATCCTTCCTGAAACGGATGCGGATAAAGGACTCCTGCGGCTCGATGTGAATATCGCTCGCCCCTGCCTCCGCTGCCTCCTCCAGCATCTGCCGGAGCAGCCTGTCCGGAGAGGTGATCTCCAATCTGTTCATAACTTCACCTTCTTCTATGATGAGTAAATATAATACTTATATATATTATAACAGAGAAAGGATAGGGGCTGGAAAGCCAGAAGTTCAGAGTTCTTTTAACCCGTCATGTGCCTCCAATAAAAAACTGCCCCCAATCGTTAGATTTCGGTCTAACGATTGGGGGCAGTTCAATTTGTTCAGACATGTTTTTTCCTGTTCACCAGTGCTGCCGGCAATTTTTACTCATGCCCTGATCATTCATTATTAGACATATGAGTCTTGTCGAAGATGAGGAAGCAGATGGATACAATCATGGCTACTACGGTAGCAAGGCCCATGCCTTTGAGCTGGATGGGGCCTACTGCAATGGTGGCACCGGAGAGGCCGGAGATCATGGTGACTGCGGTGAGGATAAGGTTTCTGGATTTGGTGTAGTCTACTTTCTTTTCAATGAGCATCCGGATGCCGCTTGCGGCGATGAAGCCGAAGAGGAGGATGCAGACGCCGCCCATGACAGGGGTCGGGATGGCGTGAATGAGAGCAGCGATTTTTCCTACGAAGGAGAAGATGATGGCAAATACAGCGGCACCGGCAATGACCCAGGTGCTGTAGACGCCGGTCATAGCCATGACGCCCATGTTTTCACCGTAGGTGGTGTTTGGCGTGGAGCCTACGAAACCGGAAATCACGTTGGAAAGTCCGTCTGCAAAGAGGGAGCGGTGAAGTCCTGGATTCTTGATAAGGTCTCTTCCTACGATGTCGCTGGTAACGAAGAGGTGTCCCAGATGTTCAGCGAATACGACGAATACGGCAGGAAGAATCATCATGATGGCGGAGAAATTGAACCGCGGTGCATAGAAGGTAGGCAGTGCGAGCCATGGCATTTCTTCTACATGCTGGAAACTTACGACTCCCATGAAAATGGAGAGGATGTATCCTGCAATGACGCCGATGAGAATCGGAATGATGGCGATGAATCCTCTGCCCAGTACGGTGGCCAGGATGGTGACGACCAGAGTGAACATGGAGATGGTGATAGCGGTGGCATTGGTCATGCCCTGTGCTTCACCGATGAATCCCGACATGGTCATGGCCAGCGGTGCCAGTTCAAGACCGATGATGGCTACGATGGCGCCCATGGCAGCCGGCGGGAAGAGTACGTCTATCCAGCGTACCCCTATTTTCTTGACAAGGAAGGCAAGAATGATGAAACAGAGACCGAATGCGATGAACCCGCCCTGGGCATCTGCATAGGTCATTCCCTGAGTGGCGGTGACAGCCAGTACCGGGGAAATGAATGCAAAGGAAGATCCGAGATAAGCCGGCAGTTTCCATTTACAAATGAGAAGGTAGAGCAGGGTGCCGATGCCGTTCATAAAAAGGCAGGTCGCCGGGTCTACATTCAGCAGAAAAGGAACAAGAACCGTTGAGCCAAACATGGCAAAGAGATGCTGGATACTCAATGGTATGGTGGGAAGAATTGGCAATCGTTCTTCCACTTCAATGATGCGTTTACTCATTTCAAATCCTCCCTTAGAAATATCAGGCATAGAAAAAAAGGAAGGCTTCTTTATGCATGAAGACCCTCCTTTCTGCCCGTTCTCAAATTTATCCATACCATTTTATTCTTTTTGCCATGAAATTGCAAGGACATTTTGAAAGAAAATAAGGATAGCGGAGAGCCGCATATTAGACAGACGGTTTCGCAGGATGACCGTAAGGCTTTAAAATTAAAATCCAAATATCTCTGTCTTTATAAATAAGGGACAGTGCTTCTTACCTATAATGCTTAACGGCGCGATACCTTTAGCGTCTCATAGTGCGGCTTTCCCCTATCCCCGTGTCGTCCCGACGTGGTACTTCCTCACCACCTGAGTCATGCTCTCCACTAACCTTTTGTACTCGAAAGAGATTT
>OLSG01000814.1_pt1 | contig 36488 bp, 32 predicted proteins | sample 1673041 | NCBI WGS metagenome assembly OLSG01 (sample SAMEA3136749, study PRJEB25190) | human gut metagenome | reverse complement strand
TTGCTGCCTAACCGCGAGACCTACCGCCGCAATCCGCTGACGGGCGACGGACTACAAATCGTCTACTCGTCCAGCCGGCTCGAACCGGAGAAAGGCACGCCGACGGCACGACGCAACCGGAAAATCCGCAGCCTGCTGCCGAAATTCGCGCAGCGCGCCGTGCTCTATTTCTACTGTCACGAGTTGCGGGCCAAGTACGATCCCGACCTATGCGAGCGTTTGTCGGAACTGAGCGGTCCGTTCGATGCGGTGCTGTCGATCTCCTATCCCGCAGCGGTCCATCTGGCCGTGTCCCGCGCGATGCGGCGCAACGCGGCGCTGCGGTCGGCCGTGACGATCGCCCAGTTCAGCGATCCGCCGTTCCGGGGCGACGTGGCGCGCACCGTGTTTCCCGCCTACTTTCTCTATCTGAAGCGATGGGCGCGGCAATTCGACTATTTCACGATTCCGGTCGAAAAGGCGCTGCCGTGCTATACGCCCTACATCGACCGCGACCGGGTCCGGATCATTCCGCAAAAGTCCCGTCACCGGCCCTGCGGCCATCAGGCTACCCTCCACCTTGGCGATGACATCCTCGCCGGCGCCGGGCAGCAGCTGGATCAGATAGCCGCCGGCGGCCAGGACGCTCTGGTCCCGGTCCACCAGAACTCCCAGGGCGCAGGCGGTGGGGATCTGCTCGCTTTCCACAAAGTACATGGCGATGTCGTCGGCAATCTCCCCGGAGAACAGGCCGATAGAGCCGATATAGGGTTCCTTCAGTCCCAGGTCCTTGATGACGGTGAGACTGCCGTCGGTGCCCACGGCGGCCCCCACATCCAGCTTACCGGGGACCTTCTCCATCAGCTCTACATGGGGATCCTGCACATAGCCCCGCACGTTCCCGCCGCAGTCGGAGACAGCCAGAATGGTGCCCAGGGGCCCGCCGCCCTTGATCTGGAGGGTGAGGGCGCCGTTGTCCTCTTTCAGCATATCCCCCATCATGGAGGCGGCCAGCAGGGTGCGGCCCAGGGCGGCGGTGGCCACGGGGAGCAGGGTGTGGATGGTGCGGGCACGCTCCACCAGGTCCCGGCCGGTGATGGCGACAGCTTTGACCGAGCCGTCGGCGGTGATGGCGCGGATGATATGGTCGGACATGATCAGACTTCCTTTCGTGCGGTGAAGAAGATGCGGTCCTCCCCAGGCTTGGGGGGACGGTGCTTCAGATTTCCATATTGCTTGATCTGGGTGAACCCGGCGTCGCGGAGATAGCTGGTCAGCTCCTCCGGCGTGTAGGCCCGCTCCTCGTGGAGCTCCTCTCCCCGCTCCCACAGGCCGCTCTCCTCCTCCAGGCGGAAGATATCCATGAAGTAGGAGCAGACCCGGCGGCGGCGGGAGTACTCTGCCCGCCAGACGCAGTAGGCGTCCTCTGTCTCGTCCAGAAAGACCTGGCCATCCAGGCCCTCCAGCTTGGCGGGGGTGTTGACGTCAAAGAGGAACAGCCCGCCGGGCATGAGGAACAGGTGGACCCGCTGAAAGGCCCTCCGCAGCTTTTTCGGGTCGGTGACATAGTTGATGCTGTCCAGACAGCACACGCAGGCGTCGATGGTGCCATACAGGTCCAGCTGATCCATGCTCTGGCACAGAAAAATGGGGGCGATCCCCTCCGCATCCCGGTTCTTTTCTGCGGCCTGGGCCAGCATGTCGGGGGAGAGGTCCACCCCGATCATCTCATATCCCCGCAGGGACAGCTCGCGGGTGAGGGAGCCGGTGCCGCAGGCCAGATCCAGCACAGTGGAGCCGGGCAGGCCCGCCCGTTCAAAGTGGCGCTGGATGTATTCGGCCCAGGCGGCGTAGTCCACATCGGTGGTGAACTCATCGTAGCAGCCGGCCAGAAATCCATAGCTGTTCATTCCTGACGCTCCTTCAGACGGGGGATGACGGCCTGATAGCCATCGGCGCCGTAGTGAAGACAGCGGTTGACGCGGCTGATGGTGGCGCTGGAGGCGCCGGTGCGCTCCAGGATGTCACTGTATATCAGCCCCTGGTCCAGCAGCATGGCTACCTCCATCCGCTGCTCCATGGCTTTCAGCTCGGACACGGTGCACAGATCCTGAAAAAAGCGGCGGCACTCATCCACGTCCTGTAAAGACACGATGGCTCGGTACAGAGTGTCGCTGGATTCCTTCTCTAAAAATTTAGACATATTGGGTGCTCCTTCTCCAGAGAAAATCTTGCCTCCCGGCGGCCCAACAAGGTCCCGCCGCGCTCTTTTATATTTTAACAGGCTAATCTATGAAAGTAAACGGGGAGTGAAGAAAAAAATCAAAAACCGGCCGCTCAAATGCGGCCTGCGGAGGTTTTGACATGAGCGAACGGGAATATAAAGCGCTGCGCGGTGTACCGGCTTCCACCTGGATGGAGGGCTTTTGTGTGACCAAGCAGATGGAAAAAGCCTGCATGTGCCTCATGAGCGGCGAAGTGTCGGTGACCGCCCAAAGTCAAACCGTCAGCCGAGCGCATAGGTTCCCTCTGTCAGTGGCAAGCTGTCAGCACGGCAAGCGGGACAGTATCGGAACGCCCACAGAGGTATTTGCCGCTGTGGGCGTTGCTTTACCCGTAAAATAGCCATATAGAACCATCAAGGAGGAGTACCATGAGCGAACACAGACCAGCATTGGAACACATCCAGGCGTATGCGGACCATCTTCGGCTGGAAGAAAAAAGCGCCGCCACCGTAGAGAAATATCTGCGGGACGTCCGGGCCTTCGCCCGCTGGCTGGAGGGGCGGGAGATCACCAAGGAGCGGACGGCGGCGTGGAAGACCCATTTGGTGGAGCGGGGCTACGCCCCCGCCAGCGTCAATGCCATGCTCTCCGCCCTGAACAGTCTGCTGGACTTTCTGGGCTTCGGGGACTGCCGGGTGAAGTTTCTCAAGGTCCAGCGGCGAATGTTCCGGGATGACAGCCGGGACCTGACCCGGTCCGACTACAACGCCCTCACCGCTGCGGCAAAGGCGCAGAACAAAACGCGGCTGGCTCTGCTGATGGAGGCGATCTGCGCCACCGGCATCCGGGTCAGCGAGGTGCAGTATATTACCGTGGAGGCGGCCAGAGCGGGCCGGGCGGAGGTCGCCCTGAAAGGCAAGATCCGCACCATCCTCATCCCCAGCAAGCTGTGCCGCAAGCTGCTGAAATACGCCAAACAGCAAAAAACCGCTTCCGGCGAGATATTTCTCACCAGAAACGGGACGCCCCTCAGCCGCCGTCAGATCTGGGCGGAGATGAAGGGGCTGTGCAAGACGGCGGGGGTCGCGGCCAGCAAGGTCTTTCCCCACAACCTTCGCCATCTGTTCGCCGCGGCCTTTTACCGGGCCAGCCGTGACATCGTGAAGCTGGCGGATGTGCTGGGCCATTCCAGCCTCGAGACCACACGCATCTACCTCCTGACCTCCGGGGCGGAACACCAGCGGCAGCTGGACCGACTGGGACTTGTATCGTAAAGTCGAAATTCTCATTCTGTCCCATCATTTGCTGTATAGGCCATACAAAGAGAGATAAAGCGAATGAAAGGCGTCTTTTGCTGTTCTAAAAACAGGTAAAAAGCCGTAGCAAGGAAAGCCGCAAAAATATTCCATTTTGCGGCTCATATTTTTGTGCTCAAAAGCAGGTCCCGCTCTTGCTCTTTTGAAAAGAAAGTGGTAATATTTACATGGAATATGTAATTCTGGCAGTTTTATATTTACAGCAAATGAGACAGAATGAGAATTCTGAAAAGATTGGAGGCGATAAATATTGCGAATGACTCTCTACGACTACTGCGCGGAGCGGGATGAGCTGGTCCTGCTGACCCAGTGGGCACCGGTCAAAAACAGGACGCTGACGCCAAGAGAGGGGTCCTATGGCAGGAGACAGAAGAACTGGCGTACTTACTGGCCCGAGAGGTGGCCGCCCAGTGGTGCGTCCCCCGACCTAACCCCGGAGCACGTGACAGCGGGAAGCCGCCGGATGGCTTGGCGGGAGTGTCCCAACGGTCATATCTGGAAGGCCGCCATTTATTCCAGGGCGGGGCCGCAGAAGTGCGGCTGTTCCCGTCTGCGCCGGGAAAGTCAGCCCAAAACGGCTGGAACGCTGTCGGCGGGCGCTGGAAGAATGGGAATAAAATGGGGCCGGTCAGCTCTAATTCCCGGTCTGGAAAATCGTAACAGGAGGAACGAGAAATGAAAAAACGGATATTGTCAAGTTTCTTATCGCTGGTACTGGTATTATCGCTGATGCCTGTGAGCGCGCTGGCGGCGGAGGGACCGCAGAATGTGGCTCCTGCCGTGGTCACAGAGGAGCCTGGAGAGGTCCACGGTGAGCCTCCGGTGGAGGAGGCGGCCGGGCCGGAAGAGCCGGCCTGCATCTGCGAGTCCCTTTGTACCGGGGAGACCGTGAACACGGACTGCCCCATCTGCACGGCGGACTATACCGCCTGCACCTATGAGGCTCCTGCTGATGAGCAGCAGGAGCCGGCGGGTGAACAGGGAGAACCTGTCGGCCCCACGGCGGAGGAACAGCTTACGGCGCTGATCGCGGCTCTGCCTGACCCAGCTGATATTGATCCGGAGGACGAGGAGCAGGTGGAGAGGATCAGCGACCAAATCTCCGAGATCTACGCCTATGCCGAGGAACACGGCCTTGATGTGGAAAACGATGAAACCATCAATTCCGTGATCGGGCTTCTCTATCCTGCGGATAATATAGCGAATAACGGAATATGGGACGATGAGACAACACTGTCTGAAAATCTCGTTGTTAACCAAGGTGAGACCTTGACTATCGGTGCAAAAGTGACCATCTCTGGTAATGTAACCATCTCTGGCGGCGGCACCATCAAGCGCGATCAAAGCTATCAGGGAGAACTAATTTCTGTGCCGGCTGGAGCAGAACTGACCTTAAAGGATATTACTATTGACGGTGGCGCAACGTGGACTGGTGAAGTTGCTGGTGGGCTGGCCGCGGATGAGGCTGCAATTCGGATTGAGGGCGGTCAGGTAACGCTGGATAATGGTGCAGTAGTCCAAAACAACAACCATACCAGCACTCAGGACAATGCTTACGATCATACGACCTATGAAGAGAGTGGACAAACCTATGACCTTCCTCGATACTATAACATGGGTGGAGGTATCGCCGTCTATGGCGGCACACTGACAATGAACGAGGGTTCCTCTGTAAAAAATAATGCTGTAACAAATACAAATTACTCCAAAGTCACAAGCGGAACAAATCGCACGGGCAACAGCGATTCCTTGGGGGGCGGTGTTGCTGTTTATGAAAATGGCACATTCATTATGAACGGAGGAGAGATTTCTCAAAATGTTGCCGCTGTGAGTGGCGGTGAAGGCCGCGCCTTTGGCGGCGGTGTAGGTCTGATGACTCGCGGTGCAAATGCCCAGGTATCTGATACTCCGGATGATTATTATATTGGATTTTACATGTATGGCGGCACCATCTGCGATAACGGAGCAGCAAATGGCGGAGGTGGCATTTATGGCGGGGTTGATCAGGGAGACGATGAATCCCAAAGACATACTCATCTCGATATGACCGTTGCATCTGCTGTCTGTGAAAATACCTCATCTGCAGGTGGCGGTGGTATTCAAGTGGGCTCTGGTGACTTGAAGATCGAAGATGGGGCTGATATTTCGTCCAACACCGCAGTCAGCGGCGGTGGAATTCAGGTTGGCTCAGCCAGCCACTTTACAATGAGTGGTGGTTCTGTGTCCTATAATAAAGCTGTCATTGGTGAAAAAAACCTCCTTGGCGGTGGCATTTACTTTAGTAACGGTTCGAACAATCAGCTTAGCATCACCGGCGGAGAGATCAAGAACAACGGCTCAAAGGACTCTGGCGGCGGCATCCAGATCACAACAGGTCTTACCGTGTCTATTGCCAACTGTACCATTCAAGGAAATTCCTGTGGGGCCCAAGGAAGCGGTACCGTTGCAAACGGCGGCGGTATTCAAGCAAATCCGGGTGTTGTTCTGAACCTGTTGGACTGCGTTATTACTGACAATAAATCGATAACCGGTCATGGTGGAGGAGTACATATAAGCGGTCCCAATAAAAATGCGGGTGGAACTGCAACGATTTCAGGGACAACTACCATTCAGGATAATCAATCTTCTTTGGCTGGGGCCAATATGTATGTTGCGACTGTCACATCAACGACGGATTTGAGTAATTTGTCCCAATCATCGCAAATCGGTTTGACCTGGAATGTAAATGACGTGGATGTGAACAATGGTACTGTGGTTGCTTCTGGTGTAACCGAAGATAATTACTCATGCATTAAATACGAACCTGCTGAAAATGCGGATTATGTGTTGCGAAGGGCAGGAAACACTGCGGTTTTACATAAAGCTCTGAGCCTAACCCTGAGGTCTATTTCTCCAGATACAAACCAGCCTATCAACGACATACGCTATACGGTTCTTGGACTTGTCGGAGAAACTGTTGATTTTACAGAAGTCTGCGGTTTTGAACTGACAGGCTATCACATTGACCGCTGGGCAACGAACTATGTTGGGCAAGAAGGCTATCTATGGGAAAACCCCTATACATTCTCCGACTCCTTTAGCAGCGATGCGGCTAGGGGCGGTCCCAATGCTATCTGGGCACCAAACGAGTACAAAATTATCTATGAACTGAACGGTGGCGTTGCTGGTGTGAATGCACCTGATAAACACACCTATGGTACCGTGACGGATCTTGTTGCTCCTACCCGCGAAGGCTGTGTTTTCGGCGGCTGGTTTGCGGACAGCAGCTTCACCGGGCCAAAAATTACATCTTTGGGCGCAGAAGACTATACCAGCGACATTATGCTGTATGCCCTCTGGACAAAGGAGATCGGTGAGGACAGCAGTTATTCTGTTGATGTGATCCAAGATCAAACCTACACTGGTACGGCCATCGAGCCCGCTGTTGTTGTCAGAAACAGCACTACCGGAGATGTGATCGCGGACAGCCAGTATAGAGTTTCCTATTCCAGTAACATCAATGTCGGTGAGGCAAAGGTCAGCGTTACGATCGGAAACGATTCCGCCGAGGTCACATTCCAGATCACCAGGGACAACGCCCCCACTGTTGCAATGTCCGACGTATCTGTGACCTATGGCACTGCATATGCGATAACTGCTGCGGCCAAGACCAGCGCGGGCAATGCGATTACAGATGGTACCATCACCATCCGGTATTATACCGATGAAGATTGTTCCAAGGATGAGTCTGAAACCGCTCCCACTGCCGCGGGCATCTACTATGCCAAGGCGACTCTGGCCGAAACGGACAACTATGGCAGTGCAAGCGCATCTGCAAAGATCACCATCCGCAACGCCGACTTCTCTGTCACCGCTCAGGGCTACGACGGCACTTATGACGGCCAGCCGCACTCCATCACTGTAACGGCAGAGGGCGCGGCTGTGACTTACTCCACCACGGAGAACGGCACGTACAGCGAGACGAATCCCACCTTTACCGACGCAGGAGAATATACCGTCTATTACAGGGCTGCCAAGGCCAACCACAACGATGTGACCGGCAATGTGACTGTGAAGATCGCCAAGGCTGTCCCCGCCATCACCATTTCTTCCGACAAAGCCGAGCTTCGCGGCGGCGGTACTGTGGAACTGACAGTCAAGGCCGCCCCCGCGGACAGCACTGTGACCGTCACCCAGACTGATGACCAAGGCAGCGAGGCCAGGATTTTGACTCTGACGGATGGGACCGTATCTGTCAAGCTGGACAACAGGGATGCCAGGTACACCTTTACCGCATCCTGTGCTGAAACGAACAATTACACCGCAGGGAGCAGCGAATGCACCGTGACCGTCTCCCGCCGCTCCTCCGGCGGTGGCGGCGGCTCCAGCAGCACTACCGCGGAGACCACCACCAACAGGGACGGCTCCAAGACCACCACTGTCACAGACAAGAAAACCGGCACCGTCACTGAGACCACCAAGTTCCAGGACGGCTCCATCCTGGTGGTGGAGACCCAGAAGGACGGCACTGTGACCACCACCGAGACAACCAAAAACGGTGTCAAGATCAAGACCGTGGATGAGCCGGGCGAGGATGTGACTGCTGAGATCACCGTCCCAAAGTCCGTGGGCGAGGCCGTTGTGATCATCCCTGCCGACGTGGACTGCGGCACTGTGGCCGTGGACACGGACACCGGCGAGGTGGTGAAGCTGTCCGTCCCCACTAAGGAGGGGATGACCGTCAAGCTGGCCGACTCCGCTGAACTGGTGCTGGTGGACCGCAGCAGGAATTTTGATGACACTCGGAACCACTGGGCGAAGGACGCCATCAACTTCGCCACTGCCCATGAGCTGTTCTCTGGTACCAGTGACACCGCCTTCACCCCCGACAGCCCCATGACCCGTGCCATGCTGATGACTGTTCTGGCCCGCTTTGACGGACAGGACACCACCGGCGGGGCTGTGTGGTATGAAAAGGCCATGGAATGGGCCAGGGAGAACGGCATCTCTGACGGCTCTGATCCCGACGGTTCCATCACCCGGGAGCAGCTTGCCACCATGCTGTGGCGCTATGCGGGCAGTCCCGCTGGGGGCAGCTCCCTGTCCTCCTTCGGGGACAGCGCCAGCGTCAGCGCCTACGCCCTGGAGGCTGTGCGCTGGGCCGTGGGCGAGGGCCTAATCTCCGGTACAGATGCCGGCCTGCTGGCCCCTCAGGGCAGCGCAACCCGGGCGCAGGTGGCCACCATCCTCATGCGCTTTGTGGAGAGCCTGACCAAGTAAAGTAAATCGCCCCTGCATGAATAGGAGGGCGGGACGGCACAGCCGCCCCGCCCTCCTTCTGTTTCGATGCTGGATCAAGGACAGCCGCAGGGCAAGTCGTCACGACGTTTCCCTGCGGCTTTTATTCTCTCCTGTATTTCTCCCACAGGCGTGGTGCCCTTTTCTGGTCACGAAGTTTTTTGAATGTCAGAGAAGGCCGGCAGAGAGTCCGTTCCACCCGGCAGCATGAGCACAGTGCCATGGCGGAAGCGACTCAGAAGATGCTGGCAGTTGGAGAGCGGAATCCCGCGTTAAGTGATGTCATCACGGAAATGCAGCCGGGATCTGGCTATGATAGAGCCATAAAGAAACAAGAAGGAGGATCTGAATATGTCCGCTATCAATATCGATCAGAACAACATCCAGAGTGAAGTGATGAATTCCGACAAGCCCGTTCTGCTGGACTTCTGGGCTCCCTGGTGCGGTCCCTGCCGCATAGTCGTCCCCATCGTGGAGGAGATCGCCCGGGAGCGCAACGATATCAAGGTCGGCAAGGTGAACGTGGACGAGCAGCCGGAGCTGGCGAGCCGGTTTGGCGTGGTGAGCATTCCTACCTTGGTCGTCATGAAGAACGGAAAGATCGTCGATCAGGCTATAGGTGCAAGACCCAAGAATGCAATTCTTGGGATGCTGTAGGGAGGGATGACGATGGGATTCTTCGATCTCTTCCAGCAAGCCGATATCGATCAGGGCGTAAAGGAATATTTGGCCACGCCCGGTGCTGTCCTGCTGGATGTCCGTACCTCTGAAGAATACAGAGACGGCCATATCCCCGGCAGCAAAAATGTTCCGCTTCAGGCTCTTGACAACGTGGCCTCTGTCGCAGAAAATAAAAATATGGCACTGTATGTCTACTGCCACTCTGGCGCCCGGAGCCGTCAGGCTGCCGGTTTGCTGCGGCGTATGGGATATCGCAATGTAAACAACATCGGCGGCATTGCAGCTTATGCGGGAAAGGTGGAACGATAATATGAAAGTCGTGATCGTAGGCGGTGTGGCAGGCGGAGCCACAGCCGCGGCAAGGCTCCGCAGACTGGATGAGCAGGCTGAGATCGTGGTGTTCGAGCGTTCAGGCTTTGTTTCCTACGCTAACTGCGGTCTGCCTTACTACATCGGAGATGTGATCACTGCCCCTGAAGAACTGACCCTTCAGACACCGGAGAGCTTTTTCGCCCGGTTCCGTGTGAACATGAAGGTCCGCCACGAGGTGAAGGCTATCCACCCGGACAGGAAAACGGTATCGGTAAAAAATCTGGAGACCGGAGAAGAATTCGAAGAGAGCTATGACAAGCTGATCCTGTCCCCTGGTGCGAAGCCCGCTCAACCCCGCCTCCCCGGCGTTGGATTGGAGAATCTGTTCACTCTGCGCACCGTGGAGGATACCTTCCGGATCAAAGATCACATCAATAAGCATAACCCCAAGTCTGTCGTTCTGGCGGGCGGCGGTTTTATTGGTCTGGAACTGGCGGAAAATCTGCGGGAGCTCAGCATGGATGTCACTATCGTCCAGCGCCCCAAGCAGCTGATGAATCCCTTCGATGCGGATATGGCATCCTTTATCCACGCAGAGGCACGCAAGCACGGTGTGAAGCTGGCCCTGGGATATACCGTGGAAGGCTTTGAGGAAAAGGACGGCGGTGTGGATGTGCTGCTGAAGGACAGCGCTCCCCTTCATGCGGATATGGTGGTGCTGGCCATCGGCATCACGCCGGACACCGCTCTCGCGAAAGAAGCTGGTCTGGAACTGGGGATCAAGGGCAGTATTGTGGTCAACGACCGGATGGAGACATCTGTGCCGGACATCTATGCCGCGGGCGATGCGGTACAGGTGAAGCACTATGTCACCGGCGAGGATACCCTGATCTCCCTGGCCGGTCCCGCCAACAAGCAGGGGCGCATCATTGCGGACAATATCTGCGGCGGCGACAGCCGCTATTTGGGTTCTCAGGGAAGCAGCGTCATCAAGGTATTTGATATAACTGCCGCCACTACCGGCATCAACGAGACCAATGCAAAAAAGGCGGGGCTGGATGTGGACAAAGTGATCCTGTCCCCCATGAGCCACGCGGGTTATTACCCCGGCGGAAAGCTGATGACCATGAAGGTGGTCTTTGAGAAGGGGACCTGCCGCCTGCTGGGCGCTCAGATCGTAGGTTACGAGGGTGTGGACAAGCGGATCGATGTGCTGGCTGCTGCCATCCATGCAGGCATGAGAGCAACTCAGCTCAAAAACCTGGATCTGGCCTATGCACCTCCTTACTCCTCCGCCAAGGACCCTGTGAACATAGCGGGATTCATGATCGACAATATTGCAAACGGTACCATGAAGCAGTGGTATCTGGAGGACGTTGACCATCTTCCAAGGGATGAAAGTGCGATCCTGCTGGATGTCAGGACCCCGGACGAATACGCTGGGGGCCATATGGAAGGATTCCGTAATATTCCGCTGGATGACTTGCGGGACCGGCTGGATGAGATAGAGCCGGGTAAGCCTGTATATGTGACCTGCCAGAGCGGCTTGCGCAGCTATATTGCCTGCCGCATTCTGGAAGCCAACGGCCACGAAGCCTATAACTTCGCCGGAGGGTTCCGCTTCTATGATGCGGTAACAAACGACCGGGCATTGGTTGAAAGAGCCATGAGCTGTGGAATGGACAAATAACTGCAAACTGCCAAAGCCGCGCTTTCCATCAGGAGAGCGTGGCTTTTTCTATATTCAAAAGGTGATATCATCACGGAAGAAAGTGGATCTCTCCGGTATAATGATGCCGATCAATGACGGGAGGGTGTTTATGTCTGCTATCAGAAAGAAACGAAAAGCCTTTGTTGTGCAGGAGGACTGTGTTGCCTGTGGCTGTTGCGTGAAAGTCTGTCCTTTGGGAGCGATTCAGATTATGAAGGGCATAATGGCGCAGGTGAATATGGACAACTGCGTGGGATGCGGGAAATGCGCGAAAGAGTGTCCCGCCAGCGTCGTCGAGATCCGGGAGGTGGAAAGATGAAAAGACATTGGTATGATCATCTCTGGGTCGTTTCTCTGACCTATCTGATCTTGGGCTTTTTCAATATCCTGTTTGCATGGTTGGGGCTCTTCTGCTTCTTTATCCCGCTGATCATCTCCGCTGTGAAAGGAACAAAAGGCTACTGCAACCGCTACTGCGGCAGAGGGCAGCTGTTTGGCCTGCTGGGGGGCCGCTTCGGTCTCTCCCGCAGAAAGGACATTCCAAAGTGGATGAAAAGCAAAGGATTCCGATATGGATTTCTGGTATTCTTTTTTGCCATGTTCTTTGTGATGCTCTGGAACACCTATCTGGTGTTTGCGGAAGCACAGGACTTAAAGCAGGTGGTGACGCTGCTGTGGACGTTCAAGCTGCCCTGGCAGTGGGGCTATCACGGAACATTCCTCCATCCCGGCGTGGCGCAGTTCGCCTTTGGATTTTACAGCGTGATGCTGACCTCCACTGTTCTTGGCCTGATCACCATGGTGCTGTTCAAACCCCGCAGCTGGTGTGTGTACTGCCCTATGGGGACCATGACCCAGCTGGTCTGCAAGGCGCGGAACAGCGAAGTGTGATGTCATCACGGAACGGCCGGTATTCTTTAGGTAAAATATGAGCATACCCTCTGTACACTGAGGGGAAAATCAAAACAGAAAGGAGCACTTCCCATGAGGCTGAAAGATAAAGTGGCGATCATCACCGGAGGCAGCCGCGGCATTGGTTATGCTACGGCGGATAAGTTCCTGGGAGAAGGTGCTAGGGTCATCCTGACCGCAAGTTCACAAGCCTCTGCCGAAAAGGCGGTTGAACGGCTGAAAGAAAAATATCCTGATGCGATCATCGCCGGCATCAGCCCTGATCTGGCCAGTCTGGAGTCTGTGCGGGAAGCGTTCAGGTCTGCCACTGAGAAGTATGGATGTGTGGATATCCTGGTCAATAACGCAGGCGTTTCCGAAAGCACCCCATTTATGGAATACACAGAGGAGACCTTTGATAAGGTCATGGATCTCAACGTAAAGGGCGTATTCAATACCACCCGCGCCGCAGCAGAGTGTATGGTGGCACGGGGGACGGGCGTGATCCTTTCCACGTCCTCAATGGTCAGCATCTCCGGTCAGCCCAGCGGTTTTGCCTATCCCGCATCCAAATTTGCGGTGAATGGACTGACCGTATCGCTGGCCCGCGAATTGGGACCCAAGGGCATCCGTGTGAACGCGGTTGCTCCTGGGATTACGGAGACTGATATGATGAAAGCGGTGCCCAAGGAGGTCATCGAGCCTATGATCGCCAGGATCCCGCTGCGCCGCCTGGGCCAGCCGGAGGATATTGCCAACGCATTTGCATTCCTGGCCTCCGATGAGGCGTCCTACATCACCGGCGTTGTGCTGAGCGTGGACGGCATGGCAAGGACCTGACGAGTCGTAAAGCTGTGGTAAGTGGCAGCCTCAGAAGCAGATTGCAATATGGATCAGTAAATCAAACTCATATATGATCCTGCAAAGGGATACAGACAGAAAAAGGGGCTGCTATGCAAAGAGAACAGTTTGATATTACCGGTATGCACTGGTCCACCAGAGTGGAGCGGTGTGCGGCAGAACTGCCCGGTATTGCGTCAGTCTGGAGGACAAAACAGCATCTGTCAGGCTGGATCGACCTGCAACAGACGACGCCTTCAAAGCCGCTGTGGAAAAAGCTGGGCGTTAGCTGCTGAAAATCAGATAAAAAGCTGAAAATGTCCGCCGAGTTGAACACAAGGCGGACATTTTATTATTGACCGTTTAATTCTTCCAGCTTTTTGGCATTGGTGATCTCGATGCTGCTGCGGGACAGCTTGACCATCCCCTCATTCTGAAAATATCGAAGCATTCTGGTGATCACTTCCCGATGGGAACCCAGGTGATTGGCAATGGTCTCATGGGTGATTTTCAGATGACTGGTCCCTTCGATAGACACTTCCTCCAACAAGAATGCGGCTACACGCTTGTCGAGACTCTTCCACATGACCTGCTCCATGAGCCACATGACATCGGAGAAGCGAGAGGCCATCAGTTCGTTGGTATAGTTGGAAACAGGCGCAGATCCTTCCATGATGCTCTGATAAATTTCGGAAGGTATTACCCAAAGGTCAGTGTCCTTTTCCGCCTCAACGGTCACTTCGAACTGAATGGAACGCATGATACAGGAGGCGGAAAACAGGCACATATCCCGGTCAAACAGACGGTAGATGGTGATCTCGCGCCCCTCGTCGGAGAGAATATAGGCCCGAAGCTGGCCAGACTTCACCAACAGAAGGCCGGTGCAGTCCATGCTTCCATTGTGGATCACGGTCCCTTTGCTTACCCTGCGCTCCATCAGGCTGCCAAGGATGCGTTCCTGCTGAGCCGGTGTCAGCTTGTTCCAAACCGGGAAATAGCTTTGAAAGTCCATACCGAACCCTCCTTCTGCCTATCAGTATATTGAAATCATCAAGACCTGTCAACTGACTCGTTGACAGGCCGCGTTAGCTGATCTGCTCGGTCAGTTGCCATACTTTCCGGAAGGAGCCCGCGGCGGTGGTGAACGCCGGTTCAGGGCTTTGCTGACCAGACTGGCGAGGGGGCTGTCCCCTGCCAGCATGAGAGTATCGATCAGCCCGCCGCCTCCGACTTCCGGATATCCCTTTGTCCGCTGCCCGCTCCGCCCATGTGGTGAAGTGGGCAGCGGACAAGGGGATCACCGCCGGAACTACGGCCGCCACTTTTTCTGCTGACAACACCTGCACCCATGGATCTTGACATTCCTATACTGCGACTTGGCGTGACTTCGTCCGAACACTTTGTAAAACAGCGCAATGTGATATGACCCCTCTAAGGTAGATGGTTGCAACTGAGAATCATTTTTCGGTGGCTTTTTTGCTGCTGGGCAGGCAGTTGAAGATTATAACTGGCGACTATCCTAAAGAATCGCTTCCTCTAAAGCATTGACCAAACGGGGCAGGTCGAAATTTTCCATGGAGAGATTTAAAATACTCTCTTTACTTCAGGACAAACGCGGATGTCCAAGAGCTGGTGTCGCCTGTAGGCCGCCTGTTCTCTCTTCCATTGTTAACAATTGATAAATACGTGACTTGCCCCAAACGGTACGGCATGAATCACTGTAGCCTATAAGTGGAGAACTGTTTGATAAAGGCGTTATCTCCTCATGTTCTTAAAGCCGCAAGCATGAACCAGATCTGGTAACTGGGACAGATCCCGGACAACAAAATGGGCACCTGCCCTCCGGAATCGCTCCTCCACCTTCTGGCAGGCCGTCTCCCGCTCCTGGGGAGACATGGCCTCGTACTCCTGCTGGCTCAGCCCTAGCTCGGAGCTGCCCTCGATAACGCCTGCCGTCCACACACCGGCATTGACGCCCTCCTTGATGTCCGAGATGGTATCCCCCACCTTGACCACATTTCCTACCGCAGTAAGTCCCAGGGCCTGCATGTTGGCAAAGATCATGTAGGGGTAGGGGCGGCCCCTGCCCCCCACTCCGTCAGGGCTGATCCAGAAGTCGGGGGCATAGCCCTGCTGGGCCGCCTTGGGCGCCACAATATTCATCATGGCATCGGTGTAGCCGGTGGTGGAGCCGATCTTCACCCCCATCTCCCGCAGCTTGGCTGCCGTCTCCACAGCAAAGGGCTTGGGGGCGGCGTACTGGTCCAGAATGGAGAACAGCTTTGGCTCAAACTGAGCGTACACCGCATCCACGGCCTCCTCCGTGGCCTCATGGCCGTGGACCCGCTTCCACTCAGCGGCGATGCGCTCCATGTGCAGCATGGTGCGGATGTGGTCCCGCTTCAGCATTCCCATGGGCTTGCGGGTCTCCTCCATGGTAACGGGCACTCCGTGGTGGGCAAAAGCCTCCATGAAGGCCTTCACCGGAGCAAAGCAGCCGTAATCCACCGTAGTACCTGCCCAGTCAAAAATCACCGCTTCAATCATGCGATCTGCTCCTTTCTCTCCTTCAGGAAGGCTGCAATGATGCCGGTCAGCTTGTCAATATCCTCGGGGTAAATTTCCCCGATATTGCCGATGCGGAAGGTATCCATCTCGGTGAGCTTACCCGGGTAGATGGCGTATCCCCGCTCCTTGATGTAGCGGTAAAACTCTTCAAACCGGAAGGATACCCCGGCAGGATAGAAGAAAGTGGTGATAATGGGGCCTTGATGGCTGCCGTCAATGTAGGTAGCAAAGCCCATGGCCCGCATCTTCTCAATGAGCAGGCGGTTATTTTCCGTGTAGCGGCGGCTTCGGGCGGGGATGCCACCCTCCTGGGCCAGCTCATCCAGAGCCTTGGAAAAGGCCAGCACCACATGGGTGGGAGAGGTAAAGCGCCACTTGCCATCCTTTTCCATTCCCTTCCACTGGTCCAGCAGGTCCAGAGACAGGGAGCGGGCCTTGCCCTCGCTTGCCAGCAGTTTGTCCCGGCGGCACAGAATGAAAGAGAAGCCGGGCACGCCCTGGATGCACTTGTTGGCGCTGGACACCAGGAAGTCAATGCCCCAGTCGGCCACAGGGATATCCACCCCGCCGAAGGAGGACATGGCGTCCACAATGAATGTCCTGCCCGCGTCCCGGACCACTTTGCCCACCGACTGGATATCGTTAAGGATCCCGCTGGTGGTCTCACTGTGGACCATGGCCACATGGGTGATAGAGGAGTCCTGGGCCAGCAATTGGGCCATATGGGCGGCGTCAGGCACCTTGTCGTAGTCCTGAGCATAGTGGACAAAGGGGATGCGGCTGTGGGTGCAGATGTCGGTCATACGCTTTCCGTAAGCGCCGTTGGAACAGATGAGCACCTTGTCTTGGTCGCCCACCACGCTGGTGAGCACGCTCTCCACGCCGAAGGTGCCGCTGCCCTGCATCAGCACGGCAGTGTAGTCATCCTCGGAGACATGGGCCAGCTCCAGCAGCTGGCGGCGGATCTTCTGGGTGACGGCCTTGTAGTCGTCATCCCAGGTGCAGCGGTCCACCAACATCTCCTGCTTTACGGTATCCGTGGTGGTCAGAGGGCCGGGGGTCAGCAGTTTATAGGTATTCATGGTATGAAAGCTCCTTTCGATCAGCCCTTAGCAGACTCGGACAGCTGCTGGTGGGCCTGGAACAGTTCAAAGGTCAGAGGCTCGTCAAAGACGGAAGGGTTGGCGGACTGGTTGGCAGGATCGGCGGTCTCACCCTCATAGAGGGGGTTAGGGTAGGTCTGGAGGAGCTCCTCCCGGCCATTCTCAATGATACACTGGGCCATCTCCATGGCCAGGGGATTGGTGCTCTCCCCCTTGTCCAACACGGCCGCGGACTCGGTGAGGGAGAAGTTGCCCTCGGCAGGGTCCACATAGTCGATGGGCAGGCCCTCCGCCTTGTCGGCCACCGCCTGGTGGCGCAGGCCGAAGCCAATGGCTACCTCACCAGCCCGGCACAGCTTCAGGGGACCGGAACCGGAGGTTTCGATGTGAGCTCCGCAGTTGTCATAAATTCCGGACAGAACCTCCTGAGCTCCGTCGTCCCCGTAGGCATCCACCAGGGCCTGAATGAGCAGCCATGCGGTGGAAGAGGACTGGATGTCCGTGACCGCCACCTGACCCGCGTAGATCGGGTCAGCCAGGTCCTTCAGGCTGGTGGGAGTGGGCAGGCCCTCGGAGGCCATCAGCTCAGTGTTGAGGATGATGGCGCCCTCCTGAGAGGTGATGGGGGCGGTGTAGTCGGGAACCTCAGTGAGGGTATTCACTTCAAAGTCCAGAGGCAGGAACATGCTGTTCTGCTCCTGGGCGCTCTGGAGGTAGAAGGTGCTCATGGTCACCAGGTCGGCCTCCAGATTTGTCCCTTCCGCCAGCAGCTTGCCCCCCAGCTCGGAGGTGCCGTAGGTCTGGAAAATGTACTTGCCCTCATAACCGTTGCCGTCCAAGGCGTTCTTCATGGCGGTGACCGCCTCCTCATCGGCATTGGAGTAGATCACCACCTGCTTTTCTCCGCTGTTTCCGGCGCTGTTGTTTCCTCCGCAGGCGGTCAGCAGGGAGAGGCTCAGGGCCGCAGACAGACCAATGGACATCATTTTTTTGTAATTCATCACAGAATCCCTTCCTTTTTTGTCGTTTTAGAACTGTGTTTGGATCGATACCCGGCCAGCCAGGAGAACAGCGCCTTGGCCGCCAGATTGGTGGCTAAAATCAACAGGGACAGTACAAACACCTCATTGAAGCGGTTGACATACTGCAGCTGTTTGATCATGGTGGTAAGGACCATGGTCCTGGCCCCGGCTATGAAGATAAGGGCGCTGATGGTGACCATGGAGTTGATGAAGTAGTAGCTGAACACCTCGATGAGACTGGACAGGGCGTTTGGCGTGACCACCCGCAAAATGGTCTTCAGCCAGCTGTCCCCCATGAGCATGGCGGTGGTCTCCCACCCGGCGTTCATTTTGGACAGGGCGTTCTTCATCATCAGGTAGGGGGTGGAGAAGTAGTGCACAATGTTGCACAAAACCATCAACAGCAGGGTGTTCTGCAAACTGGTTCCGGAGAAGAGGAACAGGTAGGACACGCCCAGCACCATACCAGGGATGGCGTTGGTCACCAGAGCAATGCTCTCAATGGTCCGCTTATATCCCCGACCCAGGTTGCTTCGGGCGGTGATGAGGGCCGCTCCGTAGGTAATCAGCGTACCGGCGGCAGCGGTCAGCAGTGCCATGAGCAGGGAATGCCCATAGGCGGCCAGCAGGCTGCTGTCTGAGAGGACCGTCTGGAAGTGCTCCAAGGAGAATTCGGTCTGGTAGGGCCACTCCTCCACCGTGGGAACCACAAAGATTACGGCAAAAATGGCCAGAATTCCCGCGGAAATTACGGTACCGGACAGGCCCCATCCCACATCCCGCAGAGAATTTTTCCGCAGATCCGCATTGGAAATCCGGCTATACCGGATGTTGAACCGCTCCAGGATCTGCAGAATGCAGATGCTGCCGATGGAGGGGATCAGCATTACCATGGCGATGACAGCGCCCCGGTTGAAGTCGGGGATCCCGCCCAGCATCTGGTTATAGAGCAGGGTGGCAATGACCTCATAGCCTCCGCCCACCGAGGCAGGAATACCAAAGTCGGTAAAGCACAGGAAGAAGGCCTGGATAAAGGCTCCGGCAAAGGTCCCCAGAAGGGGGCGCAGCACCGCGATCCAGAAAGTGGACAGAGCCTTGTCACCCATTACCTTGGAGACGGTAAGGGTCTTTTTGTCCACAAATCCCATGGTATTGTGGATGAGCAAAAAGGCTACGGGAATGGTGTAGATCACATAGCCCACCATCAGGCCGAAAAAGCCGTAAATATCAAACAGCTGCCGCCCCAGAAGGCGGGTGATGAGGCCCTGCTTGCCAAAGGAATAGATGATGGCAAAGCCATAGGTAATGGTGGGCAAAAACATGGGCAGGGTGGCCACAGCGGTGATAAGCCGCTTGCTCCACTTGGGCAGGCCGGTGTAGTGCACCCCATAGGCCAGCAGAAAGGCCAGCAGCGTGGCCGCTGCCGCCGAGGCCCCGGCTACCGCGAAGCTGTTGCCCAGGGCCGGGAGAAATCCCTTCTGCGACAGTACCGAGGCATAAAATTCTCCGGTCAGTCCCCCGTCCCACAGGGACTTTCCCAACAAGATCAGAATTGGGCCGGCCAGGAACACAGCAAACAGGACAACAATGACCGCGAAAATCAGCTTCAGTTCACGATTGGTCCGTGTCATGGCTTCCCCTTATCCTGCCTGGACGGCCCATGTGGGACAGTCGCCAAACAGGGCATAGATGTTGTTGCGCTTGATCTCCAACTGGTTGAGGATGAACTTACGCACGAAGTCGTTTTTAGGCTGGTGAACAATTTCCTCCGGCTTGGCGTATTGGGAGATAGTGCCCTGCTCGATGATCAGTACCCGATCAGAGAGGGTCAGGGCCTCCTCCGGGTCGTGGGTGACGATGATGGTGGTCAGGTGATACTCCCGGGCGATGGTCTTGATCCGGTCCTTGATGGACTCCTTGATCACTCCATCCAGAGCGGACAGCGGCTCATCCAGAAGCAGGATTTTAGGCTTCATGACCATGGTCCGGGCCAGGGCCACCCGCTGCTTCTGCCCGCCGGAGAGCTGGTCAATGCGCTTGCTCAAATGCTCCCGCAGGCCCAGCAGGTCGATGAGCTCCTCCACCTCTTCTTTGGTAGAGATCCCCGGCTTGTTGCGCAGGCCGTAGGTAATGTTCTGGAGGACGTTCAGATTGGGAAACAGAGCATAGTCCTGAAAGACAATGTTGAAGCCCCGCTTTTCCATGGGGGTATGAGTTAGGTCCTGCCCGTCGTAACAAATCCGGCCGCTGTCAGCATCCACAATGCCAAGGATCAAATTCAGCAGCGTGGTCTTGCCGCAGCCGGAGGGGCCCAGAATGGAAACGATCTCTCCGTCTGCCACCTGCAGGGAGATATCCTTCAGCACCGGCACACCGTCAAAGGATTTCTGGATGTGTTCCAGTTCCAGCATAAAATATTGCTCCTCTCTCGGAAAAGTATTCTGTTGTTCCGTGCCGCCGTATCCTTCCGGCGGCGGCATCATACTACCAGTTTTATTGCGGAACAAACAAGCACTTCAAATTTAAGTTTTTGTAATAAAAAAGTAAAAAACGCTCAAAAAAACCTCCCTTCTGTGTAAGGAACTTACACGGAAGGGAGAACGATTTGTTATTCGTCTCCGTATCCCCGGTCGGCAATCACCGCACCGCTTTTGTCAAGACTGCGGGAAAATCGCTCATAGTCGCTTTGGATGATCCCCATGTACAGAAGATCTACCACCGCCAGATCCGGGATACGTGAAAAGATGGCACTGCCATAGATGGACAGGGCGCGCCCTCCGGTGCTCAGGCACACATCGGCGTATTTCCCCAGCAGGGGCTCTTTGGGACTGGTGATGGCAATGGTGCCTGCCCCGGCCTTTCGTGCCTGCTTAAGCGCCTTAACAGTATCAATGGAGCACCCGGAATGGGACACTGCAACCGCCACATCTGCTACTCCCAGATGGGCGGCAGAGATCTGCTGGAGATAGGTGTCGGTGTGCATCCGGCAGTTGAGGCCCAGGTAGGTGAGTTTTGTGAGCAGATCGCTGGCGGGTGTGACGGAGTTTTCCACCCCATAGATGTCAATGGTCCGGGCTGTAGCCAGCATTCGAACTGCGCGGCTCAGGGCATCGGCGGAGAGGAATTTCAGCGCGTCCTCCAACAGTCTCCCCGCAATACGCGTCTCCTTGAGGGGAAGGCCCTCCAGGCGGTCCCAGGGCTTGAGGTCAAAGTCACCCAGGTGGTCAAAGTAGGGGCTCTTTGGAGATTTTCCACTCCGATCCCGCAGCAGGCAGTATTTGAAGCTCCGGTAGCCGTCAAAGCCAAGCGCCTGCACAAACCGGACCACCGTTGGCTGGCTTACCTGTACTTGATCTGCCAGTTCTGCGATGGTGCACCGGGTGCACTTCTCCGGATCAGCCAGCACCTGGTCTGCCACCCGCTGCTCCGAGGGGCGCAGGGTAGCATAAGCGCTTTTCACTCGGTCTAAAACCTGTATGTCATGTTGCATTTTCCTGCTCCTCGCTTTGTAATAAATTTACATGGTCCAAGTTTTTTAAGTGCGTGTTATTACAAAATATTAGTGGTCCATTTGTAATAAATACTGAATTTTTTTGATGCGGATCACAGCTGATTACCATGGTCGGCTACTCTGTCAATGATGCGGGCAAGGCGTGCACCTTTTGCAACCGCACCCAATAAAAGGTACACGCTTCCCCGCAGTAATGATGGACAGCAGACCGGAGGAAAGATTGGGCGGCAGATAGATGTACTGTTTGAACCATTTCCTTCCCAGCGCCCTAATCTTTGTATTGTGTTCTGAGGCTCGGCCCAATCTGGGCCGAGCCTCAGAGGGCATTTTCGACAGAATACAGCGGGAGCACACCGCCAGACTTCCAGGAAATTCTGGTCTTGCCAGGCAAGTTTCAACAGCGTGACCATCAGTTGAAACCTGGCTGTGGTGAGGCTGCTGAAATGCAGCATCATGGCGATGGCCTTTCCATCACCCGCAGGCTTTTCGCGCACAAGCTCAGCTTGTTTTTCTCCTTAATGCTTCTTTTATGACCGGGCCAGAAACATATCGTATATCAGCAAAGCTTTTTCAGCTACCGCACTGCGGTAAATTCTTTGTAAAATATATCGAAATATTTAAAGGAAGGCTCTCTTCCTGATATCCATTTGCAATGATGCAGTAAGAACTGTAGCAAAAGGACATTGCGCCTGCCTCAAGGAAGGCAGATACCCGCTGGATGCTCCCTGTGTTCTTTGTGGAACGAATCAGCGGCCTGCGGAAAGGCGAACTGGCCGCCCTGCTCTGGAGCAATCTGGAGGTGGAGCGCAAAGCACTGTTGGTATCCAAGTGGGTCGTCCAGGGCGGAGGGATCAAGGTGACTCGGCCCAAGACAGCGACCTATGCCCGAAAAATCTCCATCCCCCAAGAAGCGGTGAATTTGCTGGTGCAGGAGCAGGCGGCGGAGAAGATGGGCAGTTTTATGACGCATGTCATGTGAGAATAGGAAAAAGCACCGGAGAAAAGGCAAATCCCTTTTCTCCAGTGCTTTCCGCTTCTTTCAGCTTGTGGGCCAAGGCCCTGATGTATCCCGCAAAAGGGCGCAAAAACACCCCGCAAACGAGTATGTTTGCGGGGTGTTTTGGAGCTGGAAACGTGACTTGAACACGCGACCTGCTGATTACGAATCAGCTGCTCTACCGACTGAGCTATTCCAGCGTATCAGAAACGTCTGGGCCCTGTCTGGGATGACTGGCTCTGGAGGGCGGGCAGACGGCGCACACGGAATAAAACATAATTTTGCTGCGCTGAGATATGTGCTTAAATATTATACGCAGAAAACCGGAGTGCGTCAAGAGGAAAACGCTGATTTGTCTAAACTGTCTGATTTCGAAAATAGCAGCCGCAGTTTTTTCTCGCCGCATCGCGCCCCGTTCCCCGGGATTTTAACAGAAAACAAATATTCAAACGGCAAAAAATGTAGTATGATAGGGGGCGGAAGAAGCGAGACAATTGCAAGGAAACAGGGAAAGAGGTAACAGTTATGCCTGAATTGAGAAAGACAAAGATCATATGCACACTGGGGCCCTCTGTGGACGATGAGGAGACCCTGCGCCAGCTGATTCTGGCTGGCATGAACGCGGCAAGATTCAACTTTTCCCATGGCACGCACGAGTCCCAGCTGGCCACGCTGCAAAAGCTGAAGCGGGTGCGGGATGAGCTGGGGCGCCCGGTGGCCACGATTCTGGACACGAAGGGCCCGGAGATCCGCATCAAGGCCTTCCGGGACGGCCCGGTGAGCCTGGAACGGGGCGCCCCCTTCATCCTGACCACGGAAGAGGTAGAGGGCGATGCCGGACGGGTGTCAGTGACCTATCAGAACCTGGCAAACGAAGTGGAGCCCGGCTGTCACATCCTGGTGGACGACGGACTGGTGGATCTGCTGGTCAAAGAGGTGAGAGGGCCGGAGATCCACTGTGAGGTGGAGAACGGGGGCGTTCTCTCCAACAACAAAAGCATCAACATCCCCAACGTACATATTCATCTGCCGGCGCTGACGGAAAAGGACCGGGAGGACCTCCGGTTCGCGGTGGAGCAGGACTTTGACTATGTGGCGGCCTCCTTTGTCCGCAAGGCGGAGGATGTGGAGGATATCCGGGAGGAACTGTGCCGGCACGGTGGACAGGGGATCAGGATTATCTCCAAGATCGAGAACCTGGAGGGTGTGGACAACCTGAACGAGATCATCGAGGCCTCAGACGGGCTGATGGTGGCCCGGGGAGACCTGGGGGTGGAGGTGCCTGCCTGCCAGGTGCCTGTGCTCCAGAAAGAGATGATCGCCAAGTGTATTCACCAGGGGAAGCCGGTTATCACGGCCACCCAGATGCTGGACTCCATGATGAGAAACCCCAGACCCACTCGGGCGGAGGTCTCCGACGTGGCAAATGCTGTATTCGATGGGACCTCCTGCGTCATGCTCTCTGGGGAGACCGCGTCGGGCAAATATCCCCTGGAGGCTGTGCGCACCATGGCGGACACTGTGCTGGCGGCGGAGCAGGCCATCAACTACTGGGGCAGGTTCCAGAAGATGGGGTTCTCCAAGCGGGCGGAACGCCCCATCAGCGATGCCATCAGCCACAGCTGCTGCACTACGGCACTGGATCTGGAGGCGAAGGCCATCCTAGTGGCCACGCAGTCGGGAAACTCTGCCCGGGTGATCTCCCGCTTCCGCCCAGGCTGCACCATCGCCGCATTCACCACTACGGAGCGGGTGCGCCGCCAGCTGGCCATTACCTGGGGTGTCCACCCATTCCTGTTCGGGTCAGTGGACTCCACAGACCGCCTGCTTTCCCTGTGTGTGGAGTGTGCCAGAAAGGAAGAGGTGGTGTCCGCAGAGGATACAGTGGTGATCACTGCCGGTGTGCCCATCGGGCAGAGCGGGACCACCAACCTGATCAAGGCCCAAGTGGTAGGAGAGAAGATCTGAGGGATGGGCCCCCTTTTTATAGGACCACCATAACAAAGCGGCACGCCATCTGGGACGGCGTGCCGCTTTGCTGTAGAAAACAGCTTTCAAAGGAGGGAGAGCTCCGCAGCAATGGCGAGGGCGGTCTCGCCTACCAGTTCGAAGTTGACATAGGGGTGATAGAGGGCCTCCAGGTCGTCGTGCATGGCCTTGGCCTGGGAGAGGGAATCCACAGCCTCATCCATCAGGGCGCTGGTGATCTTTTGGGAGAAGCGCAGCCGGGGCCTGCTGCGGCGGAGCAGATCGGCGGAGACGGCGTTGTCCAGAAGGAGGCGACGATAGGCCTTGCCGGGGTAGGGGTGCGCCGGGGAGGAGGAAAGAAAGGCCAGGGAGAGCTGGGGGATGAGCAGGTGTTCCAGCCGGTCCGGCGCCATGGGAGAGGGGCAGGCCACCACATCATAGCCTGCCTTCAGGGCACCCGAGAGCAGATGGGCCAGCATTCGGTGGGCCAAGCCATACCGGTCGGAGAGCTCATAGATCCGCTGGCACTGGCACTCCACTGTCCCCCAGAGGCACATCTGCCCGCGGTGGGTGACGGCGCCGAGAAAACGCTGTTTCACCGTGCCGGCGGGCGCCCCCTTCCGGGGCTTCAGCTCCCGATCCAGGATGCCCCGGGCGCGTTTGGACAGCTTTTCCTCCAGCGCGTCGGAGTCCAAGGTGGAGCGGACGTCGTACATCAGCTCGGCAGCCGCATCCAGACAGCGGTATGCCCGCTGGTAGTGCCCCTTGTAGCTTCGCATACAGGAAATAATGGCGGTGCGGAGTCCCTCCATCCCGTTGTGGTCATAGCACTTCCCCAGATTGATGTACTGCTCCACCACCCCTGGATATTTCGGCTCCACCACATGGGTATTGTCCCTTTAGGACACCTCGTCGCCGCGGCCTTCCTATCCTTCGCTTCCGCCTTGCGGCGAAAGCTCACTCATTCCGGCGCGGCTCCTCTCTCCACCGAACCCGCTGCCGCTGGGCTTCGGCGGGGGCCCCATATTTCTCAAAATTTCCAGTGGATTTTGACTTCCTGCTGGCCAGTATCCGGGTCCTGCTCACCGATCTCGATTTTCTCGATCAGCATCACTGCCAGCTCCCGGGGGAGGGTCTTCAGTTCCAGCAGTTCCCGGGCTTTGTCCATGACCTCCTCCTGATTGTGGGGCTGCTCCTGACCACAGAGCTCTTGATCAATCTGGGCCAGTCGCCGCTCCAGGCGGCTCTTTTCCTCTAGGAAGTCCTGGTTCAGCTCCACAAACTGTCCTTCACTGAGCACACCGGACACCTTATCCAGGTACAGGTTTTTCAGGGCCGTGCTCCGCTTCTCCAGCTGGGCGCTCAGGGTGCGCTGCTCCAGCAGCAGGGCCTCCAGGTGGTCGTCCTTTGGCGGCGGGAGCTCCAGCTCCTCCAAATGGTAGTAGGCCCCGATGTAGTCCCGGATGCGTTGGGAAACCAGTTCTATCAGCCGGTCCAGCCGGATGGAGTGGCGGGTGCACAGCTTCTGCGTCCCGCTGTCAGCATAAAGCTTACAGCGAAGATAATATACCTGCGCTTTCCCCTTTTTCCCGTTGGAGGTCTTGCTCATGGTGCTGCCGCAGTCCATGCACTTCACAAGGCCAGCCAGGGGATGCACCATGCCAGTGCCGTCCTCCCGGGAGCGGATGTCTAGATTTCGCTGGACAATCTCAAAGGTCTCCCGGTCGATGATGGCCTCATGGGTGCCCTCCACCCGGAACCAGCGGTCCCGGGGCATGACAATGATGGCCTTGGATTTGTAGCTGACTTTTTTGGTCCGGCCCTGCACCATGACGCCGGTGTAGATCTCATTGCGGAGGATCCGCCATACGGTATTCTTGTTCCAGAGTCCGAAATCCTGCTTGCAGAAGTGATTGCTGTCCCAGCCCCGCTCCGCCTTGTACCGGGTAGGATTGACCACCCCCAGATCGTTGAGCATGTGGGCGATACTCTGCTTGCCGTGGCCCTCCAGGGACCAGCGGAAGATCTGCCGCACCACCTCCGCCGCCTCCGGGTCCACCAGGAGATGGCCCTTGTTGTCCGGGTCCTTCCGGTAGCCGTAGATGGGAAAGCCGCCGATGTACTGCCCCTGCCGCCGCTTCATGTCAAAGACCATGCGGATGTTCTCGGACAGGTCCTCCAAATACCATTCATTGACAAGACCGTTGATTTGACGGGCTTTTTTGTTTCCTTTTACCTCTGTGTCAGCATTGTCGGCCACAGCGATGAATCGGATCCCCCAGATGGGAAACAGGCCGTGAATGTACTTCTCCACCAGTTCCATATCCCGGGTGAACCGGGACTGGCTCTTGCAGAGGAGGATTTGAAACTTCTTCTCCTGGGCCGCCTGGATCATCCGGTTAAAGTCCGGACGCAGACTGTCGGCACCAGAGTAGTCCTCATCGCAATAGATGTGGTAAATGTCCCATCCCCGCTCCACGGCATAGTGGATCAGCAGGGATTTCTGGTTCTGGATACTCTCGGATTCCTTTTGCTGTTTGTCTTCGTCCTCCTTACTCAGTCGTGTATAGATCGCACAAAGAATATGTCACACCTCCTAAAAGGCGTAACTGCTCACTTCCATCTTAGCACTGAGAGCAGTGATACGGCAAGAAATTATTTGAAATCCCTACGCCGCCAAAACGCAGCGTAGGGATCATTTGGTGAGTTCTTTTGTAAGCCAGGCAGTGATGGCTTGTTGGATGAGGGTGCTGATGGGGGACTCATCGTTGGATTGTCGTTGTTCTTCTATGATGAATATTGGGTCTTTCACAAAAACACCTCCGGGGAATTTTATGACTAAACTGTTGAAAATATGAAAAACGGACGTAGGTAGTGCACATCCGTTTTCTAAATACAACAATATCGCTCCGTCCCTTTCGATAACTCCTCTAAAAAGGCATGTTGTAATTTGTTGTTTTTCGCTTATAATTTTAATTAAGAATAGGCGAAGTTTGATGCTTTGGGGATTATAGATAGTTCTCGCTTGGACACAAAAAGGAGAGTATTATGAATATTCTTAGTCAGAAAATCGCTGCTATTGAAAAACACATAAGCACACATTCCGAACGTTCGGTAGAGGATATTGCAGCAGTTACAACATTGAAGGATTTCTTCAAATACGACGGAAAAATTATACCGAACTTTGCAGAATACGATAAGTGGCCAAACACTGATGGAACCTTTGAGTTTGTCCCGAATCCTGATATTACGAGGCGCCCAGAGCAAAGTTTTTTTGTACAAATTAAAGGGACAAAGAATTACTCAGAAGATAATGGCGTTATAAAATACTCGCTGCGTAGCCTTGCTTTTCCAGCTTTTATTTACCGTGGAGTTACGTTGGATCCGGGTATACTATTTCTTGTCCTCAATCCAAAGCAGCGAGGACAGGAGAGAATCTATTGGAAATACATGTCTGTAGAGTTCCTTAATTCTATAGACTATGAAAAGGATAGCGCGACAATAAGCTTCACGCCAGATGAAGAAATCAAAGATTCGGATGAAAGCATCGATGCTTTCTGTGAAAAACTCAAGAGTATTATCAAACATCACACTTTTGTTAGCAAGTTGGATGACAACGAAAGGTCTTTGGCAGATATCAGACGGATAATTGACGCATGTGATGAACAAATCAGCGAGAGTATAAATAGAATGGAACTCTTTAACGATACACGTGATGATGTTTCAAGAAGAATCCTTAACCGATTATATGATCTATGCGTTGCTACACTCCTGTTAAACACTTTGAGTTTAGGATATGAAAAAGCAAACCTTCGGTTAGCTTGGGAAAAATCCATGCTCAATATAAATACCAAGTACCTTGGTACTTTCCTGAAAGCATTGAAATATGTCGGAAATCGAATCCCAACAGATGGCCAATCAGAACGCTTAATGTTGAAATACTATGATTTCCTTTGGCAAATCAGAAAGTATCTGCGAGAGAATTATAGTATCGTCATTTTGGAAAACCTTGAAAAATTCCCGCTAAACATAGATGAAATTAATACACAATACTACGAGTCAGTTGCCCGTGCGATTGAGTCTGCAGATCTTCGTCCCAGTGCAGTATGCACATCCAGATATTACATCCAGAAAAAGACTCCGTTTTTTATTGACGGAGAAAGATACTATGAGGTTACTTTACAGCTTGCAGGCATATATGCTTCGAAATACAATCGAATTACTGCTTACACAAAAGAAAATATCTCTACAAATTACTCCATCAAAATTGGATATACTAATGTTTCGATCGATCTATGGAACGTTGATTCAGAAATAAAAATTATAACAAACTGGACTGTATCGATTGAGCCTCGATGCCTAAATAGAATAGCAAAAATATTACGTTTCGACACAAAGCTTAACACTAAATATGGTGAATATAATGCGCTAATGGAATTCCTTACAAAAACCGGACTCAGCTTTTTGAATTTAATTGATTTGCAAGAAGTCTCTTTTCGTGATCTTGTAGACCCAATTTATCATAATTCAAATACTGCTATTTTTAAACCTGTTTTATACGAACTCCAAAAAAGCTATTCTGAGCAATCAAGCAAAAAGGGACGCAATGTTGTGAGGTATTTACTCATAAGTCTTAGAGCCGACACGATCGAAAGCGTGCTTCCTACAGTGTTTAATCCAAAATGCATTAGCGAAGATCTGTATATTTCTTCTCGTTGCTTTCCGTTTGAGAGAAATCCGTTTATCTCAAATTTAGCTGGGAGTAAAACAACCGAAAACCAACACGCTACTCAAATTGCTGCGGCTGCTGGATTTGACAAACTGAGCCGCGCCCAACCTTATCTTGCTATCAGAGGGATGACCAAACAAACTGGTGAGATTTATTTTGAGGAAAATACAGTTGCAAGTAAGGCGTCCATAAAGGCTTTTAATGAGAGTCTTGATGCATGGGAGCGTAAGGCTGGACATTTCATCACTGAAGAAGATCATTATGTCTTCATTGAACACTATGAGAAAAGAACGCTTTGCATCCTTCAAGAGCTTATCAATCGATCAAAAAAGGGAAATAAAGGTCAAAGAGAATTCAACCAAAAGTTTCTTAAACAGAGTGGGATTAACTTTTCGGATCCATTGAAAGAACAGGCACTTAAAACTGTTTTTGTAGATTCACAGATCTTGCTAATTTATGGAGCGGCCGGTACGGGCAAAACAACACTTATAAACTATATCTCAAATTTAATGAGTAATCATAGAAAGCTATTTCTGACCAAAACACATACAGCGTTGCAAAACCTGCAGAGGCGGATCGACAATCCTGGAAATGACGCAGAGTTTGTCAGTCTTAATAGCTTTACAAAAAAGGTTATGTTGGATGACTATGATGTGATTTTTGTGGATGAGTGTAGCACGATTGACAATCGTACCATGGTTGAATTTTTTAAAAAAGTCGGACCAGACACCTTTATTGTCATGGCCGGCGACATTCACCAAATTGAGTCTATTGAGTTCGGAAACTGGTTTTATTATGCTAAAGAACTTATCAGAGGCCGCGGCGCAACGATCGAACTACTAAGTACGTGGAGAACGCAGGATACTGATCTTATCAGTCTATGGACTGAAGTTCGTACAAAGGATATGCTAATAACCGAAAAATTGGCATTGGACGGCCCGTATTCTGAGGATATAGGTCCGGATTTATTACAGCCAAAAGAATCCGATGAAGTAGTTCTTTGCCTTAATTATGATGGAAAATTTGGATTAAACAATATTAATAGGTTTTTTCAAAATGCAAACCAAAGCGGCCCCGCCATCACCTGGTATGAGTGGACCTACAAAAAAGGAGATCGGATCCTTTTTAATGAAACACCGCGCTTCTCAGTGCTATACAATAACCTAAAGGGTAAAATTGTTGATATTGAAGAGGGACATGATCAAATAACTTTTACAATTGATGTCGAAGTAGTTTTGACAGAAAAGGACTGCAAAAGAGAAGACATTGAACTGATTGAGGTTCAGGAAAACTTTACCCGCATTCGTTTTTCAGTGTATAAATATGATGAGGGTTCTGCGGAGGGAGACGAAGAATATCTGCAAATGAGATCTGTTGTCCCGTTTCAACTTGCGTATGCAGTTTCCATTCATAAAGCTCAGGGCCTAGAGTATGATTCTGTCAAGGTAATAATTCCAAGTAATAATGCAGAAAAAATAACTCATGGTATCTTCTATACTGCAATTACTCGTGCAAAGAAAAAACTGAAAATTTATTGGAGCTCTGAGACCATGCACGAGGTCATAGAGAGCTTCTATAAAGACGAGCGAAAAGGTAAAAGCTTAGAAATAATTAAAGCTAAACTTTCGGTGAATTAGCAACGTCATTGAACAACTTAATGAAGGCCCAGTTTCAAAATGAGCTGGGTCTTCATTTTTATAATATAGCAAATCCGGTTATATGCTTCTGCCTTTGCTTTGTAAGTATCAAATCTAATAGTGTATAAAAACACCGTATCTGGTTGGATACCAGACATGGTGTTTTGCGTGAATAAGCCGACCGAAATGGCTCCAACACTTTCATTTATACAAAGTAATTCTATGTAGAGTTTCTCAAAGTAGAAGGCAGGATTTCCCGAAAATCAGGAAATCCTGCCTTCTGAAGTTCCATAGATCCTTAGATGCAAAACGCCGCGTACAGCGGAACCGACTTCAACCCATCCTTCTCCCCGAAATTCTTCAGCGACAGCCGGATGGAGTAGGCCGGCTTATAGTTGTTTACAAACACACTCAGGCTCCGGGAGCGGACATGCTCCCCTTTTTTGACCTCAATGCCGATGATCTGGTTGCCCTTCTGCAACACAAAATCCAGCTCTGCCGTACTGTTGCTTTCCCAATAGTAAAGGTCGTAACCCTTGGCGGCCAGCTGCTGGGCCACATAGTTTTCTGTGACAGCCCCCATAAAGGTATTGCCCTCGCCGGAGAGCACCGTCTGCTGAGAGATCCCGGATTTCATCGTCAGCAGCCCCACATCCCCCATGTAGAGTTTGAACGCTGAGAGATCCGCATAGACGGCGATTGGCTCAAAGGCCTGATTGATGCGCTGGCATTTCAGCACGACACCGGCCAGATTCAGCCACTCGATGGAGGCCCCGAACAGCGTTGCGCTGCCGCCTTTCTGGACGACCTTGTACTGGAATTTCTTGTTTTCCTTAGCCAGCTGCGCCGGGATGGAGTTATAGCAGGCCCGGATCTTTACACTGTCCGTATTGCTTGCATACTTTGCCATGTCCGCGATATAGTTATCCAGGATCTCATTTTGTACCAGCGGAACATCCAGAAAGCTGCCGCTTTTCAAAAAGACATTGATGCAGGCGGGCATCCCGCCGATGATCAGATACTCCCGATACAGCTCGACAGCCTCTTGGTGCAGGGCATCTGGCAGCGGCTCCATGGCGTCATAGGCTGCGCGAATCTCCTCGCTGAGGAGTTCCTTTCCCCTGGCCCAGAGATATTCCTCGAAATCCAGCGGATAGAGGGTAATGGTCTCCACTTTACCTACCGGAAAAGAGTAATGCTGACGGTTGATCGCCACCCCAAGCAGGCTCCCCGCCGCCGCGATATGGAACTCCGGCGTCTCCTCGCAGAAATACTTCAGGGAGGTCAGCGCGCGCTCACAGGATTGGATCTCATCGAAAATGATCAGCGTCTCTCCCGGAATGATGCGCTCCCCAGTGGACGCCTCCAGATACCGCAGCAGTCGCTCCGGCTGGATATTCTCATTGAAGTAAGACGCAATCGTCAGATTGGTTTCCAGATTGATATAGACGACATTCTGGAACTGCTCCTCTCCGAATTTGCGGAGGATATAGGTCTTTCCCACCTGACGGGCGCCGTTGACAATCAGCGGCAGGCGGTCGGCAGTCTTTTGTTTCCAGGCAATCAGCTGTTCCTCGATCTTGCGCTTCACATTCCTCACCTCACGAGTACAGCATATCTTTAATTTGCAGTTAAGTCAAGAAAAATATGTCGCTTTTATATTTTTCTTGACTTATAGCTTCTTTTGGCATCTTACTCCTGCATACGCCCGGAGAAGAACACCGTCTTACGTTCCTCCATATCGCACATCATCGCCGCCAGATGGACGCAGAGACCGCCGGCGCGGCAGGTGCAGTACAGATCCTCTATCTCTGCGTTTTCGTCCAATGTGATCTCCGCGATGATGCGCTCCCCGTCTTCGGCGGGGAACTCCGCATCAAATTCACAGGTATCGCTGGGCTGGACCGCAAAGGGTTGGATGCTCTTGTAATACTGTTTGGTGAGTTCCAGATCCTCCGCCGACAGGTTTTTCAAAATCCCTTGAATCGTCATGGCATATTCCTCCAGCTAAATTTTTTTCAGCGTCTGTGCGCTGGCCAGTTTTGTTTCATATTCCAGGTGGGCATACAGGTCCGCCGTCGTGGACAGCGTACTGTGTCCCAGCCATTGCTGCACTTCAATCAGAGGCGTCCGCCTCTGGATCAGGAGGGAGGCACAGGTGTGCCGGAGGTCATGCAGGCGGATCTCCCGCAGGCCGTGATCCCGGAGAAACTGTTTGAAGCTTTGGCTGAGGTAGTTGGACGCGATGGGCTCTCCCTCCGGATTCAGGCAGAGGTAGTTCTCCGGCGGCGGAGTTTCCTCCCCATAGCGGTTTCGTCTTTCCTCCTGCAAAATGGCGGCGATCTCCTCCGGCATGGGAAGTGTGCGGCAGCTGGCTTTCTGCTTCATGGTGTCTCTCCCCACGGAGACCTTTCGGTCATCCACCTCCTGATAGACCCTGGTATGCTGGATCTGAATGGTGCCCACGGAGAAATCAATGCTCCGCCATTGAATCCCCAGCACCTCGCTGCGGCGCAGGCCGTAGAACAGGCACAGTATCACGGGCAGCCAGAGCCAGTGCCCCCGGAGCTTGTCCAGCAGTTCATTTGCCTCCTCCAGTGAGTAGTACCGCGGGATATAAGGTACTTTCTTTGGCCGCTCCACAATATCGGCTACGTTCCGGTCCACCAGGTCCAGCCGCACCGCGTCTTTCAGTGCCTTGTGGATATTGGCGTGATGGTGGAGAATCGTATTGCCCGATACCCCTGACGCAAGGAGATCGTCGTAGTATCTCTGGACATCTGACGCACGAAGCCCGGCCAGTGTGATACGCCTCTCCCAAAAGTAAGGGCAGATGCTGTTTTCCACCAGATTCCGATAGCCAGTATAGGTCGTGGGGGATACTTTTGCTTTCATGATCCCCAGCCACTGGAGCATATAGTCCGCAAACAGCAGCCCACTTTCCCCCTTGGAATCCGCATATTGATGCCGGGTCTGAAAGAGCAGTTCCTCCGCCCGCTTTCGATTGCCCGGTACCGGGAGATGGGTGGCGATCCACTTCGTCTTTCGTCTCCCGGCCTGGTCATGCAAATTGAGTACCATGTACCAATAGCCTTTTTTCTGCTGCAAATGTCCTGCAACCATCTTTTCTCCTCCCAATAGATAAATTCAAGGGAGCACGGCCAGGCGCACTCCTCTTTACAATCCGTGTATATTCACTTTTAAACTGCCCCATATGGAAATGTTAGACGCAACGGACTCAAAATCCGTTATGTGTAATGGTATATGGGTTCGAATTCCGCCGTGAATACCACACCTGAATGGTTTGGTTTCCAACTCTTGAAGCGCAGGCGTTTTCTATAGGCAACCCTTCATTTACCCTTCTCTTTCGAATAAATACCGAACTCAGAAAAGTTGATTTGATTTTTCGTTAAATTTTCCGAATTCGGAAAATTTATTTTTGAGCAGTTACGCCTCTTATCAAATAGCTTGTCCTACAAAAGTGTCCTAAGTAACCGTGCCCGGTGCTTGTGCCGTCCAAAAGCTGATCCCGCAACCCCTTGCAAATCCTGACTTTTTTCGCCGGGTGTCCTAATGGTGCTGTGTCATGGGGGGCGGTGCCGTCCACCAGAGCGGCCTTTTTGCCTGGGAGGAGGATGGCATCCAGGGAATCTGGGTCACCGGAGCAGAGGATGTACTCCACGGGCTCGCCTGCCTCCTGGGCCAGGGCAGCCACGCGGCGCATCAGGGTGGATTTCCCACAGCCGGGGCCGCCCTTCAGGATGTAGATGGCGGAGGCCTGCTCCGGCGGAAGAAGCTGGTCGTAGAGAGAATAGAATCCTGTGGGGGAGTTTGCCCCCAGAAAATACTGTATCGAATTGACAGGTGACATGGCCGACCCTCCGTTTTTGGGCGCCGGAGGGAAAATTTCCCCCGTGCCTCTGATTTTCTATCTCAGACTATGCGGCGGAGGGGGGAGAGGTGCGGCGGGACTTGGGTGACCAAAGAGAAAAAGAAACATGGGTGGAAAACTGTTGGAAATTTGTATTGACAGAGGTGGAAGAGTTGCGATAAAATGACATAAAAAATGAAAGAAAACTTGCAAAAGTTGAGGGAAGAAGAGAAGATGCCAGCGGAAAAACCGGGAAAATGGGACTGGCAGAGAGAAGAGGGAGACAATGCGTACATTTGAAACGAAGATCCAGGAATTGAAGACCGCGGTGCTTACAGAGGTGGCCCGCCTGACCTGGGAGGACAGGCTCCAGACCGGGACTGCTATTCTGGACATCCCGGAGAAGATCATCCCCGGGCCCACGGCCACGCTGCGCTGCTGTATTTATAAGGAGCGGGCCATCATCAACAGCCGGGTCAAGCTGGCTATGGGAGGGGACAAGAGCAACCCCTGCCTGGTGGAGGTGCTGCCTATCGCCTGTGACGAGTGTCCGGTGACCGAGATCACCGTGGGGCCCTCCTGCCGGGGATGCCTGGCCACGCGGTGCGTCCATGCCTGCCCCAAGGATGCCATCACTATTGTGAATCACCGGGCCTGTATCGACCATGAAAAGTGCATCTCCTGCGGCCGATGTGTATCCGCCTGTCAGTACAGCGCCATTCTCAAGACCCAGAGGCCCTGTGAGAAGGGCTGCCCGGCCAAGGCCATCTCCATGGGCCCGGACCGGAAAGCATCCATTGACGTGAGCCAGTGCATCGCCTGCGGGAACTGTGTGTATCAGTGCCCATTCGGCGCCATTCAGGACAAGTCTTTCATCACCGATGCCATCCACATGATCATGGGTGCTGAGCACTGGGGCTACAAGACCTATGCCGTGCTGGCCCCCTCCATCGTGGGGCAGTTCGCCCCCGCCTCCTACGGCCAGGTGGTGGCCGGATTGAAGAAGCTGGGCTTCAACGGAGTGGCCGAGGTGGCTCTGGGGGCTGATATGGTGGCAGATCGGGAGTCGGAAGAGCTGGTGGAGAAGGGGATGCTGTGCTCCTCCTGCTGTCCCGGCTTTGTGGGGTACATCAAGAAAAAGCACCTGGAGATGGAGAATTTGATCTCCCGCACCCCGTCCCCTATGGTGATGATCGGTCTGCACATCAAGGAGAAGGACCCGGATGCCAAGGTGATCTTCATCGGCCCCTGCGTGGCGAAAAAGAAGGAGTTCCAGCTGGGCCGCACCATGAACGCCATTGACTGCGCCCTGACCTACGAGGAGCTGTTCGCCATGTTCGAGTCCCGCGGCATCGACCTGGAATCCCTGGAGGAGGCCCCGCTGGACGAGGCAAGCCCCTTCGGCCGGAACTTCGCCCGCAGCGGCGGTGTGGCCCAGGCGGTGGCGGAGGCCCTGAAGGAGAAGGGGCTGGATAAGGAGTTCCAGCTGAAGGCAGTGCCGTGCAGCGGCATCGAAGCCTGCGAGGTGGCCCTGCTGAAGGCGAAACGGGGCGTGCTGGACGGCAACTTTATCGAAGGCATGGCCTGTGACGGCGGCTGTGTCCAGGGGGCCGGCTGTCTGGTGCGCAGCCCCCGCAACCGGATGGATGTGGAGGGCCACGCTAAGCAGGCCAGCGGCCGCAGCATCACCGACGCGGTGGCCGGCCGGGAGCTGGTCCCCCAGGACAGCCTGGGGGAGAAGGTCGTCCCTGTGCCCAAGCCTCAGCCAAAGGCGGAGGCGGCGGCCAAAACAGAGGGCACGGCCCGGAAGGCCTGAGCCTCAGACAGAAAGCCGGACGCCGGACCTGGAT